>Ga0315336_1000135_pt1 | contig 318914 bp, 322 predicted proteins | sample ASW5metaG_FD_204512 | JGI IMG/M metagenome (GOLD analysis project Ga0315336, IMG submission 204512) | Ammonia-oxidizing marine archaeal communities from Monterey Bay, California, United States - ASW #5 | ecosystem: Environmental > Aquatic > Marine > Intertidal zone | place: USA: California...
AAGAAATAGTGCGAGAACGGCTAGATCATCGACTGCGCTATGTCCAGGTGGCATTCAACTATGACCTGGCGTTGGCGCTGCGTGTAATTCCTTCACTTGAGTTTAATGAGCGCATTCTCATCGAAGCTGGGACGCCATTTATCAAGCGCGAGGGCATGCGCGGCGTAAGAGCGTTGCGGAAGATGTGGCCTGGCCATATCGTGGCGGATATGAAAGTTGTCGATGGTGCTGCAGGGGAAGTGCAGATGGCACGCAATGCAGGAGCAGATGCGGTAACCGCTTTGGGAAATTCACCTAGTGAGACCTTAGACTTGTTTATCGCTAACTGTGAGAAGCAGGGGGTGATTTCAATGATTGACTTGCTGGGTACGGACGATCCGCTAGATGTCATGCGCCCGATTAACCATCCGCCGGATGTTGCTGTGCTGCACAAAGGCCGTGATGAAGAAAATACTCGGGGAAAAGCAATTCAATATCGGCATGTAAATCGCATCCGCAGTAAATATGATGTTAATATCAGCGCTGCGGGGGGAGTTGACTTGGGTCAGGCTCGATCGGCAATCTTTAATGGGGCCAATATTGTGGTGGTCAACCTGGTCCATCCCGGTGACCCCTGGCAGGGTATATCAACGGGCGGAGATGTAGCCGCCGAGATTGCTGGAATTCTGGAAGCAATCGCTTAGTAAATTTAATCGAAGAGGCGGGGTTATGCCCCGCCTTTTTTTTATTTAATAGTCTTCGCGAATATGTTTTAAAGCCATGGAAAAAGGCTTGGGCGTAAGTTTCCAATGCCCCTGGAAGGGGTTATCTAAATCTTCAATGATGTAAAAAATCATTATCTCTAAAAACGCAATTATCATGACTGAAAAAGCACCATAATTCAAATTATCAAAGGGCATAAAAAGAAATACTATTAGAGCGAAGAAAGAAGAAATGTAAACAAAGGCCTTGAGCAAAGAAGGCATGCGCGTCAAGCTTTGGTTTAAACGTTCTGTACGAATTTGGCCGAGATGGCCATAGTGTTCCAATATTTGATCAAATACGATTGAATCATGGTCGTCATCAAATTCAATATGGCGGATAATTTCGGCAATCTTTCTAAAAGATGGACCCGATCGTTTATTCCGGCCTCCTAATCCTATGGCCTGAAAGCGTCCATCTACCACTCGTTTGACATATTCCTCAATAGCTGTGCGCATTTGTTTGGTTAGAGTTTCGTCGCGAAAATAGAGCGCCAAGCGGAAGAGACGTTCTATGCCTTGGGCTTCGCGATCAATCAACTGCGATATTTGGTTATATTGTGTCCAAACTTCAAAGACAATGAAGGCGGCCAAGATGCCGTATAAGGTGCCAAACACGCCCAAAAAGGCACTAAGACCATCGACATCATTCCTAAACTGAACAATGTCAAAATAGTTGTTAATCGGATAAAAGAGTAGCCCGATTAGGATCGAGAAGAAAATGGATCGAAAAACTAGTGAGCGCATAGCGGTTCCTTTCAGCGAATTAATTCTGTAATTCTAAACCCAAATTGCTAAATGTTGAGAATCAAAAAGCGCGGCTACTGCCGCGCTTTTATTTTTAGTTTCGTTGAAGTTTAGAAACCGAATAGATTTGAAATGGGGCCACTCAAGATGAGGCCAACGACCATGAGCATGCCACCGATCATGTGCATATTGATTGTGGAGGCATTGGCACGAACAAGGCTGCGGTCTGCATATTCAGCTAGTAGTACTTTGGAATTGCGATAAGCCATCGGAGCAGCACCAAGAATTAAAAGTGCACCTATGGGGAAGGTTCCACTCACCAGCGTCCAGTAGGCGGCTAATGCGAAAGCTGCGACTACGACAAAAACGTAACCATAGCGAGCGCGCTCCCGGCCTAGAGTGGCTACTAGATTAGCTTTTCCAGTTGCGAGATCACTCTCGATATCTGGAAATTCGTTGATCCAAAGGATGGCAATGGTCAAAAGGCCGATGGGCACGCCAACTAAGAAGTCAACCAAGCTCACACTCCCTGTTAGAGCGAAAACTGTTCCAGCGGTAGCTAGCGGGCCAAAACTTAACCCAACAACCAATTCTCCCAGACCTCTGCGAGCTGCCAGCCGCAAGGGCGGAGCTGTATAGAAGAAAGCGAAAAATGCGCCTACTAATCCGAAATAGAGTAGCTCAATGCCAACTTGAAGGTAAAGCAAGTAGCCTAAGCCTCCAGATATAAGTAATGAGGAAACTGCCAAAATAAGCAATGATCTTTCATTGATTAAGCCCAATTCGATGGATCTACTACCACCGGTGTAGGGTAGAAAATAATCATTGTTTCCAGGATCTGTGCCACTGGTCCAATCAAAATAATCGTTGAAGGTATTGGCTGTGACATGTAAAAATATTCCAGCAAAAAGAGCAGTGAAAAATGTGCTCCAAGGAAAAGGACTGACCAAATTATTGGCTGCTACCCAGGCAGCTCCAATCAAAATTGGAATGATCACTGCTGTAAGGAAAGGGGCGCGCGTGATAACCAACCAGGTAAATATTTTGGTCATAGTGCTTATTTTAGGAGCGACTTCTTCTGGTTTCACATCCTGCAACTCTTCTGTAACACCACAAAAGCCATTTTGAACCCCATCTTTGAAAGTAGGGGTAACTCGAATATTCGCTGCAAATTTGCTGCCATCTTTGCGTAGGAACACTGTTTTAGTAATGTGCTCTCCATCGACAACTGCATTTTTAAGCCAAACTGGAACGTGTTCCAAAACGACCTGGCCCGGAGAAAATATTGAAATTCGCTTCTTGCCAATAACTTCTTCTTTTGTGTAGCCAAACATGGCTTCGGAACCGTCTCCAAAAGTTTCAATACGGCCCTCCATGTCGGTCGTTATGACGCTTTTCTCTAATCCTTTTGCCATAGAATGCTCCTCTTTTCAAATTTGAGACGAATACTGTTCCAATTATGACTAAAGCACAATCGATATGTGCATTTTAACATGCATGTATAGACTATTGAATGAAACCTTCTGCGAATTTTTGCGTATACACTTATGAAAACCTTGAGGAGATCTTTTTTGCAGCAAGAGAGTGAACTTTTAGACCAGTCCCTGCGAGGGGATGCGCAAGCATTTTCAATGCTCGTAAGTTTGTATCAGAGGCCGGTCTACAACATGTGTTATCGCATGCTCGGAAATGTTCAAGAAGCCGAAGATGCAGCGCAAGAAACATTTTTGCGAGCCTACAGAGCGCTAAAAAGTTTCGACCCTAAGCGCAAATTTGCGACCTGGTTGCTGAGCATTGCAGCAAATTACTGCATTGACCAGCACCGGAAACGACGGATTACTCAAGTGGATATGGAAGCTGTTTCGGCGGGAGAATTTCGAGCGGCAGGAAAAGGAAGCGAAGCAAGAATGATTGATTTTGAGGCTGGTGAGGCTATACAAGATTTGTTGGCAACACTAGGTCCCAAGGAAAGAGCTGCTTTGATACTGCACTATTGGTATGACTATTCCTATAAGGAAATTTCAAAAGAACTTTCCTTGTCCGAAAGCGCAGTAAAAAGCAGGATGCACAGAGCCAGAAAAGAATTGGCTGAAAAAATGCAATTTTCGGCAACGCAAGGACTGGATCTAGAAAGGAGGCAGCATGAAGCAGCAGCAATTTGAAAAAATAATATTTGAGGGACAGCCTCTTAGCAAGAAACAAAGGGCTGAACTAAATAAATATATGGATAAGAATCCGGAAGCTGCAAAGTTTGCTCTAAGCTGGAGGAAATTGTCTGAAAAATTAGAGCGTTCAAGCATGCGCGCACCCAAGAAGGGATTCGGCACACGATGGCTGGCAATTGAACAAGCAGATCGGCGAAAACGAGAACAGATTCAAGCCGTATGGGCGCTAACTGTTAGCGCTCTGGGATTGTCAGGGGTTATCTACTTGACCTATGGCGCCAGCAGTACGTTGTTGCCTAGCATGGTCGACGGCATTTTATCTGTTGCTCAGCGAGCACTGGAATTTATGAGCTTCTTACAAATTCTTACACGCGCTTTGCTAACCCTAATCGACAAAATGCCGATTGCATGGTGGGGCAGTATTGTCGTCTCACTATTACTTTTACCCGCATTATGGATGACAGTTTATAAAGAATTCGCAGTTGCAAAAGGAGTTACAAAATGAAAAAACGAATAATTATGGCGCTATTTCTATTGATGGCAGGAGCTTTCCTATTTACCATCCCGGCTAGCGCTCAGGGAATAGATCTGATTCCTGATAAAGATGATCGTGTGGTTTTTGGTGGAGAATTTACGCTAGGAGCCGGAGAAAGTGTTTTCGGTGATTTGCTCTCATTTGGGGGCGCAATTACTTTGGAAGAAGGGTCTGAGGTTACAGGCAGTTTTGTATCAATGGGAGGAAGCGCCGAAGTTGCTGGCAAGGTAGCCGGCGATCTCGTAGCTTTTGGCTCAAGCATTGACTTGCAATCAAGCGCAGTTGTTGGGGGCGATTTGGCCATGATCGGTGCTGATCTGACGCGTGATTCTGGTGCAGAAGTTCTCGGCGATGTTGTCACTGAGACTGTTCCTGTTGATTTACAAATTCCTGCTTTACCCAATTTTCAAATTGGCGAAGATGGTTTCAATTTTGATTTTAGCGGGCCAAACTTTGATGGCGGACCTAGTTTTGACGGGCGAGATTTTAATTTTGATAACCGTTCTTTGACCAATCGAGCAGGTCGAGAGGTTCGTTCGGGATTGCTAAACGCATTTGCATTATCTGCAATTGCGGTAATAGTAGTTCTCTTTCTGCCCGAAAATACCAAACGGGTATCAAAGGCGTCGCTATCTGAACCCATTGCGACTGGGGGAGTTTCCCTAGTTTCCATAGTCGTTGTGCCTGTATTGTTAGTCATTCTGACCCTTACAGTCATATTAATTCCGGTAGCGCTCTTACTGATATTGGCGGTGATTACAGCGATCCTATTTGGCTGGGTAGCGCTGGGTTGGGAACTTGGAACTCGTCTGCTAACCGCACTTAATTTAGATTGGGCGGATTCGCTTCAAGCAGGTGTGGGAACTTTTGTACTGACTTTCACTGTCTCGTTGATAGGACTGGTTCCATGCTTAGGATGGATAGCAGGATTTCTACTAATGTTGCTATCTTTTGGCGGGGTAGTGCTTACGCGCTTTGGGACACGAGATTATCCAGAGAGTGATTTAGTTGTAAGCAAGCCAGCAAAAAAACCGGCACCCAAAAAGAAAGCGGCAGCAAAGAGAAAAGCTCCACCTAAAAAGAAGCCTCCCAAAAAGGCAAATTGATCAAACGGCCCCAGAAATTGGGGCCGTTTTTTTTGTTAATATTGGCATGATATACTCGGTTTTCCAAGTAATTTTTCAATTTATTACGGATTAATTGAGTTGAGCAGTCTAGCAACTGAATCTCATCGAGCTGTACCAATGGCCGATAAACAAATAGAACTATCCGACGAAGACGCCCTCGTATTAGCTTCCAAAGGAGACAAAGATTCCTTTGGCATGCTCTACGATAAATACGCTGGTCGCATTTACAACTATATTTATTATCGAACAGGTAATCAATTTGACGCTGAGGATCTAACCGCACGCGTCTTTTTTCGAGCCATGAAACACATTACTCGCTATGTTGATAGGGGCATTCCCTTTTCTGCATGGTTGTACCGCATTGCGCATAACCTAGTGGCTAATTGGCACCGAGATGGGGCCAGACGGCAAGAGGTTGCATTAGAAGATGGGGTGCAGATTGATAAGGGAGAAGCGCACCCGGAAGTAGCGATTGTGCGGGGAGAGGAAGATTTGGCCTTGATGGCCCTAATTCGGAATTTGCCCGAAGAAAGGCAACAGCTATTAATTTTGAAATTTGTTGAACATCTATCCAATGCTGATATCGGCGAAATAATGGATCGGACTGAAGGGGCGATTAAGAGTCTTTACCATAGAACATTAATTGCTTTGCGAGATGATATTTTGAATGGTCGGGCGAAGGGTTTCTCCAGAGAGGCGCTTACTCGTCTACAAACTTTGGATAACGAGACTAAGGGAAAGTAAGATGAAGATTCGGTGGCCTTGGCAGCGGAAGAAAGAAAACGAAGATTTGGATAGCGTGGAGAGCTTGCTCGAATCTTTGTTTACTCCTGTCCCAGTTAGGCCAGCGTTTATGGAAGATTTGCGTCAGCGATTGGTTGGTAAGCCTGGTCCATTAGCAGCAGCGGGCAGATCAACTTTGCAACTAATCTTGATGATTGGCGGCGGGCTGGTGGGATTAATAGTGTTCATATTCGCAGGTTTCAGAGCCATAATTACGCTGATCACAGGTATTCGATTGATGGGCAGCAAGGTAAAAGAAACCCGGACTGAGCGGAAGCGCTCGGAACGCAATGATTCTTAGTCGGGTTTTAGGTTCGCCGCGGGAAAAAGCAATTCAATTAATCGGTAAGCATCAGAAATAAGATTTAGATCTGCGGGCCAGGCTTCTTCGCCCTCTTCTGTTTTCGTTTCCAAATTTGAGGTTAAGCGTTCAATAATGGGTTTGGCGTCACCAGATTGAATATCTATATTTACCAGTTGCTGGATATTTTCGAAACCTGTGGGTTTCACTAGTGTTTTTTCGTGTTGAGTCAGGTAAGCAGTTGCAGCCCAACCAGCAGCGCGACGGGCACAAACTCGAGCAAGTCCTTGATTCCCTTCAGCTCGGGCCTTAGTAGCCCGCGCGAAGTCATGGCGAGACTTTTCTTGCCAAATTGCCAAGTTCTAATTATCGTAAAATGAAATGGTTAGAGAAGGCTCGGAAATGAGCAAGTCGACTACGCCGTCGGCATCATTGTCATCTTCGAAGACGAATATGAGCTGAACTTGGTTTGAGAATAAGGCCGAATCAATGGCTTCGATTGCATCCGGTCCTGCAAATCGCGCCCCACCACCAAGATCATTTTGACTGCAAAATGTCCAGAGCGCAAAACCAGAAGCACTACCGTAATCGGAAGCGTCGACACCGCCATAATTATAGGCATACACATTGAGGCAGCCAAGACTGGTGAAGGGGTCGCCAGTGATGGATTGATTTACGCTAAGGTCTAGAACAACACCTGTGACAGTTGAATCTTCAGACAGATTACCAAATTGGTAAGTTGCCAATCCTTGCCAGCCTAAATTATTGGTGTCATCTCCCATGCGCAATTCATTGTCTGGTTGCCCATCTGATCTAATGGCAGCTAGTTCGGAGGCATCATAGCCCCGAGCGCGTGAGGTTGGAGTGGGACCTGCGATAGTTATCTGAACCCAAAATACATCAGCCCCTGCAGGACCAAATGTTGTGCCAGAAGCTGATTCCAACTGCCAAAATCCAATGTGGCTTCCCGGCTGGAAGGGTGCGATCATGTCTAAGGCTAGCCAAACGCTTTCGCCTGGCAATACCTGCCCATCCAGGAAAGAGCTATTTGTGGCTTCCATATCATCGCCACGGTTAAAGATTAATTTGAACTCACTGGTCCAAGTGCAAGAACCTGTATTGGTTAGGAGCCAGGTTTTGGTAAAAGTTTCGCCTGGATTCTTAATAGTATTGTCCGGCGTGTTTTCATCCGTAAGAGACATTGACAGACAAACTGCATCAGGATCTGTTGGAAGGGCAGTATTTGGGATAGCTAATTCTGTTGAAGTAGGCGCTTGAGTTACGGGCACCTGAGTTGAGCTAGGCTGAACTTGTGCAAGTTCAGTAAGCTGAACGGCAACACTAGTTCCCGCAATAGCCTGCGAAGTACCCAGGATGCCCTCAGGGCTGACTTGATCATCCCCGTTACGGAAGACGAGTACCAATAACAGAATGACGATGAAAGATAATAGTGCGGTAATTGGCCACTGCTTGCGCCAGTCAAAATCTTTGAAATTCATAGTTGGCCCGAATTATAGCAATGGGACAATTAGCCCGCAGGCAAATTCGATTACTAAAGCAACACTCATTTCTAGCTGGCTTGACAGTTATTTCCCCGACATGGTATATCAAGGGCAATGAAAACAGATAATTTTGGATATGCTTTTTTCCCGGTCCCTATCTCGGCCTATGGCCGAGACATTAACGCTTAGGGATCCAATTTATCTGTTTGTTAACCATTAGATTTAACGCCCCGAGCTTTCGGGGCGTTTTTTTGTCTGAAGGAGAATCCACATGAGAATGAGCCAACAATTTGGGCAGACATTGCGAGATGCCCCAACAGATGCTGAAATTGTCAGCCACAAATTATTGATCAGGGCTGGTTTTATTCGCCAACTAGGAGCCGGAATTTATTCGCTGATGCCGATGGCGAAACGTTCCATCGATAAGCTCGAAAATATTATGCGCTCAGAAATAAATGGAATTGGTGGGCAAGAGATCTTCATGCCAGTAGTACACCCAGCGGAAATTTGGAAAGAATCTGGGCGTTGGTTCAAAATCGGTGATGAAATGAGCCGCTTCCATGACAAAAATGAACGTGACATGGTTTTGGCTATGACCCATGAAGAAGTCGTTACTGACTTAGCCCGACATGAAATCCAGTCGTACAAGCAATTGCCCTTATTGGTTTATCACATCCAGACTAAGTGGCGTGACGACCCGCGCCCACGGGCAGGATTGATGCGTGTGCGGGAATTCACAATGAAAGATAGTTATAGTCTCGACAAGGATGAAGAAGGGCTGGATAAACAATATCGTGGGCATTATCAGGCTTATTTCAATATTTTTCATCGATCTGGAATTCCTGTTATCGCAGTGAAGTCGGATGTAGGCATGATGGGGGGCAGCCTAGCGCATGAATACATGTATTTGACACCTGCGGGAGAAGATACTTTGCTGCTCAGCGATGAGTGCGGTTATTCAGCGAACCGGCAAATAGCCCGTTTCCAGAAGGCAAAAGCTGAAGAAGAGAAAGGGATCGCATTGGAGAAAGTTGCCACTCCTAATACGGCCACGATCGAAGAATTGTCTAAATTCTTGAAAGTTCCGAGAGCAAAAACAGCTAAAGCGGTGTTTATGGTGGCTGTTTATCGTGAGGGTGATGAAGAAAGCGAGCGTTTGGTTTTTGCAGTCGTTCGAGGGGATATGGATGTTAACGAGACCAAATTGCTAAATGCCGTTAAGGCGCAAGATTTACGGCCAGCTCATGACGAGGAAATTGAAAGTGTTGGTGCTGTGCCTGGTTACGCTTCGCCAATGGGGCTGAAAGATGTCTTGATTGTTGTGGACGATGCGATCCCCGATTCACCTAATTTGGTGGCAGGGAGTAATGAGGCGGGATTTCACTATAAGAATGTCAATTACGGTCGAGATTATGAAGCCGAAATAGTCGCAGATATCGCGTTAGCTGAAGAAGGATCACTCTGCCCGAATTGCGGTAAACCCATGCGGACATCTCGTGGTGTTGAAGTGGGCAACATATTTAAACTGGGAACAGATTACGCACAAACGCTTGGAGCTACTTTCCTTGATAATAATGGCAAGAGTAAGCCGATTGTGATGGGTTCATATGGAATTGGAAGCGGAAGACTTCTGGCATGTGTGGCTGAAGAAAATAATGACGAAAATGGATTGAGTTGGCCGATTTCAGTCAGCCCATACCATGTGCACCTCGTGGCACTTCGAGGTGGAGAAGATGCCGCGGAAGAGTTCTACCAGAAGGCTGAAGCAGCAGGCCTTGAAGTTCTTTATGACGATAGGGATGATAGCCCGGGTGTAAAATTTAACGATGCAGATTTGATCGGAATTCCTATGCGAATAACGATTAGCAAGCGCTCGCAAGCTGAGGGCGGAGCGGAGTTTAAATTACGGACTGAGGCAGACAATAGTATTGTGGGCCTTGATAAAGTCTTGAGTTATACGTTGGATAAGAAAAGTGAACTTGAGAACGAGATCAGCGAGCAAGTCGTTACAATTCCATTCGACGCATAATAAGTTCGGGTGACGTATGAAGCAGAAAATATCTCTGGCGCTAGGTGGTGGGGGTTCAAAAGGAGCTGCGCATATCGGAGTTTTGCGGGTTGTTGAGCAGCAAGGCTATCAAATTGCAGCGATCGCCGGAACGAGTGTTGGAGGATTAATAGCGGCTGTTTACTTATCTGGAAATAGCCCAGATGAGATGGAGCAGTTGCTAACCGGAACCGAATTTCGCAAGCTTTTTCGAGGATCGAGGAAGGCGAGGAAATCTTTATTAGGCCTGGCGGGTGTGGCTGACTTGTTATCGCACACAATTGGGGATATCCAATTTGAGGATTTGAAAAATCCGCTAGCTCTGACTGCAGTTGATTTGAAAACTGGTCAAGAAGTAGTTTTGAATAGTGGATCAGTTCGGGAAGCCGTATTTGCTACTATTGCTGTTCCAGGAATTTTCCCCCCGCGAGAGATTGGTGATTATGACCTGGTTGATGGGGGCATCAGTAATCCGGTTCCAGTCAGAATGGCCCGAGATTTAGCGCGTTCGGTTCCGGTTATTGCAGTGTCATTAAGTTCTTCTCCATCAACTAATACCGATTTGCCAGAGACAAATCTCTTGGGTCCGATTCCTGGCATCGAAAGAATGACTCATTTTAGGTTGGGGCAGGCATTTCAGGTATTCACGCGCTCAATGACGATCAGCAGCCGTTTGCTAACTGAATTACGGCTTCAACTCGATCAGCCCGATTTAATCATTCGTCCAGATGTTGATCACATTGGCTTACTAGATCGAGTGAATGTTGCCGAAGTCGTACGATTAGGTGAAGAAGCGGCGCTAGAATCTTTGCCTCAATTACCGCAGCAACGCGCCTGGTGGCAGCGTTTGAGACCCAGCTTCATGAACCCACGCCAGCCAGAGTCCAACTAAATGTCGCGGAATTTGCGCCAATATGCAAGACAAACGAATGTAAGGCTGTTAATAGGCTTTGGGCTCATCTTATTTATCATTGGCGATTCATTAATTTATTTTATATACGGTCGTGAAGCTGCGATCTTGGGATTTATTTGTTTGTTAGCTGGGTTGTTTCCACTCGTTCTGATTGGTTTGGCCCTTCGGCTTATGGAGAAAGTGGTTGATCGAGCGCAATAATTCTGAAATACAAGATTTAGTAGTGGCTGACTGGACGCTAAAAGTTAGACCGCCGATTGAAAGTGGCGTTGAGCGAGTCGTTATGCTCAATCATGGGTGGACTGGTGACGAGCGCTCCATGTGGATCTTTGCCAGCCAGCTGCCAAAATCAGCCTGGTTGATTGCTCCAAGGGCGCCCTATATTTCTAGACACGAAAAATATGCTGGCTATTCCTGGGTAGAGAAAAGGAGCGATCGTTTTAGCGCATTAAAAGATTTTGAATCGGCCAAAGCTGCTTATTGGAATTTGCTGGATCAGCTATCTGTTGCATTGGAATTAAATATGGAGAAAGTTGCTTTAGTCGGATTTAGCCAGGGCGCGGCACTTAACTATGCACTTACTTTTGATTTCCCAGAGCGAATCAATGCTTTAGCGGCACTAGCCGGATTTGCGCCGGATGGATCTGCGGACCTGGCGGGAAATGCACCTTTCGTAGGAAAGAAAGTATTTATCGCTCATGGCAGCCAGGACGAAACAGTTCCGCTGGAAATGGCGCAAGAATCTAGAAAGATCATGGAATCGGCAGGAGCAGATGTAGAATATTGCGAGAGCAATGTGGGTCATAAAATGGGTGCCAATTGCTTTAGAAGCTTGAAGTTATTTTTTGAATCTTATTAATCTGGAAAAATACATGGCAAATGATAAGACGCGATTGAATAAATTAAGCACTGATTTGCGAGAGCATAATTACCGTTATCACGTGCTCGATGATCCCATCATTAGTGATGGTGAATATGATCGAATGCTGGCAGAGCTAAAGAAAATTGAAGAAGAAAATCCGGATTGGGTAACGGCAGACTCGCCAAGTCAGCGTGCCGGTGCAGCGCCCTCCGGAAAATTTAGCAAGGTGGCTCATCCGGGACCCATATTGAGCCTAGCAAATGCATTTGATAATGATGATTTAAGAGCTTGGCTGGAACGGATTGCCAAGTTGAATGAATCCGTGCGACAAGCCAGTTTCGTCGTTGAACCTAAATTGGACGGCTTGAGTATTGTGCTGCATTACCGCAACGGTTTATTTGAATTGGGTGCTACCCGTGGAAATGGGGAGATTGGCGAAGATGTGAGCGCAAATATGCGCACGATTCGGGCGATGCCGCTGCGTATTCCTGTCCACAAAAAGGGACCTAAAGCGCCCGATTTCCTGGTTGTACGCGGGGAAGTATTTTTTAATAAAGCTGATTTTGAAAAATTGAATAAGCAGAGAGCGGCTGAGGGCGAGGCTTTGTATCAAACCGCGCGCAATACAGCGGCTGGAAATTTACGCCAACTGGATTCCAGCATAACAGCGACGAGACCGCTTACTTTGTTGGTCTACAACATTGTGACCAGCGATGGAGGTGATTTGCCGGTCTCGCAATGGGAAACGCTGGAATACCTCAAGGAACTAGGCTTTCCGGTTTCCAAGGAATCGGTCCTGGCGGATGATATTGAGGGTGTGGCCGACCAATACGATCGCTGGATTACTGAGCGGGAAAACTTAGCGTACGAGATAGATGGATTAGTAGTGAAAATTGATAATCTGCCCTTAGCCGATAGTTTGGGTTTTGTAGGCAAGGATCCACGCGGCGCCATTGCGATGAAGTTCCCTGCTGAGGAAGTGACAACGACGCTAAATGAAATTGGTGTCAATGTTGGACGAACCGGCGTATTAACCCCATTTGCGATGCTCGAGCCCGTGGAAATAGGCGGAGTGAACGTAAAGCAGGCCACATTACACAATTTCGATTTTATTAAGGATAAGGACATACGTGTTGGGGATCGTGTGTTGGTAAAGCGAGCTGGCGATGTGATCCCTTATGTAATCGGTCCAGTGCTTGCAGCACGCAAGGGATCGGAAAAGGCTTACAAGCCGCCTACAAAATGTCCGGTGTGCGGGGAAGGGGTAGAACATTTCGAGGGCGAGGTAGCCTGGTATTGCGTGAATGCCTCCTGCCCAGAGCAGCTAGTGCGCAACGTGGAACATTTTGTTTCTCGCAATACTTTAGACATTGTTGGATTTGGAATCAAGATTGTTGAATTGCTAATAGATGCGAAATACGTGCGTGATGTGGCTGATATCTATTCACTTAGCTTGGAACAATTGCTTGAGTTAGAGGGTTTTGCAGATAAGAGAGCTGAAAATCTTTTGCAATCCATCGCAGATTCGAAGAACAAAGGTCTGCCACAGCTACTCTTTGCATTGGGCATTCGCGGCGTTGGCGAAGTGGTGGCTAATGATTTAGCCAATTATTTCGGCAATTTGGATGCGTTGGCTGATGTCGGATCTGAAGAGCTAGAGAAAATCGAAGGAATCGGCCCCAATATCGCAATGGCTATCGTGGATTGGTTTGACAAAGAGACAAATAAGGCTATTTTGAAGAAACTTAAAAAAGCGGGAATGTGGCCAGAGCAAGAGGTCGTTGTGGCAGCGGATAACAGTTTATTGCCCTTAGCTGGGAAGACTTTTGTGGTGACAGGTACTTTGCCTTCATTTAGCCGCAAGGATGCTAAGGAATTTATTCAAGCTAATGGTGGCAAGGTTGTGGGATCGGTGAGCAAGAATACAGATTATTTGCTGGCGGGCGAGAAAGCGGGGTCGAAATTAGATAAAGCACAATCGCTGGAGATAGCTGTGATTAGCGAGGATGAGCTGCAAGCATTGGTATAGGAATTCGTCGAATGAACATAAAAAAGAGGCTGCTTAGCAGCCTCTTTTTCTTTTGGTGGAGATGGCGGGAATCGAACCCGCGTCCGAAAGATTAAGCACACGAACGTCTACGAGCGTAGTCACTTGTGCTTGTCGCTCCAGTGCCCACAAGTAACCAAGGTTACACGGGAGCCAGCCACTGACCTTAGCTGCGTTTAGTGGCGTCGCGCAGAGCACTCCGGCTTTGTGTCGTTGATTCCAGGCCCAGCCGAGGATAGGGCTTGGAGAACGCGACCCCTGGGGGCCGGACAACTCTAGCTAACCGTTATTAGGCGGCGAGCGGAAGAGCTGCGTAGTTAGGGCTTTTGGCACCTAAGTTTTGCGCTGGTTTAACGAGTTCGGCGCCTCTCGGCTCGCAATCCGGTACCAGCTTCTTCCGTCGAAGCCAGTCATCCCCAAGCAAATAATTTTAGCATGATGAGCTTAACATCGCGTTAGCTAATTGTTGATCCAAATGTCTTGACATATAGATGGTTATCTATTATATTGACATATAGATGTTCATCTATTTATGTCAAACAAAAAAGGAGAACGGACATGCGTTTTGAACAAGATCAGGAATTAGTATTGTCAGGTGGGGATTGTTGTGGCGGCGGAGGTTGCTGCTAAGAAAAACAAAAAGGAGTGCCATACGGCACTCCTTTTTTTATTCAATAATGGGAAACGGAATTTTGGCAGCTTCAGTTTCGGGTGCAAATACTTGTATTAGCTGGCCGCAGCACCAAGCTAAGCGTTCCTGATTGAGTGTGTAATATGCGTGCTTGCCTTCTTGTCTGTGATCTACTAGTTCAGCTTCGCGCAGCACAGAAAGGTGGTGGGAAACTGTTGGCTGGCTAACGCCCACTTTGGTGGCAAGCTCGCCTACACTTTGCCACTCGCAGCAGCACAAATCCATGATTTGCTGACGGGTTGGATCGGCTAGTGCTTTTGCAAAATCTACGGTTGTTGAGTTATCAGTAAAATTTGTCATATCGATATCCTTCGATGAGAGTGTACTCCTCAAACCCACTCCTTGTCAATTTGAGCTAGACTACAGAAATTGGTAAGGATGAGCCTATTGGGTTGCCTGTGTTCGACTAATAAGCGTCAAATATTGTTAACTGAAACATGAAAAAACTTCGAATTCTTTCTTTGAGTGATGTAATAGTTTCTAAAGTTCATAGCGCGGAAATACGCGATCTATACGGTGATGTGGACTTAGTAATTGGCTGCGGAGACTTGCCCTACTATTATTTGGAATATGTTGTGGATAAGCTAAAAAAACCCGTTTTTTTTGTACGGGGAAATCATGCCAGTCCAATCGAATATTCGCACAAAGGAAATCGTAAGTTTCCAAGGGGGGCTCTTGATTTACATCGCCATGTAATCAATCACAACGGATTATTAATTGCGGGATTCGAAGGCTCTATTCGATATAGCAGAGCTAAATATCAATACACGCAAGGAGAGATGTGGGAATTCGTCATCAGGCTTGTTCCTATACTTATATGGAATCAATTGCGCTATGGCAGGGCCTTGGACATATTGGTAGCTCATTCGCCCCTGTGGGGCTTTAACGATCGATCTGACCCCGCTCATCGCGGTTTTCGAGCGCTTAGTTGGCTAGTGCGCACCTTTAAACCACGATATTTCTTTCACGGCCATATACACGTAAGTAAAAACGATCCGCGCACAAGTGTTTACAAAGAAACATATGTAATAAATAGCACTGGAGCTGTTGTGACTGATGTGGAGCTAAATGAAAAATCCTGAAAAATATTCGGCAGCAATTGATGATTTTCAATTGGCACGTCGCAGGGGCACATTGCAGGACCTCGTAGGGAGAATATTAGGCCGCTCGCAACGCTTGTTGGCTTTTGAGGAAATTCGGGAACTGGTTGGAGAGGAAGGTCTTTTATCCCGAGGTTTGCAAGAAATTGAACTGGACGCAATTGTTGGAAGCGTGGACCGTTATCAAGACTTTACACGGAGTTTTCTACCCAAACAAATTTCGCAATCTGAACGTTGGGCGCGCATTCGGCTTTTAGCCGAGACGAGCGGATTTCCACCCATTGAGGTGTATCAAGTTGGAAGGGTCTACTTTGTGCTTGATGGGCACCATCGCGTGTCAGTTGCACGAGAAATGGGGTCCAAATCTATACAAGCTTATGTAAGTGAAGTTCCGTCTAAAGTTGCATTTTCTCCTGAGGATGATGCCGACGAATTATTGGTTAAGGCAGAAGAAATTCGCTTTATGAAGGACACGCAGCTGGATCAAACTCGGCCCGATATTGGACTCCACCTGACTTCTGCTGCGGGTTATCGCGTTTTACGTGAACACATTGCATCACACCAGGTGTATATGGGCATCGTCCAGAAAAAAGAAGTTTCGGTGCAGGAAGCAGCGGTTGATTGGATGGATACGGTTTACATCACGGCAGTAGCCGCAATCAGAAGAAATCGATTGACCAGAGAATTTCGTGGACGCACTGAAGGCGATATGTATTTATGGATCATTACCCATAAGAGTGCCTTAGCCGAAGAGCTCGGTTGGGATTTAGAAACTGAGGAAGCAGCTCAGGATTTGAGGGATCGGTTTAGCCGCAGATTGCCCCGATTATGGAAAAGACTGCGCATTTGGATAATTGATATAAGCACCCCGGATACACTGGAAAGTGGACCCAGAACAGGAACTTGGCGCGATGGCCGCGATACTGCCGAAAGCAAAAACTCTATTTTTCGAAGAATTTTGGTGGGAGTTAGTGCTGAGGACCGCAGTTGGCGAGCTGTTGATCAGGCAGCCCTAATTGCTAAACGCGAGAAAGGCCGTTTACGAGGCCTCCACGTGAATGACGTTGACAAGTCCAAAAAAGTAAAGCAAGCTTTTGAAAAGAGATTGGCAGATTTGGAGACTGAAGGCCGCTTAGTGGTTGAGCAGGGAGAAGTGGCACGATTAGTTGAAAGACGCAGCCGATGGAGCGATTTGGTTGTTTTGCATCTGGAACATCCGCCGGGAGATCAACCCATGGATAGGGTCCGATCGGGAATGCGAGAATTAATTCAGCGTATTCCCCGACCATTGCTGCTCGTATCTCGTTATAGTGAAATGCGTCATGGTTTATTAGCTTTTGATGGCAGCCCAAAAGCTATGGAAGCTCTTTATTTAGCGGCCTATATTCAGCTTAAATGGGGCATCAACATTACTGTTTTTACAGGTCATAAGAGCCAAGAAGATTTCAAATGGGCTCAAAAGCAGCAGTTTCAGGCCCAGGCCTATCTAAGTGAAAAACGGGTGAAGGCCAATTATGAAATGCGAGCTGGGAATGTGCATGAGAGCATTCTGGATACCGCAAAGGAACGTGCTTGCGATCTCTTACTGATGGGAGGCTATGGATCTCCACCGGTATTGGAAATAATTCAGGGAAGTACCGTTGACCGGGTATTGCAAGAATTCAAGGGGGCCAGCCTTATTTGCAGGTGAAGCAGATATTTGCAATTCGGATAGAAATTGATAGTGGCTGGATAGTTTTTGTCAGACCTTCTTTGAGAGACTGGGAAAAACAAATTTGCGAGGTTTGAAGTGACTGAAAGTAGAAAGAATGCTGGGCTGTTGTTAATAACAAGTTTGGGGATTGGGATTGTTTTTAATTTTCTATTTTGGGGAACTCATTGGGGAATAAATTATCCGATCGGTGTAGCTTTGGTCCTTGGAATCGGTTTATGGCAAGCCAAGCAAATGGGTATTCAAATGCACCGAAATAACCGTATTTTGCTTGTAATAGCCATAATTTTTCCATTGATCACCTTATGGCGCCGGGAACCTTTTAGCTTGTTTATTAATAGCCTGGTCGTATTGCTTGCATTGTTTACTTTGACTATTGCATTTGTAAAGGGAAAATGGCCAGAATTTCGCTTACTTGATTTCATTAGTCGATTTAGCTTAATTCCTTTTCAAGGGTGGACTTCCTATCGGGCCCAAAGAACGGGTGATGCGAAATCTCGGCGGCAGATTTCAGCTTCTATAGGGAGAGGTTTGTTATTAGCTTTGCCAATACTGATCGTTTTAAGTGCTTTATTAGCATCAGCCGATTATGTATTTGCCGAATGGTTGGAAAACATTTTTGCCTGGCTTAGAATAGAAAATTTCGTTGAATTTATTTGGCGGGCCATTTGGATCGTTGCAGTCGCAATGATTTCGCTAATGGCTTATTCATATGCTTTTTTACAGAGTGGCAAAAACAAGCTGTTCAAGGGTGGGAAAGAGTTGTTCGACCCATTTCTAGGAATTATAGAAACCGCGATGGTTCTGGGAAGCGTGATCGCCTTGTATTCAGTTTTTGTAGGTATTCAATTTCGTTATTTCTTCGGTGGGATACTAAACATTAATGCAACCGGATTTACTTATGCTGATTATGCGCGGCGTGGTTTTGCCGAATTAGTACTTGTTTCAGTGATAAGTATTGCACTTTACATGATATTAAGCATTGTAGGAAAACGAGTAAACAGGCGTGAAACAAGAATATTTTCGTTCATGAGTATGACATTATTGGGCTTAGTTAGCGTGATGTTGATATCCGCATTTCAGCGATTGGTTTTATATGAAGAAATCTATGGATTTACTAGGACTCGAACCAATGTGCATATATTTATGATTTTGCTTGGTCTGTTTTTTGTAGCATTATTAGTCGCCGAATTCAGACAAGAACGAAGAAATTTCACAAGAGTACTGATTGCTACATTGCTGATATTCGGATTGGTGTTACCAATAGTTAACGTTGACGCGTTTGTTGTGCGAGCCAATATAGATATCTATGAGGAGAACGGCGCAATTGATGTGGCTTATCTGGGTGGACTCTCGGAAAATGGGTTGCAGGCTCTATGGGGCGAACTAGATGGCCTTCCATTTGAGAAACAAACGCCTGTATTGGCGGCAATTGGATGCTATCAGGCGCTAAATGATTTCGATCATTTTGCCTGGCAGAATATTAATTTCGCATTGACCTCAGCTGAAGCTAGCATGGCCAATGAATATCAATCACGAATGAAGGCGGATCTTACGGACGAATTTGGCACAACGATGATTGTTGTGGACGGAGAGGAATTTGAGTGCCAATCCTATTATTATGACTAAAGTTTTGTGAATGCATTAGGTGGATAAAGTACGTGCAATAAGGATCGTGGCGATTAGCAGCATGAGGATTAGGCTTCCTATGCGTAATGCCTGATTGAATTTTCCATCTAATTTCCCCAACCTTGAGAGCATTACAGAAAGCAATACTAAACCCCCAACGCTGAATAAATAGAATCCCAGGAGAAAGGCAATGGCTGAGGCTATGTCTTGTTCAAGAGCGCTGAGCAACAAGGGGCCAAGGACAAGCGACCAATAAAGATATGGACCTGGACTCAAAAACAACATACTAAGCCCCATCAGTAATCCGCGGGCGGGATGCAATTTAGTACTCGGGACTTCAGAATTGACTACTGAACTAGAGCGCAAATCCTGGAATATTCCCCAGGCTAAGTAAAGTAACAAGATTGCCCCCGCAAGACTAATAATGGAAAGGAAATTATTAGGGAGCTGCCTGAGCAGAACCACCATAAGAATGGCAATGGGGATATCACCAATAAGCGGAGCAAATATTATCGGAAGAGTTTGTCGCCAGCCACGCTTGAGACTTTGCGCGATGATTATGGACTGGAAAGGACCCGGAGATAAGGCCGCGCTTATCCCCAGGCCAATGCCTTGCAGCAAGAAACTTAGCACTATTGACTGATATCTATGCTTACCACGAGGGGCAAGTGATCTGACGCCGAGGTCCGGATAATTTCGAAAGCGCTATATCCCATATCTGGGCTCACAAATATGTAATCAATTTGATGGTCAGGATCATCTGCATGATAAGTGTAGGTAGGCTGATTACCTATTTCTGCGGATATATCGACCAAACCATTTTCGACGAGAAGCATTATTTCATCTGAATTGGGCTCAGCGTTTAGATCGCCCATAATTACAGTGTGCGAAGCTTGGTTCCAGGCGTCCAGGATTGCTGAAGATTGCTGCAATCGTTCGGGGCCTTGATCGTCGCGATGACTAAAATGGGTATCAATTAGCGTTATAGATTGCCCATCCAAGTTGATATTTGCTACAGTAAATCCGCGAAGCAGCAAGACATCTTCAGGGGGCAAACTGTTTATTTGAAAACTTTCGATGGGGTAGCGGCTCAGGATGGCGTTACCCCATTGCGAATCTGCGCTGGGACCCCAGGCATAATGCATGTCCAAGCGTTGCGATAGCCAGGTCAGCATGTCTAGACTGCCCCAAGTTAGCCAACCACGGGAAACTTCCTGTAGGCCCACTACTTCAGCACCACTTTCTTCAATAACTTGAGCTAGAGATTCGGGATCTAAAATACCAGATGTGTTGACGGCGTTATGTAGGTTGTAATTCATCACCAGTAAGGTTTCCGAAATTCCTGAATACTCGGGCGGAGTCGAGCGCAAAACCCACTTGGCAGTAGGGAGCAAAATTAGCAAAAGCACTGGTAACCAGGCGAGTTTGATGCCAGGCAAAAATTCTTTCTTAGTATCGCTGGATGAAAACAGACTGGTTAGCAGCATTAAAATTGCCAGCCCAGGGGCAACTACATTGGAACGAATTCCAAAGTTAATGTCATAAGTCGCATAATAAATAAATGCTGCCAAAATGAGGAGAATCATGCCTAAGCCCAACATAGTAGAGAGGGCCAGCATGCCAGTTTTTTCTCGCGTTTGTAGCTGAGAAATAACTCGGTACAGACTAAGAAAACTTAGAAAATTTCCAACGACAAGAAGAATGCCAGCCACCATTCCAGTTGAAGAAGGAAGGGCGAATAATATGAGTGCAAGCAATAGATGAGCGATTAATGAAGCCAATCTGCTGTTGAGGAAATTTAGGGATTTAGGAAGCAAGTAAAGCGCAATGGCGTTGCTAGCTAGGATGAGTATTCCGGCTGAATAGGCCTCACTGCCTAATTGAGAACCAAAATATCCAGCATTTTGAAAAAGGAGGAGCTGCAGCACAATCCAAGGACCAAATGCAATAAGGGAAGCGCCTTGGCTCCATGACACATCTTTGTTGGCCTGATCTACTGCGCCCTCACTGCCTTTTAGGAAGATGATTCCAACCAGAATAAGGACGATTCCCATCGGTAGAAAACCTGCTTGCCAGGAGAGATCAAGTGTATCGAAAGCAATGAAGAGGGCTGTATCAATGGATAAGGCAATAGCAATGGATGTAAGCAGATCGATTGATGAGTCTTCTTGAATTGAACGGCTGATTAAAAATGCAATCAGCCAAAGAAAAAATGTCGTTCCAGCAACGGACAGAATTAAATCGAGCTGGGGTGTTCGGACAATTTGTTCGGTAAGTCTGATAAAAGCCAAGCCAGTAATCAAATAGCTTAATGATCTGCGTATGCCGAAAAATTTATTAACCAGAGCAGCCAACAGACTTAATGCGAAAATTGCGACTGCCCAAGGAGCTAACTCTAAAGCAGAGAATCCGAGCGAATCACGCACATAGCCAACTAAAGAAAGAAATAATAAGCGCAGCATTTGCATACCAAATACAAAACTAATAATTATCACGATATTGCTTGTAATAAATTGCATCCAGGGCTTTTCAAATAGCTTTTTCATCAAATCTCCTAAGAAGGTTACTTATTTTACTGAAGGATCTCTACGCTTAGTTAGCCTTTCAACTGCTATTGCTGCGAGCGCTAATGCAAAAAGGAATAATGTCAGCCAAATAATATCTTGCGCATAGCCAAACAGTGGAACGGAGGCCGCTGCTGCAAAGAAACCAAAAAGGCCTGCTTCAATTGGTTTTTTGAATAGGGCGAGAAATACTAATGCGCCTATGGCACCAGCCAGAGCCGCATTTGGGGCTAGGGCGAGGACAACTCCAGCAGCGGTGGCGAGACCTTTGCCACCATGAAATTTTAGAAATATAGGCCAGTTATGGCCGGCCACAGCTGCAGCACCGGCATAATAAAGTCCCGGTGGGTTTTGGAAGATGAGATTACCGGCTATGAATATCGCCAGAGCGCCTTTTAGAATGTCCAACAATGCGCCAAATGCGCCCCAGCCCCAACCAAATTGACGGGCAAGATTTCTTGCGCCAACATTCTTGCTACCTACAGTCCTCAGATCCACTCGCCCCCGCCATTTGGCCAAAAGGAAGGCAAATGGGATTGATCCAATCAAATAGGAAACAAGCACACTTATTATGGTTTCGTTAGTCAAGGTTATTCTCGCAGATAATTATAAACGCGAATAAAGAATCAAAAAGGAGCGAGAGTATCGCTCCTTTTTGTCCTAAGCTTCAATTACAGTTTCTTCCTCAATAAACTCTTCAGTTTTTCTGTGGGCAATATCATCTGTAAATTGTTGTGGCGGGGTCTTCATGAAATACGAGGAGGGAGCTACTAGAGCGCCGCTCATTCCTCGGTCTAGTGCTAATTTTGCGCAGCGTACTGCATCAATTACCACTCCTGCTGAATTGGGGGAATCCCAGACTTCGAGTTTCATTTCGACTTTCAAGGGAACATCGCCAAAGGCTCTACCTTCCATGCGAATGTGGCACCATTTCTGATCTTTCAACCAGGGGACATAATCGCTGGGGCCCACATGGATATTATCAGGATCAAGCTCGTAAGGCAGCATCGATGTTACAGCGCCAGTTTTTGACACCTTCTTGGACTCTAAGCGCTCACGTTCCAACATGTTGTAGAAATCCATATTGCCACCAAAATTCAGCTGATAGCTACGATCTAAATGTACACCTCGATCGACAAACAAGCGAGTGAGTGCTCGATGGGTTATGGTGGCGCCAACCTGAGATTTAATGTCATCGCCGATAATTGGCAGCCCCCGTTCTTCAAAGCGTTCCTGCCAATATTCCTGGCTGGCAATGAATACGGGCACACAATTTATAAAGGCAACCCCAGCGTCTAGAATCTGCTCAACGTACCATTTGGTTGCCATTTCCGATCCAACAGGGAGATAGCTAACCACGACGTCTGTCTTGGTTTCCTTAAGGATTTTGACGATATCAACCGTTGAGCCTGGCGCTTTTTCAACCACTTCGCGAACATATTTTCCTAAACCGTCATGGGTCATGCCACGCTGAACCGGAATATCCAGATTGGGTACATCGGCAAACTGAATCGTGTTGTTCGGATAGGCGTTTATCGCTTCACTTAGATCTTTGCCTACTTTTGTTGTAACGACATCAAATGCAGCAGAAAACTCAATGTCACTGATGTGATAGCCGCCTAAATTTACGTGCATTAATCCGGGAACTTCTTCGCCTTCCTTGGCGTTTTTATAGTATTCAACGCCTTGAACTAATGAGGAAGCGCAGTTTCCCACTCCAATAATTGCAACGCGAACTTTCTTATTTTCGGTCATTTACTCCTCCAAAATATGCCCGGCGATTATACAGGATTGAATAATGAGTATTAATTATTGTTAAACCTAAATCGTATCAATTTCGCCTAAGGGGTCTATTAGATCTGGCGAGTTATTTTGCATATCTCTAACTTGATCGGAAACTTGTACGAAACTCATTTTCTCTGCGGGGAATGGCGCTAACAAAGGCAATAGGCTCTTTGGATCGAATAGTTCTTTAGAGAGCCATTGTTGGTAATTCTTGGGCTCGAGGATTACGCCCATGCGGTGGTGAATTTGGGCAACTAGCGGATTGGGTGCACAGGTTATTGTGGCGCAGGAAATTACCTCGGAACCATCAATAGATTGCCAAGATTCCCAGATACCGGCAAAAGCAAATGAGCGACGATCTTTCATGTGCACATGATATGCCTTCTTGGCACGCACTCCACGAACTTTTATCCATTCGTAATAGCCGTCGGCTGGAATGAGGCAACGACGTCTGGAAAATGCAGCCCTGAAAGCGGGTTTGGAGTCTATGGTTTCTGATCGAGCATTGGCTAGGAAAGTGGTCATTTTGAGACCTTTTTCCCAAGACGGGATTAGACCCCAAATCATATGATCCAAAGTATTAGGATTGGCGTTTGAAATTACACCGATTGGGTCTTGTGGGGCGATGTTATAGCGCGGCTGATATTTATCTGGCAGAGCAACTTCTGGGAATGCCTGTTGGAGCTCATCGTAACTGGCCGATAATGTTATACGGCCCGGCATGGAAATTATTCTGCGAACTCAATATCAAAATCTAAATCTCCAGACCAATCGTCGGAGCGCTCCAGTTCGATTTCCGCAAACAGACCGTCCTGGTGAGCAGCAATGCGATAGCGGCGCACCAATTCAAGAACTGCAAGAAAAGTAACTACAACATTGAGATTATCGGGGCTTTCTTTGACAAGGTCTGTGAAGGGCGTTTTGCGTCCCCTCAATACGCGTTCTGCGATTAGGCTTATTTTTTCGCGGATTGTTACGCGGGGTTTATTAACCACATTGCTTAGTGGCTGGAGTTGTTCTTGATTTTGCCAAGCTTGTGTCGCGGCTAGTAATAAATCTTTGGGTCCCAGACCTGTAAGATCGAGCTTGGCTTCGATTTTAGGCGGTTTTGCCAGACGAACATAGGAACGCAGATTTTCTTTTTGGCGAATTGATAGGAGTTTAGCAATTTCTTTGAAGCGCTTGTACATGATCAGTTGCTGAACAAGGGCTTCGCCTGGGTCTTCTTCGTCGGGTTGCCGGACGACAGGGCGCGGCAATAAGGCCTCAGATTTAATTTGCATCAATCGGCTAGCTACTACGAGAAAATCAGAGACTCTTTCAGCCCTCCGATCTTGCATAAGGCGCATATGCGCGATGAATTGATCGGTTACGTGGGCTAGAGCGATCTTGCCAATATCCAGCTCGGACTTTTCAATTAACTGAAGTAAAAGATCCAGGGGACCTTGAAATACTTCAGTCTGAACACTATATTTTTCTGAGGGATCACTTAGTAATGAGAGGCTCACAATGGCATTATACCGAGCGTAAGAAAGGGCGTATCCTGACCGTCATTAAGGTAGAATCATGATTAATATCGTTGGAGATGAAATGATTGAAGAACCTATTCACGTAACAGATGATGCATTTGAAAATGCTGTAATGGAAGGCGAACTTCCGACAGTTGTAGATTTTTGGGCGCCGTGGTGCGGACCGTGCCGAATGGTTGGCCCAATCTTAGATAAATTGGCTGGAGAATATGCCGGCAAATTGGTTGTAGCTAAAGTCAACACGGATGAAAATCCGCAGTGGGCTGGGCAATTTGGAGTGCAAGGCATTCCTACGATGATGTTTTTCGCTGACGGCAAGTTAGTTCATCGCCAAGTGGGAGCATTACCAGAACCGATGCTGCGAGATTTATTTGATCAATTTATTGATGTAACAAAGCCCGCAGAAAAAGTGAACTAACAATTTTTTTATAAATGAAAAGGCCAGGATTCCCTGGCCTTTTTTGTTGCCATAAATCATAATTGGTCAATGTCTTTTTTAGTAATTGTAATTTTGAGTCAGGCAGTTGCTGCCGTGGTTGTTTATCTATCTAATTATTTCCTCGATAGGCGGATTTCTCAATCCGAGAATGGAGATATTGAGATATTGGGAGAAGATAATAAGGTAGAGGGGCAATTTGTAATTGTTATTCATTTTATTTTCGCATTAATTTTTGCCTACATAGCCGAAAATAAATTTGGCGAATGGCATATATACCAACTATTTATTATTGTTAGTTACCTAATTTTAGTTTCGATAATCGATTTGCGCTTACGATTAATTTTGCATTCGATGAGTTTGATAGGGGCAGTAGTGTTTGGGATTATTGGTAATCTGCAGCATGGATTTGTGGAGACCGTAATTGGCGGATTGGCAGGATTCACGGGTGGCTATCTTATATATCTTATTGCCGCTATTTCAAATAAATGGATCATGACCAGAAAAAATATGGACGCTAGTGAGATCCCCTTTGGGTTTGGCGATGTCACCCTTTTGGGGGTGATCGGACTATTACTTGGCTGGCCAGGGGTAATTGCGGGAATATTTCTAGGAATGTTTTCCGCAGGAATATTTAGCGCTGGGCTGATTCTTTGGAAGTGGCTTCGTGGAAATTATGAAGCATTTTCAACGATACCTTTAGGTCCATTTTTAGCGTTCGGCGCCATCATTTCGATTGTATTGGCGGCAAAGACCTAAATTGCCAATCAACAAATTCCATTACTTTGCTTAGAACTATCTCAGGCGAATCGTGGTCAGTTTGAACCACTAAATTCGCATCCTCTTTAGCTTTCGTTAATCTCAGCCGCTGTTCATCGTAATCAGATTCCAACCAGGACAAACCCCGCGAAAGGGTGCTCTGAAAACTAACTTCTAAAAAGATTAGGATTTCGGGGTTGCTAATAATCCGCCACATGTCTGGAGCAAATGAGTGTTCCTGGGCTATTTGGCGGGCGTTATAGCCATTCTTTAGCAAATTGGCGGCTAGAGTGCTTTTGCCTGCTTTGCAAGGCCCAATGATCCCAATTAATGGCGCAGAGCTCATTTGAGAGGCAGCCTGACGGACATACGTCTAATCGGGTCGTCTTTAGCAGGTAAAACCGCAAATACGACCACGCTTACATCATCACCTGGACGACCCTTTTCTAAATCTAGAGCCTCGGCCATTAATGCATCAGCTACTTCTTGGGGAGCTAAGCCGTTTGAAATATGACGTTGCAAGGAAGCTTTGATATCGATTGGATTTTTAAAGCGTTCACCCGCAAATGGGAGTCCATCGGAAAATACGGTTACATAAAGATTTTTGTCCAAATTCAATTCAGTAATTACTGGCCTGGTAACGCGGTAAATGCCTACTGGAACACTTTCTTCTTTTAGCTCTTGAATTTCGCCTTGAGCGGAAATAATGACTGGGGTGGGATTATTGCGCGTGATAACCAATGTTTGCGAAACTAAATCGATAGAAACAATGTTGAGGGTGGACATAACTTTGCCGCTCTTATATGTAAATAAATAATCGGAAGCTGCGCGTGCAGCGGCCCCATCTCGAACTCCCTCAGCTAGCAGAGAGATCACCTTGCGCACAACCATAGAGGAAATCAATTTGGCGTTTTTCCCGGAGCGTTGTCCATCGGCTAAGACAACTGAAAGCCCTCCATTGGGCCGCTCAATAACTTCCAATGTGTCGCCACTTTCAAGCGACGCATATTTATTAATTTTTGCTACGCCAATCTGAATTTCCATAATTAAATAAGCCTTGGTAGAAAATATGCGGCAAGGGAAAGCAAGACTAGAAAGCCAACACTATCAGTAATGGTTGTAACAAGGACTGTTGATGCTAGGGCAGGATCCTGACCGAAGGCTTTTAATCCAAGCGGGATTAAAGCGCCAACAAAACCGGCAAGTATCAAGTTTATGAAAATGGCCACACCCACTACCAAGCCCATATATGGATTCCCCTGCCATTGAGATACGCCTAGTGCCACAATAAGGCCAATGGCTAAACCTTGAATAGCACCCACGAGTAATTCTCTAGCCAGTACGCTGCCTACTTTTCTAGGCGAAGTTTTGCCTAAGGCCAGCGCGCGGACCATAAGAGCAACTGTTTGGCTCGATGCGTTGCCACCTAAGCCACCAACCACGGATAAAAAGATGGCTAAGGTGGCTACACGAGCGATTAGTTCTTCAAAATTGCTAACTACCCAAGCAGCAAAGAGGGCGGTAAGGGCATTAAGGTAAAGCCAGGGTAAACGTCCACGAATCTGTTGGGGAATTGGACTGTCTGGTTCTAGCTCCATTCCTGAAACGGAGGCCAGCAGATAAATATCTTCTGTTGCTTCTTCAGAAATAACATCCAAAATGTCGTCGTGAGTGATAACACCCAGCATTATTCCTTGTTGATCGACAACAGGAACTGCAGATAATTCATGGCGAGTCATCACGTTGGCCACTTCTTCTTGATCTAAATTAGCGTCTACTTGGATAACTTCTTTGTCCATTATTTGATTTATGCGCGAGTTTGTTTTTGAAACCACCAATTCACGTAAACCAAGGACCCCGGTTAGGCGCTCACTATTGTCAGTGACGAATATGTAATATGGTACTTCGTGGTCTGGGGAAACATTGCGCAATTGCTGTATTGCTTGGCTAGTCTTAGTTTCCCCATGCATTGCAATAAATTCAGTTGTCATGCGGCCACCAGCAGTCTCATCCGGATAGGCCAGCAAGGGAAGAATATCTTCAGTTTCTTGCATTTCGCCCAGAGCCTGTTCTGCTAGCTCTGTGGGTAAATCTCCCAGCAGATCAGCTGCTTCATCCGGCTGCATTTCTTCCAATACGACAGCGAGCTGTGCGGTGCTCAGGTTTTCGGCCGCTTCGAGTGTGACAGCGTCGTCCAGCCGATCAAATAGATCGGCAGTTGCGTCAATATTCAGGCTGTCCAAAAGGAAATCGCGGGATGGCTGATCCAGTAATGTGAATAAGTAACCTTGATCACCAAGAGATAGTTCTACGAATTTCTGAAGAGCTAAATCAAGCTTGCCCTTTTCAATATCAGATTGCAGTTCCGCAACAACAATTTGAAAATCAGGACTTTGATCTTTCATCGAATTATCTGCTTAGGCGCTTAGTACCTGGACTTCAATATCTTGCTTGCGAAGCCAATCAATGGCCGCTTCGATTAGGCCATCCTTGCCAATAACTTGGAGATTGAGCCAATTCTTTATCGAGTTGCTGCCCGATCCCAATGTGCGGATCTTGAGTTCCCCAAATTGCTGCAAGAGCAAATCTGTAATTGAACGGTTCGTTCCTGATTGGATAAATACGAGTTTGATGACTTGTTCGGTCAATTGTCTTACCTCTTAGGAGGAAAATATTGGCATGGGCTAATTACTAATTTGGATCGTTTCTTGATCTAATTCGCTTTCGGCTAATTGACCACAACCAGCCATAATATCGATTCCCCGACGAACGCGAACTGTGCAAGAAATTCCGTAAGATTGCAAAACATCTCGGAATGCTGAAACACGGTGATGTGTTGATCTCTGACCTGAGAATCCCTTAGTTGGATTTAAGGGAATGACATTTACATGGACCGACATTTCTTGGATTAGTTTGGCTAGCTTATGGGCTTGTTGTTCACTGTCATTTACGCCATCAATGAGCGCCCATTCAAATGTGATCCGGCGGCCTACGTTTTCCAGATAATTTTTGCAGGCCAGCATCAGATCTTTGATGGGGTAGCGGTCATTTACAGGCAGCATTTCAGATCGCAATTTGTCATCGGCAGCATGCAAAGAGATGGCTAGACCAATTTGTCGATTTTCTTTTGTAAAGCGTTTAATTCCAGGAATAAGGCCGACGGTTGAAATGGTAAAGCGGCGCGCACCCATATTGAAACCTGTAGGGTCATTAAGGCGATCTATGGCACCCATCACGGCATCATAATTATGAAATGGTTCTCCCATACCCATCAACACCACATTTGTAAGAGGCTGGCCTTCGGATTGTGCAATGCGAGCAAAATGAATTACTTGCTCCACGATTTCTCCAACGCTTAGATTACGCCTAAGTCCCATTTGTCCCGTAGCGCAAAAGGTACAACCTAATGCGCAGCCGGCTTGGCTTGATACGCAGACTGTAGAGCGGTTTTCGTAGCGCATAAGAACAGTCTCAATCTGGTTACTATCGCCTAAATCAAATAGAGTTTTTGTGGTTTGCTCGTCTTTCGAATTGAGTGATATTCGGCTATTCAATGAAGATATCAAAAACGCTTCAGAGAGTTCATTGCGCATAGTCAAAGGGAGGTTAGTGAACTCTTCGAAGTTTGCCCAAAGTTGTCTATAGAGCCCATCCCAGACTTGCTTTGCGCGATAAGACGGATAACCAAGCTTGGTTAGACTGGCTTGGAGTTCTAAGAATGAGAGATTGTATGCTAACGTTTTACTCATTAGTTAATTGGCCTATTAGATCTGATAAATCAGCAGCAACAAAATCTGGGGCCATGCTCCATTTTTCTAGATCAGTCTGAGAGGAAGCACCAGAAAGTACGAGCGCCGTATTACAGCCCGCATTCTGACCAGCGGCAATATCTGTTTCGAGACGATCTCCAATCATAATTACCTGATCTGCATTCACATTTAAGTCATTAAAGGCCTGATTTAACATAGCAGTTTGAGGTTTGCCAATAATTGTAGCTGGTTGTCCACTAGAAGTTTCTAGGGCTGAAATAATCGAGCCAGCGCCTGGAGCGAGCCCTGCAGGAGTCGGAAGCGTGCTATCTGGATTGGTTCCAATGAATTTGACGCCCTCGCGGATAAAGAGCGTTGCTTGCGTAAGCTTCTCGTAGGTTAAATGTCTGTCTAGGCCCACAACTACAGCCAAGGGATTTTTGGTGGCGGAATGAGTAAATCCCAAAGCGTTTAACGCTTCAAGAAGGCCATCTTCGCCGATTACAAAACAAGAACCCCCATCAGGCCACTCTTTTGCCATTGCGGCAGCGGTCGCAGATCCTGATGTGTAGATTTGATTCTCCTCTACATGTATGCCAAAGCCGTCGAATATTTCAACATAGTGTTCCCTTGACCGAGTGGCATTATTGGTAATGAAAGCTAGGTCCAAGCCTAATTCGCGAATTTGGGCTATGTTTCCAGCCAAATCACCAATGGGCATTAAATCTTTCCAAAGGACGCCATCCATATCGAGAAAAAGTGCGCGTATACGATTGTTCATAAGTTCTGATTATAGCTAGAGAACTGCCCAAGAAAAAAGCCGGGCGTTAAGACCCGGCTTTTTGTTTTTGATAGAAATTTACTTCTTTGATTTGTCGGGCGGATCGAGAACCTCATCGACAAGACCATACTTTACAGCTTCTTGGGCGGTCAGATAGATGTCACGATCGGTATCTTGCTCAATCGTTTCCATATCTTTTCCAGTGCTTTCAACCAAAATTTCATTGATGCGTTTCTTCTGGCGCAGAATTTCTTTTGCCTGAATTTCTATGTCGGTAGCTTGTCCACCACCGCCACTGCTCCAGGGTTGGTGCATGTGAATGGTGGCATTGGGCAAGGCATAGCGCTGGCCTTTGCTGCCAGCTGTCAGCAATATGGTTCCGAAAGAGGCTGTAAAGCCAACGGCAACTGTGCTGACTTGATTTGGAATCATTTGCATCGTGTCGTAAATACCCATACCGGCATAAATTGAGCCACCCGGAGATGATATGTACATGTGGATGGGGGCTTCAGGATCTTCATTGCTAAGGTAAATCAACTGAGCGACGATAAGGCTTGCGATCTGATCATCAATAGGAAAACTGAGCAGAATAATTCTATTCTTCAAAAGCAATGAATAGATGTCAAAAGCGCGTTCACCGCGACCTGAGCTTTCTACAACCATAGGTACAACGGACTGAGGAAATTGTTTGGGGTCAAATGTATTGTTCATTTTTCACCTTTTGATTTTTTGGATGGAGCTTTGCTTTTTTTCGATGGCGCTTTTTTCGACGCCTTACTTTTAGTGGGAGATTTTTTCTTGCTGGGACTTTTGGCTTTCTTCGCTTTTGGTTTTTCTTCCTGCTTCTCCCCAGTGGCAATTGATTTCAATCTGGAAAGAGTCCGACTAATGACTTCTTCGGTCATAGTGCGGCTGACCAATCCTTGAAGTGAGTCGCCCGATAATGCGTTGGCGGCTTCTTCTTGCCCAACTAAATCTTGAAGGCTTTTTACGCGTTCAGCCACAAGTTCTTGGATTTCATCTTCGCTTACTTCTATCTTTTCATTGCGAGAAACTTCCATGAGAACAAGTGATTTCTTCACACGCTCTTCAACGGTTGGTTTGACTTCTTCGTGGAGTTCGGCCATCTCCATATTTCTGCTTTTTAGATAAGTGTCTATGTTCAAACCCTGTTGGGCTAATTGAGGACCTAAATCTTCGATGTAATGCTCAATTTCATGCGTAAGCATTTGAGGTGGATATTTGATTTCAGACAGTTCAATTATTTTTTCGACAATATTGTTTTCAAATTCATCTTTTTGCCCCTGATCAAAATTAGTCTTGAGGCTATCTTTCACTTCGGCATTCAATGCGGAAAGATCGTCATATTCGCCAAGTGATTTTGCAAATTCATCAGTTAGCTCGGGGAGAATACGGTCCTTAATTTCTTTGACCTCAATTTGGAAAGTAGCCTTTTCACCCCGCAAATCTTCAAATTCCGACTCGGCGCCAAAGGTATGCGAAATACTTTTTTGGTCTTCAGCAGATAGGCCGAGTAGCGCTTGCGAAAATCCTGGAAACGGCCATTCAGAGGCTGGGTCAACGGATTTACTTTCTACAACCACAGGGTAAGTATTCTCTTTTACGAGGGCTGTTTTGCCTTCTTTGTCGGGATTGTCACGCTCACCCGATAGGAGTATATAGGCCATATCGCCTTCTTCAATCGGGCGTTCAACTGGCTCTAAAACAGCTTGCTGATCGCGCAAATTATTAATGACGCCATCAATATCCTTTTTGGATACTTTCTTCTCTTTGAAGGGGATGCGAATTTTTGAATAATCTCCCAGAATTACTTCTGGCGATAATGGGACACGGAATTGAAAGAGACGCATTTCTTTTTCATCGTCTATTTTTTCTAAATTGCCTGGGCCCCAAGGATTGATGCCACTTTCCTCAAGAACTTGCGGATAGACCTCTTCAAGTAATATGTCCACGGCTTCTTCTTCGACAGCTGCTTCACCGACTTGTTTTTCAATAACGTTAAAGGGAGCTTTTCCCGGCCTAAAACCTGGAACTTTGACACGTTTTGCGATTTGGCGAGCAGCTCGCCGCTTAGCCCCTTCAAATGTATCGTTTTCAACTTCAACATTCAGTTGAACTTGATGATCATCAAGAAGAGTTTGCTGAATATTCAAATGGGCTTCCTTAAAGAATTGCGAAGAGGCGGGATTATAACATGGGGTCTAAATGACAAATGTCAGAGCTTTATAAATATTTTTATGATCAAAATAGGGCAATTCAGTGGGGAAGGAGGGACTCGAACCCTCACGCCTTGCGACACACGGTCCTAAGCCGTGCCTGTCTACCAATTTCAGCACTTCCCCGAATTCCGCATTATAGATGAGCGATATTGCACAGTCAATGGCGCGTTATAATGCCGCGCTGCAGGCAAAGTGATACTTATATGACACGCATCATTCAAACACAGAAAATTGGAACTGAACGGAAGCGTTTAGTGCGGGCAATCGTGATTTCTATTCGAGAATTAAGCCGGCAACAAGGCCAATCAGCTGAAACGAAGGATTTGATAGCGTTTATTTACGCATGTCTGGCAGCCATATCCAAGGGGATTGAAACAACAGTTGCTCCCTGGGAAAAACGCGATTATTGGGTAAAGGCAGATCGTTTTAGAATGGAATGGGATTGGACAGGACCAACAAGCCAACAATTAAAAGAAAACTTAATGGCGGATGAATGGACCAAAATTCCAGAGCTACTGGCCAAAATAGGTGGAAAGTTCATAAATGAAAAGGTTTCTGAAAAACACCGCATGGGTCAACCCTGGCATGGGGCTTGGGATAGATTGCTTGCGAGTAGTCCTAATAGCAAAGAGTAGTTTCGTAATTTATAATAGATATACTGCGTAATAATGAACAAGCCAGTCAAAAAAAGAATTGCTCTGAGCTAATTTAGCAGAACTTACTTAAACTTATACTAATCGGAATAACTTATTACCATGTTTAGTAATCTTGGATTTCTTCCAAAATTGGCTTCACCACAATCACGCACTCATTTATTAGGTTTAATCCTGATTTTAGCAATAGCAACAGGAAGCTGTAATTCTGATGTTGCCACAAATGACGGTCAAGGAACTACCCAGCAAGAGATATATATTGAAAACAAGGGGTCTGACACCATTGTAAATCTGGCTTTGGCATGGGCTGAAAAATACCAGGATCAAAACCCGGATATTCGGATTTCAGTCACTGGTGGGGGTTCTGGAACAGGCATCTCGTCGTTGATAAATAACACCGTTGATTTAGCGAATGCTTCAAGAAGAATAAAGGAAGAAGAAATCGAAAATGCTCAAAATAATAGCGTCGAACCCATTGAATTCGTAATAGCCCGAGATGCTATTGCCATTATTGTGCATCCCGAAAATCCAATTAATAACTTAACGCTTGAAGAAATTTCCGCAATCTATTCAGGAGAGATAAATAATTGGAGTGCGCTGGGCGGAGATGATCGGCCCATCGTAAGATTGTCCCGGGAAACAAATTCGGGAACTCACGTGTTTTTCCTGGAGAACGTTTTAAGGCTGGGCGATAATACGAGTAAATTACTATTTTCAACAAATACCTTGTTGCTGCCTTCATCTGAGGGAATAATTCAGGAGACCAGCCAAAACATCAATGCTATTGGATATGATGGCCTAGGCTATGTTACAGATGAAGTTAAAGTAATTGGTGTTGCCTCAATTTTGGGGGGCGAATATATTTTTCCATCAGCAGTAACTGTCAATTTAGGTATATATCCAATAGCAAGAGATCTTTATATGTACACAAATGGAGATCCAGAAGGGCAATTGGCTAATTATATGGAATGGATTTTTTCACCTGAGGCTCAAGAAATTGTCACAAAATTGGGATTTGTGCCCATTGAAAACACTGAATAGAAATTGTCAAATAAATTGAAAAATAACCTATCTACGACCGAATTTTTTATCACCAACATCATAAAAATGTCTGGATATTCAGCTATCTTTTTCATGCTGATTATTTTCTATTTCTTGCTGAGTCAAGGCCTGCCAGCAATAACATTGGTAGATATAAAATCAATGCTAGGTGTCCGTTGGTATCCAATCGAGGAGTATTTTGGGCTTCTACCTTTACTTGCGGGATCTCTTGTTGTGACTTTTGGAGCAACATTAATAGCTGTTCCATTTGGGATCGGTACTGCGGTTTTTCTGGCAGAGATTGCCCCTCGCTGGCTAAGAGAATTGCTCAAGCCAACTATTGAAATTTTGGCGGGCCTTCCTTCTGTAATGCTCGGTTTCATAGGTATCGCCTTGCTTACTTCATTTGTGCGAGAGACTTTCGGACTTCCTACAGGCTTGTCAGCCTTAACAGGCGCTCTCTTATTGGGCGCCATATCAATCCCAACGATCGTATCGGTTGCAGAAGATGCCCTCGACGCGGTTCCTAAAGAGTATCGCGACGGTGCTTTGGCTCTGGGAGCTACAAAATGGCAAACCATCTGGACCGTAATTCTTCCCGCGGCAAAATCCGGGGTACTTACCGCAGTAATGTTAGGTGTTGCGCGCTCAATTGGTGAAACCATGATTGTAATGATGGTTACCGGTAATGCGGCCGTCATGCCGGAAGGCTTGGAAGTGATTTTGTCACCGGTTAGAACAATGACCGCAACCATTGCTGCAGAAATGGGTGAAGTTGCCAACGGGAGTGTCCATTACCACATGCTATTTTTCATTGGCATTGTGTTATTCATCATCTCGTTGATTGTAAATGTTATTGCTTCTAGTTTTATATACAAAAACAGCAACCGTTCAGAGAAATTACTTTCATGATTAGCTTCAAGGATCAGTACAAAAAGCGCAAGTTATTTGAACGGGTCGGCACTTTCGGTTTATCTGTAGTGACCATTATTACGATTACCCCGATTTTCTTGATTGTGGGCTATATAGTTTGGAAAGGAATGCCGGCGATTTCCTGGGAATTTATCAGTGGGTTTCCCAGTAATGGCATGAAAGATGGCGGAATATTGCCTGCGATTGTGGGGACCATCTATCTGACCCTAGGAACGGCGCTATTTTCTGTCCCACTAGGAATTGGAGCTGCTATTTTTCTCAGCGAGTATTCTGAAGATAATCTGCTTACTCGGGTCATTCGGGTCGCCATAATTAATTTAGCGGGCATTCCCTCGGTTGTTTATGGCTTATTTGGGCTTGGATTTTTTGTGCTCTTCCTTAATTTTGGCACAAGTATTCTTGCTGGTTCGCTTACCTTGTCGATCATGACGCTTCCAATCATCATTAGCACGGCTGAGGAAGCGCTAAAGGCCGTTCCCCAATCTTTTCGAGTAGTTAGTATCTCTTTAGGCGCTACGAAGTGGCAGACCATTTGGAGAATTGTGTTGCCTCAAGCTCTTCCAGGCATAATCACTGGAGTCATCCTGGGTTTAGAACGTGCTGCTGGCGAAACGGCCCCCATATTGTTTACAGTCGCGGCCTTTTTCTTGCCGCGCTTGCCTGCCTCAATTTTTGATGCAACCATGGCCTTGCCGTATCATCTTTTTGTAATTAGCACGCAAGTCCCTGGTATGTCGATCCAAATTCAGTTTGGCACTGCATTGGTTTTACTGGGATTTGCGCTCACAATGAATTTAACTGCTACTTGGATCCGATTTCGGTCACGCTCACAGCGACAATGGTGATCATGGAACCAAATAAAAAAATTGCTGTCGAGAAATTTAGTCTTGAGTATTTAGACGGTGTTAAAGCATTGAATGATATTTCTTTAGCTATTTATGAAAATCAGATCAATGTGCTGCTGGGACCTTCCGGAGGCGGCAAATCTTCACTTTTGCGCACTATTAACCGTCTAAATGATCTTGCTGATGTGAAACGAACCTCCGGTACGGTGCTTCTGGATGGAGAGGACATTCTCCTCCCTGATGTAGATGTGATCGATTTGCGGCGTAGAGTTGGCATGGTCTTTTCGAGACCGGTAGTTCTGCCAATGAGCATTAGGAAAAATATTACTTATAGTTTAGAACTATCCGGACTAGATAATAAAGAATCCTTGGAAAATGCCGTAGAAAGATGCTTGGTCCAATCAGCCCTCTGGGATGAGGTCAAAGATCGATTAGATGTTTCCGCCTATGCACTCTCAGGCGGACAGCAGCAAAGACTATGTATTGCCAGATCATTAGCTTCAAAACCAGAAGTGGTGCTACTGGACGAACCTACATCCGGCCTGGATCCTATTTCTACATTGAAAGTAGAAGAAACGCTGAGAGTGTTGCGAGAAGATTACACCTTCGTTTTTGTACCTTCATCAATTCAGCAGGCTGCCAGGATTTCTGATTATTGTGCCTTTTTATTGAATGGCAAGCTGGTTGAACATCTACCGGGAAATGAACTGTTCACAAATCCACAAGAAAACGAAACAATTGAATATGTCGAGGGCCGCTTTGGATAGAAAAATTTTCCCAGATATGTTCAGGATTCAAAATGATTGAAAATTTAGAAAAACAAAAAATCCCCGATATTGCAATTGAAGCAAAAGATCTAAGTATTTTCTACGGTGAATTTCAAGCTGTAGCCGCTGTTAACCTAAAAGTCGAGCTTGAGCGAATTACCGCCATTATTGGCCCTTCTGGTTGTGGGAAAAGCACAATTCTTAGGACATTCAATCGGATGAACGAGTTGATACCAAACGTACGCACGGTAGGGCAAGTGAGATTTGATGGGCATAATATTTATGATCCTGTTGTTGATCCAGTTGAAATTCGTAGGCGCATCGGGATGGTTTTTCAAAAACCTAATCCATTCCCCAAATCGATCTACGAAAATGTGGCTTGGGGTGCCAAGGCAAACGGTATTACAGGGGATATAGACGAATTAGTCGTGCGAAGCCTGAAAGAAGCTGCACTATGGCCTGAGGTAAAGGATAAATTGGATCAATCGGCGCTTTCTCTTTCTGGAGGCCAACAACAACGCTTGTGCATTGCCCGGGCGATTGCAGTGCGCCCAGACATCATATTGATGGACGAGCCTGCTTCTGCTTTAGATCCTATTGCTACAGCTAGAATAGAAGAGTTGATGCATAAACTTGCTAAGGACTACACAATAATTATTGTGACCCATAATATGCAGCAAGCTGCGCGTGTTTCGGATTTCGTAGCATTTTTCTCATTGGCGGAAGATGGTAGCCGAGCGGGAAAACTTATGGAATATGGGCCAACCAATACAATATTTACCAATCCAAAACGGAAGATAACTGAAGAATATATTACGGGACGGTTTGGGTAAACAATGAAGAAAAAAGTGTTATTCCTTTGTACGGGAAATACTTGTAGATCTCAGATGGCGCAGGCCGTGATTAATGAAGAGTATGGTGAAATTTGGGAAGCGGTTAGTGCGGGAACATTCCCCGGAAAAGAAACGAATCCGAATGCACGGAAAGTATTAGCTGAGATAGGGATCGAGCATGAAGGACATCCAAAATCTCCAGATGTATTTCGCAATGATAATCTGGATTTGGTGATTACTATTTGCGACGATGCCGCTGAAAATTGTCCAGCTTGGCTTGGAGAAGGATCAATAATCCATCATGGATTACCTGACCCATTAGATGCTGAAGGGAGTGCAGAAGAGGTGCTGGCAGTTTATCGCGCGGTTCTCGGGAGAATTCAAACGGAAATCCCTCCTTTATTAGACGCCCATTTAGCTAAATATTAATTTCCAGCCACACAAATTCGTGCGGGCTTAATTTTGCACGTAGACGATTATTTTCTAACAAACCAAAAATCCTATTTGTGATTACGTTGGTGGGAGCATCCCGGTTGGGAAAATCAAACTCAACAACTTGCTCACGCGTGGATAAATTATGCAGAATAAGAAGTTCTTGATCTGCTTCGTAGCGTTTGAATGCCAGGATGGAAGTAGGAAAGTTGTGGTTTTCCCAGGACAAATTACTAGTAGAAAATAGCGCATATTGCTCGCGAATTTTAAGTAGATGTCGCATTCTCTCTAGAAGTGAGCCCTGATCTTCGCGCTGTTGCTTCACATTGGCGTGAATTGGCTGAGAGTTATCTTGTCGCAGAGGCATTGCAAACAACATCTCTGGTCTTTGTGCAGAAAATCCTGCGCTTTCCGTGTTGTCCCATTGCATTGGGGCGCGAACACCATCTCTGTCGGGTCGCGACGTATCATCTGCCATGCCAATTTCGTCTCCGTAATAGATTACAGGGGAACCAGGCATGGTCATGATCAGTGAGTTGGCCAGCAATATGCGCTCGATTTCGTGATCAAGTAAGGGTGCCAGGCGTCTGCGTATGCCCAAATTGAGGCGCATATCTTTAGAGGGAGCGTAATGCTCCCAGAGTCGATTTCGTTCTTCATCTGAGACCATTTCTAGAGTCAATTCATCATGATTGCGCAGAAATAGGCACCATTGGGTATTCTCAGGTATCTCCTGAGTGCGAGCTAATATATCTAATATGGGTTCCCGTGTTTCTTGAGCTAGCGCTAAATATATTCTGGGCATCAATGGAAAATGAAAGGCCATCTGAAGCACATCACCTTCGCCGAAATAAGGAATTGTGTCTTCAGGCCATTGATTGGCTTCAGCCAGTAATACGGCTTCAGGATTAATTGAGTCCACAAACTGCCGCGTCCTTTTGAGGAAATCAATAGTTTCGATTAAATTCTCACTGGTTGTTCCTTCGCGTTCGTATAGATAAGGAATAGCATCTAAGCGAAATCCGTCGATGCCTAAATCCAACCAAAATTTCATAATGCCCAACATTTTTTGGTGGACTGCTTCATTGTCATAATTTAGGTCAGGTTGGTGGCTAAAGAAGCGATGCCAATAATACTGTCCGGCTTCATCGTCCCAGCTCCAATTACTTTCTTCGGTGTCGGTAAAAATGATACGTGTGTCTTTGTATTTTTTGTCATCGTCTGACCAGACGTAGTAATTGCGATAGGGTGAATTTTTATCTAAGCGAGCTTCCTGAAACCAAGGGTGGGCAACAGAGGTATGGTTTAGCACCAAATCAGTAATTATGCGTATACCCTTTGAGTGGGCAGCCTTAGTCAGTGCTTTGAAATCATCTAGATTGCCATAATCGGCATGAATATCCGTGTAATTTGTAATGTCGTAGCCGCCATCGCGCAATGGAGATGGATTGATGGGCAAAAGCCAAATGCAATTGACCCCTAAATATTCTAAGTAATCTAATTTTTGGATTACACCCTGAATATCTCCAATACCATCGCCACTGGAATCGTAGAATGAACGGACATTAATTTCATAGAAAACAGCATGCTTGTACCAGTTAGAAATTTGGGGCATTTTGAAAATTAATTGGACCGAATGAGAATGTTTTCTATGCGCAGTTTATCCATTTGGCGAATTGTAAAGCTAAATCCGCGGTGGTTTATTGAATCTCCCACAATAGGAATTCTGCCCAATTCTGCCAACACTAATCCAGCTGCCGTACTGTAAACGCCAGTTGCTGGGATATCAGTTTCTAAATATTCATTTAAATCTTCTATGAGAACACTGCCGCGAGCCAACCAAGACTGAGGTCCTAATTGACGTATTTCAATGGGAGTTATTGTGCCCGTGTATTCATCATCAATTTCACCCACAATCACTTCCAGGACATCTTCCAGAGTAAGCATGCCGGCTGTGCCGCCATGTTCGTCCAAGACGATGGCCTGATGGCTTCTACTTTGGGTGAGTTGAAAATAGATATCTGGCAGAGAGGCCATCGCGGGAATGAATAATATGGTGCGCGCTAAATCTCTCAGCGCGGCTGATTTTTCAGCCCATATTAAATCCTTTAGATGGACATAGCCCAATATGTTGTCTAAGCTATCTTCGTAAATCGGGAATCGGGAAAACCCAGATTGAGCCGCAATGGAAAGCGCATCTTTGAGCCCTGTATTTACATCCAATGCATCCAGATCACGACGAGAGGTCATTACATCCTTGGCGCGTCTATCGCCATAATCAAATACACCGCGTACAAAATCGCTTTCACTGCGATTAAAGACACCTTCAAGTGATCCAATGGCTAAAAGCGCCTCAACTTCTTCTGAGCTTGTGCTGGGGGCTGAACCACTGCCTGGTGAAACGAAACGTAGGACGAAGTCTGATGAGATCGAAAGAATGCGGATAGGGAGCTTGGCGATGGTAGACAACCAAAGCACAGGTTTGATTAATCGCATGGATAAGCGTTCGGGATTTTGTAAGGCTAATTGTTTCGGAACCAATTCCCCGATAACCAAAGAAAAGTAAGTAATGAATAAGACGACTAGCAATAAAGCAATTTGATCTGAGTACTGCTCCAAACCAGGAATTCCTTTAATGGCAGTAGAAATTATGGGAACTGAAGAAGCGCCTCCAAAAGCAGATGCTAAGCTGGCTACTAGGGAAATGCCCACTTGAACAGTGGCCAAGTAATCGCCCAGGGATTCCTTGACATACAGGATTAACTTAGCATCCTGTTGACCATCTTTCTCTAAGGCACGTAAACGGCTCTTCTTGGAGGTAACGAGCGCCATTTCTAGAGCCGCAAAGTAACTGTTAAGTAGAATAAGGGCAAAGATAACTAGAGCGGCTTGAACTAATTCATTCATATTAGATTAATGCGCATAGTCAAAACTACTAAAAATAAATTCATTTGAAAACCTCGAAGTAACCACGATCCAATTCATCGTCTGATAGGTGGGCGTAACGTTGTGTAACTTGAATATTTTTATGCCTAGCCAATTCTTGCGCGAGCTTAAGATTACCACCACTGGCTCTTAATACTGTAGTGACAAAGAAGTGCCTAAAGGAGTGGGGGGTAATGGAACCTACCTTATCTCTTCCTAAGATTTGCGCAACCCTATGTGCAATTATATTGCGCCCTGTAGTGGTGGAAATATTTTCTACGCGTTTGCCAGCCCCTTTATCGTGCCTGGCGAATATAGGCAACGAGGCCAATGGTTTGCCAGAGGATCCATCTAAACTGGCCCGCACATTAAGATAATCTTTTAATGTCCTCAGACTGGTCGTAGAAAAACGAACAACTGCCTGTCGATTGCCCTTACCAATAATAATGGCGCGCCCTTCCTCCCATTCCAATTCACCCCGTCTTAGCGCGCAAGCCTCGTGGACACGTAGTCCTGTATTGGCCAGAGTGGTGATAAAGGCTCTATCGCGCAGATTGCGCAGATGCTCTACGTCATCTTCGTATGGGGCCGAAAGGAGGCTGTCCATGGATTTGAGTAAGTTTTCAATATCTTCGCGCGGAAATTGAGGAAGTCGTGGACCAGGGCGGCGGCCCCGCTGACGAATAAGCAAACGTACACGAGGCAGGCTGGGATCTGCTAACCGTTCTGCTGAAATAAACTCAAAGAAGCCAGCCACTGCAGTGAGATATAAAGTTTCAGTTGCAGGGGAAAATTTTTTCAATTCCTTGGCGAATACGGCTACGGAATCTTCATTTAATTCGTTAATTGGGTGGGTCTCAGGCTCGATATCCGCAGATTCTAGGGCCTGGCTGAAGGCATGCAGAGCATTGCTGTAAGTACGCGCTGTATTATTGGAACGAGCCAGGCTCACAGAATCGATATAGAGGGCTATGCTTTCTTCCACCGAGGGGATTGCCGGCAGCTTATCTATTGTTTCGCGTTGATTCGTTGGCATGAAACGAGATTATAGTTCGGTGAAAAACATTATCGCAAGCATAAAGTGAGAATGGCTTGATTAGAATTTGTAGCAAAGAGGTGAATTTATGAGCGAAAAAGCTTGGTTTGGCGCGGGATGTTTCTGGGGAGTAGAGCATGCATTTCGTAAAACTGAAGGGGTTAAGGATGCCGTTTCTGGATTTATGGGTGGTGAGGCTGCGAACCCAACATATCGTCAGGTTTGTTCGGGGGAAACTGGACATGTTGAAGTAGTGGAAGTTACATTTGATGCAAGCACCGTTAGCTTTGAGCAATTACTAAGCATATTTTGGGATGTACATGATCCCACGCAGCTTAACCGTCAGGGTCCTGACATTGGTGAGCAATATCGTTCTGTAATCTTCTACAATGATGAGCCGCAACGAGTTGCAGCTGAGGCTTCAAAAACGGAATTGGACACCAGCGACCGCTTTGGAACTCAGATAGTAACTTCGGTGGAAAAGGCCGGGGAGTTTTTCCCCGCTGAGGGTTATCACCAACGTTATTACGAGAAAATGGGTTATGCATAACCAGCAGAATATGCTTAAAGGAAATCTAAATTAGGACAAAACAACGTAATTACCAGGGTGATCACATATTGGTCACGTTTGAGCTTAAGCGTTGCATTCATGCTCGGGAATGCGTACGCGGTTTACCCGCTGTATTTAATTTGAGAGGGAGGCCCTGGGTTCAAGTGAATGAAGCGAGTGCAGCGGAAGTTGCGGAAGTAATTGAACGCTGCCCATCAGGAGCACTGCATTATTCGATCAATGGCAATGGGGCAAAAGAAATTCCTGATAGCCCGAGTAGTGCTATACCCATAGAAAATGGACCTCTTTACGTGCGCGGTGATTTACGTATTCGGATGGATGATGGTGAAATGTACACGGAAAGTAGAGCTGCGCTATGTCGTTGTGGCCAATCGGAGAATAAGCCATTTTGCGACAATACCCATCAATCCATTAATTTTCAAGTAGCCGGTAATTGATAATATTGAGCTAGCTTTACAGTAGGTTGCCATAGAACATACGTGCTGTTATTATTCCGCAAGAAATGGAGGAACAGCATGCGATATCAAGAATGGTTTCAGCGGACAAATAAGAAGGATCTAGAAATTTTATATAAAGCGCTAAAGAGGGGCATGCTGGCGCTTGATGAAACAGAGGTCAATTCGGTGATTAAGCTCTTTAGTAAGCGTCCTAAAACTGCACAACTCTTCTTTAAAGAAGCTGAAAATCAGGTAAGTGAGCTCTGAACAGTACAATCTTTAAGTCCAAGATTTTATTAGCCACTTTCGTATTCGTATTCCTATTAGGCGCTTGCCGGCCTGAAATTGTCGAAGGGAACCAAGCAGTCGAAGTGGTACCTGATATCAATATTAGCTTGATGGCACTAGGCGATTCTTACACGGTTGGCCAATCGGTTGCCGTTGCAGATCGCTGGACAGATCAATTAACGGATTCACTGCTTAGCCATGGACCGAATCTCGAGACCAGAATATTAGCTAGAAGTGGGTGGACAAGCGCTGAACTATTGATCGCAATGGACTCTTACATTTTTGACAGTGAATATGATTTTGTGAGCTTATTAATTGGGGTAAACAACCAATTTAGAGGCAATCAGATCAGCGAATTTGAAATGGATTTAAATGAACTATTGGATCGCGCTATCGTATTAGCTAGCCATGATCCTGAGCGTGTGCTCGTGCTCTCCATTCCGGACTGGGGGCAGACGCCTTTTGGAGCTGCTTACAATGATAGTGAGATTGCCCAAGAGATCGATCAATATAATGAAGTTATCGAGCAATTGAGTGCCGCCAAGGGTGCTACTTTTATAGATATAACGGGGATATCGCGCCTGGCAGCAACTCAAACGAACCTGATCGCTGCGGATGGCTTGCATCCATCCGCAGACATGTATGCGCTGTGGGTTTCAGAAATCGAAGCCCACATTATTCAATTAATATCCCCCAATCCATAATTCTGGTAAGAGCGGCTTCCTAAACCCATCCAAGCCGTATTAGTAAAAAGGGTTCCGCATCAACTGGTGCCTGAATAAGGCTAAGCGTGAGATCGATTAACCGCCCGAAGCCTCTCCATCGTAGTAACGGGTACCTCGGTGTCCTTTTTGGGGAATTGGCTTATCGAATTTTTCGCCAGGTGTGCTTACAAATATCAAACTACGCGGTTTGCCAGACATAGGATTGACAGCGCCGTGCTCAATACGTGTTATTTGGCAACGTCCTACAAGCATATCTTGCCAAATGGTGTAGACGAAATCGCCGACATTTAGTCGCGAAGGTTTGCCGGCCATGTGAAATTCAAACTCTCCCACGGTCCCATCGTATAAAGATTCAATGGCTTCGATTCCGTCTTTTTGGGGAATGGTTTTTGAAATGCCACTCATTTAATTTCTCCTAAAAACATTAATATGGAAAGCGTTTGCTGCAATTTAAGTTTAGCCGATATATTTAAATAAATGTCTACTAAATCGCAATTATTGGTTCAATAAATGATATGTGAGCAAACACGTTTAGGTTTGTCGAAACGGTTATTAAAGACGATACCAAATACCTTGATTCCACAAAGCAGTCTAGAGTAGCAGTAAAATTATTATGCTTGCGGTAATAATACTTATCGAAAGCATACCTCGAAATAACGACATCTCACCACTCCCCCATTTTTTCGGCATTGAAATGCGAGCTTGGATCGTTATTTTAGTCGTCTCGTCAAAAGGTTATCCAATAGTAGGAGAGAACCCAGAGTAATCTTATTAACTGCCCCACTCAAGTTGAATGCATCCTGTAAAATAAGGCTGTGATGGGCAGAAAGCATTGTAATTTAGCCAGCCACATCGCCACAGTAAGACCCAAATCAGTTTAGAAAGCCCCATAGAAGGACTAAGCATGCCCTGGTATTCGTATCCACTGATATTTGTTGCAGGTCTAAGCGCAGGCGCGATCAATACGCTAGCCGGCTCCGGCTCTCTGATTACCTTGCCGCTATTGATCTTCTTCGGACTGCCGGCCGGCATAGCCAATGGCACCAATAGAGTGGCTATTCTGCTCCAAAATGTAGTTGGCAGCGCCTCTTATCGCTCGCAAGGGGTCCTGGATAGCCGTGGAGCGGCCTGGCTAAGCGCGCCAGCTGTCGTTGGGGCGATTATTGGTGCCCAAATCGCAGTAGATTTGAATGAAACCGTTCTGAGACAGGTAATTGGCGTGATTATGATCGCCATGTTATTTATCGTCATCCTCCAGCCTCACAAATGGCTAGAAGGAGAGCTAAAAGAACTGACAGGCAGACCCAATACAAAAAGCCTGATTGCTTTCTTTTTCATAGGCCTCTATGGGGGCTTTATTCAAGCCGGCGTAGGAATTTTCCTGTTATCCGGCTTAGTTCTCTTAGTCGGCTATGACATAGTGCGAGCGAATGCTGTAAAAGTGCTGATTGTGCTTTTCTTTACTCTGTTTGCTCTGATAGTTTTCATATTAAATAACCAGGTCGATTGGGGCGTGGGCCTGGTATTGGCCAGTGGAAACATGCTGGGAGCCTGGGCAGCTGCGCGCATGGCCGTAGAAAAGGGATCAGTATGGGTGATGCGCATTTTAGTAGCCACCCTAGCAATCTCAGCGGCTTATCTATTGGGTTTCTTTGAGTGGCTAAGCCGACTTTAGTCCCGCGGACTGAGCGTTATAATGCGACATTCAATTTTGTTATTTGAGGTGAATATTTATGGATTGGCTTAGCAACCCAGAGGCATGGATTGCCCTACTTACGCTGACATCACTTGAAATCGTGCTCGGCATTGACAACCTCGTTTTTATTTCCATTTTGGCAGGCAAGCTGCCTGAAGATCAGCAACAGCGTGCCAGCAGAATCGGTTTGTGGCTGGCCATGGGCACGCGTATTCTCTTGTTACTCTCCTTAGCCTGGATCGTTCGGCTAACGGATCCGCTTTTTTCGCTGTTTACATTCGATATATCTGGCAGAGATTTGATTCTGCTCGTCGGTGGGCTGTTCCTTATCGGTAAGAGCACCTTTGAAATTCATGATAAATTAGAAGGAGAGGAAGGCCATCGCAATCAAGATGCTGCAGCGACATTCGGATCAGTAATATTCCAAATATTGCTATTAGATCTGGTTTTCTCTTTAGATTCGGTGATTACAGCGGTTGGCTTGGTCGACGAAGTTCCCGTCATGGTCACCGCGATCGTGATAGCCGTAATCGTGATGCAATTAACCGTCAACTCACTGAGCGATTTTGTCAGCCGCCACCCCACTGTAAAGATGCTGGCGCTCTCATTCCTATTGCTGATCGGTTTCTCATTGGTAGTGGAAGGCCTGCACCAACACATTCCTAAAGGCTATATCTACTTTGCTATGGGCTTCAGTGTATTTGTCGAATTTCTCAATTTACGCATTCGATCCAGGAGAAAAGCAGCACCCGTAAAATTACACTCTCCCTTTGATGATAGTGTTAAATCTGACTAATAATATTTTTTGGCTATGCGCAATCTATAAGTTTATCGAGGTAATATGAATTTTGATGGAACTGTAACAATTCAAGCCGATAGAGACAAAGTTTGGTCTTTCCTGACCAATCCGGATGCTGTAGCAAAATGCGCTCCCGGGGTCGAAAGCATGGAGATTGTAGTCCCCGACGAAAAATTCAAAGCTGTAGCTTCAATTGGGCTAGGCAATTTAAAAGTCCGCTTCAAAGTAGATGTTGAATGGACTGAGCTTACCGAGCCCAATAAGGCCGCACTAAAAGCACACGGCACTGCTCCTGGCAGTGCAACGGATGTCGTTGCGACTATGGAGCTCAGCGATGGTGAGAAAGGGTCCACAGTGCTCGACTGGACTGCAGATATCAATGTAATGGGAACAATTGCCAGCCTGGCCTCGCGCATGATGAGTAGCGTTACACAGAAACTTACCCAAGAATTTTTCACCTGCATGAAAAGCCAAATCGAGTCTTAGTCTATTAGTAGCTTTTCCAAAGAACTATGCGCGATCTATTACCTGATTTGAAAGAGTGGATTAACGCAAATGAAGCCTTTGCAATAGCCACAGTTGTTTCTACTTGGGGATCAGCGCCACGTTCTGCCGGATCTTATATGGCCATTCGACATGATGGAGTTGTTTTAGGCTCAGTAAGTGGAGGATGTGTTGAAGGGGCCGTCATTAGTGCAGCGACTGAGATTATTGCACAGCAATCCAGTGAATTACTCCATTTTGGAGTAGCGGATGAAACTGCCTGGGACGTGGGCCTGGCTTGCGGCGGAAAAATTGATGTATTTCTCCAATCAGGAAGAAATGAAGCGCTAATAACGCTGATTGAGGCTTTGGAAGAAGATAATCAGGCTGTGCACGTATTTGACATAGCCAATGGATCGCAAGCAATTGTTGGCGCAAACGGTCGGCTATTCAGCGAAAAACATTTCCCGAAAATGGCTTGGGAAAAAGCAAGCACGCAATTGGATCGCGCTACAAGTTCAGCCCAGATTATTGAAATTTCAAGCAATCAGAGCCTTTTTTACAACCCGCTGACGCCCACTCCTGAAATAGTGATTATTGGCGGCGGACAAATTACGCAGGCTCTGGTTGAGATGGCCATTACTATGCATTTCGTCCCGATTGTTATTGACCCAAGAAGAAATTTTATTTCTGAAAATCGTTTTCCTGATCAAACAGATTTGATCCATGCATTTCCCAAGAGCGCTTTCGAGGAACACCCACTGCATAGCAATAGTGCTGTGGCTTCTTTATCTCACGATCCCAAGATAGATGACCCTGCATTGACTATCGCGCTGAGCAGCGATGCCTTCTATGTTGGCGCACTAGGGAGCCGTAAAACGCATCAGAAACGCTTAAAGCGGCTCGAGCAAGCCGGAGTGAGCCAAGCAGATTTGGCGCGCATCCAATCTCCTATTGGAATTGAAATCGGCGCCGCTAATCCTGAAGAAATTGCTTTAGCAGTAATCAGTCAAATCGTGCAGGTATATAGAGCTTAGGCTGAAAAAATATGGGTGAGCATGGTTGATGCCGCCCCACCGACACTTTGCATCATGCCATTCTCGGCATTGCGAATTTGATTTTTTCCTGCCATCCCAGACAACTGAAGCACAATTTCACAAGCCTGATAAAGCGCAGTAGCACCAATCGGATGCCCCCTAGCCTTCAACCCGCCCATTGTCGAAATCGGAATTTTTCCACGCGGAAAGATTTCTTTTTCTTGAGCTAATTTCCAACCATCTCCAGCGGCAGCGAATCCAGCAGCTTCTAACTGTAAGGCCGCCATTATGCTAAAGGCATCGTGAACCTCGAAAAATGAAATGTCCTCCGCAATCAATCCGGCCTTCTTGAACGCTGAACTTGCCGATCTGGCTCCTGCAGATAGTTTGAGAGAATCTGCACGGTCTTCCATGCGGAATCGATCAGTAGCCACGCTAGAAGCCCTTACTCTGACACTGAATCCAGCCTCCGCCGCAATCGATTCCGTCGGCACCATCAACACTGCTGCGGCTCCATCGCACACCGGGGCACTGTCAAATAATTGGATGGGATCGTAAATCACTCGACTTGACTTAATTTTGCGTGATGAAACTCGCTTGCGAAATAAGGCATTAGGATTTGATTGAGAATTGCGGTGAGCGTTAAGTGCAAAGTTGGCAAATCCACCTTCTGGTAGATCATATTTGGCCATATAGGCGCGCATCAATTGTGCGTTGCGCGTGATCATATTGGCGCCCAAGGAACCCTCACGATGCGCATCCAAAGCCTTAGCCAATGCGGGTACGGCCGCCGCGCCTTCGCTCATTTTTTCAACCCCGAGAGCAATAGCCGTATCTACATCACCGCTGGCGACAGCGAGATAAGCCAGCCTGATTGCGGCCGCCCCGGCGGCAGAGGCCGCATCTACTTCCAACGCCTCTATGCCCGCCCAGCCAGCTTCATCCGCAATGAATGCGGCTAAATGTTTCTGGTTCTGCAATTCATCGGCAAGCATATTGCCTACATAAAGCGCATCAATATTTTTTCGGCCAGAGCTCTGCAGAGCTAATCGCGCAGCTCGGGCACCTAATTCAATTAGGCCATCGGAATACTTTTTCTTAATTGGTAATTGGCCGATTCCGATGATGCTGACTTCTCGCATTTGGTTACCTCCAAATCTGTCTATACAATGGGATGGAAGCTATGTGCTTCCCCGATTAGTATATGCCTAGTTACCCATCAGTTATAATCATTTTTTCGTACTAAAACACAATGAAACCAGCTCCCTTTAAGTATTTTTCCCCCGAAACCTTGGACGAAGCACTCGCCCTGAAGAGTGAATATGGCGATGACGGGAAAGTATTAGCGGGTGGACAAAGCTTAATACCAGCGATGAATTTTCGGCTGGCACAACCCAGCGTTTTGATCGATCTAAATCGAATAGCAGCGCTGCAGGGTGTTGTAAAAAAGAACGGCTCCATCCACATAAAAGCCATGACCAGGCAATCTGCAGTTGAGAAAGATAACCTGGTCAAAAAGCACAATCCGCTCTTATTCGAGACCATGCCTCATATCGCACACCCACAAATACGAAATCGGGGAACTATTGGTGGAAGCCTAGCACATGCGGATCCCGCTTCAGAGTTACCTGTGATCGCCTTTGCTACAGAAGCCCGCTTTCGAGCGCAAAGCGAGAAAAATGATCGTTGGCTAAACAGCACTGAATTTTTCCAGGGGATGTTTTATGTCGGTTTGCAAGATGATGAAATCCTCACTGAAATTGAATTTCCAAACATTAAGTCTGGCCGCGGTTGGTCATTTCTCGAAATTGCGCGTAGGAAAGGTGATTACGCTATGGCTGGATTAGCGGCAACCATCGATTTAGACGAAGCCGGCCAAATTAATAGTGCCCAGTTGATTTACCTGAATGTGGGGGAAGGTCCAGTAATCGCCAAAGATGCCGCCATTGATCTTCAAGGCAAATTACCAAACAGTGAGTCTTTTTCCGAGGCAGCTAAAATAGCAAGCGTAAAAGAAATTCAACCCTTTGGCAATGTCCACGCAAGCCCCGAGTATCAACGACATTTATCAAACGTATTAACCCAACGCGCTCTTGAAATAGCTGCCACCCGAGCAAAAGCAGTGTAGAGGACAAATGACAGAAAAAATAAATGTCACTTTCACTATTAATGGAATGGAACACCAGGGTGAAATTGAACCCCGGATGTTGCTTGTGGATTACATTCGCCAGGAGCTGAAACTTACTGGAACTCATGTTGGTTGTGAGCATGGCGTATGTGGAGCTTGCACAATCCTTTTGAACGGTCAGGCTGTGCGTGCCTGTATTATGTTGGCGGTCCAAGCGCAGGGTCAACAAATAGAAACGGTTGAATCATTAGCTACATCTGCTGACAATATGCATCCCTTACAGGACGGCTTTTGGGAAGCACATGGTTTGCAATGCGGTTTCTGCACACCGGGTTTTCTGATGACCCTAAAACCCTATTTGGAAGAAAATCCACATCCAAGCGAAGCGGATATTCGCGAAGCTATCTCTGGCAATATTTGTCGGTGCACTGGCTATCAGCATATTGTTGACGCGGTTCAAATAGCAGCAGAAAAGTTAGAGGCCAAGGCGTGAAATTAGGAGAAGGAACTAAAGCTAGAGCTTTAATTGCTAATTTGCGCTCTGGTGATCTTAGCGGTGAAGAATATATAACTTCGCTGCGCACCCATTTTGAGTTAACGGAACCTAAGGTTTTGGCTTTTTTGCCGGAAAAGAAGCGCTTTAAGCGCTTGCAAGCAGACGCAAAAAGGCAATTGAAATTAAATGGAAGTAAGCGCCCCGCCTTATATAACATTCCTGTTGGAATTAAGGACATTTTTCAGGTTGAGGGTTTTACTACTCGGGCAGGATCAAAACTTCCCGAGCGATTGATTCAAGGGGAAGAAGCTAAAAGTGTGAAGCGATTAAAGAGCGCAGGGGCTCTTGTTATGGGCAAAACGGTATCAACTGAGTTTGCCTATTTTGCGCCTGGCCCGACAATGAATCCTCACAATCCTGAACATACGCCAGGGGGCTCCAGCAGCGGATCAGCCGCAGCGGTAGCAGCCGGACTCGTTCCATTGGCCTTAGGGACACAAACCATAGGCTCAGTTATCAGACCTGCAGCATTTTGTGGAGTAGTCGGATTTAAACCGTGTTGGGGCAGGATTTCAACAGCGGGAGTTATTCCTCTCTCCCCCTTCTTGGATCATGTGGGAACTTTTGCGAATAGTGTTTGGCTGACTAAACAAGCAGCTAAAGTACTGATTGGAAATTGGCGCAAAGGATATTCGCACAAGGATCGACCGATCATAGGAATTCCAGATGGTGATTATTTGCAAAAAGCAGATAAAGAAATGTTGACTCACTTCTGGGAAAAAGTTGAACAACTTAAACAGGCTGGCTATGAAGTTCGCAAACGAAAACTGATTGATGATTATGATGAACTTGCCAATCGCCACACGCTCATTTTGGACGCTGAAGCTGCCAAAGTACATAAGGAATGGCATCGCTTTCACAGCGAAAAATACCATAAGCGAACCCGCGAAATGATCGAACGAGGATTAGCAATAAGTTCGACTACGTTAGATGAGCAACGTAATCTCGCGCTGCAATTCATGCAGACGGTTAGAAGCCTTATGGAAATCCACGATATTGATTTATGGATCGCACCCGCGGCTCAAGGGGCGGCCCCCAAGGGATTAGATTCCACTGGAAGCCCAGTCATGAACTTGCCTTGGACCCAGGCAAGCTTGCCCGTACTAGGTTTGCCCACAGGAATGAATGAGCAAGGCTTGCCGTTAGGAATTCAGTTTATTGGCAACATAGGCGGGGATGAAGCCCTGCTCGATTGGGGGATGGATCTGGAAGCCATATTCCGAGACTCGTCGACATGATAACTAAGAGTGAAATACGCGCTGGGGCCTACTACGATTCTGTAGTTCTGATGCAACTACAGCGTAAACTTGTTGCTTTGGATGGCGTAGAGGATGCAGGCGTAGTTATGGCTACACCCGCAAATCTGGAATTATTGGCTGATGGAGAGCTGCTGACCGAAGAGGGACAGCAAGCCAATCCAGATGATTTGTTGATCGTCGTCAGGGCCGCTAAGGCCGAAGATGCTGAGGCTGCCCTGCAGCAAGTCGATGCGCTCATGAAAGCGCGCCGCTCGGCGGTTGCTCAAGAATTTCGATCGCGCTCATTAGAAGCTGCCTCAAAGAATATACCTGCCGCTGATTGGGTATTGATCTCTGTTCCTGGTCGCTTCGCCGCCGATGTCGCACGCGAAGCACTTGAGTTGAATAAGCATGTATTTCTTTATAGCGACAATGTCAGTATTGAGGATGAATTAGAACTAAAACAAAATGCCGTTGAAAAGGGCTTGCTAGTGATGGGGCCAGATTGCGGCACAGCAATAATTAATGGCGTGGGTTTGGGATTTGCCAATCATGTCCGCAGAGGAAACATAGGTCTGGTGGGTGCATCAGGAACTGGATTGCAAGCAATTACTAGTTATATTCATTCGATTGGAGGCGGGGTATCTCAAGCAATCGGTACTGGTGGTCGCGATCTCAAAGATGCAATTGGTGGACTGACTATGTTGCAGGGTATGGATTACTTAGCAGCTGACGCAGAAACGGAGGTAATCGTTTTAGTATCTAAGCCTCCTTCAGCAAGTGTCAGTTCGGAATTACTTGCCAAGGCTCAGTCTATGGCTAAACCAGTTGTCGTTGACTTCATCGGATTTGCACCGCCTGCCCCTCAACTTGGAAACGTCTTCTTTGCTTCAGGCATGGAAGATTGCGCGCGCATCGCATTTGAAATTGGCAGAGGAAGCTACAGATCCGATCCCACCCCAATTGAAAAGAAAGATGGCTATCTAAGAGGACTTTTTTCTGGGGGCACCTTAGCTAGCGAAGTCCTTTTAGGGCTCCAAAATTTCCTTGCACCAATTAAAAGCAATGTCCCTATTCGAGAAGAGCAACGCATTGAGGACGCGCTTAATAGCGAGTTCCACACTATTTTGGATTTGGGAGAAGATATCTTTACTGTAGGTCGATTACATCCGATGATGGATAATGATCTGCGCATTCGCCGCATGCGCCAGGAAGCTAAAGATTCTGAAGTGGGTGCAATTCTCTTGGACGTGGTTTTGGGAGAGGGTTCTCATCCAGATCCAGCGAGTGAATTAGCTCCCGTAATAAAAGAAATTAAAAAATCTAGACCCGATTTGGATGTTTATGCCCTGGTCATTGGAACGGACGAAGATCCACAAGATACTGATGCACAAATAGATGAATTTAAGAAAAGTGGCGCGCAATGCTATGGAAGCATCCAAGCCTTGGTCCAGGAATTAATTTCAAAATATGGAAGTATTGCAAACAACAATATCAGTCCTGTTGCCGCCTTCACAGAGCCATTGGCGGCAATAAATGTGGGAGTAGAAAGTTTTTACGAAAGTATTCGACACCAAGATCATGAAGTCCTTCAAGTAGATTGGCGGCCACCTGCTGGCGGCAATGAAGACTTAATGGATATTTTGGCAAAGATGAGGAGCTAATTGATGGTCGACATTGCAAAAGCAAATTCTGAAGCAATTGAACGAATGATGGAAGCCCGTCCTTTCTTACGAGGATTAGCGCCAGCTCGGGAAGTTGTCCCCAATATGAAGGACAACCTCGTGATGCACGCGGGACCCCCGATTGAATGGGATCGTATGTCTGGCCCAATGCGAGGCGCCGTTATTGGTGGGCTCCTGTTTGAGGGGCTGGCCAAGAACGAGAAGGATGCAGTTGCGATGGTTGAAAAGGGAGAGATTGAGTTTGACCCTTGTCATCATCATTCATCTGTGGGCCCTATGGCCGGTGTAACAACTGCATCGATGCTGGTCTATGAACTTGAAAATGAAACCCATGGCAATAAGGCCTATTCAAACTTGAATGAAGGCTACGGCAAGGTATTGCGCTACGGCGCCTACAGCGCAGAAGTCATTGAAAAATTGAAATGGATGAATGACGTAATGGGCCCAGTGTTAAAGGCTGCCATTGAGGACCATGATGGAATTGACATCCGCGCCTTACTGTCAGAATCATTGCACATGGGCGATGAGGGCCATAACCGCAACAAAGCCGGCTCCATTCTTTTTACAAGCAAGCTAGCTCATCGTATTGCCAAGGTTGCAGAAAATAACGACCAGGAAGCAGAAATACTAAAATTCCTAGCTGATAACGCATTGAGTGTGCTTAACCCCGTTATGGCGGCATGTAAGGCCATGGCGGATGCAGGCCACGGTGTTGAAGGCAGCACGATAGTTACGACTATGGCGCGCAATGGCACTGATTTTGGTATTCGCGTGAGTGGCCTTGGTGAGGAATGGTTCACGGCTCCAGTTGAGCAACCAGATGGTCTCTATTTTCCTGGATACACTAGCGAAGATGCTAGCGGCGACATCGGAGATAGCACGATAACTGAAACAGCCGGAATTGGCGGATTTGCAATGGCTGCCGCACCTGCAATTGTTCAATTTGTAAGTGGCACCCCCCAAGACGCAATCAATGCCACATTGGAAATGTATGAAATCGCGGCAGGCGAACATAGCCATTTCACTATCCCGCAACTTGATTTCCGCGGTACACCCACAGGAATAGACATTCGTAAAGTAGTTGAGCTCAGCTTAACTCCACGCATCAATACAGGCATTGCCCACCGAGACGCCGGAGTTGGCCAGGTGGGAGCGGGTTTGGTGCGACCCCCTATGAAGATATTTGAAAACGCAGTTATTGCTTACGCAAAGAAATACCAACTCTAATCACCTACCCTTTTTTCGAGGAGATACATGAAAATTCACGATTTATCACAGGATCTAAACCAGGATTGTTCATTTTGGCCCTTCTATCCGCCCTTTGAGGTCAAATACATTAAGCGAAAGTCTGAGCAAGGTGTTAATGCGCAATATATTCAGACATCCAACCATATGGGCACCCATTTGGATTCCCCGCGCCATTTTGTAACTAATGGGAAAACTATTGATCAACTCCCCTTGGAATGGCTCTACGGAGAAGGTGTCATCGTGGATATCAGCGAGGAGATGGACGAACTAGAAATGATCACGCCGGAGCTTTTGGATTCAAAAGCTGACATCAAAAATGGCGATATTCTTTTCATAAATACAGGCTGGCACAAATACAGCTTCCTAGAACCAGAAGGCGATGAAGAAAAATACATTCTTCGCCATCCCGGCCCTCATCACAGCATTTGTGATTGGCTATTGGATAAGAAAATACATATGTGGGGCGTGGATATGATTTCAACAGATCACCCTATGAACCTACCTATCGGACGTTTTCTGGGCAAAGGTGGATTAGAACATTGGGCCAAGGTTCGCAAGCAAGCTGAAGAAAAATTTGGGGGCAGCAAGAAGGTCGATGAACTATTCCCCAATGAGGCCTACCAACTGACCCATAACGCACTTTTCCCGCATGATTGTTTCCATGTGGAAAACTTAGGCGGCGAAATTGGCAATCCCGAGCTTCACAACAAGCGCATTACATTGGGAGCTTTCCCTTGGAAATTCAAGGGTGGCGAAGCCGCATTCTGCAGGGCAGTAGCCTTTACGGAGTAAGCCTATGGCAACGCGCACTTTCGGACAGAGAATAAAACGCAACGAGGATCCTCGCTTGCTTATGGGGCAAGCGCTCTTCGTTGACGATGTCAATCTGCCTGAGATGCTGCATATTGCTTACGTGCGTAGTCCTTATGCTCATGCGCGCATCAATTCAATTGATGTTAGCGCTGCGCTTGAATTGGAGGGCGTAGAAGCCATATACACGGCGGCGGATTTAGGAGATTACTGGCGTACAGGATTGCTAAATGTCTCGAAACCGCCCATAAAGGATTCCGTCTTTCATGCGCGCCTGCACCCGATCTTGGCCAAAGACAAGGTCCGCCATGTTGGCGAAGGGGTCGTATGTATTGTTGCTGAAAGCCGCTATATCGCCGAAGATGCCGCCAATCTAGTCCTGGTTGATTACGAACCATTGCCGGTCCATGTGGACACCATGAAAGCTCTAGACGCTGATGCTGCGCTCATTCACGACGATCTAGAAGACAACGTTGCTGCCCACGTAGTCCAGGAAAAAGGAAATTACGCAAAAGCGAAAGCAGAGGCCGATCTGGTTCTTGAACGTGAATTCGTTTATGACCGTGGAACCGCAGCGGCTATGGAAAATCGTGGCATTGTGGCTGATTGGGATTCGAAAGCTGATCGAATGACCATATGGGACACCACCCAAGCCCCCGTCATCATCCGCAATGGTTTGGCAGGCATGTTGGGTCTTTCAGAGCAGCAGGTGCGCGTGATAGCTCCCTTTATTGGTGGCGGATTTGGTCCTAAAATCTTGATGTGGTATCCAGAAGAAATGCTGCTGCCCTGGATTTCGATGCAGCTCAATCGACCTGTCAAATGGATTGAAGATCGAGCAGAAAACTTTTACACCACCACTCAAGAGCGTGGACAAATACATAAAGCTGAAATCGCCCTCAAAAAAGATGGAACAGTGTTGGGCGTCAAAGATGTTTTCTGGCACGATAATGGAGCTTATGATCCGTACGGTTTGACAGTTCCAATCAATACTCAATGCACATTATTGGGTATGTATCATGTGCCCAATTACTACACAGAATTCACCGCAGTATTTACCAACAAACCCATCGTAAGTCCTTACCGTGGAGCTGGACGGCAACATGGCGTTTTTGTAATGGAGCGCTTACTCGATTTTGCAGCCCAAGAATTAGGCTTGGACACGAATGAAATTCGACGAAAGAATTTCATTCCACCCGATAAATTTCCTTACAACCACAAAATTATCTTTCAGGACTTTACTGAGCTGACTTATGACAGTGGCGATTACGAACCTGTTTTAGACCGAGCCATAGAGCTAATTGATTACCCGCAATTTGAGAAAGATCGAGCCAAAGCAGCTAAGCAGGGCAAGAAACTGGGTGTCGGCTTGGTTTGCTATGTTGAAGGAACGGGTATTGGCCCCTACGAAGGGGCTCGGATACAGGTTCAGGCCAATGGCCGAGTAAGCGTGGCTACGGGCATAGGCACTCAAGGACAGGGGCATTTCACAAGTTTTGCGCAAATCGTCGCGGATCAACTGGGGGTAAAAGTCACCGAGGTAGATTTAGTTACTGGTGATACCGATCAATTTCATTGGGGTGTAGGTACATTCGCAAGCCGAGGTGCCACAGTAGCAGGCAATGCAATTCATGCAGCTGCTTTATCGGTACGGCAGAAAGTCATTGAGAAGGCGATTGATGAATTTGAAGGTGAAGTAACGGCCGATCAATTGGAATTGGTGGACGGAAACGTGCAAATATTGGGATCACCAGATACAGCCATCCCTCTCGGAGAGCTGGCGATTAAGGCCAATCCTCTTCGTGGAGCAGTCAAGCCTGGAAGTGAACCTGGCTTGGAAGCAACCGATTATTTCGGCCCTGAAATGGGCGCTACGGCGAATGGTGCCCATGCAATGGTTGTCGAAATTGACGAAGAAACTATGCAAGTAAAGATCGCTAAATATGTTGTGGTTCATGATTGCGGCGAGGTGATTAACCCCCTCATTCTGGATGGTCAAATTCAGGGAGGAGTTGCTCAAGGATTAGGAAATGCCTTCTTTGAAGAACTAGTCTTTGACGATATGGGCCAAATTTCAAATGCATCCTTTATGGATTACTTGTTACCCACAGCTTTAGATGTACCCCGCATTGAAAGCGATCATCTTGTAACGCGATCTCCGCTTAATCCGCTTGGAATCAAAGGAGCTGGGGAAGCAGGTGCGATACCAGTGGGCCCCCTATTTGCCCAGGCCGTCGAAAATGCACTGAGTATTGAAGATTTTGAGATTACTGAAATTCCGTTAAGTCCCAGGCGATTATGGGAATTAACTCAAGTAAACAAAGATCAAAAAGCCAAGAATGAGTAGCGCCCCTGAAATCCTGATTAGAAATTCGCAACTGCGCACCAACAAGGTTGGCGAGTTAGTGGATATACATATCGCCGACGGCCTAATTAAGTCTATTTCAAAAAAAAGTTCTGCTAAAGATGCGCAAGAAATTGACGCTCAAGGGAACCTAGTTACCGAATCATTCGTCAATCCCCATCTCCATCTAGATAAGGTTTACACGCTAGATCGCATGGACGAGCTTGCCCTGGCAAGCTATACCGGTGCAGGGATGGGCAAGGCCATGAATGCCATTGAATTGGCTTCGCGAGTCAAATCTGAATACGATGAAAGCTGGATTTTGCCAAATGTAAGGCAGGCGCTGGATCTAGCCATAGAGAATGGCAATACCCATATACGCGCTCTGGCTGATGTAGATAGCAAAGCAAAATTAATCGGTGTCAAGGCCCTCATCAAAGCCCGTGAAGAATATGCAGATCGCCTACATATTCAGGTAGTGGCTTTTCCCCAAGACGGTGTCGCTAGAGAGCCTGGTACTGAGGAACTTATCAGACAAGCGATGGAAGCAGGAGCAGATGTCGTAGGGGGTATACCTTGGATTGAGTTTACTGATGCAGATACGCAAGCTCATATCGATGCAATGTTCGATATTGCTAAAGAGTTTGACCGACCCGTTTCTATGCTAGTCGACGATGCCGGCGATGCAGGCCTAAGATCTCTGGAAATGATGGCTGTGCGCACCATAAAGCAGGGCTGGCAGGGGCGAGTATTGGCCCACCACGCAAGGGCAATGGCTCTTTATCCTAAACCTTATTTGCAAAAACTGATTGCATTATTGAAACAAGCTGAAATGTATGTTGTTACTGATCCACATACAGGGCCGCTACATGCACGCGTACGAGAATTACTAGAGGAAGGGGCCTTAGTTTGCTTAGGTCAGGACGATATCTCAGATGCTTACTATCCTTACGGTCAAAACAATATGTTGGAAGTCGCTTTCCTGGCTTCACATTTACTTTGGATGACATCACGAGCCGATATGGAAACGCTATACGACATGATTACTACCGAAGCGGCCGCAGCCATAGGACTCACTAACTTTTCGATTAAGCAAGGCTCGGAAGCCAATTTGGTTATTTTATATATACCGAATATACGGGAAGCTTTCCGCTTTCATCAAGCCCCTAAACATGTAATTTTTGAAGGTCGTCTCATTAAGTAGCGTCAATTGGATATTAAAATTCAATCCATCAGCGCGAAAGGACTGAGCTGGCTGCAAAGTAATTACGCAAAACGCGTATTACATGTATTCAATCCTGTATCTAATTTGATTGACGATCAAAATTCAGTTATCTCTCTAGTAAGACCGGAAATTGGTAATGGCCCCTTTACAGCCGTAACAGGGAAAATTAATTTTAGAGAATATATCGACGTAAAATCTAATATTCATGTAAAACAAAAACAATTGGAAGTTGGAAAACTAAAAATCGATTTTTCAGATGCTTCCAATTGGAATAGCGTGCCCAGCTGGCAATCCATTAGGCAAGACCCAAAACAGCTTGCCCCTGGTCTAGACGCAGTGGAACATCAGGTGGGTTCTGAGGGTCCCCCACAAAGTTTCGCCGAACTGGTGCTAAATATTCCCCGAAACTTTACAGAAAGTGACCCAACATTTGCGCGAGCTCAAACTGGGGTCAATGAATTGTTCAGGGGATTCAAATCGGGAGAGAGTATGGCTATGCGCAATGGCGCTCAATTACTAGCAGGACTTGGTGTTGGACTTACTCCAGCGGGTGATGATTTTTTGGTCGGTTCAATTCTCGCGCTATGGTCCTATTTTCCCGAATCCGAAGCGCAAAGATTGAGTACTCTAATCGCTAAAGAGGCTTCCCCTAGAACAAATTCAATTTCAGCCGCCTGGATAAATGCTTCGGCAAAAGGTGAAGCCGGGCAACATTGGCATCATCTCTTGGAGGCATTGAAATCTGAAAATGAAGGAATGTTGCAAAATGCTGTTCGCGCGATTCTGCCAACAGGGCATACGTCCGGTGCCGATTCCTTGGGCGGCTTTGTAGCTACTCTTCGCCTCCTTTCGGAGCATCATTAATGATCCTAATAACTGGAGCAGCGGGGAAAACGGGGCTGGCAATTATTAAATTACTTGCTCAATCTGGAAATCAGTCTCGAGCATTTGTGCGCACAAAAGAACAGGCGGGAAAAGCGACAAGCGCGGGGGCAACTGAAATTACGATCGGAGACTTAGAAATAGAAAATGACCTGGCAACTGCTATGCATGGTGTCGATCAAGTTTATTTCATTCCACCCAATGTGCACCCTAACGAGGATGAAATCGGTAAAAACGCGGTAGTTTCAGCCCTCAAAATGGGTGTGAGACGCTTTGTGTACCATTCAGTATTATTTCCTCAAATAGAGCGCATGCCACATCATTGGCGAAAATTGCGTGTTGAAGAAATATTGATTGAATCCGGGCTCGACTTTTCAATTCTGCAGCCAGCCAATTATATGCAAAATGTATTGGCCTTTCGCTCATCGATTGAAAAGGACCATATCTGGCATTTACCCTATGCCCCAGAAGCCCGCAGTACGCCCGTGGACTTACTGGATGTAGCCACCGTGGCCGCCAAAGTTCTTAACGAAGACAAGCATAGCCGTGCAACTTATGCATTAGGCGGCCCAGAAATTCTCTCTTCGATTGATATTGCAAAGCTATTGAGTTCATATCTAGGAATGCAGATTTCAGTTTCAAGGCAGAATATTCCTGAATGGGAATATTCTGCAATTCAGGCTGGTGTGACAAATGAGAGAATAGAAACATTAAAAATGATGTTTTCTTACTATGATCAGCGCGATTTTGTTGGGAATTCTTCGATTTTAGAAATGCTTCTAGAGAGAGCTCCCCTAAGTTTTTCCGAATTCCTAGCCAGAGATTGGAAATAAAAAAAGGGAGCAGCGAGGGCTGCTCCCTTTCCATGGAAAAATTAGCTAGTCTTTAGTTGGAAATAACTCAAAGACAAGATTTAGCAAGATACCCATAACTGCCGCAGTTGCAATTGCGGGCAGCCCATTGGGGAATGTTCCTTGGAATATGGGGATGGGCAAGAATCCACCCTCAAAACCAATGTTTCCGCCAATACCCAGCACCATGATGATGGCACCAATGGCCAGATTCTTGGGATCAAACATGCTGACTTTGTGTTCTTGCATGAGAGCAATACCCTGCATGCCGATAACACCAAAGAGATAAATGGCTAGCCCGCCGCTAACGGCCAAAGGCACAGAGGCAACAACGGCCTGCAATTTGCCAACAAAGCCCAGCGCGAAAGAAATAACACCAGCCGCAATCAATGCCGGCCCGGAGTAATTTCGGGTTATTGCCATCAGTGAATTATTTTCCCCGTAGTTGGTTCCGGCTGTTGCACCGAACAAACCATTGATGAAATCACCCACACCATCCAAAATCAAATTGAAGCCCACGTGCTTATCCAATTCGTATTTTTCTTTCTTTTCCTCTTCTGCAAAGCGATCTACATACAAAGAAATTTGGTAGAGATGGGCAGTCGATTCAGGAATAGTAGCAATTGCCATGATGGCAATACTAAAAATGGCTGTACCCACAAAGGCACCACTAAATACAGGGAAGGTGATATTTGGGAGGGCAAACCAAGCTGCAGAAGAAACGCCAGCCATACTTACGGATGTGGGTTCTACAACTGCTGAGAATATATATCCTGCGAGCCCACCCAAAAGAATGGGAAGCATGCCCAGGAAACCTCGACCCTGAAGATACACCGAAAAGATCACGGTGATTAGCAGGGTAAATATCGATACTGTCCAGTTAAAACCAGCCAAATCCAATGCAGCAAAGGCTAAACCAAAACCAATGATTGCTGCCACGGAACCCGTAACAATGGGGGGCAGGAAACGATCCAATGCATTTTTGCCTACTGCGCGAATAATATAGCCAACTGCGATATTGAGTAGGCCGGTAACAACAATACCAGCCTGCATCGTGCTGAGCACTTCATCAGAGACGGGCACACCAAATTGTGGCAGACTGCCTGTCATTGACTGAACAACGGCTAAGTAAGCTGCGATGTAACTAAAGCTAGAACCATAGAAAAGGGGAATAAATTTGCCAATTCCTCTTTTCGATAGTAACAATGCTACGACAGTAGATAAACCTGAAGCTAAAAGAACCGTTCCCACATGGAAGCCAGTGAGCGCTGCAACAAACACGGTGGCGGGGAACATAGTTATGACATGTTGGAAGCCCAATAAGATATTTTGAATAAGGGGCGGTGTTTCATTGGGCAGATAGCCCATGCGATTAGACATACAGAAATTCTCCTCACACTAGATAATTAGATGAAATTGTAAGAATAATTATTTGGAGATTGCGTTCCATCACCTCCTTTTCGCTAGCAGATTGGTAAGGGATAGAACCCAAAAGCAGAAGTTGAGATACGAAATCGAACATAGAATATATGAACTATAATCAATCATGGAGCAAATTTGAGTAAAAAGAAACTTTTGGCAGGGGTTCGTGTAGTCGATTTGACGCGCGTATTAGCAGGTCCCTACTGCACCATGCTATTAGGGGATCTGGGAGCAGACGTGCTCAAGATTGAAGCTCCGGGTCGGGGGGATGACACGCGCCATTGGGGTCCACCATTCACTGAATCGGGCATGTCGGCCTACTTTATTTCAGCAAACCGCAATAAGCGTAGCTTAACCTTAAATCTCAAATCGGATCGCGGCATCGAAATCCTAAAAGGATTAATCAAGACGGCCGATGTAGTCGTTGACAATTTCAAAACGGGCACTCTGGAAAGAATGGGCATTAGCTACGCAGAGATGCAATCGCTCAAACCCGACATCATTTATTGCACAATCACCGGATTTGGAACAACGGGTCCGGATGCTGATAAGCCGGGCTATGACTTTATTGTTCAAGCCATGGGCGGGCTCATGAGCCTAACGGGGCCGATTGATGACCGTCCTTATCGTGTTGGTGTAGCCATTTCTGATTTACTGACCGGTTTATACGCCTCCAACGCAATTAATGCAGCCTTGCTGCACCGTGAACGACATGGCGAAGGCCAGAGAATTGATGCTTCTTTATTGGATTCGCAAATTGCTACGCTCTCTTATGTAGCTAGCAATTACCTCAATTCTGGAGAAGCCCCGACTAGATTAGGGAATGGACACCCCAACATTGTTCCTTACCAAGATTTCAAAGCCAAAGATGGCTATTTCGCATTCGCCTCTGGCAACGATTCTCAATGGAAGAAATTCTGTGCAACAGTGGATAAACAAGATTGGTCTGCAGATGATCGCTTTGCCACCAACCCACAACGCGTAAAAAATCGCACCATTTTAGTTCCCCTGTTAGAAAAATTATTTGAGCAAAAAAGTATTGCTGAGTGGCTAGAAATATGCGAAAAATCTGGCATTCCGGCAGCGCCAATTAATACAATTGATCAAGTATTTGCAGACCCTCAGGTATTAGCCCGCAATCTTATTGTCGACGGTAAATTGACTGCGGGAGATCCCTTCAAGGTCGCTGGGGCTCCGTATCAGCTAAATGGAGAAGGGGCTGAAATTCGTTTCCCCCCACCCGCCCTTGGCGAACATAACCAAGAAATATTAAGATCCGATCTGGGGCTCACTGAACAAGAAATAGAATCGCTTCAAACAGATGGCGTAATCTGAAATATGTCGGCACAGAATACAAAAAATAGCGAATATCGAACGGTAATCCATGTAGATTTGGATGCATTCTTTTGTGCAGTCGAAGAATTAAATGATCCATCTCTCAAAGGTAAAGCTTTTTCAGTTGGAGGGGGTGAACGTGGAGTTGTTGTTAGCGCTTCTTATGCTGCCCGAAAATTTGGCGTACGATCAGCAATGCCCGGAATTCGAGCCAAGCGACTTTGTCCAAACATAATTACCGTTGGCCGCAATCACGGAGAATATAGTAAATATTCCAGTCAGGTAATGGATATATTGCGTTCATTTTCTCCAATTACTCAGCCGATTTCAATTGATGAAGCATTTTTAGATGTCACCGAATTAGGTGAAGATGGGCGTGAGTATGGTCTGGAAATACAACGGGAAATTCGAAATCAATTGGGGCTGCCTAGCTCACTCGGCATTGCCAGCAATAAATTAGTAGCCAAGATTGCCACCAACACAGGCAAAGCCATGCATGATGGCAATGATTATCCCAATGCCGTTTTAGCGGTAGCTCCTGGCAAGGAAATTGAATTTTTAGCACCTCTTCCCTCCGATGCCCTTTGGGGAGTAGGACCCAAAACCTCAAACAGGCTTCGCGAACTAGGCATCAAAACAATAGGTGACATCGCAGCATATTCGGCAACAGAACTGGAAACTCGATTTGGGCAGGTAGGGAAATATTTGCATTTCAGAGCTCAGGGACTAGATAAAAGTCCAGTGCGGATTTACAGAGATACCAAATCAGTGAGTCATGAAAATACTTTTTTTGAAAATACTTCTGATGAAGAGCAAATAAGAGCCACCATTCATCGACACTGTGAATCGATCGCAAAACGATTAAACAAGAAAGGCTTGGCTGGTAAGACTGTAAAACTCAAAATACGTTGGCCAGATTTCACAACATTTACCAGGCAACTCTCATTGGCACAGGCCACGGCCGATGTCACTCAAATTGAAGAGGCCGCATTAGAACTTTTTTCCCGGCATTGGAGTGCAGGCAAACATATCCGCTTATTAGGTGTTGGCGTGGGTCAACTTAATTCGCCAAAATCCCAATTATCCCTCTGGGATTTCGATGCAGTCAAAGTGGCGCGCAAGGAGCGGCTCGAAGACGCACTACGCGGTATCGAAAACAAGTACGGTGAAAAAATCATTGGAACAGCCGGCTCTCTATAGAATATAAGAATGCCTCAATCTAACGGAATTGGAACTCTCTCCGAAAAATCCCTCCATGCCAGTTTAAAAACGCACTATGCGCGCGCTGGTGATGAAATTGAAGCACTAGTTGATGGTTTCCATATAGATGTAAAGCGCGGAAATCTGTTGATCGAAATACAAACAAGAAACTTCAGTGCAATTAAAAAGAAGTTGGGCAAATTACTTGAAAATTACCAAGTACATCTTGTCCATCCAATTGCTCAATTGAAGTGGATCACCAGAGTGGATCGCAAAGGGCGACAAGTTGCTCGCCGGAAGTCACCCAAGAGGGGCAAGACTGAGGATATTTTTTCTGAATTAATTCGTATCCCTCATTTAATTGGCTCACCAAATCTAAGCGTTGAAATTGCCCTAATCGAAATGGAGGAAATTTGGATCGACGATGGCTTAGGAAGTTGGCGGCGCGGAAAATGGAGTATTCAAGATCGCAAATTAGTGCGCTTTGTTAGTAGCAAGAAATTGAATGACCAAACTGATTATTTGGACTTAATCCCAAGTAAACTTGATCGGCCATTTACCGTCAAAGACTTAGCGAATGCCAAAAAAATAAACCAGAAACAAGCACAGAAGATGGCTTACAGTTTGAGAAAAATGGGACTTATTAATATTGTTCACAAGCAAGGTAATGCTAATGTTTTCGAAATCGATTCCAGGTTTTCATAGGAATGAATAACATACTTGAAATGCAGCTCGGCAATTATCAAGAGAGTGTTGATTCGGCGATAATGAATGCACAAGCCGAAAATCTGATTGAGCGAATTTGGGCTAAAGATCATCTGGTGTGGTCTGAAAATCCAGAAGAAATTAGCAACCGCTTGGGCTGGTTGGATATCGCCGATCGAATGCAAGAACAAATACCAAATCTAGAGGATTTTGCAGAAAAGACAATTAGTACTGGGATTGAGAACGTATTGCTATTGGGTATGGGCGGATCCAGTTTAGCACCCGAGGTCTTTAGTAATGTTTTCACGTCTAGGCTAGGTTTTCCCAAATTTTCAATCCTTGATAGCACGGATCCAAGAGCAGTAATTAAAAAAATGGGATCGAATGATCCTAAGAAGACGCTCTATATCGTGGCCACAAAATCAGGTGGGACGGTAGAAACTATTTCTTTGTTCAAAGTTTTTTACAATCACGCTGAAGAATTTTTGGGAGACCTTGCCGGAGGACAATTTGTTGCTATCACGGATCCTGGTTCAAAGCTAGAAGTGCTAGCAGAAGAGCACAATTTTCGAAAAGTATTTATTAACGACCCTAATATTGGTGGGCGCTATTCAGCCCTGTCCTATTTCGGGTTAGTTCCCGCAGCACTATTAGGGATTGATTTAGCTAAATTGCTGAATCAGGCGATTGCAACGGCGAGAGTTTGTAGGCGAACCGATATTAGCCAGAACCTTGGAGCGCGGCTAGGCATCACATTAGGTGTATTAGCCCAACAAGCGCGAGACAAGCTTACTATTGTGAGCCCCCAAGAATTTTCTGCGTTTGGTGATTGGGTGGAACAACTCGTGGCAGAAAGCACAGGAAAATCTGGCAAGGGTATTTTGCCAGTACTCGGAAATAATTGGGATGATGAAGATAATTTCAGCCGGGATCGACTAGTGCTCAATTTATCTGCAATGCAACAGGGGAAAAATATTAATCCGCATAATGTTCCAAGCATAACCATTGATTGGGAAGACCCCTATCAAATTGGAGCGCACATATTCCTAATGGAATTTGCTACAGCAGTCGCTGGACACATTATGGGCATTCATCCCTTCAATCAGCCCAATGTGGAATCGGCCAAGGTATTGACGAGAAATTTGGTTGCGGCATTTGAAAAAGAGGGCCAAAATCCTGAGCGTGAGAGAAATTCACTCAATGCCAATTCAGTTCTTGAATATATGAAAAATGCATCAGAAGGCGACTATATTTGCTTGCAAGCTTATACTGAACCAAATCCAGAAAACAGCAAAGCATTGCTTAATCTTAAAACTGCACTGGAAAACTATACAAAATTAGCTTGCACATTCGGCTTTGGCCCACGCTTCTTACACAGCACGGGTCAGCTACACAAGGGCGACCGCGGCAATGGATATTTCATTCAAATTCTCGATTCTGTGGATAATCCTGATCTGGATATCCCTAAATTAGCCGGTAATAAAGCAGCGTCAATTAGTTTTGAATTATTGAAGCAAGCTCAGGCTTCCGGAGATGCCGCTGCCCTAATTGAAGGTGGACGCAATGTACTTGAAACCGAGTTCACAGGCAATTTTGCAGAGTTAGTAACCAACATAGCAGGGAAAATTTATGACCCATAAGCAAAATGATTACAAACAATTGGCCGCACAAGCAGCGGTTGAATATGTGCAAGATGGCATGCTGATTGGCTTGGGCCACGGTAGTACCGTGCAATTTGCGCTTGAGTCGCTTGCCGCACGTATTAAATCGGGAAAATTGTCCAAAATTAGCGCCATACCCTGCTCCAAGGCAACAGAACAGGAAGCGCTTCGATTAGGAATTCCAATTTCTGATTTCGAATTCAACCACAGCATTGATCTCACAATTGACGGAGCCGATGAAATTGACCCTGAATTCAATTTGATAAAGGGCGGAGGTGGCGCGTTATTACGCGAAAAATTAGTAGCCCAAGAAAGTAGACGTGAAATTATTATTGCTGATTCGAGCAAACTCTCTGCTATTTTGGGCAGCACATTCAAGCTGCCTATCGAAATAGCTCCCTTTGGTTGGGAGCGGCAAATTGCTTATATTGATCGAATTGGGGGCGAGGCTATTCCACGTAAACAGGATAATGACGAATTTGTTCTCAGCGACCAGGGAAATTATTTATTGGATTGTGACTTCGGACCCATCTCGAACCCGTCCGAACTATCTACTAAATTGGAAAGTCGAGCTGGCATATTGGAGCATGGACTATTTATTGGCTTAGCTAGCGATGTCATTATTGCAGGCCCCGAGGGAGTCTCAAACCAAGTTGTCCCAACTTCCTAAAACGGTTCACCTTGAAATTGCTAGCACGGAATCTGAATTAGCAGCTCATGCTGTTAATCTGATAACGCAAGCTGCCCAGAAAGCCTATGGGGAACGCGCTATTTTCCGGTTGGTTCTAGCCGGAGGAAGTACCCCTCTTGAAACCTACAAATTATTAGCAAAAAATAAAGCTAGCCATAAAATTGATTGGGCACAAACGCAAGTATTTTGGAGCGACGAGCGAATGGTCGAGCCACAAGATGCAGATAGCAATTATCTGATGGCCTCAACCACCCTACTCCAACACTTAGATATTCCTGAAGCCAATATTTTCCGCATGCGGGGTGAACTAACACCAGAAATGGCTGATAAAGAATATATTGATCAGCTGGCTAGAGCTTTCAACAATCAGCCTGCCGTATTCGATTTAGTTCTCCTCGGCATGGGCGCGGATGGACATACGGCTTCGCTTTTTCCGGGGACGGAATTTGGAGAGCTTTCAGATTCTCCCGTGATTTCACAATACATCGAACGCTTAGACAGTTGGCGCATAAGCCTCTCAATGACCACATTACTTGCATCACGAGAAACTATTTTCCTGGTGCAGGGCAAAGATAAGGCTGAAAGACTAGCAAATGTCCTGGAATATTCTGTTGAACAAGCGGATACAGTTCCGAGTGCCTATTTGGTGGCCAATTCAATAAATAAAGTTACTTTCATAGTTGACAGAGAAGCAGCTACCCAGCTTTCGGATTCAACCCTAGCTGATCTGCAATGAGTTGAATTGGGTGCAAAGCATCCATATTCAATCCATCCTCGATTTGGCTACGACAAGAGAGCCCTGGAGCGCATACAACTTCTTCAGAGCTGGATTGGCGCAGCTTAGGGAATAGCGTTAATTCTGCAATTTGCATTGACAGATCATAGTGTTCAGATTCATATCCAAAGGAGCCGGCCATACCGCAACATCCGGAATCTATGATCTCTACCTTCCAACCAAGTTCGCGTAAAAGTTGCGCGCTTGCATCCTGCCCAATTGGTTTCAAATCTGCAGACGGAGGCTGGGCTTTTTGATAACAATGTCCGTGCAACAGAGCTTGTATATCATCATTTTTTTGCAGCGAAGCGGCTAACCTAGGCATGGCCCTCTCATTGCGCAAAATATATTCCTCAACCATGAAACTGCGGGCTGCCAATGCTTCAACAAATTCATCTCCGGGAAAGAAATCCAGGAATTCGTCTTTTAATGTGTAAATTTCAGAGGGTTCAACAGACACAACCGGAATTTTTCCTTCTGGGTCAATTAGCTTTAATTCATTTATTAATTGCCTAGCTTGTTGTTTGGCATCTTTTAAAAAGCCCTTCGAAATTAGTGGCCTTCCAGCGCCTAAAATCTGTAATTGTCTGACTTCTAATCCACTTGCCTTAAGCACATTTAACGCTGCTTTTTCGAGAATGGGATTGCTAAAGTGCAAATAGGGATCACTTAGGAAAAGCAGATCTGGAGTCTGAACAGCTGCATCTATCGCATTCGGCTTCTGGAAATTGGGTAATTTCCTTTTCGATGAGATGCCAATCGTTTTATCCATCAAGAAACGAATTAGTTGATTATTGTTCGCGGCATTGACTAGAGGCCTGATGAGACCTGAGAATATGGCTAACTTTTCGATGTTTACAAAAATATGATCGCGTAGTGGATGACGATGATGTTCATAATGCTCATTTAGAAACTCGTATTTCAGCTTGGCCATGTCCACAGCAGAGGGGCACTCAGCTTTGCAAGCTTTGCATTCTAGACACAAATCGAGTGCTTCTTTACTGAGCTGCCAGCCCATTTCGCGCGTGCTGGTCTTCCCTGAAATTGCGCTGCGCAATAAATTGGCTCGTCCGCGTGTGCTGTGCATCTCATCTTGAGTAGCTTGAAAAGAGGGACACATAACCCCATGTTCTTTGCGACAAATGCCGGCCCCATTGCACATTTCTATAGCACCTTGTAAATTACTTTGCGTTGAATAATCTAGGATTGGAATCCATGTATCGGCCGTGTAATCTGGACCGTATCGCAAGTTTTCGGTCATCGGAGGAGGATCAGTGATTTTCCCCGGGTTAAGCAATCCATTTGGATCTGCTGCTAGCTTCAATTCACCAAACGCTCCTAAAACGTCATTTCCAAACATCTCACCCAACCACTCTGAGCGGGCTAAGCCATCGCCATGTTCCCCGCTCATCGCCCCTCCATAGCGCTTTGCCACAGCAACCACCTGCTCTGTAATCTGACGCATTTGATGGATGCCACTATTTGATTTCAGATCAATTACCGGCCGCACATGCAAGCAGCCTGCTGAGGCGTGGGCATAGAACTCGCCGCTTGTTTTATTCTGTGCAAAAATATATTCGAGCTCGCGCACAAAATCACCTAACATTTCTACCGGCACTGCCACGTCCTCAATAAAAGGAAGCGGCTTACTATTCCCCTTTCTCGCCATTAACAATCCAAGAGCTACTTTGCGCAGTTTCCATATATTGTTCTGGTCAGTATCGCTAATGGCTGAATTTACTAAATTTGGTACTTCGGAAAGTTTTTGCTGCAATTCAGCTTTGCTACTACCACTAAATTCGATCAGCAATATTGCTTTGGGGTCGTCTACAACAAAACCCAATAGATTTGAATAAGCAGGCACTTGACTAGCCAACCGAATCATTGCCTGGGGAATTAATTCGATTGATGAGGGCTTTAGTTTCAACAGATCGGGAGCAGCATCGCAAGCTGCGCCAATTGAATCGAAATTTACCACCCCTAAAACAGTTTTCTCTGCCACGGGAACTAATCGAATTGTTGCCTCACTGGTAATCGACAAAGTACCTTCCGAGCCAACAAACAAGGGAGCCAAATTTAGTGATCCGCTTTGGGTAGCAGGGTAACTACCCTCTCTATCCCACATGGGTGGTGCGCTTGGGCTCCAGGGCAGCAAATAATTAATCGAATAACCGGAGGCTCTCCGCCATGATTTTGGCCAATTTTCTTTGATAGAGTTCGTGTACTTTTCCCGAATTAACAGAGAAGTAGCAGCGATGTTGGCCGCAATTGAATCCTTGCTGGCTAATTTTTCCAAATCATTGAGCTTTGTCTCACCCCATTTGGCCTGGGAACCATCTGCTAAGACAGAATTCATTTCAATAATATTGTCAGAACTCATTCCAAATTGAATGGAGTGAGCACCAGTTGAATTATTGCCCAGCATGCCGCCAAACGTAGCCCGGTCAGAAGAGGCCGGATCTGGACCGTACTTGAGTCCATAGGCGGCAGCTTGCTGATTAAATTGATCCAAGACCAAACCCGGTTCTACCCTAGCACTTCGATCTTCTACATTTATTTCTACTATTCGATTGAGATAGCGTGTGCAATCAATAATTAATGCGGCTCCCACACTTTGCCCAGCCAGACTTGATCCAGATCCCCTGGGCAGCACAGGTATTTGGAGTTGATGGGCTAACTCCATAGTAGCCTGTAAATCTTTTTGAGTGCGCGGAAATACAACGCCTAGTGGCTCAATTTCGTAAATTGATGCGTCAGTTGAGTACAGCTTGCGACTAGCTTCATCTAGCTTAATCTCCCCATCAATACGTTTTTCTAATAAATACTTCGCTTCTTCTAAAATTTTGGAGCTAACAAGGCTCAATTTATTCTGCCGAGGATGTCGAGAGCATAAAAGGGGAAAAACTTGCTAATAATCGACCTGGCAAGCGCCCCCTTATCGTCACGCCATCGCGCATATGTTCGATTTTGTCGACCCATCCTTGCTCGTGAAATTGTGAAATGAGCGAACCCTCTTCGTAGGGCAACATTACATTTACCTCTTCAAGGGATTCATATAGTCCCTTATTTATGGCCTCAAGCACTTCATCCATCCCAATCATTTTGCGAGCGGAAACCAGTACATGCGTTTCTTCCATTTCTAACCCAGCTAATGCAGTGCTCGGATTTTGAAGCCGATCTATTTTGTTAAGCACATTTATTCTGGGTATATGTGTTGCTCCAATTTCTTCTAACGTTTCCATAACCGCTTCGGCATGCGCCTCCACATAGGGATGCGTAATGTCCATCACATGCAATAACAAATCGGCTTCAGCAATTTCTTCCAATGTGGCCTTGAAAGATTCGACCAAACTGGTTGGAAGCTTTTGAATAAAACCAACTGTATCGGTTAGTAGAACTGTTCGACCACCAGGTAATTCAATTTTTCGCGTAGTTGGATCCAGAGTTGCAAAAAGTTTATCGGCTACATATATATCCGAGTCCGCTAATGCGTTAATTATTGTCGACTTTCCAGCATTGGTGTAGCCAACCAAAGCAATGGTTGGGATACGGGCTCGTTTACGGCGCGCGCGATATCTTCCCCGATGAGCACGAACCTTCTCTAGCTCCTTTTTCAGATGGGTAATTTTGAGACCAATTTCGCGTCTATCAGCCTCTAACTGTGTTTCGCCCGGTCCACGCAGACCTACGCCCCCAACGCCACCTGCCCTGCCGCCCCCGCCACCGGCCTGTCTGGCTAAATGAGTCCAGGCCCGGGTCAGTCGTGGAAGGCGATATTCGTATTGAGCTAATTCAACTTGGAGAGCTCCCTCATGGGTGCTGGCGTGTAGAGCAAAAATATCCAGAATTAGAGCTGTACGATCTATTACTCTTACACTTTCACCCAATAGCTTTTCGAGCTCTCGCTGGTGTCGGGGAATTAATTCATCGTCAAAAAGAACCACGCTCGCATCCCATTCATCGGCCAGAGACTTCAATTCGGATACTTTTCCGGAGCCAATAAATGTTTTTACATTGGGCGAATCGAGGCTTTGAGTCAACTCACCAACAACTTCTAAGCCCGCTGTTTCTGCCAATAGCTCTAATTCTGCAAGTGATTCTTGCATAGGCATAACACCAGGGATTTTGCGCAGATCGACCCCAACTAGAATGGCTCGTTCCGACTTATTTTTTGTGCTTACCGATTTACTTTTGGCCATCATGCCTGCTTTTGAATCCAATCTGACATTCGAGCGATGCCTTCCTTAATTCGTTCTTTATCATTGACTAATGAGATGCGTAAATATCCTTCACCATGATCCCCAAAAACGGATCCGGGGGTCGTGCTTACTCCTGTATCTTCAAGTAGTCGCTTACAGAATTCCATGCTAGTCATTTCTAAGGGTGGCAATGGTACCCAAACATAGAGAGCTGCTTGGGGTGATTCTACGCGCACATCGGCAGAGTGCAAGCCCTCTAACACCATATCTCTGCGCTCTTGATAGGTTTGATTTCTGTCAGTTATCCATTTTTGATCAGTCTTCAAAGCGATTTCGGCTGCTGCTAATATGGGTGCAAAAATGGCTGAATCTTGCTGACTCTTATAGGTTTCAATATACGCAATAACGTCAGGATTTCCCGCAACCATCGCAATCCGCCATCCAGCCATATTATAAGATTTTGAAAGCGAATTAAATTCCAATGCTACGTCTTTAGCACCCTCTTCAGAAAGCAGGCTGGGAGCTCGATAACCGTCAAAACCGACTTCCATATAAGGCGCGTCGTGTGCTAGTAAAACATCGTATTTTTTTGCGAAGCGGATAGCATCCTGAAAAAATTCCTTGCTAGCGATAGCTCCTGTTGGATTATTAGGGTAATTCATCCATAAAATTTTTGCTCGCTGAGCAACATCTTCAGGGATGGCCGCTAAATCAGGAAGAAAAGCATTTTCGGCAACTAAGGGCATGCTATAAACATCAGCTCCAGCTATTTTGGCACCTTGAGCATAAACAGAATATGAAGGATCCGGCACGAGTGCTAAATCTCCCTGATTAAGCAAGACCTGACTAAGGATGAATAAACCTTCCTTTGATCCAATTAAATCGATGACCTCGCTTTCCTGATCGAGTTCTACTCCAAAACGCTTGGAATAATATTGGGAAACTGCGTTTCTAAACTCTTGAGTGCCCGATCCCAATGTGTAACCGTGTTTATGGGGATTTTCCGCAGCCTGCTTCAATGTGTCAATAACTCGCTCCGGAGGGGGCAAATCAGGACTACCCATGTCTAGACGGATAACATCCATGCCATTATTCTTTAATGTAACCAGTCTTTTGCCTAGGTCTGAAAAGAAATAGGGTCTCAGATGTGAAATGCGTTTTGCTTTTTCCATAACCACTTTTAAAGAATAATTTATTGATAAGTTTGTATCAACCACTCAAGCAGTGTGCTACCAACAACATTGAGACTATACGCCGAGATCTTGCTTAGGTTATCTTGGCTAGTGTGCCAGTTTGTGTACTCTATGTCAATAATATCGACAGAGGGGATGCCAAGTTCAATAAAGGGCAAATGATCGTCAATGATGGCATAGCGCTCATCGCGACTAAAAATATCCTGATAGCCCAAACTTTCGCCTACACTCCATATTTCGTCTGCCAGCTTAGGAGTCGAATTTCTTTCAATTGGCAAGGATAAATCAGCATCTCCAACCATATCTACCAGAATGAATTTGTCGGGCATTTTTTCTATATTCTCTGCAAAATACTGCGAACCCAATATCCAATTCCATCCTTCAAGGTTTCCGTTGTCTTCAATGTCAAAAAATACCATCCATACTTCTGCATTCAAATTTTCCGGTAATACTCGAGCCAGCTCTAAAAGTACAGCTACGCCTGAAGCTCCATCATTAGCGCCTATAACCGGCTGATCGCGTAAAACTGGATCAGGATCTTCATCAGCAACCAAGCGGCTGTCATAGTGTGCCCCAAACATAATTAGAGAGGTTCCATTCCCCTTTTTTGCTATTAGGTTTGTCAGTGGGTGCCCCAATTGTTCCCCTAATTGGCGCTCAACTTGCCAACCATATCTTTCCAATTCGCTTTGCATCCAATCCAATTGCATAGCATGCGCTTGCGAACCTGGAACGCGAGGTCCAAATTCCAGTTGAATGGCAACGTTTTGATAAGCCCTGGCTCCCATAAAACTTGCTGGAACAGGCTCGCCCTCATCCTTACTAAAGTCGACATTCGTAAAAATCAAAACCGCAAGAATGCTTATCCCTAGCGATGCTAGGATATTCAAATTTTTTCTCGATTTTGTCATCATTCAATCTCGATTCGCATACCTGGATATGAAGATTTACAGACGGTCTCTTACTGGATTAGTCTATTGGCTATGCGCAATTAGACCAATGCGGCTATTTGAGCGGTTTCATCCATTTTGCTTAGGTATGTTTCAAGTAGCTCTATTGCCCGGTCTGATTTCGCTGCTGATCTTTGTCTGCGATTCTGCTTATTTGGGCTTGGCACAGCAGGAAGTATTCCGAAGTTTGCTTTCATGGGTTGAAAATTGGCCTCATCTGCGTGAGTAACATAATGACAAAGAGCTCCCAACATTGTGTGTTCTGGAAGCTTCAGCATCTCCTCACCCGCAAATTGTCTGGCCGCATTGATGCCTGCTAATAATCCCGTACCGATATTGCCCGCATACCCTTCAACTCCGGTAATTTGCCCCGCGAATAACAAGCTGTCGCGCGATTTACTACTCAAATTAGGTTTCAGCAGCTTAGGTGAATGAATAAAGGTGTTTCTGTGCATTTGGCCATAGCGTTCAAACCGTGCTTTTTCTAAGCCCGGAATCATGCGTAAAACACGTTTTTGCTCTTGAAAGGTCAAATTGGTCTGGAAACCAACCATGTTAAATAAAGACCCTGCTAAATTGTCCTGCCGCAATTGCAACAACGCGTGAGGTCGCCTTCCTGATCGGGGATCAATCAGACCGACTGGCCGCATTGGACCAAATGCCAATGACTTTTCTCCCCGACTGGCAATAACTTCGATGGGCAGACAGCCTTCAAAGTACTCGTGGGCTCCCGCTTTTACCCCACTGGCTATTTCCGATTCGAAAGCTTTCAATTCAATGGTTTCTGCACCAACCAATTCGCCTACAAATGCTAGATATTCAGCTTCATTCATGGGACAGTTTATGTAATCGCCAGCAGTATTATCGCCCCGTTCATAGCGCGAGGCTCGGAAAGCAATATTCATATCAATGCTTTCTACATCAATTATTGGCGATATGGCATCATAAAAATAGAGGTGCTCCTCCCCTCCCCATTTCGCCAATTCCTTAGAAAGCGAATTAGAGGTCAGTGGTCCAGAAGCAATTATGGCTAATGACTCTGGAATTATGGGCATTTCTTCTCTAATTACTGAAATTCTCGGGTGATCCTCTAAGGCATCAGTAATTTCACCAGCGAAATTATCACGATCTACAGCCAGCGCTCCCCCTGCTGGAACTGCAGTGCGATCTGCGATCTTAATTAATAAAGAACCCAGCATACGCAGTTCATTCTTGAGCAGACCAGAAGCTCGATCTCCTAGGTTTGACCCCAGGGAATTTGAGCAAACCAATTCCCCCAATTTATCTGAAATGTGAGCGCCAGTCGGATTTTGAGGGCGCATTTCGTAAAGACTTACCTGCAATCCTCTTTCAGCAGCCTGCCACGCGGCCTCAGACCCAGCCAGCCCCCCACCAACAATCGTTAGATCAACTTCTTTATTATTTACGCTCATGAGCGCGAAATTCTACCAAAACCAGCGTGGCACAGAACTTGCAACATTAAGGATATATATCTATACTCGGAGCTATCATGGCCGTTCAATATCAAGGATACAAACAAACTGGAAGTCAAAAAGCGCAGGCAACCGCGCATTTAGCTCAAACGATGAGTTTGTTGGCTCTTAATTCACAAGAGCTGACTCAAAAAATTGAGTCTGCTTTGGCTGAAAATCCAGCGCTCGAACTGGTTGATGGGCGCTTTTGCCCCAAATGCCACCGCCAACTAAAGGGTTCTTCTCCTTGCCCGGTTTGTAGCTTTAAGGAATCCCAAATTGCTGGAGAGGATGAACCCATTGTTTTCCTCAACTCTCCATCCGACAATATTGGACCGCGATCAGGTCAATCAGCTGAATTGAGCGAAGATTTCCCAACCGCCGACAAAGAGGACCTGCCCACCTATGTGCTCCGACAGATCGGGGCAGATTTAGCAGCCGATGAAATGGAAATTGCCGCCCACTTATTAACCGCGATAAACGACGATGGACTTTTGGAGGCCAAATTAGAAGATATCGCCCAATTTTTCTTTCGCCCCATAAGCGATATTGAAGCGGTAGCCGATTTAATTCAACGCAGTGATCCACTGGGCGTAGGAAGCGAATCCAGTCAGGCTGCCCTCCTAGTTCAGCTTGAAGTTCTAATGAAAAGTGACGACGAGGACTATTCTTTGTATCGCCAAGCGGTAATGGGTGGCATGGAAAAACTTGGCAAACGCCGTCAAGGTGATCTGGCCAAAAAGCTAAATATCTCAATTGAGAAAGCCAAAGAGATTACTCAATACATTATTGACAATTTGAACCCCTTCCCCGCTCGAGCTTATTGGGGAAGTAAACGCAATTTGACTAACGATGCCCCAACGACATTGCAGAAACCCGACATTATTATTGGCCACCAGCAAGACGATCAGCGCTTGGTTGTTGAAGTAATGTGGCCATTATTTGGATTATTACGGGTCAATCCTTTGTTCAAAGAAGCGGTAAAAAATGCACCGGAAGCCAAAGCTGATGATTGGCAAATTGATCTAGAACAGGCGAATTTGCTAATCAAGTGTTTAGCGCAACGAAACCACACCATTGTTCGCCTCATGCAAATCATTACTATTCTTCAGCGCGAATACATCCTCAATGGCGATGCGCATATGAAACCAATCACTAGGGCAAAATTAGCCATTGAACTAGGCGTGCACGAATCCACCATATCACGCGCAGTTGCCGGAAAAAGCGTTCAATTGCCATCTGGCAAAATTGTTTTGCTGTCTCAATTTTTCGATAGAAGCTTACATGTTCGTACAGCATTAAAAACTCTAATTGCTCAAGAAACTAAACCTCTCTCTGATACCAAAATTGCCAAGTTGTTGGCCAAAGAAGGCCATGAAATTGCCCGGCGGACTGTAGCTAAGTATCGTAATATGGAGGGAATTCTTCCAGCACATATGCGAAAAACTCTCCTAGCTAAGGTCTAATGACAGCAATTTCTCAGCTTAAGCGGCGCCAAGCCAAAAAGATCACAGAGACAGATAACGGATTAATTGAATCCATATTAGACTTGCTTGATCAAGCCTACGTTTTGACCAGCAAATCTGGTGATATAGAGTATGCCAATTCAAAAGCAGTGGAACTAACTGGATACACCCGCAAAGAACTATCTCAACTTTCTTTACATACATTAGCGCCCTCTCTTGGGAAAATCGCAGATATAGAGGATGGAACAGATGCCCAGCTCATTACTCGGCGCTCGACCCCGCTAGAAATTCAATTTCAGATTAAAAACCTCCCTCATTCAGGCGGATTGCTTGCTTATAAAATTAGTTTACAAAGCGACATTGCAGAAGAAGCCAGCCGCCAACGACGGGACGAAGGCCGCTGGAAAGCCATTCAGGTGCTTAACTTAGCTGCTCAGCAGAGAGATAAGTCATCTGCCCAACGCCAAATCCTGCAGGCTGGAAACCTACTAACCGGTGCCCAGCATCTGGCTATATACGAAACAAATATGGAAGGCAACTTGGCGCTCAAATCGGTTCAGGGATCTGGGCTAGAGTTTCCAGCAGTCTTGGACTCCAAAGAAATGGCCGCACTGCGCAAACCTGGAATTTGGTCTCAAGGTGGTGGCACGCAAAATGATATCCATCGTCTAGCTCATAGCGCAGACCTCCGGTATTTGGCGACCTCACCATTGGATTTGACGGATGTCGAATCGGGAATATTGATTGCAGCCGATTACGAAAAATCACCTGCGCCTGACCTTTTGACCTTGCTTCAAGTACTTGCAGCTAGTGTGATTACAACAAAGCTTCAATTGGAACTGCTGGAAAAAATGAAAGAAGATTTGAATTCTTCTTCAAACAATTCCAAGATTAATCAACTTCTTGAAAATAAAGTTCAAGACGGAATCATTACATTGAATAATGATCTTGTTGTAAAAAAGATTAATCCGGCAGGACAAAGCATGCTGGGCTACAGCCAAGAAGAAGCGCTTGGAAAACCTGTGAATAATATTCTAGTGAGTGGTCATCCCTTGCTCAACCACATTGTTCAAGTACAAACTGACAAAGAAAACCGTGAAGTCGGTGATGTAAAAATTCACAGGAGAGACGGGAGCGACCTTTTTGCAAACGTGCGCATTCAGTGGCTTCAAATTGAGGATATTTCCGAGATCATCATATTTGTTACGGATTTAAGTGAGAATGAAGCCTTACACGTTCAGAGCCAACAGTTGCAACAACGCGCCTGGTTAGGTGAAGTTACCGCAATATTTGCTCATGAGGTACGTAATCCCATTAATAACATCAGTACTGGATTGCAATTGATGCAGCTGAACTTTGAAAAAGACGACCCTTTACAGGAGCAGATTACAGCCCTTCAAGAGGATTGCGATCGCTTAGAGCACCGCATGAAATCAGTACTCTCATTTTCCCGATCAATGAAACATAATCCCGCCCCTATTGATTTGGGAAAATTCTGCGAAGACCAGGTAATGCGCTGGAAGCCTAAGATGGCTCGCAATGGAACAGAAGCCCAATTGACCATTGAGGCGCAGAATCCGCTAATCATGGGAGACCAACAAGCATTAGATCAGGTATTCACCAACTTAATCAATAACTCCATTCAGGCATTAAGCGCAATGGAAAACGGAATCATCGCTATAAAGATACGAGCCAGCCAATCAGATGCCGGTGACCCCACGATTGGCTTGCACTTTTCGGATAACGGTCCCGGCATCCCCGAAGATTTAGCCAAGCGCGTATTCGACCCATTCTTTACTACCAAGGAAAGCGAAGGCACCGGATTGGGATTAGCAATAACAAAAAGAATTATTCAGGCCCACAAAGGCACGATAGAACTGGAAAGTTTTCCCGGGGGAACATTTTTCAAAATTAATTTACCGGCCATACAGGCTTTTAAGGAAAGCAAATAAATGAGCTTAACTGTCCTAATCGTAGATGACGAAAAAAATGCGCGCAAAAATATTGGCGCATTTCTCGAAAAGAAGAAATATGAAGTATTGGAATCCGAGGATATTAAGACTGCGAAAAAGCATCTAGCCGAGGGCAATGCAGACATAGTTTTGTTAGATGTGCAATTACCTGATGGATTGGGAACAACCCTACTTGAAGAAACCGCCAATGAGTTAAATCGCCCTCCCATTATCTTGATCACAGCCCATGGTGATATAGACATGGCTGTGGAGGCGATGCGTAATGGGGCCCATGATTTTTTACAAAAACCAATTAAATTTGAGCGATTAGAAAAATCGATTGAGCGAGCGGGAAAAAGTGTGACAATGCGCCGGGAATTAATGCATTTGCGCGAAGCGCAAATTGCAGGAAAATTTGTTCAAGGTCAGAGTCCCCCCATGCAGAAAATTTATGATCAAGCAGAAAAGGCTGCAAAGGCTTCCGCGACCATATTGATTTCAGGGGAAACAGGGACGGGAAAGGAAGTCATTGCCCAGGCTATCCGTCGTTTTGGGCCCCGTGCGGATAAACCTTTCATTTGGATCAATTGTGCCGCTGTCCCGGCTAATACAATCGAATCTGAACTGTTTGGCCATGAAGCGGGGGCCTTTACTGGTGCCGAAAAGAAGAAGCCGGGCCTTATGGAAGTTGCCGACACTGGGATTTTATTCTTAGATGAAATTTCATCCATGCCAGAGGATATGCAGGCTAAGTTATTGAAAGCCCTAGAGGACCGCTCCTTTCGACGCATGGGGGGAACCGTGGAAATAAAAGTGGACGTTCAAGTAGTAGCGGCATCCAATAAAGATCTCAAAAAAATGATGGATGATGGAACTTTTAGAGATGATCTATATTTCCGGCTAAATGTACTTGAACTAGTAATCCCCCCACTTCGCGAACGCAGAGAAGAAATTCCAGAATTAATTGCCTTTTTTGTTCGGGATCTCAACGCACAAATGGGTATGAACATTAATGATATTAGCCCTGAAGCCATGGATGCCCTGCTTAAGGCAGAATGGCCCGGTAACATCAGAGAACTCCGCAATGTTATTGAAAGAGCCATGATTTTATGTGATGGTCCTGCTTTAGATGTCCCCCATTTTCCAGAAGAACTATTTACAGCATCTAAGAAGCCAGCACCTAAAGCAAAACGAAAATCAAAGAAATAGTAGAACGATCAAAAGAACTTAGGATAGGCTTGCGGATTGCTTTCGTTCATCATCCCATAAATTGAAAAAATAATATCTTCCAGATTTGGCTTGGACCAATAATTTCCGTCCGTTCCATATGCGGGCCGATGAGCTTTTCCTGTAAGAGTTTGGGGTGCCGCATCGAGGTGGCGATAGCCACCTTGGTTTTCCAAAACTTCCTGCATCATATAAGCTGTAGTCCCACCGGGAACATCCTCATCAAGGAACAAGACTCGATTGGTGCGTTCGATAGACTTAACTATGTCTGCATTTCGATCGAAGGGCAACAACGATTGCACATCGATCACTTCACACTCAATGTCCAACTCACTCAATTCTTCAGCAGCATTCATTGCAATACCCACTAAAGCGCCATAGGTGACAATTGTGGCATCTGTTCCATTTCGAACAGTTTCAACTTTGCCCAATGGGATTCGAATTTCTGATAAGTTGTTTGGTAATTTTTCTTTTAATCTATAGCCACTTAGCACTTCCACAACTAATCCTGGCTCATCCGCTTCCAAAAGAGTATTGTAAAAACCTACCGCCTGGGTCATATTGCGAGGAACAAGTACATGCATACCCCTCAATAAATGAATTGCACCTGCCATTAGCGAACCCGAGTGCCATATACCTTCAAGCCGGTGGCCTCGAGTGCGAATGATCACGGGCGCTTTTTGGCCGCCACGAGTTCTCCAATTTAGAGTTGCCAAGTCATCAGATAGGATTTGAATTCCGTAAAGTAAGTAATCCAAATATTGTATTTCCGCTATGGGGCGCAAGCCACGCATGGCCAAACCAATTGCCTGCCCCATGATTGTGGTTTCTCGAATCCCCGTATCAGCTACGCGCAGCTCCCCGTACTTCTCTTGCATTCCAGCAAATCCCTGATTTACATCCCCCAAATAACCCAGATCTTCACCAAAAGCAACTACGTTGGGATTACGCGCCAATATTTCATCAAATCCACGGTTAACAATTTCGAATCCATTTAGATTCTCGGCATTCTCGGAATAAATTGGTGCTACTTCATCAATTGAAAAACTTGCCTGACCTTCAGCATGTGAAGAATACCGTTCTTCATTTTCTAGTTGTCTTTCCCGTCTCCAATTCAAAAGGATTTCTTTGCCTGGAAATTGATCATTACGCATGCTGATTACTGCTTTACGATAAGCAGCCATAATGTCGTTGCGCAGCAATATCGGCAACTTGAGTAAGCTTTCCTTGATATTACTTAGCTCTTCCGGCTGGCTAGTCTGTGGGTTCAACTCGTCTAAAATTTCGCCAAATTCGATTGCTTCTTCGCGAATTGCGCTTGTAAAATCTTCCCAGGCTTTGGCTCTAATACCCTCTACGGATTTTTGTTCTTCTTTGTCAATTGCCTCTAGCTCAGGCTTTTTCGCCATTCCCTCGTTAATCATCCATCCGCGAAATTGTGTCAGGCAATCAAATTCTATTTCCCATGCAAGCCTTTCGGCAGGTTTGTATCGTTCCTGGCTTCCTGAAGTCGAATGTCCCTGCGGTTGAGTCATCTCTATTACATGAATAATGGCGGGAACATGCTTTTCTCGAGCAATTCGAGTAGCTTTCTCGTAAGTTTCCAATAATGCTGGGTAATCCCAACCTTTTACTGTGTAAATATCAAAGCCGTCATCACCAGCTTTAGAGCGTTGAAACCCAGAAAGCATTCTGGAGATATCACTAGTAAGCTGAATCTCATTTGGGACAGAGATACCGTATTCGTCATCCCATATTGAAAGAACTAATGGTCCTTGCAAAACACCAATAGCGTTAATGGTTTCCCAAAACATACCTTCGGCACACGAGGCATTGCCTATCGTGCCGAATACGACTTCGTTTCCATTTTTCGAAAATCCTGTGTGCCCATTGAGTTCTTTCATCTCACGATAAAGCTTCGATGCATAAGTTAGACCCACCATCCGTGGCATTTGGGCAGCTGTAGGTGAAATATCCGACGCGGTGTTTCTTTGCTTGGTTAAATCTTTCCATGACCCGTCGGGATTAAGACTCCGAGTTGCAAAATGGGCATTCATCGCTCGGCCGCCAGTAGCCGGCTCAAAATCTAACTCTGGATGAGCATATAGCTGGGCAAAAAATTGAGGAACTGTATGTTGCTCAATGGCAAACATGATGGTTTGATCTCGATAATAGCCCGAACGAAAATCGCCATCTTTGAAATTTTTAGCAAGTGCTAATTGGGCTAGTTCTTTTCCATCCCCAAAAATACCGAACTTACCTTTCCCGCTAAGAACTTCTCGCCGGCCAATTAAACTAGCCTGTCGGCTACGGACCATGAGTCTGTAATCCGCTAAATATTCTTTTTTTGAATTTTTTGCTTTATTTTTTTTTGATTTGCTAGCCAAGATTAACCCTCAAAATGTTGGATTTTGGCATTGACTGTGAAGTGTATCACAGCCCCAATCCGCCTAATTAAAAGACAAACGTCCAGGTGAGGGGGGCACCCAGACGCTCATCCTTGGAATTCTACCAATCCGAAATTTATGATGTCAAGGATGCACAGCTTAGTTAATTTGATATTAATAGATATTTCGCACATGCCAATTTGGCCCAAAACAGGAACAGCGCCGACCACGGCGCTGTCCTTTGTGCTGTGGCCTGTCGACCACACAATCATGGTATCTCAAAAATCGTGCAAACGATGTTTTTCGGCTTACTAATAAGAAAATCCCCCCTGATTTAGGGGGGATTCGTGGTGGCGAGAGGGAGAGTCGAACTCCCGACAAATGGCTTATGAGTCCACTGCTCTACCACTGAGCTACCTCGCCAATTTAACGCGCTGAGTTTACTACGCTGCAATTAGCGTGTCAACGCAATTTAATTTCCTAGAACGATTAATGATAATTTATTTCGAAAGCACCAAATAATTTTATTACCTTGAGGGTGTCCAAGTGGCTGGCAAAGTTCGAAAACCTTGAGGAGCAATTGGTTCTGCAGTGCCGACGACCTCAACATTATTTGGTTCAGCGTTTTCAAAGCTAGGCAATCCAACCACCAATAAAAGTATTAGGACTATAGATGCCAAGAGCAATATTAATCTCCGTCGCAAATTCGGTGCATTCTTGCTCACTTTCTTTTCTTCTTTTGGAGTTTCCTCTTCTTCCTCTTCGGTAAAAGTTGAATCATAGAAGGGTGAAGTAATTGAGGAAGAATCCCGGTTTAGCTCTTCCCGAAGATCATCAACAAATTCCCCAGGTTCCTCTTCGGCCAGCTTGGGCAGCGGCTTGGTCTTTGAACTGACCTGCCATGCCGAGTCTTGATTTTCAATGGCTGCCTCAGATGATTGAGGATCAATTTCAACATCAGCATCTTTGCCCTCAATAATCTGATTTTTACGATCCACTGCCTTTTCAAAATTAGGCGCAATTTTCAAAGCTTGCTCGATAGCATAGCTCTGCTTATCTGGATTTTTCAATGTGAAACTCAATAGGTACCAAGCCTCTGCGACTTGAGCATTATCACGGAGAAAGGGAATAAGAATATTGCGGGCCTGAGCAAGCTTGCCCGCTTTGATTAGTTCAGCGACTTGATTAATTTGTTCTGTGATTTCTTCCGACATGTAAGGATTATACAAATCTGGCCCGAATTATTCAGTATTTAACGGCTTTGAAAATTAACAAAAGGGTTGTGTTTAGTACTCGGCTAAAGATTAATTACCATCAACTTTCTTCGTCGTCATCAAGCCAGAATTCCGGGGGTTCTTCTGAACCAAACCCGGCCTCTGCCCAATCTTCTTCCAATTCCTCATTCTCCCGCCACGCATCTTCTGAAGAGATTTCGCCTTCAGGCGAATAGGTCAGGCACCCCTCATCAGGATCGATCTCTACTGCTGCAGCGGTGCAATAACCTTGCTCAAGAAATACGCACCCTACGTAATTGCACCGCACCTTTGGCATACGAACTCCTCTACTCCAAACTCCAAGAGTTCCGCAGGCGAATCCAAGACAACACAAACATTATTGTCATTACAACCGCTGAGGCCACACAAAACGGACAAATGGCGAAAATAACAAAAAGCTCAATATAGGTTAGGTATAGCGAGTACAAAAATCCAAAAAGTGTAATTCCAAATAATAGTAAGGGCCCATTTTCGCTCAACCAGGAATTTCGATTTTCTAGCCAAAGAACCAACAAAATCGCGACGTAAGCAGCCGCTCCAAATAATGCAATCGGTATACCTGCAAGGAGGGCATATTCACTTGTGTTGACCACATCACAGCCCCCCACTCCTGAACAAATTGCCTCAGACCCACTAAGTTTGATCCATGTCAAATACAGAGAATCGACCAAACCGATAATTGCAAGAAATATGAGGGATCGTTTTATCACGTTGCTCCTAATCTATATTAAAAAGGCCAAATTTCGATTTTTGTGCCCGCTTTATGCGCTTCTTTTCCAGCCGGAATGCGCACCAAACAATTCGCTTGCACTAATGAAAAAAGATTACCCGAACCCTGATGGCCTGTCAATCTAACGTATAACTGATCCCCTTTTCGGTAATAAATAGCTCTCAAAAAACTTTCTCTATCGTTTTGCTTTACGTCTTCGCTGAGTATTCCCCAAATTTTGAGTCTAGATATCTCAGTTCGGCCGCTCATATGTTGAATCGCAGGGTTAGCGAAAACATTGAAACTTACAAAGCTAGAAACAGGATTTCCCGGTAAGGCAAGCAATGGAATTCCCTGATAATGCCCAAAAGCGAAAGGCTTGCCTGGGCGCATATTTACTCGCCATAAGTCGAGTGATCCGTTACTTTCGATTGCATCGCGCACATAATCATGAGAGCCGACGCTGACGCCTGCCGAGCTGATGATCATGTTAGGATTTTCATGCACAGCATCATCCAATATTGAAATTATGGCTTCCAACGAGTCTGGTGCTATCGGCAGCTGAATGATTTCAGCTCCTAGATTTTTTGCTAACGCAGAAATTGAATAACTATTTGATTCGTATATTTGGCCCTGCCCCAGCTCATCCCCTGGCAATTGCAATTCATCTCCAGAAGAAAACATGGCAATGCGAACCTGCTTATAAACAGAAACTTCTTCCACACCATTCATTGCCAGCAAGGCGATCTCTTGCGCTCTAAGGTAACTTCCCTTCTTTAATAATCGGTCTCCAATTTGAAAATCTTGGCCCACAGGGCGCACATGCTTACCCGGCTTGAGCGAGCGCATCGCTCTAATTTTGCTTGGTAGCGGAAAATCGGGTCCACGCTCATGGATATCAGTTAGTTCAACTGGGAGAACGGTATCTGCACCAGCAGGTAATGGAGCTCCGGTCATGATGCGCATAGCAGAACCTGAATTAACTTTCTGGTCAGTAAAGGTCCCTGCAGGAATATCTCCGACAATTTTTAATTCAGTAGGGTTTGCCTCGCTGGCATTTTCGATATCAGCGGACAACAATGCGAAGCCGTCCATACTGGAAGTTGCAAAGAGCGGGAATGCAATTGGTGCCAAAAAGTCTTGGGCCAGTACACGATTATGGGCTAAGGCCAAGTCAATCGTCTCAAGACCCACCGTTGTAATCGACTCTAGAAGCTTTTCCCTGGCTTTATCAAAAGATTTCATATCGAGATTTAACCTGGATTAACCCGGCGGGCATTAATAACGTTTGGCAAACTTTCTAAGCGGGTTAAGACTCGGCTCAAGTGTTCAATATCATCGACATTCAAAGTCAAATCAAAAGTCGCTTCATTTGCGCCATCAACATTCACATTTACCTGGCTCATACTAATTTTTTCTTCAGCGATTAGCGTGGAAACATCCCGCATTAATCCATCGCGATCAAACGCCGAAATGCGAACGGCGACAGGATAGGTGGCTCGGGGGGAACCCCAGGATACTTGAATAAGTCGCTCTTTGTCGCGAACACGTAATACGTTCGGACAATCATTTCTATGGATGGTAGCCCCCCTGCCTCTGGTAATGTATCCAACAATTTGGTCGCCTGGAACGGGTTTGCAGCATTTCCCAAGATGAGTAAGCAGTCCGCCAAGACCGAGAATTGAAATTGAATCATCACTAATCTCTAAATCGGCGGGGGGAAGACTGCTTTCAAAATCATCCAATTTGTCCGCTCTTTCTGGAAGAGTTAATCGCCCTACAACTCTTCCCATGGAAATATCACCAATTCCAATAGCGACATATAAATCATCTATCGATTCATAATTGAAGCCTTTAGCCAACGCTTCAAGATCCGGTTCGGCAGCACTTAGACGGCGCAATTCGCGATCTAACTGAGTTTTCCCAACACTTATATTTTGTTCGCGATCTTGGAACTTAAACCATCGGCGAACTTTCGACCTAGCTCGTTGAGTTTTAAGCAGTCCTAGATTAATGTTGAGCCAATCGCGGCTGGGTCCGCCTCTTTTTGCTGTAAGAATTTCCACTTGATCCCCAGTTTTTAGTGCGGTACTTAGCTGAACAAGCTTTCCATTCAGCTTGGCACCTCTAGTTCGATGGCCAACATCAGTGTGAACATGATAAGCAAAGTCAATCGGTGTAGACCCTGAGGGTAAATCAATGATGTCTCCCCTTGGAGTGAAAGCATATACCCGATCGCTAAAAACATCCGTTTTCATAGAATCGACAAAATCGCCCGCATCATCCACATCCTGCATCCAATCCATAAGTGACCTCAACCACACAACGCGGTTTTCGAAATCCTTATCCCGTGAACCGCCCTCCTTGTAGCGCCAGTGTGCTGCAATACCAAATTCGGCGTTTTCATGCATCTCTTGTGTGCGGATTTGAACTTCGAGGGGTTTGCCGTCGTCAAAAATTACAGCAGTATGCAGTGATCGATAAAAATTATCTTTTGGTGCTGCAATATAGTCGTCAAATTCACCAGGGATTGGTCGCCAATGGATATGAATTAAACCGAGGATGCGATAACAAGCAGGGATGTCTTCAACCAGAATTCGAATAGCACGCACATCATGGACATTTTCAAATGCCAAATTTTTTCGTAACATTTTGAGGTAAATCGAATAAATATGCTTAGGTCGGCCGCTTACTTTCGCTTCGATATCTTCTTGTGTAAGCAAGACCTCTAGCCGCTCTGTAATTTCCAAAAGCTGTTTTTCTCTTTTTGAACGGCGCTCATCTAAATGCTCGGCTATCTGTCGGTATGTATCAGGTTCGGAATGTCGGAACGCTAAATCCTCTAGCTCCCATTTGAGTTGCCAAATACCTAATCGATTCGCTAAAGGTGCGAATATCTCAAGTGTTTGCTGTGCAATCCTGCGCCTCTTCGCTTCTGGTAGGTGACCCAACGTGCGCATATTATGGAGGCGATCTGCCAGTTTAATGAGGACCACACGCACATCCTCTCCCATGGCCATAAATGTCTTGCGCAGGGTTTCTGATGCTAAATCTGCCTGACGGCTTTTAGCTACCTGATCAGCCCGTTCTTCGACCTCACGCTGCTTTTTATTTTTACCATTTGCGCCACTCTGTCCACCGATTCGAGAAACTCGTGGAAGCTGGGTTAATTTTGTAACACCATCGACGAGCTTCGATATATCACTCCCAAATTCTTTTCGTAGATCCTCACCACTAATTTTCGTGTCTTCCACGGTATCGTGCAAAAGTCCCGCAGCCACCACATCCGAGGGAACTCGTAATTCCGCCAAGATAATCGCTACGGCCAGGCAATGGTTAATATAGGGTTCCCCAGAAATACGCTTCTGTCGCCTGTGTGCCTTTGCTGCAAATTTGTAGGCGCGCTCAATCAGCTCCTGGTCGGCCAGGGTATATCTCTTGGGAAGTGAATCAATTAGAGTTTCGAACTTCATGTCAATTTAGTATATCTAGAGGAAATTAAGGCTGCAAGCGCCTCAGATTTGCTTTGCTTGACGGCCATTTTTCCACATGGTAAACTGCCCTCGCTTTGGTCCCGTAGTGTAGCGGTTCAACACGCCGCCCTGTCAAGGCGGAGATCGCGGGTTCAAATCCCGTCGGGACCGCTAAGAAGCCGCGCAAGCGGCTTTTTTTTTTCCCAATTTGAGGTCTGCTGTGCTTGACTGACACTGCTTGTGACCTATAATTTTACGGGAGATTGAATGCCCCAGAAAATTATCGAAAAATGGCTCAATATTAGGTGGACTTTAAGGATTTTGTCCCTATTGATGCTAGTCATCCTTACAGTTTATGGGCAATCGGCCCATGCTTCTGAGGCATTTGAACGCATTCGAGCAGCCATAAATTCTGGAGATCTAGATACTTCTTTTGGTGTTGATGGTTTTGTTCTCTCTGATATAAGTGCTTTAGAATCCGATTCCGACCCTAAAATTGCAATCCAAGATGATGGCAAAATCGTCCTCGCTGCACAATGTGAAGATGACGAAGTATTTTGCGTGATTCGCTATACCGTAGATGGCAAATTAGACACAACTTTTGGAGCCTCCAACGGCTATGTAAAAACAGATATTTCTGGCGACGATGATTCTATAAGAGACATAGCTTTGCAATCGGACGGAAAAATTGTTGTCGCTGGCGATTGCGACGATCCTCAGGAAATTTGCATCGCTCGCTACAACACAGACGGAAGTTTGGACACCGCCAACTTTGGCTCTCCGAATGGATATATACAATTTGATTATGTCCTGCAGGACGAGGCTGAAAGCATTGCCCTACAATCTGATGGGAAAATTTTAGTTGCCGGCGAATGCAATTTTAACAATTTTATTTGCCTAGGTCGCGTAAAAAGCGATGGCAGTGGATTGGACACAGCCAATTTCAACTCTCCCAACGGCTTCATAGCTATCAATATTACAAGTGATTATGACGAAGATCCTGAAATTGCTCTATTTCAAGATGGAAGCATAGTCATTGCGGCTACATGTAATGATTATGAGGTGTTTTGTCTTGCAAAATATAACAGTGATGGCAGCCTTGATACCAGCTTCGGATCTCCTAATGGATTCATCACTCATGACATCACAGATGGCGAAGATTATGTTGTAGATATTGCGCCATTGGCCGGGGGAAAAATTTTGGTGGCGGGCACCTGCAATAATGGCAACTACATTTGCATCGCACGCTTTAATAAGAATGGTTCTTTAGATACTAGTTTCGCGAGTCCGCGCGGATATGTGCTGACTCAGCTATTGGACGACTACACGGCGGCGCGTGGAATGGCAGTCCAAGACAATGGCCGCATAGTGGTTGCCGGAGAATGCCGCAATCCAACTCAACATTTTTGCCTGGTGCGCTATACCATTGACGGAAAGCTAGATACATCCTTTAGTGATGATGGCTATATCATTGAAGACTTGGGACCAGGAGAAGATGAAGGGGAGGACGTTGCACTTCAAGGTGACATGATCATTGTTGCTGGTGAATGCAATGGCAATGATGAAATCTGCATGGCTCGCTATTATGGATCTGGACGAGAACCTGTAGTTTGGCACAAAACCGGCGTTTCTGGCGGCTTGTACAAACAATTTGGAATATGGGTCAACATTCCAGCTGGAGCGATTCCTTCAAATTCTCAATCCGAATTAGATCAATGTCGTTTAGTGTTAGAAGAAGCTGGATCAGCTGAAGATTATGGCATCCAGCTCCGCAGTTACGTTTATGAAATTCGTATCAAATGCAATAATCAATTGATCAGCGAGCTTCTCCTTCCGATAGAAATTTGCATACCCCCTAAACATGCTGACGAAAGTGAATTTGGTCAGCTTTTTCATCTGCACGATGGCGATAGTATTTTCAGATCAGTCTTATTAACCACTACAAGGGAAGGCTATGTTTGTGGCGAAACGAACCGACTTTCATTATTTCTAATCGGTGGTGCCACACTTCCAAATACAGGATTCGCGCCTGGTCGAGAAACTCAATTGGCATCAGCCAGTTCCGCTATACAAAACTTGGCCGATTCGGCAATTCGTCTTGAAATTCCTAACTTGAGCATCAATGCAGAAATTCTTGGAGTAGGCAGATCTGTTCTTGGTTGGGATGTTGATTGGTTAGGCAACAATATTGGTCATTTGGAAGGCAGTGCATTTCCTGGGACATCCGGCAATAGTGTATTAACAGGCCACGTTTGGGGGGCTGACGGATCTCCAGGTCCATTTAATAACCTTAGGCAACTATTCTTTGGTGAGCAAATTATGGTGCATGCATTTGGTCAAACATTTATTTATGAAGTCAGATCCTCAAACCAGATAGTTCCAGATGAAAATAAAGTTTTTGGCCAATCGAGCCTGCCATATATCACTCTGATTACCTGTGAGACATTTGATCCAACCACTGAGGAATATGTTCACAGGCGCATTGTGCGAGCTTATTTAGTCGAGGTTCGCTAGCGTGCCATTACCCACCCCTCTGCACAGCCGCACTAGTCTCCTAAATCAGGCGAAGGAGTGGCGCGAATGGGCGGGATATTTCTCGGCGATTTCATACCAAAAAAGTGTTGAAACCGAATATTTCGCAATCCGCAATGCTGCCGGATTGCTAGATGTTTCCCCCCTTTTCAAATATGAAATAAAGGGTCCCGATGCTAAGAAATTGGTCAATCGCATCATGACTCGCAATATGTCCAAATGCAAAGTGGGCCAAATAATGTACGGTCCCTGGTGCGATGAGCAAGGATTTGTGATCGACGAAGGCACTATTGCTCGGCTTGACTCAGATCGATTCCGCATCACCGCAGCCGAACCCAATTTGCATTGGTTTAAAGATGTTGGCTTCGGAATGGATGCTCAAGTAAGTGATATTTCCACAGAATTAGCAGCGCTAGCTCTGCAAGGACCCAATTCGCGATCCATATTGAATCAGGTATTTGGACCTAGCCATTTAGACGATCTAAAATATTACAGAATGAAGCATGGTCAATATGATGGCTCCACTATTGAAATTTCAAGAACAGGTTACACAGGCGATCTCGGCTTTGAATTGTGGATTGAACCCCAGCACGCACTAAAGCTTTGGGACGCTGTCATGGAAGCCGGCCAGAGCTATGGCATCCTCCCTGTAGGATTAGCTGCTTTGGATATGGCCCGTGTTGAAGCGGGTCTTTTGCTGTTAGATGTTGATTACACTTCTTCCCGATTTGCATTAATTGAAGCGCAGAAATCCAATCCCTATGAATTGGGCTTAGGTTGGGCTGTAGATTTAAAGAAGAATGATTTTGTTGGACGAAGAAGTTTGCTTCAGATGAAAGACAATGCTAGCAATCGTCAACTCATTGGTCTCGAGATTTCCTGGCTAGATCTAGAAAGAGAATTTGGAACCAAGGATTTGCCCCCGCAGGTAACTGGGCGGGCCTCCCGCGATCCATTACCTATATTTGTAAATGGGCAACAGGTAGGACAAGCGACTACCGTGCTATTTTCTCCCATATTAAAAAAATACATCGCGCTAGCCACAGTTTCCGGAAAATTATCCTTGGGTAGCAATGTTCAAATTGAAGCAACTGTTGAATACGAGCGCAGACAAGTTGGCGCAATAATCTCCAAATTACCCTTCTATAATCCCAAACGCAAACGGGCGATAGCACATGCCTAAAGAATACGATGCAATTGTCATTGGGGCCGGTCACAATGGTCTAGTTCATGCGGCTTATTTAGCCAAAGCAGGACTAGAAGTTTTGGTGTTGGAAAAGCGAGATGTTCTTGGGGGAGCAACCAGCAGCCAGGAAATTTATCCTGGTTTCCAATATACAGTTTTTTCCTATGTGGTCAGCCTATTAAGGCCCGAAATCATTCGCGATTTGCAACTTGCTAAACATGGGCTAACTATTTTGCCCCTTGAAAGTACGCTAACCCCTCTGCCCGATGGCCGTTCCTTATATCGGGATGGGGATCACTACGCAACGCATCGCAGCATCGCCCAATTCTCTCGTAGAGATGCTGATACCTATTTTGAATACGGTCATTGGATGTATCACATGGCTCGTGCTGTGAAATACATATTAGGGATTTCGCCACCAAATCCAACGTCATTAGATCCCCGCGAATTATTCAAGCTGCTCAAATTAGGTCAGCATTTCATAGGCTTAGGGCCCAAGAAATTACACATGTTGGCCAAATTGATGACCATGAGCTCAGCAGAATTCCTGGAAGAATGGTTTGAAAGTGATCCCCTTCTTGCAACCCTATCAGCCAGCGGCATCATCGGTACATTCCTAGGACCGCGCTCACCAGGCAGCGCTTATGTATTGCTGCACCACTACATGGGTGAAATCGATGGGGTCTTCCGTGCCTGGGGATTTGCAAAAGGTGGCACAGGCGGAGTGGCCGAATCCATTGCTCGATCAGCCCAGTCATTGGGTGTTGAAATTCGTAAGAACAGCTCTGTTGATCAAATAACAACTAGGCATGGCAAGGCAACTGGAGTCGTTCTCGATACGGGCGAAGAAATTCAGGCAAAGTTGGTATCTACCTCCTTGGATCCTAAACTCAGCTTTCTTCATTTTTTGCGCGAGGAAAAATTGCCTGAGGAATTTGAAAAGGAGATTCGAAATTTTGACACTTACGGTTCATCCGGAAAAGTAAACCTGGCGCTGGATGGAATCCCTAATGTCAAAGCCATGCCGGGCAATGGTGCCCATTTACGAGGGGCCATATCAATTAGCCCATCTCTTAATTACATAGAGCGCGCTTATGATCAAGCCAAATATGGTGAGTTTTCAGCGCACCCTTATATTGACGCTATTCTGCCATCCATGATTGATCCCAACATGGCACCCCCAGGTAAACACGTGATGTCATGTTTCGTTCAATATGCGCCCTATCAATTAAGAGAAGGTACTTGGGAACAGAAACGCGAGGATTTTGGGGACGCAGTGGTTAATACACTAAGTGAATACATTCCTAATTTAAAAGATTTGATATTGCATCGCCAAGTGTTAAGCCCCTGGGACATTGAACAGGAGATTGGCCTAAGCGGCGGCAATATCTTCCAAGGCGAATTGAGCCTTTCCCAATTATTCTTCTTGCGCCCCACCCCGGAATATGCAGATTATAGAACGCCTATTGAAAATTATTATCAATGTGGGTCTGCTGCCCACCCAGGGGGCGGCATAACCGGTGCTCCGGGACGATTAGCAGCAATTGAAGTCATTCGAGACATGAAGAAGCAATGAAAACTCATTACGATGCCATCGTAATTGGCGCTGGCCTGAATGCATTGATAGCCGCCCTGAACTTATCCCAAAAGGGATTTTCTGTCTGTGTAATCACAGAATCTGAAGAATTTGGTGGCAGCTTGCAAAGCGCCGAATTAATCCCCGGCTTTCGTTTTAACGTGGTTTCTTTAGATGCGGGTCTTGTGGAAGATGAGGTTCTGGCTAAATTAGGCATCACTGATGACTTGAAACCAATGCCAACTTACAATTCGGTGTTAGCCCCACAAATGAGTGGCTCTGCCATTCATATTTCATCAAAGCCCAATGAGACCCATGATAATCTGGCTCAGTTTTCGAAATTAGATGCACATGCATTTATTGATTGGAGCAATCAAGTCAATCAATTTGCCGATCAGCTATCGCGCATGGCGAAGCTTGACCCCCCTTCATTACAGTTTGCCCCACTAAGATTGCTTATACAGTGGGGCAAATTCGCGATTGGTTTGCGCCGCTTAGGTGGACGCAAAATGATGGAGTTTTTCCGGCTCTTACCCATGAGCATGACCCGCTGGATTAATGAAAAATTTGAAAATGAAGCTCTCAAAGGATTATTTGCAGCAGTTTCCATTAAGAGTCTGTTTCAAGGTCCACGGGCAGCTGGAACAGTGTTTAATTTTCTGTATTATCAAATGGGTGGAGAGAACGCAAGCTTTGCTAGGTCTCTCCGCTTTGCTGGCGGCAACCAAACATTAATCGATATTCTGGTTGAGCAATGCACAAAAAATGGAGTCCATTTTCACAAGCAAAGTAAAACTCCGCGTATTTTGATTGAAAATTACCGAGCCATAGGAATTAAGGATTCCTCCGGAAATAAATTCGCTGGCAAAATTGTCCTATCCGCCGAAGAAGCCACGCGAACCTTCTTTCAATATGTTGGCGCAGAATATTTAGAACCAAGTTTTAGTCGTGCACTGCGTTCGTTTAAACTACATGGCTCAACCGCTATATTACATTTTGCATTGAGCGATCTCCCCCAGTTTATTGGTGTCACCAACCAAGAAGAACTTTCTGGGCGAATTGTTTTTTGTCCCTCTGAAGAATATGCTGAAAAAGCCTATGATCAAGCAAAATACGGCGAAATTTCGCACGATCCAATACTTGAAATGATGATACCTAGTCTATTAGATGCTAGCTTGGCTCCGGAAGGACAACACACATTAAGCATTCATTATCGATATGCCCCCTATCAACTGCGCAATGGCTCATGGCAAGCAGCCAAAAAAGAATTAATTACTAATACGTTGCGTACCTTAGAAAAGTACTCAGCCGGCATCTCAAAATTGGTAATTGATCAAATTGTTATTAGCCCTGAAGATTTAGAAGCTGATTACCGATTAACTGAAGGAAGTTTATCCGCTGGGCAAATGGGATTGGACCAATTGCTGCTCATGCGTCCTGTACCGGGCTTTCGGGGCTATCAGAGCCCTATTGATGGCCTTTACTTGTGTGGCCCTTCCACTCATCCTGGAGGAGGAAACTCAGCCTTGCCCGGTTGGAATGCCAGCCAGCAAGCAATCCGAGAGATGTAACTCTTTGATAATATTTACGTATGTATGGATAGAAGTAATACAAACTAGCTGAAAGGAAGACAAAATGGCTGATGTTGTAGATTATAAAATTTATGGCGACGACTTACAGCTCGTCGAAGTAGAGCTGGACCCTGGCGAAGGTGTGCGCGGTGAAGCTGGAACCATGACCTACATGGATGGCGAAGTAGAAATGGCTACAGGCACAGGTGGCGGCCTGCTAAAGGGGCTAAAACGCGCTGTGACTGGTGAAAGTTTCTTCATTACAAGTTTTACAAATAACGGCAGTGATAAAGCCCGAGTAGGATTTGCAGCACCCTACCCTGGCAAAATAATGCCTCTCGATCTTGGAAGTTTGGGTGGCACTTTTCTTTGCCAAAAAGATTCATTTTTGTGCGCCGCTAACGGAGTTGAGATTGAAGTAGCGTTTACAAAACGAATTGGGGCTGGCTTATTTGGTGGCGAGGGCTTCATCCTACAGCGGCTTGAAGGTGATGGCATGGCCTTTATGCACGCTGGGGGTACATTAATCGAGCGCGAATTAGCTGCTGGGGAAACCCTGCGAGTGGATACAGGCTGCGTGGTTGGTTTCGCTCCCTCAGTTGATTATGACATCCAAATGGTGGGCGGATTTACCAATTCGCTGTTTGGTGGAGAAGGCTTGTTCCTAACTAGATTGACTGGACCTGGCAAAATTTATATTCAAAGTTTACCTTTCTCTCGTTTGGCCGATCGAATTGAAGCCGGATTAAAATCTCAGACTGGCGAAAGCACCGGAGTTTCAGGAATTGGTGGAGACATTCTGAAGGGACTAATTAGCGGCAATAAGTAAATTTAATTAGCACAAAAAAGTCCCTGCAGAGCAGGGACTTTTTTTATCTTTTGGCTATTTCAATATATTGGCGATCCATCTCGCCATCGTATTCGGCTTTAGGTCGAATTAATCGTCCCCGTTCCCGCTGTTCAAAACAATGCGCCAACCATCCGGCCACTCGTCCTACGGCAAATGTGGGCGAAAACATGGGAATCGATAAATCGAGTCCATGCAATAGTAAAGCAGTGTAAAACTCAACGTTGGTATACAAATTCCTGCCCGGTTTATATTCTTCGAGCAATGCAACCGCTTGCTTTTCAACTGATTTAACTAAGTCATACAACTGCGTATCCCCATCGTTTTCGAAAAGCATGCGAGCGGCTTCCGACAATACTTCGGCTCGAGGATCGCGAACTTTATAAACTCGATGTCCAAAGCCCATCAAACGTTCGCCAGCTTCTATTTTCTTTCGCAAATAAGCCTCAGCCTTATCAGCACTGCCTATGTCAAAAACCATGTCTAATGCCGGTCCTGGCGCGCCTCCATGCAATGGTCCTTTTAGGGCTCCAACAGCACCCACTATTGCGGAAATAAAATCAGATTCCGTTGAAACAATGACCCTTGCAGTAAAAGTGCTAGCGTTCAATCCATGATCAATTACTGTGTTTAAATAAGTTTCTAATCCACGAGAACGAGATTCGCTAGGAATTTTCCCTTCAATCATGTATAGATAATTAGCTGCATGCCCCAGTTTAGGATTTGGAGCAATTGGCTTTTCGCCTTGTGAAAATCTCCAAGCTGCACTTACCAATGTAGGAAATGCAGCCACTAAGCGGCGCGCATTCCAGCTATCTGGGTCATTTTCAGGCGATTCAGTGCCCAAGGTGCCTGCTCCAATTCGCAAGGCATCCATCATGTCTAGGTCTGAATTCGAAATCTCCTCAAGCAGAGACATAGTAGCCTCAGGCAATTCCCTAAGCTCTACCAGTGATTGCTGAAAGGTACTTAATTCTTTTTGAGTGGGCAAATGATCATTCCATAACAGAAAAACCATTTCTTCAAAACTTGCGTTTAGAGCAATTCGCTCTAAAGGAAAACCGCCTATTACCAGCTTTCCAGCTAATCCATCAACCATGCTCTTGTTAGTTTGGGCTGCCACAACCCCTTCAAGGCCTGGTATGTATTCTGATTTCGTCATGTAACTCCTGAATAATTGAAACTTTTTCCAACCGGGCTAACTATTAGCGTTCTCTCTATTCTATCCTTGAGAGACAAGTTAAAGTATCAGTCCATTAATCGCTTACACTTGCGCAATGTCATTATTACCTTGGTGGCGCCTCGCCGCTATTTCTTCTCTTGGTTTTTCTCTAACACTAGCCAGTAATTCACTCGATCCGGCTATCTTTAGCCATAAAGTATTGCAATTAGCTCCCCATCAGCCCAATACATTACTCGGGTTCAGTACATTTGCGGCTTCAATTTTAGCCATATTAATGGGACCCATAATGGGTTCTCTATCGGATTCTTGGTTAGAAAAACGAGGAAACCGATTTTTGAATTTTCTAATCGGCATCCCCGTCATGTTAACTGCACTAATTGGTATCGCAATAAGCACAAACATTAGTGTCTTTGTTTTATCTATGCTTCTTTACCGCTTTGGGGATCATTTTGCTTTCTCTCCCTTTCAAGCTCTTTATTCAGATTATGTCCCAAATCCACAACGCGGTATGGCTGCGGGTGTGCGTTCCTTTTTGGATATTCTAGCTCTGCTCATTGGCCGTTTTTCGGCGGGCGAACTGCTCTCTAGAGCTCCAGAGATGGGGGATCGGGCCGTATTATTAGCTGTTTTAGTTCCAGCTATCGCACTCATTCTTAGTTTAGCAATCACAATCTTTGGAACTCGAAATTTATCTCTACTAGCCGCAGGAAATAAGCAAAAGAAAAATGGCGCGAAGCAAAATATTCGAGATTTATTCACGGTTGATTGGAATAAAGAGCAAGCTTTTAAGTGGTGGTTTATTAATCGAGCCCTATTTTGGGCAGCTTTCACTATCGTAGGCACTTTTCTATTGTTCTTTATTATTGATGTAGTGGGCTTGCTAGAGTCTGAGGCCCAAAGTTATTTAGCTCGCCTTTCATTAATCTTGGGTCTCGCAATATTGCTTGTTTCGATTCCAGCTGGCCGATTGGCAGATCGCATTGGACGCAAACCCTTGATCGTGCTTGCCTGCACCCTAACAGCCATCGGCAGTTTGCTCATGATCGGGCTGCGCTCATTAGGCGCGTTATCGATCGCAGGAGCATTTGTGGGCTTGGGTGCTGGAATATTCTTAAGTGCAGATTTCGCTCTATTGACTGAAATTGTTCCACGTAAGGAAGCGGGTCGCTATTTGGGAATTGCAAACATTGCTTCTGCTGGCGGTGGTGCCGTCGCTCGCCTGCTTGGCGGTCTCATTATTGACCCCATAAATAAACTCTCCCAATCAGCCTCGCTCGGATATTTAGCCCTTTATTCTTTAGCATCCCTGCTTTTTTTCCTAAGCATTTGGGCCGCCAGACGTTTACCAAATTCAGTTTCTAAACCGTAATAACATTTAGCGATAAAATATTAGCTCAACGTAGACCGGGAGAACCTAGTGAAAATAGTAGGAAACATAATTGCAGCAATCCTCATTTTCTTTGGCGTACTCTTTATATGGGGTGCTTTTAGCGATACGGGGCAACCGTCTTGGTTAATTGTAGGTGTGATTAGTGCGGGCATTGGATTGGGCATAGTTTGGTTTGTAAATCGCAAATTAGTTGATCCAGGCGAACAAAAAGTTACCTTAGATATTGATCTATCTGGTGATGTAGACCTAGAGAAATTTCAATGCTCAAATTGCGGTGGCAATTTAAGCTCAGAACATGTGCATATGGTTGCCGGGGCACCAACTGTCGATTGTCCTTATTGCGGCGTGACCTACCAAATAACTGAAAAGCCGAAATGGTAATCTTTTAGTGACCAAGTTAAAGCTTTTTTCAATTATATTTTTTGTAATTGCGTTTGCGGGCTTTGCGAGCGCCCTGCCCGTGGGTGCACAGACCTATTCATTTAACGTTGAAAGTCAGGTCATTGACGTTTTTTGGGAAAGTAATGGCAGTCTCAGCCTAAATTATTTAATTGTTTTCAATAATTCTGCATCTGCTGATCCAATTGATTTTGTGGATATTGGTTTTCCCACAAACAGTTATCGACTCAACAATGTCTCGGCCACTATTGATGGCCGGCCAATTACAAACATTGAAGATTCGCCTTACGTAACCTACGGAGTTGCCCTGGGTCTAGGCCCTGATGCGATTCCGCCCGGACAACGAGGCACTGTATTTTTACAAGTCACAAATATTGAAGATGTACTTTATGTCGATGACGAAAACAGCACCTATGCGAGCGCTGTTTTCTCACCCAACTATTTTGGATCTGAATTTGCGAGTGGTAGCACCGATTTCACTCTTATCTATCATTTACCCCCAGGCGTTGCCCCCGAAGAACCCAAATGGCATGGTGCGCCCGGAGGATTTCCAGAATCTCCGCTTACCGGATTTGATGACCAGGCAAGAATCACGTATACCTGGCAGAATCCGAATGCTTCCGCTTCCCAGTTTTATCTATTTGGAGCTTCCTTTCCACAAAGCTACGTTCCCATTGATAGCATTGGAGTTGCTTCAGACTTCACGAGTGTCGATGGAAGTAGTAGTTCCAATTTTGAATTTATCTTCCCTCTTTTAGTATTCAGTTGCATTTGCCTGGCCTTTGTGATCTTCATTTGGGCCATTGTGGCCGCTGATCGACGTCGAAAGCTGCAATATTTACCTCCCAAAATTGCAATTGAAGGCAATGGGATTAAGCGTGGATTAACCGCCCCCGAAGCCGCCCTATTACTTGAACAACCCATGGACAAGATCCTGACTATGATTTTATTTTCTGTGATCAAAAAAGGGGCGGCGAAAGTTACTAAAAAGGATCCATTAAAACTGGATATAGAAGAAACGCTTCCAGAAAATTTACATGAATATGAAACCGTCTTCTTAGATGCCTTCAAAGAAACTCATAAAACGAAACGACGTAAAGCTTTGCAAAAACTAATGGTGCGTTTAGTCAAAAGTGTAGCCAACAAAATGAAGGGTTTTAGTAAAAGAGAAACCACCGTGTTTTACAAGCAAATTGTTGAGGAAGCTTGGTTGCAAGTTGAAAAGGGCGAAACCCCCGAAGTTAAAAGTGATAAATACCAGGAAGAGCTTGAATGGACCATGATGGATAAGGATTACGAAAAGCGAACTCAAAGAACTTTTAATGGTCCAGTCATTATGCCTACCTGGTGGAACCATTATGACCCGGTCGCTGGTCAGAGCCCGAATATTTCTCCGACTGGAAGAGGTGCAAGTGTGCCTAATGTTTCGACAGGCAGTGGTGCACCCTCCCTCCCCACGCTACCTGGTGGAGATTTCGCGGCTTCTTTAGTGACGGGGGTCCAAAATATGTCTGCCGGTGTATTGGGCAGCCTAAACGACTTTACCGGCGGAATAACCAAGGTGACCAATCCTCCTCCGAAACCGAGTAGCACGGGTCGCAGTACGGGTGGCTGGAAGGGCGGGGGTTCTTCATGTGCGTGTGCTTGTGCGGGTTGTGCCTGCGCCTGTGCGGGAGGAGGTCGGTAGATGACATCCCTGACAGACCGTTTACGCTTCGCATTTTCAAGTGATCGTGTTTCGCCTCTAGAGCCAGGTATGCATAGTTATCTAGCCCCGGGCACAGACCCTTTAAACTATCGCATGCACTTGCGCATTGAACCTGGTGGAGAAGGGCTGCTGATATTGCAAGCATCCACAGTCTTGCATCTAAACCGTTCAGCGACTGAATTTGCCTATCATTTATTGCATCGCAAATCCGATGCAGAGACCGCCAAGACAATTTCAGAGCGTTACCGAGTGAGTGAAAAGCAAGCCCTTAATGATTATGTGGAGTTCAAGGATCGCGTTTTAACACTCATTGAAACTCCCGATCTAGACCCGGTTAGTTATCTCGAACTAGATCGAACCACCCCTTATTCAGAGGCGCTTGGAGCCCCCTACCGCCTGGATGCCGCACTGACTTATGACCTTCCTAAAGGGTCCAAAATCGATGCTGCTCCAACGAAACGAGTAAAACGAGAGTTGGATACTAAGGAATGGATACAAGTGCTAGATAAGGCTTGGAACGCAGGCATACCTCATGTTGTTTTTACGGGTGGAGAGCCCACCTTGAGAGCCGATTTACCGGAATTGCTCGAACATGCGGAAGATTTAGGCATGGTAACTGGGCTGCTTTCAGACGGTATCAAGCTCAGTGATACCAAATACTTGAAACGTCTCTTAGACGCCGGATTAGATCATGCCATGGTTGTTCTGCAGCCTGATAAAAAGAAAACTTGGGATTCGTTAGCCAGCTTTTCCTATTGGAAGGAAGTCTTGGCAGATGACGTGTTCATTGCAGCCCATCTCACCATTACTGAACGCAATGTAGCCAAAGCCAATAGCTATATTGACAAATTGGCAGATAGCGGTGTATCAGCAATTTCCTTAAGTGAAAATAGCACTAAGCTAAGCGGGGCACTGCAATTAGCGCGAGACCATGCAGATTTTATTGATTTACCCTTGGTTTGGGATTTACCAGTTCCCTATTCTGATCTAAACCCAGTTTCGCTTGAATTGGAAAAAGCTGATGGCGAACATCCGCAGGGCGCAGGCAAGGCCTGGCTCTATGTTGAGCCGGATGGCGATGTGCTCCCCGGCCAGGGAATTAATCAAAAATTAGGCAATTTCCTGAAAGAAGATTGGGAGAAGATTTGGGGGCACGCAAAAGGGAATTAGCCATAAAATGTGGCCTGCGCAATATCGTTCATCAAGGTAGCGGAAAGCAAATCCTCTTCATCACCCAAATCAACCTTAACCGATTCCAGCGAAGGATTCGCTCGAAAACTCTCGACCGTTTTACTGAACCATGTAGCAAAGGAAATTGAGGCTTGGGTCATTTTTGATTTTCTCCACCAAACGGGTTTATAAGAATAATCTTCCTTGTCAAATATTTCTGAATAGTCAGCATTTAGCAAGACCATTGCATAATTCCGGTCAAAAACTCGTTCCCGATCATGGGTAAGAACCCCATCACTGCGCGCTTCTTTCGGTGCTCGTTCGATTAGTGCTTCATAATAAGCCCGCGTCTCTGCTAGTGAATATCCGCCAATTCTTGAGGCCACGTAACGGATGAACGGTTGAATCGCAATCGAAATGTCTAGTTTTCCAACCTCAACCTCACCTTGCTCTTCAATTAATTCCAACAATGCTTCCTCATAAACATTCAGAGCAGCCGACAAGCTCTGAGCAGCCAATCGACGATACTGCTTGATTTCCTGCAATCCTTTGCCGCCCTCTTTTACAATAAATTCATCGGCGATTCTCACAATTAGTGGCTCTAGCTGCAATTGATCGATAAATCCCTTGCGCAGCATTTCGCAAAACATTAAACCCAAAGTCAAATCAAGTGATTTACCCAATACAACCGAAACCTCTGGTGCGGAAAGGCCGCGTTTAATGCCGCCACCCTCGATTCGCGCTATGGCAGGTTGATATTCATATTTTCTTCGTCGAAATTTTTTTAGGAAGCGCACTAGGACATCCTCGATTTACAAATATCTGTTTTCAAGCTAACTTATCTTGAAAAGTATTTTTTGAAATATTTTGAGGTGATTCATCGCTCACATCCCAAAAATATACTCTCGCGTTTTGGATTCCTGCCCAGCGACGATCCCATGTTTTGTACAGGGTATTCAGCATATCCTTATCGCGATACAACGCGAGGATCGCCTGTTCCCGTCGATTAGGTTTAAAGAAGGTGCTTAGTTTTGTCGCTATTGTTTTTCGTGCTTGTATTCTTTGTCTTATTATTTCAATAGGTGCCCACAAGGTAATTACGGATACCTTGCTGGCCGAATTTACGATGTTTAGGACCGGATCCTTATCAAAGTCCAACAAGTCAAAACCGGGTCGGGTTATCAGCCGCGTCAACTCGTATGGGAAAAGGACATACTCGGGAAAATTTTGATTTACTTCATCATTAAGAAAAGCTTTGGGATTAATTGATTGCCAATTTTTTGCATTCTGAATTGAATCGAGGGGTTGGAGATCTGCTAATTTCCCTGAAACAATTAAATTTTCAGTATATGATTTGCCAATTGATAGTAAACCCGAGAGCACTAGCAAATGTTTAATAGGCTTCGGCATTAATTACTTTTGTTAGGCGCTTAATTATTTTTTGTGAAGGAAATATCATCTAAACCGATAAGGTCCATCTCTCCAGAAGCTCTCACCTTCGTGCTAGTCGTGCTGGGAGAAGGGATAAATCCACCTTCGGGAATATAGCCTGCGGTTGGTGAAAATGCGCGCACATCATTGGCATGCGATCCTGTCCCACAAGCTCCCCCACAACCAGAACAACCGCCGCCTGCATCACTTGAAACTCGCACTCCATCGCGCGCCTCACGTTCTATTCGGCAGCCACCACCGCACAGAGCCAAGTCTGGGCAGGTCCAACATTTTTCAGGCAGGCCGTAACCTTCGGGGTCTGATTCTCGATCTCGGAAACTGGTAAATAAAGCCCCATTCCAAATTTCATCCCAATCATCGTGAAGGATATTGCCAGCAGATACATAATAAGACTGACATGGCAAGACATCCCCATTGGGTTCAATACAAAGTGAATACTCACCCGCATTGCAGCGTTTCGCACCAATTTCAAGCTCTACTGGCGACATGCGGCAATATTCTGTGGGGGTGTACCAAAGGAAACGCATGCCTAATTCATCTGCCTTATCGCGCACGCGCACAAGCAGTGCAGGCATCTCCTCTTCTGCAATCGCCGTAGGATGTGCGAATCCGCCACCTGAATAGATCATGCCATTCATTGCAAAGGTCCGAATACCCATATCGTAAAGAAATTCAATAATTTCTTCTACGTGCTGCATGTTATTTTTCATGAGCGTGGTGTTTGTAATCACATGCGCATTACTATCCAAAGCATTTTCAATTCCAGCCAGAGTCTGATCAAAAGAGGTTGCCCCCATCATTGCATCGTGAACTTCTGCGCGGCTTGAAGCCAACGTGACCTGAACGTGATTAAGACCAGCATCTGCCAGCTCCTGCATGTATGGCTTATGTGCAATATGGCGCCCATTTGTATTTAAGCCTACAACCATGCCCAGCCGATCAGCATACTGGATAATTTCCGGTAATTCAGGATGCAAGGTCGCCTCACCACCAGTCAGTATCAAATGTGGAATTCCCAATTCAGCTAAACGGTCTAACACTAAATACCATTCGGAAAGGGGCAAGGAAGGCATTTCCAAGCGATCCTTTTCGTTGTAACAGTGGGGGCATTCATTATTGCAACCGTAAGTGAGTGCAATATCCGCTTTATAAGGAGCGTTTACACCGATACTAAATAAGGGCGACATCTCCAATGTGCTCGACAATTCACATGTAGGGCAATCCTCGGTGCTTTGTTTAAAGCTTTCAACCATGTCAAATATTTGCTCGATTTCGAATGCAAGCTGATTGACATCCCCATTCATAACAAGATTATTCATCTGGGCCAACGCAATTTCGCGCGAATAGCCATCTAAGGCCATTTTGCAAATCCATAAAGCGCTTTGATTGAGATGGACAACATCGGTGACATCGACAAATAGTACGGCAGATCCTTGAGCTTCAATGCGTAAATGAATGCGCATTTCACGGCCATTAAATTGTTGGATGTCGTAAAAATATAGGCCGGGACTGGGTGGCTCGAAGGGAGCAAATGCAGCTCTTAATTTATTGAACGCAAAGTTCTTAGTCAATGCTGAAGATCTGTCAATTTGGGGCGTCAAAGGTATCTGCATCAAAAAAGTATACACGATAGATTAGTCGGCCTAGCCTCCGCCAAACTATAATTAGCACATGAATAAAATTGAGCAAGCGCATAAGCGATATGTGCACCAAGCTACTTGGACCAAAGATTTGCGCGCTCATTTAAATTCAAAAATATCGCTGCCCAACAACGCTAGTATCCTTGAAATTGGGTCTGGCACATCAGCTGTGCTAAGTGAATATGGAACCAGTCATAATCTATTTGCGCTTGATTTAGATTTCGAGGCGCTAGATTACGCAAGATCAAATGCAGCCACGCAAAAATCTACACAAGCCGATGCTGGGCTCCTTCCTTATCCTAGCAATTCGCTCGATTTTTGTTTTTGTCATTTTCTGCTCTTATGGGTTAATAATCCAAAGGTGGCGTTAGCAGAAATGGTGCGCGTAGTAAAACCAGGCCGCTGGATTGCTGTATTCGCAGAACCGGATCATGAAGCCCGCATTGATTTTCCAAAAAGCCTTGAAGCCCTGGGGAATTTACAAAGTAAATCGCTTAGGCAAAAAGGGGCTGATACACAGTTAGGAAGACAAATGGCAAGTCTCATTGCTGGGCTCCCCCTTGAAAATGCCGAGTTTGGCATTTTGGGTATGCAGCGCAGGCTAAAGGATCACGTTTCACATACAGAGGAGCAAGCGACCTGGAAAAGAGACATAATCTCATTTGCCAGCAGCGAAGAAATAGCTTATTGGGAAAAAATCGAAAATATTGCGATCGAGAGGGAAGAGCGAATTATTTTTATTCCAACCTTTTTCGCAATTGGTCAAAAAATTTGAAACTTTAATAAATTGATTGCGTATATTTAGTACAGATATTCTGGAGGATTGATGTCACAAAATTATCGAACATTTTTAGGGGTTTTACTCATATTGGCCGGCTTATTGCTGTTTAGTCAGCAATTGGGTTGGATTGGTGGGCAATGGGATGAGGCCGTATTAGTCGTTGCCTTTGGTGCTGGGGTGCTCTTCTTTGCTTCTCAATACCTTGCAGATCGAACCCGCTGGTGGGCGGCCATGGTGGCATTTATCATGTTTGCTTCAGCTGCTAGCCAGATCGTGGAAATATTCTTTCCTAATGTGGATGGAACATTTATTGGCGCCGGATTCCTCTTCCTGGTTGGTGTTTCCTTCTTTATTGTGTATTTCATGAATCGCAGTATGTGGTGGGCCATTATCCCTGGTGGAGTCATGTTTTCTTTGACAGCGGTGACCTTAGCAGACGATTTGCTCGTTTCGCCAGGATTTGAAACCGGAGGACTACTATTCCTTGGCCTGGGATTAACATTTTCAGCTTTATATTTCTTGCCGTCTAATGGGTCCCGCATGGATTGGGCCGTCTATCCTGCCTTATCGCTGCTAGTATTTGGAATCTTTGTCAGTTTAGGCGAGAGTGAGCAGTGGAATCTTGTCTGGCCAGCCATGATTATTGCGCTTGGAGCCTACTTCATTTTCAATTCACTAAGAAAATAAATTCAAAGAAAAAAGGGCTGCTAAAGCAGCCCTTTTTTCTTTTAATCTCGCATTTTCCAAATGTTATACTTGTGAAAATAGTAATTTTCGAGGTATTTAATGACCACACAAAGTAAAGCAGAAGGACGTTCCCATCCAATTCCTCTATTGCGCAGATGGAAAATGGTGCTAGACGGTTGCAATATTCCAGAACTGGAATTGGCCGATGGAGTCACCCGCTGGCTAGTAATTTCTCGTGCTTGCGTATTCTCAATGTCGCTTACTTCAGGCTTGATCGGTCTTTTGATCGCCGCTGAGCGCAACAACGTTGCCTGGGGACCAGGACTCCTAGCCGTTCTGGGTGTCATTCTGGCTCACGCGGCTAACAACTTAATCAATGATTGGGGCGATGTTCGCCAAGGGGTGGATACGGAAGATTACCCCCGCGCACAATATAGTCCCCACCCCATTCTTGGGGGCCTGACTACACCCAATCGATTGCTATTGGCCGCGCTTATTCTCAACCTAGTCGATGCCGCAATCATGCTCTACCTATTTTCCCTTTGGGGCATCACCATTGTATGGTTCGCCGTCGCTGGTCTGCTATTGAGCCTCTCTTACACTACCTTTCTCAAACGAGCCGGGTTGGGTGAATTGACAGCCCTCATTGTTTGGGGTCCGCTAATGATTGGCGGAACGGTATTTGCCGCTTCGGGACAAACACCTGATTTCGCGACCTGGATGCTGACATTACCCTACGGCCTAATCGTGGCTTCTGTTTTGGTCGGTAAGCACATTGATAAAGCCAAGGAAGATAAGGAACGGAAAGTTAATTCGATTCCCGTTGTAATTGGTGTAGACCGCGCATTAATCCTCAACAAGATCAGCTTTGTTCTTTTCTATGTGATCGTGGTTTCCTTAGTTGCTTTGGAACTAACCGGCCCCTGGATTCTGCTCACCTTCCTGGCCTTTGGACGCTTACGCACGAGCTGGAAAATTTATTCCGAACCGAAACCCAAAAAGCCTCCTGAAGGATTTACAGTTTGGCCGCTTTGGTATGTGAGTTGGGCTATGTATTTCAACCGGCAGGCAGGTGAGTATTTCGTGCTAGGCATGTTGCTCAATATAGCCACACCCTTTGTACTGAATCTTTTCTAAACTTAGGCATATGTTTATTAAAACTGCGGCTAAATTAGCCGCAGTTTTTTGATTCACCGTATCCCTATGTAAGGAAGCCCCTTCTTGCTCAGTCATTGAACCCAGAAAAGGTGAAAAAATGAATGATTTAAAAGAACTCAGGAAACAGAAAGACCAATTTATGCACGTCCATCCCCAAAGTCCCCTCACTCCTGAACAGAAATCAACGTTTAGTGGGCTAAATTATTTTGACGAAGACACTAGCTTGCGCTTGGACGTAGCTGTTGAGCCCTTTGAGGAACAAGCTGAAATTGTTATGCAAACTTCCACAGGTGGCACGCAAACATATCGACGCTATGGCCGCTTCCAATTTGAGGTAGCGGGCGAGAAAGCCGAGCTAACCTTATTCGCCAGTCCACACGGATTTTTCCTCCCATTTGTAGACTCGCAAGCGGGTACTGAAACATACGGGGCCGGCCGCTATTTGGATCCTGAACCCGATGAAGATGGCAATTTTCTCATAGATTTCAATGATGCCTACAACCCCTATTGCGCCTACAACGAAATGTGGACCTGCCCTATTCCGCCCGCAGAAAATCGATTAGCAATTCCAATTATGGCTGGCGAAAAAAACTACGAGGACTGAAATATGAGATCAATCCGGATCAAAATTGTTCTAATGCTCGGATTTACTGTCATACTCGCTGCTTGCTCAGCTGTGGTAGCGGAAGAATCGGCTATTCAGGACGTAATTACTGAGGAGGCAACCAGCGCAGTGGCCAATATTGATCCCCCAACAGTAGGTGATCCAAACTCACCAGAAAACACGCCTCCTAGAGGGGCCGAGAATGAATTCAGTACAGATTTCACTATTCACTCGGTTCCTTATGACGAAATCCTCTCTGGAGGCCCCAGAAAAGATGGCATTCCCCCAGTGGATGCACCTCAGTTTATTAGTGTCAGTGCAGCTGAAGATTGGCTTCAAGATGTGGAACCAATTATTCGCGTGCAAATTAACGGAGTTGCCAAGGCCTATCCAATTCAGATATTAATGTGGCACGAAATCGTAAATGATGAAGTTGGCGGCGAACCCATTACAGTTACTTTTTGCCCTTTATGCAATACGGGGCTAGCTTTTCGGCGCTTGTTTGAAGGAGAAATACTCGATTTCGGAACAACGGGCCGATTGCGTTTTAGCAATCTAATCATGTGGGATCGACAAACAGAAACTTGGTGGCAGCAAGCTACCGGAGAAGCTATAGCCGGAGTCCACACTGGGAAAAATTTGGAGTTTGTTGCTGCACCAATAATCTCTTGGGGACAATTCAAAGAAGCACATCCCGATGGATTGGTACTTTCACTCAATACAGGCTTCTCGCGCAGTTACGGTGATAACCCCTATGTCGGCTACGACGATGTGAATCGGCCACCATTTCTTTACCGGGGTCCAATTTTGCCAAATGAACTTCCGCCCGTTGCGCGTATCCTGGCGGTTGAACTTGGTGGCGAAAGTGTCGCCTATCCCTATCAAACCTTAGAAACAATTCAAGTTGTCAACGACACTGTGGGTGATGAAGATATTGCAGTTCTCTGGGAATCTGGCACTTCTTCTGCGCTTGACTCCTATGATATTGCCTTGGGCCGTGATGTTGGCACTGCCAATATCTATTCTCGAATTTTAGGTGGAGAAACCCTTACTTTTGCCCTGGATGATGGCAAAATTGTTGATGATCAAACTGGAAGTCAATGGAATGTGCTCGGTCAAGCAATAGCCGGAGAATTGATTGGTAGCCAACTTGACGAAATCATATCCTTCAATCATTTCTGGTTTTCCTGGGCCGTGTTTATGCCCGAAACGCGCATCTTCAGCCCTGACAATACCTGATATCAAGCGCAACCCTGAGCACTTCTGGGGGTTTTTTCTGGTGGAGGAATATTTATGGCTGATGGAAATAAACCAACACCAAAGAAAAAACCAGCAAGCAAGAAATCAACTACAAAGGGAAGTGCTATGGATTCAAAAAAACTAGGCAAGTATTTATTTTGGGCGGGTGTTATTCTCGCCGTGGTATTGGCCCTATGGCCAGACCCGGAAGATTGGGCCTATTGGCTCTTAGTAATTTTCGGACTGGTTGGGGGGTACACACGGGTATCCAAAGATAGTGAAACTCATTTCATTGTATTAGCATTGGGTCTTTCAGTATTTGGTTCCATTATTGGCGAGATCCCCACCTTAGGTGAGTTCTTGGTCGATATTTATGAGGGTATCTCCATATTTATGGGTGCAGCTGTAATTGCAGTGGTTACTCGTAACATTATTGGCTGGTTCCGATCTTAAAATATTAATCACTAGATTATTAAAAAGCCCGCTCATTTAGAGCGGGCTTTTTGTTTGCTTTTCCTGAATTACAATGGCAAGCAACTAGTGGAGACTAAATGGAACGGAAATTTAAAGAACTAAGAAACCGATTACACGAAGTAGAAGATTTGAGATTGGCAGCCGCATTACTTGAATGGGATCAGGCAACTTATATGCCGCCCGGTGGAGCTGAAGCACGCGGCAGACAGCTTGCCTTATTAAGCGCTTTAGCGCAAGACAAATTTACTGATTCGGAAGTAGGCCGTCTTCTGGATGCATTAGTCCCATTCCAAGAACAACACGATTACGATTCCTTCGAAGCTAGTCTGATCAGAAAAACCCGTAATGATTATGAAAAAGCGGTGCGTGTACCTACAGAGTTTGTCTCCCGCATGAATATACACAGCACCACTTCTTACCAGAATTGGGCCAATGCTCGACCCGATAATAATTTCAAAGCGGTTGAAGATAATTTAAAGAAAACACTCGACATGAGTCGCGAATATTCTGAATTCTTTTCTGGCTACGAACATATTGCCGATCCTCATATAGATCGCAGTGATCCCGGAATGAAAGCCAGCGATATCAAACAGGTTTTTGGTGAACTTAGGAAAGAGCTGGTTCCTATCGTTAAGGCAATTGTGGAGCAGGCCGAAGCGGATGATCGACCGGTGAAACAAGAGTTTGCTGAAGATGAGCAGTTAGCCTTTGGCCAGCTCGTGATAGAAGATTTTGGTTACGACTTTCAGAGAGGCCGGCAAGACAAAACGCTTCATCCATTTATGACCAAATTTTCATTAGGGGATGTACGCATCACGACACGAGTAAAAAAAGATGACTTGAGTGAAGGATTGTTTAGCACCCTACATGAAGCCGGACATGGAATGTACGAATTAGGAATTGATCCCTCATTTGAGGGAACCCCTCTTGCAGATGGCATTTCATCCGGTGTGCATGAGAGCCAATCTCGAACTTGGGAAAATATTGTTGGACGCAGCCTCGGGTTTTGGAAACATTATTATCCAAAACTTCAAGGCGCTTTTCGAGAGCAATTGGAAGGTGTCAAACTGCAAGATTTTTACCGAGCTATTAACAAAGTCAGCCGCTCACTCATTCGAACGGATGCAGATGAGGTCACCTACAACCTCCATGTCATGATTCGCTTTGATCTAGAGCTAGATCTTTTGGAAGGCAATCTGGAGGTCAAGGACCTTCCCGAAGCCTGGCACACTCGTTATGAACAAGATTTAGGATTAAGGGCTCCCAATGATATGGATGGTGTGCTCCAAGATGTGCATTGGTATGCCGGACTTATCGGGGGTTCATTCCAGGGCTATACCTTGGGCAATATCATGGCTTCCCTCTTCTATGATCAGGCTCTAAAAGCGCATCCAAATATTCCTGAGCAAATTGAACAGGGAAAATTCAATACACTACATACTTGGCTGAAAGATAATTTATACGTGCATGGAGCTAAATTTACTCCCGACGAATTATTGAATCGGGTAACGGGCGGTCCATTACACATCGGCCCCTATATAGATTATTTGAAATCGAAGTACGGGCAGCTCTACGAACTCTAATTTGTGATTTTATGCTTTACGGACCCCAGCGAGGTTGCCAATCACAAATATCGTTATCCGTTAAGCGCTGCACATCAGAGCCATCTGTGCGCATGACGTATATTTCACAGCCTAGATCCTCTCTCGGATGATCTCGATAGGACATGAAGGTAATCCACTCACCATCTGGAGAAAAACTCGGCGCTAAATTGTTGTGTCCATCAGTCAGCTGTTGAAGATTGTTTCCTTGAAGATCGAAAGTGAAGATATCTCGATCCCAAGGTGTCCCAATGTAGGTCGCCAGTAATAATCCGTTGGATGCCCAATCATTTCGCCCCCGGACGCCTTCAGTATTAGTTACCTGGTGGATATCGCCAGATTCGATATCTACAATAAACAACTGTGGCACATCATCAATTTCGCTAGCAAATAAAATTTGCGATCCATCCGGGGACCAAGCTGGGTCCCAGCCCCCTCCACTCAAATCTGTTATTTGGCGCGCATTATTGCCATCCACATCCATCACCCAAATGGAATGGCTGCTCGGATAGACCTCTCCCTGTTGGCGGGCATAGAAAGCAATTTGATTCCCATCCGGCGATTCAGCCGGGGCGTAAGCTTGCATCGTTCCGAATGTGCTTAATTGTGTCAATTCCTCGCGTTCTAAAGAGTATTGAAAAATTTGATAGCCTCCGCTTCGGTCTGAGGCAAAATAAACAACTTGGCCATCCCGAGAAATTGAAGGAAAGAAATTATCAGCGCTACTGGGTGGAGTTAGGACACGTTGCTCGCTACCATCCGCATTCATTATGCAAATTTGATTGAATCCACTACGTTTGCTAATTTGGCAAACGTACACAATTTTTCCTTCCGGACCAGCAGCTATTGGAGTTTCAGCCAGCGATTCTTGCGTGCTCTCGGGGCTTACCGTTACATTAGGAATAGCCGCTAAAGTTTCAGCAATCGCTGTTTGCAATGGATTCCCATTGTCCACCAATGGGAAATTACATCCAGCTAGAATTACTGAAATAAGGAAAAAGCCTAGGCGAAATTTCCCCATGCCCAAATGATCCAGACCAAAACAGCTAATGCCCCTAGTCCAAAGCGCACGAAGAAGGCCCATCCACAACCTGCAATCATGGCTCTTGTGGCCTTCAACGCCTGATCTGTATCCCTCAATCGTATATATTCCGCGAAATAAAGAGCTATTGGAGCTGCAATCAATCCGCCAAATGGCGGCGCCAGCAATGTAACGACAAAACCAGCTAGTATCGAAACTGCGATACTCAACCAGGATGCACCAACCTGCTTAGCCTTGGCCCCCATCAGAATATTATCAATGAGCATGCTGGCAATAATCAGTATTGTGATGATTACAAAAAATATGACTCCAGCTGTATTGAATCCCATTGCCAAACCATAGCCAAATGCGGCCAGCCAAATGATTGTCCCCGCAGGAAGGATGGGAACCAGCATCATCGCAAGTCCTGCTAACATGATCAGCAGGGTTAGAATTTCTGTTGATATTTCGAGCCACTGTGGCATTATTTATTCACCCTCAATCCGCGTTATGCCGCCCATCCATGGCCAAAGCACTTCAGGCACATCAATCGAGCCGTCTTCATTTTGATTATTTTCAATTACACCAATTAAAGTACGAGGAAGTCCCAGCCCTGAGCCATTAATTGTGTGAACATAATTAGTTCCCTTACTACCAATAGGGCGATATCGGATCGCCGCTCGCCGTGCTTGAAAATCGCCTACTAGCGATATGGAAGAAACTTCCAACCATTCGGCACAACCTGCAGACCATATTTCAATGTCATAGCTAATATGCGCCGATTCACTCGTATCTCCAGCAGCCTTTAGCAAAAGCCGATAAGGGAGCCCTAATGCCTGACATGTTGCCTCAGCATCAGCCACCATCGCCATAAATTCGTCTTGGGAATATTCCGGGGTTGTGAACTTGTACATCTCCACTTTATCAAATTGATGTCCGCGTTTAATGCCGCGAACATCCCTCCCCGCGCTCATTTTTTCACGACGGAATGATGGAGAGTATGCCGTGTATTTTCTCGGCAATTCCTTTTCTTCCAATATGCTATCCATGTGCAATCCCGTCAGTGGGACTTCTGCTGTTGGAATGAGGTAAAGATCCTCTTCATGATCTTTATAGAGATTGTCCCTAAATTTAGGTAATTGCCCCGCGCCAAATAATGTTTCCTCGCGCACCAGAAAAGGAGTGTACTTTTCGGTATAGCCTTGTTTAATGTGGGTATCCAGCATCCAGGCGATTAGAGCTCGCTGAAGGCGAGCCCCTGCCCCGCTCAACACGTAGAAACGCGATCCAGTGACTTTGGCTCCCTGATCAAAATTAATGATTTCTAGTTCAGGCCCTAAATCCCAATGGGCTTTTGGTTCAAACTTAAACTCAGGACGCTCCCCCCACTCTTTTACGATCTTATTGTCGGCTTCCCCACCTGCCGGAACATCTTCAAAGGGAATATTTGGAATAATGGCTATCAGGCCAGAAAATTTGCCATCGACCTCAGCTAGTTCCCCGTCCAGTTTGTCAATATTTTCGCCCACTTGCCGCATTTCAACAATTTTCGCATCGCGCTCTTCTTTATCTTTCATTTGCCCAATTTCTTTGGACACCTTATTGCGTTCGGCTTTGAGCGTTTCAACTTCAGTGAGAAGTTCTCTTCGCCTAATATCTAGGGCTTGAACTTCCGCAACTATCGATGAATCCTGGCCGCGCTTTTCCATGCCGGCAACGACCGCTTCTGGCTTCGTACGAATTAATTCAATGTCAATCATGCTTCCTCCAGTGGCCAATTAAACAAATACACCCCAAATCCATAAGCAGGACGAGGGGTGCTCTCGTGGTGCCACCTGCATTCACCGAATATCGGCCTTGAAACGCTATATCGGGCTGACCCGCCTTTCTTACGAGCTGTCTACTTGCGCTCCCTACGAAAGGACCTGCCTTGCGGCGACGGAGTGGAAGGCCTTCCCTATTTTCTAGGGAATTTTTCTGTTCTTGCTAGCTTTAGTTCCGTGCTTGGTTGAAAGAAATTATAGCATGCACAATTTTTCAATCTTTTTTCCGCAAATGAGGAAAAAGGATGACTTCACGAATGCTGGCTTGATCTGTAAACAACATGGTTAGTCGATCGATGCCCATGCCAAAACCGGCATTGGGAGGCATGCCATATTTCATCGCCCGCAAGTAATCCTCATCCAATGGATGTGAATCTTCATTTTGGAGTTGCTCACCCCGCCCCAATTCTGTAAATCTTTCGCGTTGGTCTTCCGGATCATTCAATTCGGTGAAAGCATTGCAAATTTCAAATCCGCCAATAAATCCCTCAAACCTTTCAGTCAAATGCGGTTGATCAGGCACCTTTTTCGCTAATGGAGAAATTTCCTTCGGGTAATTAAATATGAATGTGGGTTGGATAAAACGTGGTTCCAGAAATCCGCCCACCAGATCATCGATCAATTTTCCTCGGGAAGCTTTTGGATCAGCATCAATTCCTTTGGCCTGCATTGCTTTAATTAAACTTTTTGCATCTCCATGTTCTTCCAATTCAATCTCTGCAAATTCAGCTATTCCTTCAGTCAGCTCAATCCTTGGCCAACTATTGCCTAGATCAATTTGGTTTCCCTGGAATTCGATTTTCGTCCCGCCACTTACTTCTTTTGCAACAGAGCTTAGCATTTCTTCGGTAAATTCCATGAGTTGTTCATAATCTGCATAAGCCCAATAGAATTCCAGCATAGTAAATTCCGGATTATGCGTACGGTCTACACCTTCATTTCGAAAATCGCGACCAATTTCATAGACTTTCTCAAAATTTCCAACTAGTAACCGTTTCAAATAAAGCTCAAACGAAATGCGCAGAAATAATTCTTGCTTTAATTGATTATGGTGGGTTGTAAAGGGTCGCGCAGCAGCCCCGCCGTAAATCGGTTGCAAAACAGGCGTTTCCACCTCAAGAAAATCATGCTCGTCAAGGAAATTACGTAGACTCTTGACAATTTTTGATCGCGTAATAAATACGTCTCTGACATTTGAATTAACCGCTAAGTCGGCGTATCGCTGTCTGAATCTGGTTTCGGGATCGCTTATCGCAGCATGGCGCACAATTTCCCCGTCAATTTCTTCATCCTTAGCGGCGGGTAGCGGAGTTATAGCTTTAGCCAGCATTGAAATTTTCGTCGTATTTAAGCTTACTTCTCCCGTTTTTGTTCTAAAAACCTCCCCTTTGGCCATGACAAAATCACCTAAATCAAAATTTTCCTTGAATATTTTTAGCTCTTCCGCGCCAATATCATTAGCCCGAATGAACAATTGAATACTCCCACTAGCATCTTCAATGTGCGCAAAAACGACCTTGCCCATTGAACGCAAAGATCGAATGCGCCCCACCAATTCGGCAGTGACCGCCTTTGCATCTGCACCATTTTTTTCCTCATTTTCAAAAAGGGAAATGGCTTCTTGGTTGCTATGGCTGCGATTTGCTCTGCTCGGATAAGGATTTCGCCCTAATTCTCTCAATTTACGAGCTTTATCTACGCGTAATTTTTCAATATCATTCAGACTTTCTTGCTTTGACATTCAATTTCCTCAAAAAAAAGAGTGAGACACATTGTCCCACTCATTCTAATTAAAAGTCGAGTTAGTTGTTGATTATTTTTCTAGGTGATTTTGGTGATTTTCACCGTAAAAGAGCCCGATGGTGCATCAATTTCAGCCGTATCGCCTACCATTTTGCCCAACAAGGCCATTCCCAAAGGGGATGCATGCGAGATCATGCCCTCACGAGGATTAGCCTCCATGGCTCCCACAATCCTGTAATCTTCTTCTTTTCGCCGACCTTCGCGAACAGAAACATGTGATCCTATTTCCACAACATCGCTTTTTGTCTTGCCTGTTTTATCTTTAATCAAAGTCGCGGAAGCAAGCAGAAATTCCAATTCTTTTATGCGGCCTTCCACAAACGATTGCTCATTTTTGGCCGCCTCAAATTCGGGATCTTCAACAAACTCTCCGAGACTATTCTCAGCAGCTTCATGCAAGCGTTCAGCGATTTCTTTTCGCCTCACATCACGTAAATTATCTAGCTCCTCTTGGAGCTTTTTAAAACCTGCTTTAGTTAAATACTCTGTCATATACCTAACCTATTCGAAAGACATTAGCTGATAAAAAGATTGCTGCAAGCGAGGAATCCCTAATCTCCTGCCAACAGCGGCGCAAATATAGCATATCTATTCTGCTTTGACAAGAACGAATGTTCCCTTAAGCGATAATTAATATAATTAAAATTATGCTCGCTATTTCTCCTTGAATTTTGCCAAAAAGGAGACCCTAAGCTGGCTTGCTCCACCAGAATTGAGAGTGATAATATGAGCAAGTGAATTTCTTTAATCAGGCTGATCCAGCCAGAAGACAACGCGTTCGTTACATTTTGGGTGCAATTATTGTTGCCACAATTCCTCTGTATCTAACTGGATACTTGGCAGCTCAATGGAGAATTGAGCGCAATGCTTCTCAAACGTCTACCCCCACTCAAACGCTGACCTCGGCTCCAACCTTAGTTCCCACGCTCACCGAAGCTGCTACATCGTCACCCACGCCCACTGAAACCCAAACTGGGACCAACACCAGCCTTCCACCCACAGAGACTACTCAGCCTAGTAGTACGACCATTCCAAGTCTTGTTCCCAGTTCAACTTTGCCACCAACTGCAACGGCTACTTTTACCTTAGTGCCATCAATTATCCCGACCCAAACAGCTACTGATATCCCCAGTCCTACGGCCACCGAAACATCAATTGCGACTGCTACCGAAACGCCTACCTCAGTTGCATCCCAAACACCAACCTCAACGGATGCTCCTCCCAGCCCTACACTCACAGAAACGCTAACTCCCTAAGAATTGATTAATTTATCCCGCGATACAATTCCAATTATGAATATTCGCTTCGGATCACGCACAAAGTGGCTGGCAATGATTTCTTCATTGATCTTCCTATTGGCCGCTTGTGCCCCACAAGTTGAACCTGGGAATAATCAATCTACTGCCACTCCGAATTTGGCTATTGATGCACAAAGCACACCTTCCATAGCTGATAGCAACACTGAATTAGGGCCAATTACATTACGGTTATGGATACCCCCGTCCTTTTCAACCTTCAGTGGAGATCTGTCTTCCACAATATTGAGTGAGCGGCTGGCCTTGTTCCACGAGCAGAACCCAAATGTCCAAATTGAAATTCGGCTAAAAGAAGTTGAGGGATCTGGTTCCTTAATCGATTCTTGGGCCAACGCAGCTGAGGCTGCTCCTCTGGCCCTACCAGATTTAGTCTTGCTCGATAACGATCAATTCGATCTTGCCATATCATCAGATCTACTTCCTCCTCTAAGCAGTGATGAAGTGTCGGCGTTAGGATCGGACTGGTATTCATTTGGCACTCAGATGGTAGAAGCAGATGGATCTCGTTATGGATGGCCATTTGCGGGTGACGCGATGATTCTCATGCATCGATTTAGTGCAATTGAAGAGCCCCCCACCCGATGGGAGCAAGTTTTAGCCGAGCCCCTGGTTCTAGCCTTTGCAGCTGGAAATTCAGAAGCAAATTTCTCATTATTGCAATACGAAGCCTTATTAAATGCGTCGGGTCAAGCCACTAATTATGAATCTATTGAGGATCAAGAATTGCTTAGTGTATTCAATTTCTTATCTCAGGGAAGAGCCAACGGTAATTTCCCCTTTTGGCTTGCACAATTGGAAACTGATGAGCAAAGTTGGCAGGCCTATTCGCAAGGCCAATCTCCAATGGTTATTACTTGGTCAAACCGCTTTTTCTCATCAAATGACCCCAATCAGGGCGCCGGATACATCCCCAGTGCTGATGGATCGATCCATAGCTATGTAAGATCCTGGGCTTGGGCAGTCGCCAGCCAGGATTCGAGCAGGAGATCATTAGCTATTTCTTTGGCTGAATTTTTAAGTGACGCTGAATTTATGGCGCAATGGAGTTCCGCGGCTGGATTCTTGCCAGCCAGGGAAAGCGCACTCACAGCCTGGGCACCGAGCCCGCAACAAGCCTTAGCTCTCCAAATCGCACCTTTCGCTGCCAAAATCAATCCCTTAGAAATTCGAAGTGAAGTGGGCACCGCAGTTAGCAATGCTCAAATATTGCTCTTAAAAGATGAGATTGATAGCCCCAATGCGGTCCAGCAGATTCAAGCTCAGCTAGTTGGTCCTTAAGCCCTAATCTTCCCCTTAGGCCAGAATAATTGACGCCACTATCTACCAGTGCTAACATCCAGGCTTGGGAAAATTGACAAATGAGTGATCAAAAAGAAAGCGCTGCTTCGGCACAAAATAATTTTCTTAGCAGAATTAGGCAGCTAGCAGAAAATAATAAGCAATCCATCCTAAGGGTCTCGGCAATTTTGGGATTAGCCTTAATTGTGTTATTCGTCATGCGCAATTTCTCGTCCGATGTACAACAGGATCGCGAAGCTAGTTTATTGGCAACTGCTGAAGCTTTAGCGCTGCCTACAATTCAATCCTTAGCTGGAGGACCAGCCAATTCGCTTCTCCCGCCCTTTTCGGGGGGTGCCTACAATTACGCAGATGGCATTCCACGTTACGCATCAATTGACACGATAGTGCCTAATCGTCCCAGAGTAGATTTAGATCTGTATACGGTTGAGCAGGGTGACAATTTATTTGGCATCGCCGGCATCTTCGGCATAAATCCAGAAAGTGTGTTGTGGGCCAACCTAAATGTCTTAGATGACAATCCAAATTTTCTTCAACCAGGCCAAGTTCTAAATATCATGCCCACGAACGGCACCCTGCATAATTATCGAGCGGGTGAAAGTCTGGATGACATTGCAGATTTTTACGGCACGGATGCCATTCAAATCGTTGAATGGGCTGGAAATTATCTAGATCCATTTGACACGCAATTGGACGATCCCCAAATCCCAGATGGAACACTACTAATTGTCCCCGGCGGCTCACGCGCACTAAAGGATTGGGGACCGCCTGCGATTACTCGTGAAAATCCGGCTGTAGCCGCTTACTACGGTGGTGGCGCCTGCGGAGCTATATATGAGGGCGCTGTAGGTAACGGAACCTTTGTGTGGCCCACAGTAGCGACAAATCTCTCTGGATTTGACTATAACCCCCCCTTGCATCCCGCCCTAGATTTTGCCGGCGCAGAAGGCAATGCCATATTTTCGGTGGATAGTGGCGTTGTGGTTTATGCAGGTTGGAGCGATTCAGGTTACGGAAATCTATTAGTGATTGACCATGGAAATGGCTGGCAATCAGCCTATGCCCATTTAGTCACTATCGCAGTTAACTGCGGACAAAGTGTCAGCCAGGGTGAGGTTGTGGCAGGATTGGGAAACACTGGCAATTCCAGTGGCGCTCATCTTCATTTCGAACTATACAGTTCAATTTATGGCAAAGTAAATCCCTGGAATTACCTGATTCAATAAGAAATTACCGAATGCTATAATGCGGCCCTCGGGCGCGTAGCTCAGCTGGTCAGAGCGCACGGTTCACATCCGTGAGGTCGATGGTTCGAGTCCATTCGCGCCCACCTTTCCTTGCTTTTCTAATTTTTTTTCATGGTTGAAAATCCTGAACCACTTGCTTGTAGATTGAGGCCATCTCCACAGCACAATCATTCCAGGAACTTGATTTAGCAAATTCTTCGGCCTTAGCTGCTAATTCCTCTCCCAAGGCTTCACTTTCCAGTAACTCATCAATTATTGCAGCCAGATCACTCGGATCATTTGCATTGGCTAAGAGTCCGGTCTCATTGTCTTGCACGAAATCTGCTAATCCTCCGACTCGGGACGCGATTACAGGTCTGCGGCAGGCCATCGCTTCTAAAGCTACCAATCCAAATGTTTCATGATGTGAAGGCAAAATCACAGCATCACATGCGTTGTAGTAACTGACCAACTCTTCTTGAGATTTGCTGCCTGCAAAAATCACACGGTCTTTTATTTCTAAGCTCTTGGACTGATTTATTAACTCTTTTGCCAGCGAATTCCCTATTCCATCTGGTTCCGCACTTCTTCCTCCAACAACAATCAAACGCACATTTTTATCCTGCACTCTTGAGAGCGCGCTAATTAATACATCCAACCCCTTGATCGGATCAATCCGCCCAACAAAAAGGAGATAACGCTCGTCCGAATTCAAATTCAAGTTTCGCCGCGCTGCACTCATTTCCATCGGCTTAAATAAAGATAAATCCACGCCTGGTTGAATTGTTTCGACTTTCGCACTTTGAACTTCATAAAGCCACTGTAGATCCGCCTGCTCGGCAATAGTTGAAGCGATTACTTGATCACTTGCCTGTAAAATTCGCCGCTCCTCCAATATCCGTTGATCATTTTCTGATTGAATGCCTCGCATCACCCGCTCTTTCACCAAACCCAAAGTATGCATCGAATTAACTAGCGGTATTTTCAGATGGTCTCGAATGGATCGACCAGCTAGCCCCGAAAGCCAATAGTGAGCATGAACGAGATCATAATCTCGCCCCCTCTCCAATATCCCCTTTGCAAATTCATCCACGTAATTAATTAGTGTTGCAGTTTCAGCCACTAATGGTCCCGCTGCCACCTGGAATTGTCGCAAATTACTTTCGACCACAGACTCTCTTTTTTTTGCTTCCCAGGCACGCGTATATACATCAACTTGATGACCAAGTTGAGCGAGGGCTGAACTCAAATTTCTTACATACACATTCATACCCCCAGATTTTTTACCCCCTAAGGGTCCATATGGATCAGAATGGTAGGCCAGCATTGCTATACGCAACTTATTCATTTACGTGACTCAATCTTTGAATATGGAAATCTTACGCAAGATATAATCCCGTTTCGTTAGCCATCGTAGCTCAGTTGGTAGAGCAATCGCTTCGTAAGTGATAGGTCGAGGGTTCGAATCCCTCCGATGGCTCAAAGCTCTTCTAGTTTTTCTCTTCCCAAATCTGCAAACAACTTTATTCTTTTTTCAAGGTGCTCTCGAACGTCCAAGAAAGCGTCGGTCGTCTCTAAGCGGTTCGAATTGAAAATTATTGCCAAGGAATATCTAAAAGGACGGTTTAGCCATTTCAGAGCCTTGCCCGGGTCATTTTTTCCTTTTGCGAGAGACCGTTCTAATAATTGCGCAAACGCGCTTTCATATTCGCTGCGGTTATAGGATTTCATGTTTTCATTTCGAAAAATTTAGTCTTCTTGAATAGTTTATCGCGCAGATCAAATTGAGAAAGTATAATTACGCTCATGTCATCAAGACCTACTCCACTTGCTATTGGTATAGCTGGCGGAACAGGATCGGGGAAAACTACAGTTGCACTGGCCATTCTAGAAAGGGCCGGGCACGCCAACGTTTCTTTTATTCAGCATGATTCTTATTATAAGGATTTAAGCAAGTTAGAACCGGCTCAACGCAGACTAACCAACTTCGATCACCCTAATTCCTTAGAAAGCGAATTAATGATTGAACACATCAAAAAGTTAAAGGCTTGGAAATCTATAGATGTTCCGCTATATGATTTCACACGACATTTGCGTTTGGAAGATTATCAGAAAATAAAAGCCAAGCCCGTTATCTTAGTCGAAGGGATTTTATTATTCAATGAAGCAGAAATGCGCGATCTTTTTGATGTAAAGCTTTTCGTGGATACAGATCCCGATGTGAGATTAATTCGTCGGCTTCAGCGCGATATTTCAGAAAGAGGCAGAACAACCGAATCGGTACTCAAGCAATATCAAACCACAGTTCGGCCTATGCACTTGGAATTTGTTGAGCCCTCAAAACGTTACGCCGATTTGATCATTCCTGAGGGGGGATACAATGAGGTGGCTCTTGAAATTGTTCTCGCCCGCATAGAATCTAAGCTTCGAGAGTACGACAAACCAAACATTTCTGTTTGAGATAAGGAAAATATGGAAAAGCAATGGAATCAAGCACCTGAATTAACTATTCAGGAAGACAAGACATATACAGCCCAGATGGAAACGGATTTAGGCACCATCGCCATAAGACTGTTTGCCGATAAGGCCCCTCGAACCGTGAATAATTTCGTTTTCCTGGCTGAAAATGAATTTTACGATGGGATCATTTTTCACAGAGTAATCGATAATTTTATGGTTCAAGGTGGCGATCCCACAGGAACCGGCATGGGTGGACCCGGCTATAAATTCGAAGACGAATTTCATCCCACACTACGACATAGCAAACGTGGAATTCTTTCAATGGCTAACGCTGGACCCAATACAAATGGATCTCAGTTTTTCATAACACATGGTCCTACTCCCCATCTGGACGACAAACATACTGTGTTTGGTGAAATAATAGAGGGCGAAGAGGTGTTTATGTCCATACCCGCTCGAGATCCTGGCAATTCCGAAGCACCTTCAGTAAAAATAAAAACTCTGCGCATAGAAGTCGAATAAATTTGATGAGCCTGGAACGCAAACAGGCCCTTTGGCGAATCGCTGCAATCATCCTAGTAATAGGGCTGAGTGCAGCGATTTTTCTAATTCCCCCAGAACAGACTGAAACGCTAGAGCGTTTCGGCTTGCTTGGCGTATTTGTAATCACAGCTTTGGCCAACGCAACTCTTTTTCTCCCAGCTCCGGGCTTATTGATTGTATTTACCATGGGCGCCCGTTTGAACCCGCTAGGAGTTGGTTTGGCAGCGGCATCGGGGGCAACCATCGGGGAGCTTTCGGGTTATCTGGCAGGATATAGCGGACAAGCCGTCGTAGAAGATACGTCAATGTATAAGCGCATGGTGGCCTGGATGCAGCGCAATGGAAGGCTAACCGTGCTCCTCTTGGCATTCTTCCCAAATCCTTTTTTTGATCTTACAGGTATCGCCGCTGGAGCATTAAAAATGTCCTTGCGGACATTCATTATTTGGTGTTGGTATGGCAAATTTGGCAAAATGCTCATCACTGCGCTTGCCGGCGCAGGCTTTATTTCCATTCCCTGGGTAGTCGATTGGCTTAATTAGGAGAAATTATGAATCATTTTGACAAGCTAGATAAAATTCTTGACGATTCGCTTGAAAGCAGTCTGGATGAATTGGCTTCTTTAGTGGCCATTCCTAGCATTGCTGCCCAAAACCAGGGACTAGATGAATGTGCACAGAATGTCTCGGAAATGCTGAAACAGCGCGGATTTGAATGTGAAATTATGGATGGGGGCAAAGCTCCTATTGTCCTAGCTGAACGAAAAGGCAAAAGTGACAAGACAATAATTCTCTACAACCATTACGACGTCCAACCACCAGAACCGCTAGAACTTTGGGAAAGCCCCCCATTTGAAGCCACCCGCCGTGGAAACAAAGTATTCGGGAGAGGCATCAGCGATGATAAAGGTCATTTTGTTAGCCGATTACACGCAATTGACGCCATTTTAGAAGCCCATGGCGAGTTACCTTGCAATGTCAAATTTATGCTGGAAGGTGGGGAGGAAATCGGTAGCCCCGACGTCCCTGATTTTGTAAAAAATAACGTAGATAAATTGGCTGCGGATGCTTGCATTTGGGAATTTGGCAGCGTAAACCACGAAGAAATCCCGCAACAAATTTTAGGCATGCGCGGGATCTGTTATGTTGAGTTACAAGTAGAAAGCTTGAGTATTGATGTCCATTCCGGTCTAGGCGGATCCATATTTCCCAATGCAGCCTGGAGATTAATTTGGGCCTTAAACACAATAAAGAATGAACAAGAAGAAATCCTTATTGAAGGTCATTATGATAATGTCGTCGCGCCTACAGATCGAGACAGAGAACTTGTTAGCGCCCTGCCCTATGAAGGGGATGATCATCGCCAACGCTATGGTGTTGAGAACTTTTTACGCGGAGTGGATGGCCACCCCGATCTCTACATCCAAGAAGTATTTGAACCCACCGCCACAATTAGTGGCCTGACATCTGGCTACCAAGGTCAAGGGACCAAAACAGTCCAGCCCGCCAAAGCTTCAGCTAAAGTAGATTTTCGCTTAGTTCCGCACCAAACACCTGAGGAAATCCTGGAAAAATTACGCCTACATTTAGATAAGCATGGCTTCAATGATGTTCTCGTTGAATACTTGGGTGGGGAAGCACCCGGCCGGACTGATCCTGATGATCCCTTTGTCGAAACAGTTGTTAACGCTTCCAAAGATGTTTATGAAAAACCGCAGCTGATTGTGCCCATGCTTGGGGGTTCTGGACCTAATCATGCCTTCTTGCACTATTTAGATCTTCCCGTTGCTACTTGTGGATTAGGCTATCCTGGTAGCCAAGTGCACGCACCCAATGAAAACATTCGCGTTGATCTCTATTTGAAAGCCTCAAAACATATGGCCCGTATTTTTATGGATTTCGCAAAGAGTTAGTCGGTTTTTTTCTAGCCGCACGCTGTTTTTTCCGTTTCTTGCGTTTCATGCGTTCGCCTTCAAGCCGAACTTGCAACCAGGCTCGATCGACCTCAATAACCTCGTTGGGACTTTCGTCAATTTCACCATAACGAACCCTTACATAGGCTGTTGAAATAAGTTGAATTTCCTTGCCATGATAAGGAAAGAGCTCGTCCAATGCGGGGATAAATTCTAACGGTGTAATGGCTCTATCACGCTGCTCACCCAAGGATTCACTCAAATCCATCAGATAACTATAAACTCGGCGGATGCGTGCGGCAGCTAACAATTTTCGCCCAGTGTCGAGATTGGCTATGCGCAACATGCTGTCACGTATATCTTTAAGCCGATTAAGCCAACTACCTCGAAGTTTATTCAGCCAATCACTTTCATCATTTGATGTTTCAATACTAAAGTTTTTTCCGAGTGCTTTCCACAGCGATATTCGCCTTCCAGCCAAGAATAGTCCAAAACCAATTAGCGCCAATATGCTTGCGGCAAACAAATAGGGTCTAGCCGCGGCTAGAAATCCTGCTATTGGCAAGGATGCCAACCAGGCACGCAATGATTCCAGGAATGGCACGCTCTCAACTACGCTATTTACCAATTCCTCAACTCCCTCACCCTCTTCTACGGCAGTTTCAGACAAAGGAAAAAAGTTTTGCAAAGCTTGTAGATCCAGTCTTTGCAGCAACCATTCAAAGAGGTTGCCGATGATAAAAAATAGTGGCGATAATATTAAGATAATAATTCCCCAAAATAGTAACCAAAGTGAAAAAGCAGCCTGCCTAAACCATTCTAGGTTCAAATCCAAAGCCGTGCCGAATCCGATCACAATCAGCGTAAATATTAAAAATATAGCGAGTAGCAATAGCAGCCATTTCCGACTGAATAGCTCTATTTGAGCTGCTGGATGCGTATCACTTCGTGCAATACGCGCTGAGCCCGAAGCTATCAGTGCAAAAAGAAAAAATACATAAGGGAAATATTCCAGACTACCCTCGCCTCGCCAGACAAAGGAAAAAAGAAAAATGACAAACATCAGAAAGCTAAATCTCATTCCTCTTCGAATATCAGATGGCATTGCATCTGAGTAAGCCCAACGAATGGCACGCTGCCAAATTAATGCCAAGGTAAACATTAAGACAAATTCATTCGGAAGCAAAGATTCTGTGCTTTCAAATCCGCGCACAATCGTAGAAATATTTTCGAATAATCCCAATACTTCTCCGGGGTGCAAAAGAAAAGAGTTTGCCGATAAAGCCCCAACGAAAAGCAAAAGAGCCAGAATTCCATACCGTGGCGTATTATCAATTTTCAAATTGGCTAATATTCGGGCAGCGAATATTGTCACTATTCCAAACATAGAAAATGCGATCAAGATTGTTCCAATACTAGCTGACAATTCACTGTCGAGTATGGCCAAAAACCATGGGGTAATCCACGACAATTCCATGATCAATACCGCTAGCAAAGCAAACTCCCGCCAAGCGCTAATCCGGCTTAGTCGAATGCCGAAAATCTGGTCAAACATGGCAGACGAATTAGTCATTCAATTGAGGTGCGGCGTCTAAAGGAGGAAGGTGAAAATTACTTATTCCAGCAATCGAAGGAGGAGCTGCGGAGGCCACTGAGATTAACTTCACTTTACGTCCGTGACGTTTTGCTTCAATCAATGTTTCAAGTAGCAGATCATCCACCACCGCTGTGATTACAGTAACCACATTCCCGTAGGGCAAGTTGGGCAATTCTCGTAATAGATATTTGGGAAATGCAATCCCCACTAATGGGGTTACCCCCGCCAATGCCGTCAACAAAAACGACAGCTGTTCACGCGAACGACCGGGCATGATTCGATAGGGCTGATCAGAATTTTGCATACTCCCATTGGATATCAATCCAACCTGAAAGCCCTCTCGGTTGGCCTGATATACAACCGCAGCTGCCATTTCCACCAAATGCTCCAATATCTCTGGATAAACACCTTCCCAATGCCGCTCACTTGTAGCCGTGTTAAGACAAATCGTCATTACTCGTTCTGCCGTTGGCTGGTAAACCTTTGATTGCAATTTGCCCATTCTGGCTGTTGCCGGCCAATGAACTCTGCGAAATTCATCCGAATTCTCATAATCCCGAACGCCAATTGGCAGGCTGGGATCTTCAAAAAGTCGTCGATGCACCCTTCTGTCCCCAAAGGGACTCGCTGAAGGATAGTCAATCTTCGGGATCTCCTTAATATGCGGATATACGGTGATCGAATCCTCCCCCTTCACATTTTTTTTCGCTGTATAGAGTCCGAAAGGATCTCCAGATTCCAGTCTGGCGGGACCTAATTTATAAACGCCGCGTTGGTCCAACGAAATTTCATAAGCAAGTTTAGACTTTCCAAATGCTGGCAGCCGGAACATATTCGCTAATCGCCCTGCTTCTGGGCGATGAGATTCGAGCATTTTTTTGCTATCGATAGGGGCAACCGCTTTCGGCCATAAATCCGCAACCAGCAGCCAAAATAGCGGCAACATTTTTGAATTTTTAACGCTCACTTGAACGTCGATTTTTTCGCCTGGAAAGCCCTTAGAATAATGCAAACTTCTTTTGTACGTTATTTGGTCAAGTATGCGCCGGTTCCAAAAATAGGCAATTGTTATCAGCAAGCCCATTCCGAATGATATTAAACTGAGGCTGGGTACCTCTAACAAAAGACCCATTGCAAACAGACCCAATAATGGCAAAAACCAATTGTCTGGATTCAATCAATCTTCCACGGGAACAGGAACTGCATCCACAATATCCGCCACTAATGCCTCGGGCTTGCGGCCCCGTAATTGCGCTTGTGGCGCAATCAATATGCGATGCGTCAACACCGCAGGTGCGACTGCTTTAACATCGTCTGGGATTACAAAATCCCGTTCTTCAATAGCCGCCCAGGCTTGCGACATTTTGTAGAGAGCCATGGATGCTCTTGGGCTAGCTCCTAATTCAATTTCGCTGTGTTCGCGCGTCTCCCTCGCCACCCGCACGATGTAATCTTGAACCGATTGTTCAACTCGAATTGAGCGTCGTTCGCTAATGGCCTTATCAATCTCATTTGCCTCAGTTACCGCTTTAAGTTTTGGTAATGGATCATCATCGCGAAAGCGCTCTAAAATTCGGTTTTCCTCAGCTTGGTTTGGGTAACCCAATTCGATTTTTATAAGGAAGCGGTCCAATTGAGCTTCCGGCAGTGGAAATGTGCCTTCCAATTCAATTGGATTCTGAGTGGCAATCACAATAAATGGGCTATCTAATTTCCGGCTTTCACCATCAACAGTGACTTGTTTTTCTTGCATGGCCTCTAATAAAGCCGATTGAGTTCGCGGAGTTGCCCGGTTAATCTCATCAGCCAAAACTACCTGACTCATGATTGGCCCAGGTCTAAATTCAAACTCCTGCTTTTTTTGATTGAACCAGCTCATACCCATTACATCTGATGGCAATAAATCTGGCGTAAATTGGATGCGCCGAAATTTGCAGCCTAATGTAGCGGCTAATGCCCTGGCTAATGTTGTTTTGCCAATACCGGGTACGTCCTCTAATAATACGTGCCCCTCGCACAGTACGGCCGCCACCAACAGATTTAGAACATGATCTTTCCCCACAATAACTTTCTGAATATTTTCTCTTATTTCTGATGCAAACTGATAAATCAACAGCCCTCCATGTGTTCGAAGATGGTCATTATAAGCTACAGACTGACCCCTTAAAAGGTTCGTAATTTGGCCGAATGATATAATCTCCTGATGCCCCCGATTGTCGCCATAGACCTAGAAACTACAGGGCTAGACCCCAATTCGGATGCGATTATCGAGATCGGCGCACAAAAATTTGACGGCCAACGCATCGAAGGGGAGTGGACCACTTTAGTCAATCCTGGCCGCAGCATATCCAATTTCATCAGTAAGCTTACCGGCATTACCAATCCTATGGTTCGTGAAGCGCCTCAAATTGAAGAGGTACTGCCCGAATTACGAGAATTCGTTGGTGACGCGCCCATATTGGGTCATAGAGTCAGTTTCGATTTGTCCTTTCTTAGACGACAAGGCTTGTTCAAGCTCAACGAATCCATCGATACCTATGAAATGGCCGCTGTGCTACTTCCAGAGGCCAAGCGCTATAACTTAGGCGCTTTAGGCAAGTTGCTCAATGTAGCCTTTCCAGCAACTCACCGCGCACTAGATGATGTAAAAGTAACTGTCGCAATCTATCAGCAACTATTTGATCAAGCACTAGAGCTTCCCATTGATCTGCTGGCTGAAATCGTGCGCATGGGTGAACAGCGCGCCTGGGATGGTGAATGGCCCTTCAAACAAGCTCTATTAGCACGTGGACAAGAAAAAGGAACTCAGGGATCTAAACAGTTATCAGGACCAATATTTGAGCGCCCTGCTCCTGGAAATCTAGAAGAAAGGCGCGGAGTACTTTCCGAAAGTAAACAGCTGGATGCAGAGGAGGCGTCTGCGCCCCTTGAACATGGCGGCGCATTTTCGAAATTCTTTGAGGCCTACGAATATCGTCCCCAACAAGTCGAAATGCTTCAATCAGTAGCCACCGCCCTCTCCGATGGCCTGCATCTCATGGTTGAAGCCGCCACAGGCACTGGTAAATCCATGGCCTATTTGGTTCCAGCTGCACAGTGGGCTACCTTGAACGACACGCGCGTCGTTATCTCAACCAATACGATTAATCTTCAAGATCAGCTTATCAAAAAAGACATTCCAGATATGCAATCGGCGCTGAACATTGAATTAAATGCCAGCGTGCTTAAGGGTCGCAACAACTACTTATGCCCGCGCCGCTTATTGGCTTTGCAACGACTTACTCCCGAAAGCCCCGAAGAATTGCGCGTAATTGCAAAGATATTAGTTTGGCTGCGCACCAATTCAAGTGGAGATCTATCCGAAATTAATCTTACCGGCCCAGTCGAACGTGCCATTTGGAGCCGTGTTTCAGCCAACGATGAGCAATGCGGCGGTGAAACCTGTTTACGTCGTATGGGTGGCATTTGCCCCTTCTACAGGGCCCATCAAGCCGCCCAAAGTGCACATATCTTGGTAGTAAATCATGCACTATTACTCGCTGATGTAGCCACGGGCAGCCGCGTACTTCCTGAATACGATTATCTCGTAGTTGATGAGGGTCACCACATTGAAGACGCAACCACAGGTGCCTTGAGTTTTCGTTTGACTCAATTTGAAGTCGAACGGCAATTGAAAGAATTGGGGGGCACAAATTCTGGTAGTTTGGGTCGCATGTTAGTTATGACGGAAAAATTGTTGAAACCTAGCGAATTTGCTGCCCTAGAAGTTCTGGCTGAGCGAGCCACGGATAACGCATTTCAATTCCAAAATTTACTCGGCTCGGTATTCAAGGCCTTGCTGCAATTCTTGGAAGAAGAACGTGAAGGCCGCGAAATTAGCGATTTCGGTCAGCAGGTGCGCATTTTATCTGCCACCCGCATTCAGCCTGGCTGGCTAGATGTAGAGGTCGCCTGGGAAGATGCTCAAGCAATATTGGAACCCCTATTAGGTACGGTTGAACAGATTGCCAATGGCTTGAAAGAATTGGTAGATCGCGGAGAAGACGAAATTGAAGATCTCCTTGGCAGTTTGGGCACCCAGCACAGAGCCCTAAAAGATTTGTACGATCAATTGAATGCCATCATCTTTGAACCGAAAACGGAAGTGGTTTATTGGGTGGAATTGCGCTCTCAACGGCGCCAGCTCAGCCTGCATGCCGCACCATTGCATATTGGCGAGCTAATGCAGGAACACATTTGGCACGCTAAGCGCAGTGTGGTGCTTACCTCTGCCACGCTGACAGCTGGTGGTGAGTTCAATTACATTCGCGGCCGTCTCAAAGCCGTAGATGCCGACGAGCTGACTTTAGGCTCGCCATTTGATTATGAAAGTTCTGCGCTGCTCTACCTTCCCGATGACATCCCAGAACCCTTTGAAAAACATGCCTATCAGTCCGCTGTTGAAAGCAGCTTGATTGCGCTCGCCAAGGCAACTCAAGGGCGCATGCTGGCTTTGTTTACATCATATTCACAGTTACAAGCCACATCCCGAGCCATTGGTCCCTCATTAGCGGAGGCCGATATTCTTCTCTATGAGCAAGGCTCAGGGGCCTCTCCTCACAGCCTGCTAGAAAGCTTCAAAAGCGCTGAGAGCGCCGTGCTGCTGGGCACCAGAGCATTTTGGGAGGGAATTGATATTCCCGGTGATGCTTTGTCAGTACTCGCCATTGTAAGGCTCCCCTTCGCTGTACCGTCAGACCCAGTAGTAGCAGCACGCTCAGAAACTTTTGAAAGCCCCTTCTTTGATTATCAAGTTCCTGAAGCCATCTTGCGATTTCGCCAGGGTTTTGGGCGCTTAATTCGTAGTCAATCTGATCGAGGTGTCGTTGTGGTGTTGGACAAACGATTGCTAACTAAGACATACGGAAAAATGTTCATTGATTCATTGCCCCCAGTTACTGTCCAACAAGGCAGATTGAGCGAGCTACCCAAAAAAGCCAGTGATTGGCTGGGACTCTAATGCAAAATAAACGAATAATCCCGATCCTGTTGATCATTTTCACCAACATCCTCGGTGCAGGCGTAATCATTCCCATCCTTCCCCTCTATGCTCAAGGTCAATTCCAAGGCAGCGTTTTTCAAATTACTTTGCTAGCCAGTGCCTTTTTTGGAGCACAATTCCTTGCTGCCCCCTGGTTGGGAAGACTCTCCGATCGTTTCGGCAGGCGGCCTCTCCTGCTTATAAGCCAGTTAGGCACCGTTCTATCTTTCATCCTTTTTATATTCGCTGGTGATATTGGAAACATTATCGATGGATTTGGTTGGGAGCTAGCTGTAAGTGGCGGCATGATTATGCTGTTTACTGCACGTATATTAGATGGCATTACGGGTGGAAACATAACCATTGCACAAGCTTATATTAGTGACATCAGCTCTGATGAAGACCGCGCTCAAAGCCTTGGCATGTTGCAGGCCGCTTTTGGAGCTGGATTTATATTTGGTCCAGCCTTAGGCGGCATTCTGAGTAATTATGGCCTGGTGGCTCCATTTATTGGGGCAACCATCATCACCGTAGTGACCTTTCTATTAACCTTCTTTACTCTTGAAGAATCTCTTCCCGAAGACGAACGCAGTGGCGCTCCTGCCCATTTGGAGGAGAAGCACTCATTGACCTGGTCCGAAATTTTCTCAACCCGCGCACTTGTTCTCATATTAACCATTGGATTTGTGGCTTCGCTTGCATTTTCTGCCTTACCAGCTACTTTCGCTCTTTACGCAAACGGTGTGCTTTTTGCTGATTATCAATTTCCAGAGAGAATCCAACTTTTTATTGGATTAATGTTGGCATTTAATGGCCTGATGCAAGTGAGTACCCAAATATTCTGGGTTCGCCCTCTTGTAAAACGCTTTGGAGAGCGTAAGTTATTCGCATATGGCCAGCTTTCAATTGCCATTTCGCTGCTAGGCTTGGGAATATCTCAGGGTCCCGTAGTAGCCACGCTCTTTCTAGCTCCTTTTGCATTTGGATTTGGCGTGGGAGAGCCAAGCACCCAGTCTTTAGTAACTCGCTTTGGAGGCCGCAATTTGCGCGGTTATTTACTCGGCTTGTATCAATCCGCAAGATCGCTGGCTCTCATCTTTGGTCCCATTGGCGCCGGTTACATATATCAAAACGTGCAGCCTAGAGCCGTCTATCTAATTGGGGCTGCCTTGCTCGTCGTAGCCTTTGTTGGAGCCTTGCGTCTTCAAAATATGCCCGTTGAGGAAATAAAACAGGTGCAATCATGACAAAGAATGAAGCCAATTATCTTTCACATCTAATATGTTCTCGCTGCGGCAATTCTCATGCAGCGGACAAATTGCAAAGTATTTGCACAGAGTGTGGCTCTCATCTCCTTGCTGCCTACGATCTGAATAAAGCCAAGCAGGAACTTGATCGCGATGAGCTCTCCGCACATCCAGGCCGACAATGGAAGTGGGCCCCCCTTTCCCCTGTTAGGAACAAGGAAAATATTGTTCATCTTGGGGAAGGCGCAACCCCCCTGCTTCCACTGCAGAATTTCGGCAAGCTTATTGGCCTATCCAAGCTAGTCGCCAAAGACGAGAGTATCAACCCTACAGGCACTTTCAAGGCGCGTGGTTTAACCGCGGCCGTTTCGAAAGCCAAAGAGTTTGGGCTAAGCAAGCTCATCATTCCAACAGCGGGAAATGCGGGCGCGGCCTTGGCTGCCTATGCTTCTAGGGCGGGTATGCAAGCCACTGTTGTGATGCCCGACGACACACCTGCCATCAATATTGAAGAAACAAAAGCCTATGGCGCTGAAGTAATCCTCATTGAAGGTCTGATTTCAGACGCAGGGGCCAAAGTTGGCGAAATGGTTTCGCAAGGAGATTATTTCAATGTCGCCACTTTCAAAGAGCCCTATCGCGTTGAGGGCAAAAAAATCATGGGCTACGAAGTCGCTGAACAATTTGATTGGCAATTACCAGATGTAATCATATATCCAACCGGTGGCGGAACTGGCCTGGTTGGCATGTGGATGGCTTTTAAACAAATGCTTGAAATGGGCTGGCTAGAGAGCTCGAAGATGCCGCGCATGGTGGCCGTCCAAGCCGATGGCTGCGCCCCAGTGGTGCGAGCATTCGAAAATGGCGACGCCGAAACCACCAACTGGGAAAATGCCCAAACAATTGCTTCAGGTTTACGAGTTCCAAATAGTTTTGCAGGCCACCAGATTCTAAAGATTTTGACAGAGAGCCAGGGAACAGCGATTGCGGTCAGTGATGATGAAATAAGCGCGGCTCAATCTGATTTGGGTCAAACAGAAGGAATATTTACAGCCCCTGAAGCCGCAGCCACCTTAGTGGCAGCCAAGAAATTGTCCGCTTCTTCCTGGATCAAAAAGGATGAAAGTACAGTTCTTTTTCTTACGGGTGCTGGCATGAAATATTTGTAGTTCTTGGCCTAATTCTCTAAAACCCATTTGAATTTTCCATATATCCTGGTCAAAAAAGCATTTCCCTGTTCGCAGAAATAACTAGATCACCTACCAGAATTTATGCATTGAAAATCAAGAATAAAAAAAACCGGTCTGATGCTTTGAATTGCAGCAGACCGGTAAATGTTATGAGGTTAAAGCTATTTCGAATATTCAATCGCCATAAATTCTTCGCGACCAAGACAATTATCTTCGATGAGCTCAAAGGATAAAGTGGTTCCTTCATATTCCCAGCTATATTGACCCGCATCCGTTCCACAGCCGAAATCGGCAGGGTCCGCAACGGAAATCTTGTTTCCATCAACAGTGTATAGAACCCCTAACGTTGTAGAATTTTCAGCACTATCGTGAAAGGTTGCTGTTCCATCACCATGGAATGTAATCGTCTTGAATTGGCTATTAAATTCTCCGCTTGGGAATTCTGCTTGTTCAGAAGCACAAGCTCCCAGAATTAATGAAAGCATAAAAATAAGGACAAGCACCTGACGAAAATTCGTCTTTTCGAACATTGATTTCATATAGATCTCCTTTTTTTCAGCGATTTAACGCTGGACATGAGTATAGCATTGCTATTATTCAAAAAAATTTATTGTTCCACTTAGCTATAAAATTTTTTTGGCAAGCAAGAGTTACAAAAAGAAAATAAATACCTGGGGATTTTTTACTAGCCAGTCTTATGAAAGGGGATGACTCAACTTAAATTACAAGGTCTTCTTGGGCACTCCAGCTTGGAGATGACCGAACGTTATGTGCAAATGCTTGATGCAGATTATGCGAATGCCCATCGAAAATTTGGGCCGATTGACAATTTGTAAGTGGATATTCTTAAACTTTTAAACAGGAATTTTCTTGCGCAATGATTCCAATTCATTCAAGACTTTCAAGCCTATTTCTTTTTGGTTCTTCATGGATTGCAGCGCAAACCATTCAAAATAGGTAAAGGCATTTGAGTTGCTTTCTTGTTCCCGAATGGCGTCAGCAATAGTCTTAAAATATGGCCAAAAACCTAAAGCAACGTGCCCATATTCTTCGATTGCATCTTCAAAGTCAATCAATTCATTGAAGCAGGCTTTGCCCACCGTTTCAAAGAAATTACTTATGTCAATTAAGGCTGAGTATTCTTTTGAACCTGCGGGGTATTCTTCCAAAAACCCATCAAAATTGTCTATTTCCAAAAGGTTCAAAACATCAAACCCTCTCCGTACCACGGAAAATTTTTCCAATAGCTCAAAAGAAACATTCCTTTTGTCCGCATTTCTAGAGTTTCTTATCTCAATAGCTACAGCAATTAACGCCCCCAAGGTGGCTATTGAAGTAACTATATTTGCTATGTCTAACCAAACTGTAGTGCTATTCATGGCGAAACCTCCTATGGAATGATAATCTGAAATTCAGCTCTTCATGCAGTTCCTAAATCCATAATATTTGTGGACATCAAACTATGCTTCTGTTCCCCGTATAATTAAGGCTGAAGCTGCCAACGTTTTTTGGTAATGGAGTATGGTGGGAGCGGAATTTTTACCCAAAAAAGATCCCATTCCACGCGGGTGTAGCCAAGTGGTAAGGCAGTAGCTTCCCAAGCTACCATGCACGGGTTCGAATCCCGTCACCCGCTCTCATCATTGCTCCACAAAGCGCTCAATTTTCACACTCTCATTGGTTCAACCATTTTCATCCCCAAGGTTCTACAATATGCGACATATGAATAGAACCCTGCATTTATTCGCGCTAATTATTCTTTTTCTCAGCGCTTGTTCAGCCGATAACGCGGGTGACCCACTGGCCGCCCAAACGGCCGCCGTGCAGACATTGGATGCTCAGCTTAGTCTTGCCCAAGCCCAAGAGACACTCTTCGCCGAAGAAGCCCAGGAAACAGCCTTCGCCAGCGAACTGAACGCACTAAATACGCAAACCGCTGAGATTGAAATTGAATTGGGTCAGACCCAAGCGGCCCAATCGACGTTTGAAGCCATTCAGCACCAATTGATTGCCCCCAGTGGCGCTATCTGCCGCATGGGACCGCAATCGGCCTTCCCTGAATATGCAAGCATCGTCCAGGGTGAAAGTGTGAATATTTTTGAGCGCGATATTAATGGTGATTGGTGGCATGCTCAATTGAGCGATGGTAGCACCTGTTGGATATTTTGGGCTGCCGATATAGAATTCGAGGGCGATGTGTTCAACCTGCCCCTAGCTCAGGGCCCTCGCCTCCCGACCAGCACCCCAGTCCCCACCCGCGCCCCAGGATTTACACTAAATTTCCATACCGATCACCTCTGCAATGGCACCCAAACTGGGGTATTTACGATTCGCAACGTCGGCCCTGATACCTACGAATCGGTTCGCATAGGAATTATTGATCCAGCTACTGGGTCCCCAATTCGCTATCGAGATGGCAATAGTGAATTCTTATCCAATGGGGGATCATGCTCCAAAGGGGCTTCCACCCTCGTGCCCGGTGAAAGTGCATTTCTAACCATCTCATTTGGGGGAACAAAAGACGGCGATTCGTTACGGGTTAATGTACGCTTATGCACAGAAAATGGTCTTGGTGGATCCTGCATTTCAGGCAACCGAGAATTTATTCGCTAATCAGGAAATATATATGCAAAGAAGAGCAAAAATAGTGGCTACCTTAGGACCCTCAAGTCAGAATGAAACGGTTCTGAAGCAGCTATTCAATTCAGGTGTCAATGTTGTCCGTCTGAATTATTCTCATGTCGGCCAGGACAATTATGCGCCGTTGATCAAGCTAGTGCGCAAAGTCGCTGGCGACTTGAACATTCCTATTTGCATATTGCAAGATTTGCAGGGGCCCAAAAACCGAGTAGGAAAACTACCCGACCAAGATATCCTCTTAGAAAAACACCAAGAAGTACGTTTGATAACCAAAGGAACCCCCAAAGACAATACTGAAATTCCTATCGAGTTCATGGAACTTCCTCAATTCGTCAGCTCAGGCAGTCGCATTTTGCTCGATGATGGCTCAATCGAATTGGAAGCTTTAGAAATTGCCAATGATGCAGTTATTGCCAAAGTAATCGTTGCTGGAACCTTGAAATCCAATAAAGGAATCAATTTACCGGGCGTTCGCCTAGACATGCCTGGATTCACAGAAAAAGACGCGCGCGATCTGAAAGCCGGTTTGGAATTAGGCGTCGATATGGTCGCTATTTCCTTTGTTCGGTCGGCAGACGATATCGAGACGGTCAGGCGGGCCATTGGCGCCCCAAAAGGCAATCAATTACCCATTCCAATAATTGCAAAATTAGAGCGTCCAGAGGCCTTGGAAAACATTCAAGAAATAGTTGAAGCCTCGGATGGCGTAATGGTTGCCAGAGGGGATTTAGGGGTTGAAATGCCGCCAGAATCGGTGCCCATTGCGCAGAAACAAATCATTGACGTCGCCAATAAAAGGGGCAAACTGGTAATCACCGCAACGCAGATGCTCGATTCAATGATTAACAATCCAAGACCAACTCGTGCGGAAGCTTCGGACGTAGCTAATGCAATCTTCGATGGCACAGATGCCGTCATGCTCTCTGGTGAAACTGCAATAGGTAAATACCCTGTGGAAACGGTTCAAATGATGGATGCCATTATCGCCGAAGCCGAAAGTCATTCCAAACGTTGGGGCCATTGGAAAGGTAGCACTCCCGTATCAACTCAGGATGATGCCATTTCCATGACGCGCGCTGCCAGAGAGTTAGCCCATGACCTGAGTGTGGAAGCTATTACTGTATTTACACAATCAGGGACAACCGCCCGTCTCATGTCAAAAACCTTGCCTCGGGTTCCTATCTATGGTTTTACTCCAGAGTTGGCCACTTACAATCGCATGGCCCTTTATTGGGGGGTCGTGCCCTACTTGGTTGACCTTTCCAATTCGATAGAAGATATGCTTCAAAATGTTGAGCAAAGGATTTTGGAACAAACCGATCTCAAGTTAGGTCAACAGGTAGTTGTTATTTCTGGCTTCCCTGTAGGTGAAATGCGCGCTCCCAACATTGCGATGCTTCATACGCTGGGGCAATTCAATGAACTCAATAATTGATTTTAGTTAGCGCGGATTCGCTTAGCTATCAAGAACCCTAAACCCAACAAGATCATGATGCCCGCTTGCAGATAAAGCATTGGCGCTAAGCTGTTCCCCAGTCCCATTAACAAGGTCTGCAACAGCTGAGCAACAAATACGGGGGCACCCTGAAAGAAATTTATTGCTATTTGTGGCAGCAGATCAGTAGAAAAGAATCCGAATGAAACCGCCAAGAAAAGAGTCCCCACTCCTGCGAAAAATGCAGGCCAACCCGCCCAACGAAGAAAACTTTCCAGGCTATTTACTGCAAAAATAAGTGCTAGAATCCCTAGCCCTAAGCTGATGACCCAGCTCCAACTAAGTATTAATCGGGCCTGTCTCAATATTTCTTTTACCAGAGCAAGCTCCTCAAACCCTTCTAATGGAAGTTGAGATAAATTGATTTGAGTAGGCATTTGCTCGGTGATTGTATTAATAAATTGCCCCGATCTCTCAACCACAGCAGAAAAGATAGGTTCATTCGGCTTGCATGCAGGAATTGCTGCTGAAAGACCCTCTGATCCCGATAATCCATCCAGAATTTGTGAGCCCAATTCTTCCAAACTGCAATCCGGCAAAGCATTTAGCACTATGGTGACAATTTGATCACCCTGTGCAACAATATTTTTTTTCCAGGGCAGAAGTTCTATCGAGATATTTGGAAATGCTTCATCATTGTCCAACCAAGTTACTAGACCAGTTACAACAGCATCCGAAGTTTCCAATATTAAATCTGAGGGTGCAATTAGACTAGTAATTGCCTCCCAATCTTGTGTATCTAGTGCATCAATCCCTTTTTCCGCTAGACCTGAATATTCAGATTGCTCGCCTGTCTGGTTTCTTAACAAACTTTCAGTCAATCCTCGAAAGGTTTCAGATAAATCACCTGGATCCAAGAATTGCTCTTCAATTACAGAGCTAATAGTTTCTGGATTAAATATTAGCTGGCCAACGTTGCGCATTAATAAGCTAACAGGAAATGTCAGCACAAAAATAAATAGCAAAACGATTGCGATTACACGTAGTAAGGATCTCACCCAGACTCCAATTCATCCATTTGTAGAATGTTATCACTCAGCTCTAAAGTGTGAGCTAATTAGTTTTGGTGTTTCTTTCCGATGAGGCTGCCAAATAAATACCAAGAAATATTAACAAACCACCAATCACAAAACTAGGAGAGAATTTTTCTCTTAAAAAAAGTGCAGCTAATCCTGTACCCACTAGTGGTTGCGCAAAGAAGGTCAGCGAAGCCATTCCAGGATCTAACAGCTCAAAGGCCTTGTTCCATAAGTAAAATGCAACTGCCGTTGCAACCAGCCCTAGATATAAGATGCCCAGCAATATTGGAAAAGAAATGCTACCTAATGGTTCATTGGCAAGTTCCCAGTAGGCTCCAGGTAGCGAGACTATAAATCCCCCTTGCAGGGCAATAAAGGTAAACGATAAGGCATCCATATTTCGAGTTGCTTTGGAGACCAAAACCGAAAAAAGAGCCCAGGTGAGCGCCGCTGCAACCAGGAAAAGGGTCCCTTGCATGTGGTCAATCTCCATGCTTGTGCTTTTTAGATCGAGTACGAGAAGAATGCCCAAACTAGACAGAATTAAAGCAATCCAACGCTTTCTCCTAATTTCTTCTTTATATAGAACAGCTGCAAAGAGGAAAACAAAAGCAGGTGTTGCCGAAGTTACGATGGCACCAGTAGCGGCTGTAGAAAGCAGAGTTCCTTGAAATTGGAATCCCAGGGACAGCCCATACCCTAATGCCCCTATTGCCAGAAACTTTGTGATTTGAGATGGGTCTAATTTGGGTTTTTCTTTGCCGGCTCTCCAAAAACCGAGTGCCACCACACCCAGCAAAAGACGAAATGTTAGCAAAGTAAAGGGCGCAATCACATCCAGCACCCAATCGCTAACGACATACATGCCCCCCCAAATAGACGCAGCGATAATCCCTGCCATTATTCCTGAACGAATTTTTCTTTTATCTGTAGCCATAATTAAATAAAAAACCTCCCGAAAATAAATTCGAGAGGTTTTAGTTTACCGAATTTCGATTAGAACATATCAGCATTCACGGCTGCAAGCGTTTCTTTAGCAGGGCGCAGCTCTGTTTCAGTCATCCTATTTAGTGCTCTATCCGCCGGGAGTTTATGAATCTCGGGCAAGGAAGCACGCTCTGGATCAACATATATCAATCCGGTGAGCATGACATCATCAGTGTAGGCATCTTCAAGTAAGCGCTGAGCCGCTTTGTAATCGGTAGGATCATAGTCCTTCTCTACCTTGCGCAAAACGATGTGACTTCCATCGTGCATTTCAATCGCACGGGTCTCGCCATCCTGAATATCGTTGACTTGAATTTCTTCTTCAACAGGTACATAGGAAAATTCGTGCAGAAGTTCATTATGCTCCCTACCCCAGGCATAAGAATGTCTTGCATCATCCCCATTATTAAAGGTTACACAAGGACTGATAATGTCGAGGATAGCCAATCCATTGTGGCTAAGCGCAGCTTTGATCAGCGCTTTTACCTGCGCAGAATCACCTGCAAATGACCGCGCAATAAAACTTGCATTGGAAGCCATAGCTTCTTGAACAATATCCACAGGCTTAAAGTTATTTTTTCCAGCATATTTCAGCTCTAAACCCTCTTCAGCCGTTCCAGAAAACTGACCCTTAGTAAGCCCGTAGACACCATTATTTTCGATGATGTAAACCATTCGCGTATTGCGCCTAATCACGTGCTTAAATTGGCCCATTCCGATATTAGTCGTATCCCCATCTCCGCTGACCGCAATGGCCTTCAGTCGGTGATCACCGAATAATGCTCCGGTTGCAACAGAGGGCATGCGCCCATGCAAACTATTAAATCCAAAAGATCGATTAAGAAAGTAGGCTGGGCTCTTGCTCGAACATCCAATCCCGCTAAGTTTAACCATATCTTCAGGAACTACATTGAGCTCAAATGCTGCGGCTATTATTTGATTCGAAATTGAATTATGCCCACACCCAGCGCAAAGCGTTGTAGCCGCGCCTCGGTAGTCATTCTTGCTCATCCCCACTTCATTCAACTTTACGTTCGGTGATTTTGTCTTTTCAGTCATAGCTATTTGCCCTCAACTTTTCGTATTGCTTTTCTTATCCACGCAGCTCTGAGTGGTAATCCATCGTGTTTGGGCAGCGCGATCAATTTTTCATGAAATTGTGGGTAATCCAATGTAAGCAATTTGTGCATTTGCCCATCTCTATTCATTTCAACCACGTAAATTCGTTCATGCGTCTCAATAAATTCTTTAACTTCATTTGAAAAAGGAATCGCTCGTAAACGCAAATAATCAGTCGCCATCCCTAGCTCTTCTAGCTGGTCAATTGTTTCTTCTAGAGCAGGGTTTGTCGAACCATAAGAAATAATTCCGATTTTTGCACCCTTCCGGCTTTCTATGATTGGAGTCGGAACACCAGAGCGAGCTGACTCGAATTTTCGAGAAAGGCGTTCCATATTTTCTTCCCAATGCTCATTATCTTCGGAATACTTAGCCTCTTCATTGTGTCCAGTTCCGCGGGCAAACCAACCACTATTTTTAGCTTTGTTCCCTGGAACAGTTCGATAAGTAATCGCATCCTTATCAATGTCTTTGTACCTGCCCCACTTGTTTTTGATTTTCTCGAGGTCTTCTTCCCATAAAATCTTGCCACGGTCAAAGGGTTGATTAGGATATTCAAAAGGCTTGGTCATCCATTGATTCATACCCAAATCCAAATCGCTCATCACAAATACAGGTGTCTGATACCGATCTGCAACATCAAAAGCTCTCCATCCAAATTCGAAGCATTCCTGAACCGTACCAGGGATAAGCATGATGTTTTGCGTATCCCCATGACCCAAGAAATGCGTAGAGATAATATCTCCCTGTGCAGTTCGAGTGGGCAAGCCAGTACTAGGACCAACTCGCTGAACATCCCAAATAACCACAGGAATTTCAGCGTAATAGGCCAATCCCACAAATTCGGTCATCAGGCTGATACCGGGGCCTGATGTCGAAGTCATCGCCCTTAAACCGGACCATCCTGCTCCTATTGCCATGCCGATTGCCGAAAGTTCATCTTCAGACTGAATGATGGCATAGGTCCGTTCATCAACTTCTTTCGAATCCCTTAAAGCACCGATGCGCTTCGTCATTTCTTCAACCAGGCTAGATGCCGGTGTAATCGGATACCACGAGGCAAATTGAACACCCCCATAGATCGCACCCAGGGCAGCCGCCGTGTTGCCATTTGCCATAATCAAATCACCCGTTTCATTCATTTTTGAAACTACATAAGGGTCATTTTTTTCGATGTTTTCAGCTGCCCAGTCATAAGACTTTTGGATAATGTCCATGTTTAGTTTTATCGGCTTTTCTTTGCCTTTGAAATGGAAATCAAGCGCCTGATGGATCGCATCCAGGTCAATTTCAAGTGATTGAGCAACCACCCCAACATAGGTCATGTTGGTTAGATAATCGCGCAAGCTAGCCGGCGCATCCGAATCCTTGACAATTGACTTTGCGGGAAATGAATAAATCGAAATATCCTCACGCTCAATGTCGAATTTCAAATGGTCCGGGTAGAAAAATGCCCCACCTGCCTCTACATCTTGCAGATCTTTCGCAAATGTTTCCCCATTCATCGCAACGACTATTTCATTAGAACCCCGTCTGCCAATATAGCCATCTTTATTAACGCGAATTGTGTACCAAGTTGGCAATCCTTGAATATTAGACGGAAACAAGTTTTTGCCCGATACGGGAATTCCCATTTTAAATAGGGCTCTTAATAAAGTTAAGTTGGAGGTCTGGCTGCCCGAACCATTCATTGTTGCGACAGTCATCGATAAATCATTTGTAATCAGTGCTGATGTTTTTTTTGCCTTTGCAGGCTTAGCTTTACTTGTAGTCATGCTTGCTCCTTACTCAGTTTGCAATATGCCTAAGCAGGTCGTTGATTTATAAGTTCAAAATGTTCGTTCAGGATCTTGAAGCTTGATTCTGCATCCCCAGCTTTAATCGCTTCTACAATCTTCAAATGGTGTTCCCAAACTTTTACTAAATAATCAAGATCCTCGTACCGACTAAGACCAACCTCGTCATAGGCTTCCCAATAGGCCTCTAGAATCCCAGTTACAAATGGATTATCCAAATGTCGAAAGATCTGCATATGAAAATCTTTATGCTCAGCATAAGGTAGCTGAATTGGGTTCCCGTTAAGCTTTTCTTGAGCCTGATCAACATACTGCTCTAAGAGTTGAATATCTTCATTTTCGAGAGACGCAACCGCGGTATGCCAATAAGAACGCTCTAATTGTTTGCGCAAATCTGCAAATTTATCAAAGCGCTTCCGATCCCTTGCAATAGCGTAAAAAAGACTCTCTTGAACCGCTGGTGCGAACGAGTACGGCAGTCTCTTAATTCCTGTTCGTGGTCTGACCTCTACCAATCCGAGTGCTCGCGCAACCCTTAATTGTTCGCGGAGAACTGAAATACTGACACCTTTTTCTTCACTTAGAACTTGCAGCGGTGGAATTCGTTCCCCCGGGGGATGCGGACTTCCATTCTCGCCTAATGCTAAGTATTCTAGAAAATCGAAGGGTTTTTCTTTTCTTAGCATTAGGGCTCCCAATAGTCAGTATGTATCTATTAATAAGATCAATAAGATGTATAAGTATATCTACGAGTATCTTGACAGTCAAGCTGTCTGGTAAAAAGTGGTTTTATCTTCTATTTTGTGGGTGTTTCTGAGCTAGATGATTTTCTTGATTTTCCACAATCACAGCCACCACCCTCATGCTTATCACAGGGTGACTGAGATTTTTTCTGTAAGGCTTGCAATTCTTTCCAGGGTTGAATTTCATGTTTGAGAAATTCCGCTCTTTTTCCTTCAGCTAGTCCAACAACTACCGCTTCTTTTAGTGGATACACATCCAGAACTTTTCCCTCACCCATAGGGGTGATCACTTTTTTCCCACGCTTAGGGAGCACTTTTCGTGCCTCAACATATTGTTCATATTCATAAATTAGGCAACAGCGTAAGCGTCCACACATTCCCGTGATCTCAGATGGGTCCAATGAGATTCCCTGTGCTTTTGCCATCTTGATAGAAATCGGACTGAATTCAGTTAAGAAAGTTGAACAGCACCGAGATTCCAAACCACAAGCGCCCATCCCACCAATAATCTTTGCGACATCGCGCGGGCCAATCCTACGCATTTCAATAATTGAAGTGGCATATTTATTCTTCATTGCTTTGCGCAATTTACTGAAATTTAACTCTGTATCTTCCTCAGTATTGTAAAGAAATGTCAAATTCTTACCGTCAAAGCTGAACTCTGCCTTAGCAATCTTGACGTGCTTGTAACCAAGCTCCGCTGCTTTGGCTCGGCAATCAATCATGGCTTGTAGTTCTTTTTCTTGCCATTGCTTGTATTGAACCAGATCTGCTTCGCTCGCTTTTCGTTCAATGGGTTTCCATTTTCCATGAACCGGCTTTGGTGGATCATCCATGATTTGCATCACTTGACCCATTTGAATTCCACGGCTGGTCCGAACCACGGCATATTCACCGGCTTTAAGTTCGGGTTCAGGGCTGGCATCAAAATGATAAAGCTTACCTATTTTCTGGAAGCGGATAGCCGCAACTGAGGGCTGTGATGATTTGCTCATATAGCCTCTATTCCTCCACCATAGTGATTGGTATTGATTGTTGTTGGCTTTCTCGGGCGGCAACAGCAGTTCTCATAGCAAGTGTCGCAGATATCTTTTCCAATTCACGTGCACTAGCCGAATCCGGTACGTTAACTACAACCGGATTTCCGGAGTCTCCACCCTCGCGTACTGCAGAATCCATTGGGATTTGACCAATTAAGTCCACTCCCATCTCTTCTGCTAAGGCCTGGCCACCACCACTTCCAAATACTTCAATTCGCTTTCCATCAATTTCCAGGTAACTCATATTCTCAACGATACCAAAAACTGGAATTTTCATTTGACGAAACATTTCCATTCCACGACGGGCATCATCTACGGAGACATCCTGAGGAAGAGTAACAATTACTCCCCCACTAATAGGGGTCGTTTGTGCAAGGCTCAGCTGAACATCACCAGTTCCAGGGGGCATGTCAACAATCAAATAGTCCAACTCACCCCATTGAACATCCTGAATAAATTGGCGGATCGCATTATGAAGCATGGGTCCACGCCAAACCATAGCTTGCTCAGGCTTAACTAAAAACCCAATTGACATTAATTTGACCCCGAATGCTTCAGCAGGAACAATTTTGCCATCTGCGCTAGGAGCTTGAGGTAATTGAAGAACGCCCATCATTCTGGGAACATTCGGCCCGTATACATCAGTATCAACTAATCCAACTCGCGCTCCGCTTTGAGCTAAGGCGACAGCCAAATTTACTGCGACGGTTGATTTGCCCACCCCACCCTTGCCCGATGCTACAGCGATTACATTTCGGACCTGAGCGGAAGCTCCATCTCGCGTTCTACCATCGTGTTCAATTTCTACGTCAATTATTATTTCTACAGTTGAGATACCGTCTATCTGGGTCAGCGTTTCTTCAATTTGTTGACGGAGATCGCTCTCCACACTCTGATCAAAAACCGGAACAAGCATTGAAACCGTTAGCTTATTTCCTTTAAGTGTTGATTCTCGAACTAGACCAAGATCAATAAGACCTGCATCAAAAAAAGGAAACTTAATTTGGTTGAGGGCAGTGCTTACTTGCTCTAGGATCTCATTGCTTTCAGCCATTGGCATCCCGCAATTTGGTCATTTCCTTTTGAGCTTGTTTGTATTTCTTGAGTAATTCAGCATCTGTTCCACGATAACGACGAATCGAATCTTGTGCGCAAAGCGTGCAACCTTTCATTGCCCGAAACGAGTCCGCGTTACATGTCATGCAGCCATCAATTTTGGCCATCATGAGAACGAAGGCCAGTTGGTCTTTAGAATCTGATTCTGATCCGGAAACTTCCTCGACAAGTTTTTGCCAAGTTGTTCCCCGTAATTCAGCTAAATCAGGAATTACGCGATTTGGAAATATTAGGTCAGTATCTTCGTTATACATTGAATTCAGACCGGCTATTTGGCCGCTTCTTTGGCTGCTTTTTTAGCAGCTTTTTCTGCCCGAATTGAGTCATCTATGGCTGCATTTGCAGGTCTAATATCGGAATAATATGACGCAGGCTTAGAAAGTTTTTCTTTGTTGAATATATGCTCCGCGTGCCTATCGAAAGAAGCTAACTCGTAATCATGGTCCATGCGAATTGCCTCGAAAGGACAGTACTCTGCGCAGTAACCGCAATTCATACAAACGTCGATATCAATGAAGAATTCTACGGGTTCTGGAACTGGACGCTTTGTTTCGGGATCTTCGGTACGTTCGATCCAAATACATTGTGGAGGACAAACCTTGGCACAAATACCACAAGATGTACAGCGATCGAGCTGTTCACCCTGCTCCCCTTCATCATAAACAAGGAAGGGTATATAGCGAAATTCTTCGGGAACAGGTAACTTTTCTTCAGGATATTGAACAGTAAAGATGCCTTTAGCATCAGCGCTACTTCGATGAGCTATGCCCTCTTCCGTATAATATCGGCGCCCAAACCAGCGGAGATCATCAACAAATGATTGTACAAAATGGGTCAAAGTAACCCACATTCCTTTTAGTACACCTAATCCATACATTTTATAAATGCCTCCGGGCTAGCGATCTACTTCACCCAAAACAATGTCGATTGATCCAAGATTGACGACAACATCAGCAATTTTTTGGCCAACACACATCTTTTCCAATATTGTTAGATTAATAAATGATGGGGCACGAACGTGATAACGCCAGGGTGTGGATTTGCCATTCGAAATAACATAGTAGCCAAGCTCGCCCTTTGGTCCTTCAACACGACCATAGGCCTCGCCTGCAGGTACGCGCACTTGGTAGGGGTTCCTTGTGCTATTTATTTCGCCTTCAGGCAATTGGCGCAAGGCCTGCTTTAGAATACGCAAACTTTGTCGCATTTCATCTAAACGGATCATATAGCGATCGTATACATCACCGTGATAACGCACAGCGACGTCAAACTTGAAGCGATCATAGATTCCATATGGATCGGCTCGGCGCACATCATAAGGGACACCGGAAGCGCGCAAAACTGGCCCAGCAGCTGAATAAGCTATTGCATCGTCAGGAGTTATTACACCAACGCCTTGACTTCGGGATTTGACCAACTCATTTTCCGTCAAATACAGATCAAGCTCATCAATTTTTCGCGGCAATCGATTTTCTACTAATGCTTTTATTTGTTTCTCGACACCTTCAGGCAAATCTCGGGCCACTCCACCAAAACGGAAGTAATTACACATCATGCGCGATCCCGCTGTGGCTTCAAAGATATCTAAAATGAGCTCTCGTTCTTCGATTGCGTACAGCGCGGGAGTAAAGAATGCACCTAAGTCATTGAGCAAAAATCCAATGGCCCATAAATGGTTTGCAACGCGGGTTAGCTCCGACATAATTACACGCAAATATTCAGCGCGTTCAGTTGGAATCCCTTTTTTACCCATCAATTTTTCGACTGCCATGGCATAACCAAAATTATTGGTCATTGAGGACAAATAATCCAAGCGATCAGTAAAGGGCATATTCATAATGAATGTATTGCGTTCACCAATTTTTTCGTGATTGCGATGCAGATAGCCCATTACCGGTTTTAGCGCGACAATTGTTTCCCCATCCATTCTTACGGCCATTCTGAAAACGCCATGTGTTGAGGGATGTTGCGGACCCAAATTTACAACAACTTGCTCCGTCTCTATCTCCTCTGTGTACTGCATTGCAGACTGCTTAAGGGTTTCATAAAGACGGGGATCTTCTTGCTCGACTAAACCCTCAGGATTAAATCCTTCAGGGTAATTTACGTTTTTGCCATAATCATTCTGATCTTCTACACGATAAACCTGTCCGCCAGGCCAGCGATTTGCAAAGGGTTTTGATTCTTCTTCATAGAAAGCTTCTTTCCAATCTTTTCTCAGTGGATGGCCTTCAAAACCTTCCCACATCAATATTCTGCGCAAATCTGGGTGGCCTTCAAAGCGAATACCCATCAGATCCCAAGCTTCACGCTCTTGAAAATCTGCACCTGGGAAAATATCTGTAACGCTGGCAATAACTGGGTTATCCCGTGGTAATTGGACCTTAATTATTAAGGCTTCCCCACCCGTTGACTTATAGAAGTGATAAACCACTTCAAATGTACTTTCCTCATCCTCTTTGTCGGTCAGATAATCTACTGCGGTTACAGAAGATAAATAGTCGTAACCCATCTCATCGCGCAATATAAGCGCTACATCGCGCAACTGATCGGTTTGCAAAATATAGCCTTCGTAATTCTTGCGCTCGTCGCGGACGATTACATCGGGAAATCGTTCTTCAATTTCAGTTCGTTCAATAACTGGGGCTGCGTCTGTCATGGTTGTCTCTATGCCTCAGTTTCTGCAGGTTTGGTTTGAAAATCGCGGGGATCAATTAGGTCTGGTCCCAATATTGGAATGGGGATGGCTTCTACAGGGTCCTTCTGATACCAGCGGACACTGGTTATTGACTCATTATCAATTTTTTCCTGCAATTTCATTAATCCATGCAACAATGCCTGGGGAGTTGGGGGGCAGCCAGGAACATAAACGTCCACGGGAATAAATTTATCTACCCCAGCAACGACGTTGTAACCTTCTTTGAAAGGTCCACCACCCGACGCGCAAGCACCCATTGCAATAACATACTTAGGTTCTGGCATTTGGTTGTATAAGCGAACAATGAGCGGGATCATCTTTTTAGTGACGGTGCCTGAAACGATCATCAGATCGGTTTGGCGGGGACTAGGCCGCATTACTTCCATGCCAAAGCGGGCAAGGTCATAGCGGCTTGCTGCGGTACAAATCATTTCGATACCACAACAGGCCAAGCCAAACATCATAGGCCAAACCGAATAACGGCGACCCATGTTCCAAATCTTGTCCAAAGTGGTTATTGCGACGTTTTGCCTCATTTCTGGAGGCACAACATAACCATCGCTATTTAGATTTTCAGGGGGATTAATTTCAGTCATAATTCCTCTTTCTCCTCATACCATTCCTGATAAATGGCGGAAAGAATATCGTCATTGGCCAATTCTTGATCATCCCTAAATTCTGGGAGCGCCACTGTCCAGTTGAAAATATCTTTCAGTGAGACATTTTCCAGCACCTGATTAGGGTGCTCTCTTTCCAAGTGCTTGGCTATTTCAAAGCTGGCTTCCCAAGACAAACTACTTTGCTCTGTCTGTTTGTCGACCATAGCGGCATTATACTTTGGATAATGGACCTGTCAATGAAATTATTTAAGATAAAATATATTATCTTTATTAGCTAAGCTATGCAAAAAACACGAGAACATATTCTTGCCTATTTGAGGCAAAATCATGGGGCATCCAGCCTTGATATGAGCCGAGTATTCGGCCACACGCCAGCAAATGTTCGCCACCACTTAAAAATTTTAGAAGCTAGAGACCTTGTAGTCATTGTAGGAGAACGGCCATCGACAGGCCGTGGGCGACCTGAGCGTATTTTTGCGCTAGCCTCCGAAAAGGGTAACCCTGCTTTGACTCAATTGGTTAAACAATTATTGAATAGGTCAGGGAATAAATCTAGTTTTGAAATGCGAAAACTAGCTAAGCGTTTTTTTCGATTAAAAGAACCCTATAGTGGGAGCTCGTCTCATCGATTAGCCGAAACTATGCAAATTTTTGAGCCTTTTGGATATCAACCTGTTTGGGAAGCCACATCTAGCGGTCCAAATATTCATCTGCAACGGTGTCCATTTGCGGAAATCATTAATGAACACCCCGAACTCTGCCAGTTAGATGCAGCCGGAATGAAGCAGATTCTCGGTGAGGATGTTGAGCAAACTGAAAAATTAGAAGCAGATCAGGAAGGCTTGCTACGCTGCACTTTCATTTTGCCCAAGTAGAATTTGTTATGGAAATTTATTCTAGGTGATGAGATGCGAATAGCAATATTTGGAGATATTCACGGAAATTCCATCGCTCTGGATGCTGTATTGACCGATATTGATCAGCAAGGAGGGGTAGACGGCTATTGGCTCCTGGGTGATTATGCTGCCATAGGACACGATCCTGTCGGCTGTTTAGAACGACTTAGCCAGCTTGAGGATGCAATACTGATCCGTGGCAATACTGATCGCATGCTCACTCAGGACTTTGCTTTGGGTCCAAGTTTTGACGAATTACTCACTAAGGATCTAGAAAGTGCTGCAGCAAGCGCGCGGCTACATGTTAGCTTCGCCTGGACCCTTGGACAGGTAATGCAAGCCGGATGGATGGATTGGCTTCAGGCATTAGCACCCGAACATCGCCGCACACTTCCAGATGGCACCAAGCTACTGCTTGTACATGCATCCCCAGGAACAGATTCAGGGGATGGCCTCCACCCGTATAGTACGGAGGAAGATTTGAATCTGCTGTTTTCTGAAGATGAGGCCAGCTTAATCATTGTTGGACATACCCATGTAGCTGTAGATCGCCAATATCAAAACAAGCAGCTGGTCAACGCGAGTAGCGTTAGCAATCCATTCCCACCCGATCTAGATGCAAATTATCTAATATTGAACGCCGATGATAAAGGCTTTTCTATTGAACGACGTTCCGTTTCCTATCCGCGCGAAGCGGTTATCCGCCATCTGGAAGAACGCAATCATCCTGGCCGAGCATATATCATGGCATTCATGCGAGGAGAAAATGCGGCTGGCTGGCAGCGCTAAATCTTTTTAGACCGCCCTCTTTTATTATGAAACGAATATCATCCGTATTATTGATAACTATCCTGGTGTTGCTGGCATACACGCAGAGGGGAATTTCTGGGTCAAAGTCCTCGCGTCTTGAGCAGGCCGCGGAAGTATTCGCGCTGATCAATAATTACCGAGCTGAAAACAGGCTTTCTGCACTGCAATCCCACAGCATTCTCTACCAAACAGCCCAAGCCCAATCCGACTATCAAGCCAGCATCAGTCAAATAACCCACGGTGGGCCGACTGGCAACCGCCCCATCGAAAGGGCCTATGCGGCCGGCTATGGGGATGGCCAGATTATTTTCATATCAGAATTAATAACTGGGGGTTCACAGCAAGGAGCTGATGGTGCGCTAACCTGGTGGAAAAATTCTTCGGAGCATAATTTCTATCTGCTACACGCCGACTATATTCATCTTGGCATCGGCGTTGCTAATGATGCGAGCGGCCGCTCCTATTACACGGCTGTCATGGGTCATATTGCCACTGGAACTACCTATACTCCTTCAAGTATTGAAGAGGCGGCTGCAGTTGAGGCTCAGCCAATCATCATTCCAGTAGTCCGAGAGGAAGCAAGGTCCGACGGCGCCATTGTTCACATAGTTCGCACCGGGCAAGCTATGTGGAATATCGCCGCAGTGTACGAAATAAGCCTGGAAATGCTTTACGATCTAAATAATCTAAATGTCAATTCCTTCATATTTCCAGGAGACGAAATCATTATTCAGGAAGCCACGGAGATTACTATTTCTGCAGACCCAACTCCTTCGGCAGCAAGCCCAACTCAGCAAATTGCCACTCCATCCTTGGAAGTAATGCCAAGTCCCACCGCTGGGGTCCAACCTGCAAATAACGAAAATTATTCGGAATCCACAGCCGAGATTGGCGACCCCAACTCGAACATCCAATTAGTCATTACGATTGCCCTGGCTGCGATTGGCCTGGTTGTTCTGGCAACACTATTTCTAGGGAGTTCGACTTCGAAAAACGATGGTTCGGATGAATGAGCCCACGGGCCGCTCAGCGTTTTGGGCCGGAGCTAGAGCAACGATCCCTTTAGTTGTGGGAGCTTCTCCTTTTGGCTTAATATTTGGTGCGCTAGCAGTTTCCGAGGGGCTCAGCCCGAATGGAACACTTGCAATGTCTACATTCGTATTTGCAGGTTCAGCTCAATTTATTTCCGTATCCCTGATTAGTGCTGGGGCAAATATTGCCGTAATTTTGGGGACTACCTTTGTAGTTAATCTGCGCCACATGCTTTATTCAGCTACTCTGGCACCACATTTCAAGAATTTGCCTCAGCGCTGGATGCTGCCGCTATCGTTTTGGCTTACGGATGAATCCTTTGTGGCTTCCGTCAAGTATTTTGATAGCCAGGAAGATCAAGATCACAAGAAATATTTTCTGTTGGGCTCAGAGCTGTTTATGTACTTGAATTGGCTATGGGTCACATGGCTTGGTGTGAAGCTTGGGCAATCCATTCCAGATCCGGGAAAATGGGGCTTAGATTTCGCAATGGTGGTTACCTTTATCGGCATGCTTATTCCTGAAATCAAGGATCGGCCTTCTATGGCGGCGGCCATAGTTGCGGCTGGGGCCGCCCTATTGGGACGCCATATTCCGAATCAATTGGGATTGCTGATTGCGGCCTTTCTAGGAATTCTAGTAGCCATATTATTAGAAAACCGGGCAGCGAAAGGCCAGCAACTATGAATGAATTCTTATTAATTGGCGGGATGTTTGCGGTCACATTTTTGACACGCTACCCGATGATGTTTTTGGTTAGCCGTATCGAGGTTCCAGCGCAAGTGACACAGGCTTTTCGCTATGTGCCAATAGCCGTACTTTCGGCCATCATTGCTCCAATAATATTCGTTCAGAATGGGCAAATAAGCATCCAAATCAATAATCACTTTCTGCTTGCAGCGTTAATATCAGTCTTTATTTCATGGCGAACACGAAATTTGTTGCTGACAATCGTGTTAGGCATGTTGGCTTTTATTTTGTTACGGGCAGTACTTATTTAGCCTCAAATCAATTTTTCTATAACGACCGCTAGCAAATTATTTCCTTGACAAATGCATACTTTAGGCTAACATGTAACCGTTCAGTTACGCTTTGGAGGATTCATGCTGGCCGCACATAATAATGAGAAATTCGAGATTCACTTCGAAATTGATATTGAGGCACCCATACATATTGTGTGGGAAAAAATTTCCAGTCTTGAAAGCATGCGAGAATGGTTTTCAAGTAATCTAATTTTTGAACATAAGGTTGGTGGGCGTTTTCAAATGGAAGGAGAAATGCCAGAAGAAGGGACTTATAAATTTACAGGTGAAGTTGTACGAATAGAACCACACAAAGAACTAGCGTTTACTTGGCGGCCCGAGCATAGTGATGAGGGAAATTGGGCTGGCAACACCTCTCTAGTCAGCTTCAGGCTTTCGCCAACTGCTTCAGGGACGAAAGTATCTTTATCCCACACCGGTTTCGATGCGCAAGGTCCCGAGCAAGGAAAACTAGCCTATGAAAGCCATATCCAAGGTTGGACACGATCTGGGACGTTAGACAGTCTGAAATCCAGTGTAGCCAGTAAATAGGAACAAACTGATGATCCGCAGCCCATTCGAAGCCATTGCCGATCCTACCCGCCGAGCCATATTAGATAGATTAGCTGAAAGCGGACCTCGCCGAGCCGGAGATTTAGCCAAACAATTCCCTGGAATGAGTCGGCCAGCTGTAAGTAAGCACTTGCGCGTATTGCGCAGCGCAAAAATGGTTCGCCAAGAGCCAAGGGGGCGCGAAGTCTGGTACATCCTGGATGCGAGCCCTCTTATCCAAATAAATGAATGGCTGATTGACTATGAACATTTCTGGCAAAATCGATTGGAGCGATTAAAGAAATCTGCTGAAAATTCTTCAGTAGAATAAAAAAGCGCCCTTGGGCGCTTTTTTATTCTACGGTCACGCTTTTGGCTAAGTTGCGTGGCTGATCGACATCCAGACCACGCAATGAAGCAATATGGTAGGCGAGCATTTGTAACGGAATAATGGTGATGGCAGGGCTAAGCATCCAAGGCATTTCGGGGACCCATAGCACTTCATCAGCAATTTTCTCTATCAATTCATCGCCTTCGGTGGCCACGGCAATCACGCGCCCGCCTCTCGCTTTAGCCTGCTCTATTTGGCTAATCATCTTTTCGTACCAGGGATCTTTAGTTGCGATGGCGATAACTGGCATTTCCTCATCCACCAAGGCAATAGGACCGTGTTTCATTTCTCCGGCGGGATAACCTTCTGCGTGGATGTATGAAATCTCTTTTAGTTTGAGGGCGCCTTCGTAGGCAGTTGCAGTATGGATTCCACGTCCTAAATAGAGGCAATGCGTAATATCCTTGAGGGTCTTAGCCACTTCTAAGACCTCATCGTCTCTCTCCAAGGCTTCACCCGCCCAAGCCGGAACATGACGCAATTGATTCAACATTTCAATTCTTTCTTTTTTGCTCAATTCACCGCGATATTCACCTAATAGAACGGCGAGCATATACAAATCAATGAGAGGTGCGGTGTAGGCTTTGGTAGAAGCAACACCAATTTCAGGACCTGTTTGCATGGAAATGTATCCATCGGCTATGCGCATTCCCTGAGATCCGATCACATTGATTATCGACCATAATGTGGCCCCCCTCTCTTTTCCTTCGGTCATGGCTGCTAAAGTATCGGCGGTTTCTCCTGATTGGCTAATAGCCAGGACAACACTTTTTTCATTTACGAGGGGATCCCGATAGCGAAATTCAGAGGCAATGTCAAATTCAACGGGAATGCGTGCAATCTTTTCGATCAATATTTTGCCAACCATAGCTGCATAACCGGCAGTCCCACAAGCAATTGCAAATATTTTTTCGATTTCTTTAGCAAATTCAGGAGTGAGATTCAAAGTTTCGAGTTGTACATCACCCTTTTCAAAGTCGACACGCCCCGAAATGGTGTCGGTAAGCGCTCTGCCTTGTTCATGGATCTCTTTTTGCATGAAATGGCGGTATTCACCTTTTTCAGCAGCAACTGGATCCCAGGCGACGGTCTCAATATCGAAATCTAACTGGCTGCGTTCTAAATCTGTTAGGTCCAATCCAGCCGCTGATACAACAGCCATTTGTCCAGATTCAAGAAAAACAACATCGCGAGTATGTTCTAGGATAGCTGGTAGATCGGAGGCAATATACATTTCCTCTTCACCGAAGCCAATTACCACGCCCCCCGCATTACCCATGCGCGCTGCTACGATGCGATCGGGGTGCAAGGCACTAAAAAGAACGACACCCTGATGACCTTCCAGATGGCGAAATGCCTGGCTAGCTGCTTGCTCTATGTCACTCTCAACCGAAAGATAGCGCTCAACTAAATGTACAATGACTTCCGTATCAGTCTCCGATTTAAACTCGACCCCTTCGGCTTCCAACTCATCCCTTAATTCGATGTAATTTTCAACAATACCATTGTGGACAATTACAACGTTTCCAGTAGATCCCATGTGAGGATGTGCGTTGCGAGCATTGGGTTCTCCATGAGTCGCCCAGCGCGTATGGCCGATACCCAAATTTCCAGAAAGGGGCTGCTTATCCACCATTGTTTCTAATCTATTTAATTTTCCAGCGTCTCGTCGTAATTCGATATGACTGTTTTCTAACACGGCGATGCCAGCTGAATCGTAGCCGCGATATTCAAGGCGTTTAAGTCCACCCAAGATGATCGGTGTCGCGTTTTGCGGCCCGATATATCCAACAATTCCACACATAGTTAGGGGTCCCTCCAAAATTATCAAGCAGCTTGCCACTGCCAGGTTGATATCCGCTTTGTAGACGTTGCCCATATAGTTACCTATTTGGTATTCCGTCAAAAATTTTTCTTGGAAGGAAAAGTTCGGGGGCGGCTCTCCCGGAGGGCATCCGCTGATCTTTCGATTTTCACAACTGTTGCAATTAGCTGTTTAACCTTACATCGAAGTAAGGAACCCTCTCCTCGTCACCCAAATAAATGGGTCATGCGCTCTCTTCCTGTTTTATTTTGAGTTAATCGATAGGCTACTCCTCAATTAGTCAATAATTATAACCTTTTGAAGCAATTTGCTCTCATCAACTCATTATGTCAGCTAGCACACCCATGCTATAATTTAATTGGTTTTGGCAGGCTTGATACCCCCTATTTTCTATATCATTGTTTGATCAATTGAAGGTGCATGCTTTGCTAAGACGACGGCATGAAAATTTAGACTGCCTAGTGGCAGCATTACAGGAGCATTAAGTGGCCTTCAACCCTATAAACTGGATTCTAGGCTTTTTCTCACTCGACATTGGGATCGATCTTGGAACGGCAAACACATTGGTGCATGTGCGCGATAAGGGCATAGTAATCAATGAGCCTTCATGGGTAGCGATTGAGAAAAAATCTCGTAGACCGATTGCTGTTGGCCAAGAAGCTAAGGAAATGGCCGGCCGTACACCCGGGAATATTCTAGTGGTCCGGCCTCTTCGTGATGGTGTTATTTCCGAATTCGAAATTACAGAAGAAATGCTGGCATATTTCATTGGAAAAACTCACGAACAGAGTATTGTGCCATTGCCAAGACCTAGGGTGGTTGTCGGGGTTCCTTCTGGCGTTACCGAAGTGGAAAAACGAGCCGTATATGATGCAGCTTTAATGGCGGGGGCACGTGAAGTGTTCCTCATTGAAGAACCTACTGCATCTGCGCTTGCGGTTGGCCTACCGATCAATGAGGTTGGTGGAACCATAATTGTCGATATTGGTGGCGGTACTTCTGAAGTAACGGTCCATTCGATGGGTGGTGTTGTAAGCACAACTTCATTACGAATTGCTGGCGACGAAATGGATGAGGCAATTTCTCAATATATTCGCAATAAATACAACCTGCTGATCAGCGATCGAATTGCTGAGCAGGTAAAGATAAAAATTGGTTCCGCTTTCCCGATCAAAGAAGAACTTACGATGAGTGTGCGGGGCCGCAATTTGGTTAACGGATTACCGGAAACTCTCGAAATTTCCTCTGTAGAGATTCGCACTGCTCTAGCAGACAAAGTAAATTTGATCGTGATGGCAACTAAAGAAGCGGTAGATAATGTTCCGCCCGACATGATCGGGGATTTGATGGACAAGGGAATTTGCCTAAGCGGAGGTGGATCGCTTTTACGTGGATTAGACGAGCGTATGAGCGAAGAACTCAAGTTGCGTTGTTGGGTAGCCGATGACCCTATGACTTGTGTGGCCAGGGGTGCGGGCATGGTGCTGGAGGATTTAGAAGCATACAGGCATCTTTTAATTAAGCTTGATTGATAGCTATTTGGGGGCAAAGTATTTTCTAAATGAATAGAAAACCGATTTCCAACTTACCCAGCATAGCCATAGCAGTCGCAACTGTAGGGCTACTACTACTGGCCCTGGGAGGCTACTTAAATCCGGCAATCAATTCAGTGCTCGATCCATTTTACGATGTACAAGGCTGGTTTTACACAAGATTTCAGGCCATTCAAGATTTCATTAATGCACCTTCTGATATAGCCCGACTACGTTTAGAAAATTCCGCATTACGAGAAGAAAATGCCGAACTGCAATCGCAAATCATAGCTTTGCAACAGCAAGTATCAGAGGTAGAACTTCTTTCCGCATTATTGGATTTTGCCCGGGCGAGACCTGAAAATAGTTATCAGGCTGCGGCTGTAATTGGTCGCGACCCTAGCCCATTCTTGCAATATGTCATTATTAATCGCGGTTCCGATGACGGGATTCGACGAGGCATGCCAGTCGTTGCGCAAGAAGGCTTGGTTGGCAGAATATCCGCTGTTACAGCGACGGCTTCAAGGGTCCAACTAATTACAGATCCTTCCTCAAGAGTGAGTGTTCAAATACTGCCCACCGAAGTGGATGGCGTGTTATCAGGGAGCATCACGGGGGATCTGAGCATCGATCTTTTGCCACAAGGAGCCAGCCTCCAAGCGGGTGACCTTGTTCTGGCTTCGGGTATTGGGGGTAATTATCCGGCTAACATACTCATTGGCCAAGTAAACACAGTTCGGCAATCCGCTACGGCGCTATTCCAGACTGCATCTGTGCAACCAGTGGTAGATTTCACGCGTCTTGAAGTCGTATTAATCATTGTAAATTTCCAACCACTTGACTTGGGTCCGCTCATCGAAGACGACAGCGCGACTCCTTAATATGCTTCTAAATATTGTTGGTGTAGGCCTAGTAACGCTATCGGGCATTTTACAGGTTACGTTAGCTCCACGAATAACGCTGCTACAAGCGCCGGCTGATCTTGTGCTGCTTTTTCTTGTTGCCTGGAACTTGCAAGAAGAAATTGAGCCGAAATGGTATTTGGGCTTAATGGGGGGTCTCATTTTAGGCTTATCTAGCGCTCTGCCCCTATGGGTACTATTGCTCGAATATGGATTGGTAGGTTTACTAATCGTGTCTATTCGTCGGAGAGTATGGCAAATCCCAGTGCTTACATTATTAACGGCAACATTGGCTGGGACATTCATGGTGGATTCGATAAGCTTGCTCTATTTATGGTTGACCGCTAACCCTATAGATCTAATTCAAATTTTAAATTTCGTGCTAATTCCTCGCATTGTTTTCAATATGCTGCTAGCACTTCCGGCTTTTGCCTTGATTAGCGAAATAGGAAAATTATTCTTGCCAAGGGAAATCTTACAGTGAGCCTCAGCAATAAATCACGAAATCAGGGACCCGTAGATATATGGCGGGTGAATTCATTCCTAGCTGTATTGGGTCTAGTTTTTATTGCTTTTGTTGCGCGCTTATTTACTTTGCAAATCGTTCAATACGACGATTGGATTTCTCAAGCAGAAAACAATCGCATTGAAGAAATAAGTCTGCCGCCGCAACGCGGTGTGATCTATGATCGCAATGGAATTGTTTTAGCGAACAACATTGCTTCTTACAATGTGGCGGTTATTCCGGCCTTGCTCCCGGATGATGATGGAGAAATAGTTGAGATTGAACTAGCTCTATCAACGATTCTGAATGTTCCTTATTCTTTGGGCTCGATCGATGATCCGTTAATTCCCTGCGGTGAAAATTTGGGTGTGGCGCAAATGGTGGGCATTCAAAGTTCATTTTCTCCTTTCGATCCTGTATTTATTAAATGTGATGTGCCGCGTGATTTGGCACTTGCGGTCTCCGAAAAATCGCTGGATTGGCCAGGAGTTGAGGTTCAAATTGAACCCGTTCGAGATTATCCGACGGGGGTCATGACGGCAAACATTATTGGATTCCTGGGCCCTATACCGGCACAAAGTGAAGTCGAATTGCGATCACTAGGATTTATTCCCGGAAGAGACAAAATTGGTTATGGCGGGGTTGAACTCTATTTTAATGAAATATTACGAGGCGAACCGGGCAAGTTAGTGGTTGAAACTGATGTGGCGGGCGAAATTCTAAGGGACATTGAAGCCCCGGTTGAAGCCACTTCAGGCCAAAACATTGTATTGACTATCGACACTCGGCTTCAAGAAGCTGCTCAATCTATCCTTACTAATGAAATCGCAGGCTGGAATGCATTCCTTGGAGACATTCGCATGACCAGTGGTGTAGTTGTTGCCGTTGATCCACGCACCGGCGAAATATTAGCAATGGTTTCCTGGCCAAGTTATGAAAACAATCGACTGGCTCGCTTTATTCCAGCCTATTATTACGAGCAGCTCATTGCGGATTCAACTGATCCATTAATTAATCATGCGTCAGGTGCTGAAATACCAGCTGGATCTGTATTCAAATTAGTTACTGCTGTAGGGGCATTAAATGAGGGCGTCGTTGGACCAAACGAAATCGTGCAGGCCCCTCCCCTAATCACGGTTCAGGAGCAGTATTTCGCAGGCGATCCGGGAAATGCGCGCGAATTTGTTGATTGGAATGACGCGGGTTTTGGCGAGCTCGCTTTTGAAGGCGGGTTAGCAAATTCGAGTAATGTATATTTTTACAAACTGGGTGGCGGTTATCCGCCCGAAGGCATTGAGGGTTTGGGAATATGCCGATTGGGAACCTATGCCAGAGCTATGGGCTATGGCCTGTTTTCTGGTATTGAACATCCTTCAGATGAAGATGGATTGGTTCCGAGCCCCACATGGAAACGTATTAATCAAGGTGAAAATTGGTCAACTGGTGACACTTATATCGCCAGCGTTGGTCAGGGCTTTGATTTAGCTACACCACTACAGGTAGTAATGTCGGCGGCGATCATAGCTAACGACGGCTCCATGATGCAGCCCACATTACTACGCGAAATTGTTGACGATAATGGCAATGTGATTGAACCATTTGTCGCAGAGGAGAGATGGGATATTACTCAGGATCCGATCATTGAACACTATGAAAATCCCTCTGGCATTGGCGCGTGTGACGAAACCGGCGAAGTGTCTACAGTTGAGCCCTGGGTGATTGAAGAGGTTCAACAAGGAATGCGGGCTGCGGTTACTTACGGAACACTAGCCGAGGAATTTGCAAACGTAACAGTTACTGCGGCTGGCAAAACGGGAACTGCGGAATATTGCGATGCTGTGGCATTCAACAAAAATCTGTGTATTCCTGGTAATTGGCCCACGCACGCTTGGACTGTCGCCTATGCGCCTTATGAAGAACCAGAAATCGCAGTCGTCGCATTTGTTTACAACGGCGGCGAGGGGGCGAGCGTGGCCGGCCCAATAGTGCGAAAAACTATTGAAGCTTATTTTGAAATTAAGGCAATAGATGCAGGGAATTCAATTCCCTAGCTGCGGTAGCGCAACCGCAATGCTATACTGAATTCAAGGACGAAAATGAGCAATTCTGTGAAGATTAAGGGCATACGAGAGGGTTTACTAGTACAAGTGCATGACTCTGATTGGACGCAAGCGCGCGAAAATTTGCTATTAGAAATTGGCGAACAAGGCGATTTTCTGGCGGGGGCAAAATTAGTTTTAGAAGTTAATGAGCATGAAATTGGTGCGGCTGAACTAGGCAAACTTCGTGACGACATTGAAGAACAGGGAATTTCCTTATGGGCGGTCTTGAGCCAGGCTGAAAAAACTTTAGCAAGTGCCCAATCGCTTGGATTAGCAACGCGAATTCATCGAAATAATGGAGTTGAAAGCGATAAGTCAGACGGTAGCTGGGGTGGAAATTCTGAAGCCGCATTTATTGAAAAGACGATCCGATCTGGTGACAAGGTGCAATTTCCTGGAAATGTAACCATTTTTGGCGATGTCAATCCAGGTGCTGAAATTGTCGCTGGAGGACATGTGATAGTTTGGGGAAAGCTGAGAGGGTTGGTGCACGCGGGAGCTGAAGGAGATACAAAGGCTAAAGTTTGTGCGCTAGATTTATCCCCTACCCAACTACGTATCGCTGACCAGATTGCCGTTCCGCCCGAACGTAAAGATAATCCTCTGCCAGAAATTGCCTTTCTTCACAATGGAAAATTGGAATCCGAACCTTGGCAAGCACCAAATAAATTGATTTAAAGCGAGCAATTATGGAAAGTAAAGTTATAACGATATCTTCAGGCAAAGGCGGGGTAGGAAAAACAACTGCAACCGCAAATATTGGCATTGCTTTGGCCCAAATGGGATTCAAAGTTGTTTGCATTGATGCCGATATTGGTTTACGGAATTTGGATGTTGTTCTCGGATTAGAAAATCGTATTGTTTACGATTTAGTTGATGTAGTTGAAGGACGCTGCAAACTTCGACAGGCGATGATCCGAGATAAGCGTCAGGAAAATTTGTTTCTGATTCCTGCAGCTCAAACTCGGGATAAATCTGCGGTAAGTCCGAGCGACATGATTCGTGTGGCAGACGAACTAAGAAATGAAGTGGACTTCATTGTGATTGATTCTCCAGCAGGAATTGAGCGAGGATTTCAAAATGCAATTGCGCCGGCGGATGAAGTGGTTATCGTCACCAATCCTGAAGTTTCAGCGGTGCGTGATGCGGATCGGATTATTGGGATGGTAGAGGCTGAAGAAAAAGGCCCAGCACGTCTGATAATCAATCGGATAAATATGGATATGGTCGAAAATGGAGACATGCTCGCCGCTGCTGATGTACTGGAACTTCTGGCTATTGATCTCATCGGTATAGTTCCTGAAGACCAAGAGGTAATTGTTAGCACCAACCGAGGTAACCCGATTGCGCTCGATCCAAAAAGCCAAACGGGCCAGGCCTTTAGAAATATTGCGGGAAGATTAGCCGGCCAAGACATTGCATTTGAAGATATTCAGAGTAGCAATGGGTTTTTGGGACGTATTTCAAAGATGATCCGCACTGGGAATAATTAGATGAGTAACTTCCTAAGCCAACTAACGAAAAAGCGTAAGAGTGCAAATGAGGCTAAAGAGCGTCTCCAGGTGCTACTCATTCATGATCGGGTTAATCTCTCTCCAGGCGCGATGGATGACTTGCGTAATGAACTTATAGAAGTAATTGCCCGCCGTTTAGATGTCGATCATAATGCTGTCAAAATAGAAATGACGAACGAGGGCCGCTCTCAGCGCTTATTAGCAGATTTTCCATTAAAAACAATCACTGGGCATAAAAGCCGCTAGTACGTCACGCGGCGGAGATTCTTTGCGAACTTCAATTTGGCGACATTTTGATTATTGGCTCTTGGGTAGTGTTGCGCTACTCATAATCTTTGGTGTGGCCATGATCAACTCTACGATTGCTGGAAATATCGAGCTGGTAGAGCTGGATGTGGTTGGGCGCCAGATTATTTATGCGGCTGCTGGATTTGTGGTCATATTGATTGCCGCATCTCAGGATTATCGACTGTGGATATCCGTAAGCCGCATTCTGTACATTCTAATAGCGGGTCTTTTGGCTTTTATCGCAATATCCGGTGGGGGTGGCGAAGGAGCTCGTTTCGGTGCGGCGCGATGGTTAGATATTGGAATTGTGCTCATTCAGCCTTCTGAGCTGGCGAAAATCACCATGATCATTATCCTGGCGGATTTCTTTGCTCGAAATCGGGACAAGATTGGGCAACCCGTTTGGATCTTTCGCTCAATTTTAAGTACGCTGGGCTTGGTCAGCTTAATTCTCCTACAGCCCGATTTGAGCACATCCATCGTTTTGCTAGTTATCTGGTTTTCCTTACTTTGGGCAAGCGGGCTGAAGGTTCGCCACTTAATGATGTTTGCATTTGGAGGACTCGTATTGGCAGCAGCTGTGTTTCCAATCTTGGCTCCCTACCAGCAGCAAAGAGTAATTAATCTTTTAGCTCCTGACCCAGAGGCGACCTTCGGAGAAAACTACAACGTGACTCAAGCTCTGATAACTATTGGTTCTGGGGGCTGGCTAGGGCAAGGATATGCACAAAGCAGCCAAGTACAACTTAGATTTTTGAAGGTGCGTCATAACGATTTTATTTTCTCTGCCATTTCTGCGGAATTTGGCTTGGTTGGCGCAGCAATTGTTATCCTATTAGAAATATTTGTGGTTTGGCGCTGTTTACGCGCGGCCAGGCTGGCGCAAGACACTTTTGGGGCGTTGCTTTCTTACGGAGTGGCTACTACTATTGCGTTCCATATGATTGTTAACGTTGGGATGAATCTACAACTTTTACCTGTAACTGGCTTACCATTACCCTTTATTTCCGCGGGCGGCAGCTCATTGCTTTCACTCATGCTAGGTATTGGCCTAGTTGAAAGTGTGGTTGCGCGACATCGCGCCTTAGATTTTAATTAGTATCGAGGAGATCCTTATTAACGCCCCTAAAATGCCCCCCGTTCGAGTTCGATTTGCCCCCTCGCCTACCGGATTAACCCATTTAGGAAGTGCGCGGACGGCCCTATTTAATTACCTGATTGCAAAACAAACCGGTGGACAATTTATTTTTCGAATTGAAGATACGGATCAAAAACGTTTTGATCCTGAGGCCGAGAGCGATCTCACGCAAAGTTTACGCTGGCTAGGAATTGAATGGGATGAAGGTCCGGACGTTGGTGGACCGCACGAACCCTACCGCCAATCTGAACGGAGCCAGATATATCGGGAACACGCTGAAAAACTTGTGGAATCGGGACACGCGTTTTTTTGCTTTTGTACTCCGGCCGAGCTGGCTGAGGTTCGCAAAGAGCAACAAGGGCGTAAGGAAGCGCTGCGTTATTCTGGCATATGCCGCACTATTGATCCAGAACGGGCGGTTGAGCGGGTTAACAATGGGGAGAGCCACGTGGTGCGCTTCAAAATGCCGAAGGAAGGCAGCATCACAGCTCAGGATTATTTACGTGGAGACATTCGCGTAGAAAACCGCACAATGGACGACAAAGTATTGCTGAAATCTGATGGACATGCTCTATATCACTTGGCGGCATTGGTTGATGATCACATTATGGGCATCACACATGTTTTCCGAGGGGAGGAATGGCTGCCCAGCTTGCCGCTACATGCGCATATCTATGAAGCCTTTGGCTGGGATCAGCCTATTTGGGTGCATCTTTCTGTTTTCCTGAAACCCACCGGCAAGGGCAAGATGAGCAAGCGGGAAACCGAAGCAATGAAAGGTTCCGGTAAATCCATTTTCGTGCGCGACTTTCCAGAATTGGGCTACCTTCCTGAAGCAGTCAATAATTGGATCGCGCTCATGGGTTGGAGCCTCGACGACCATACGGAATTTTTTCATATGGAAGATTTAATTGAAGGCTTTTCGCTCGAAGGGCTTAACCCCGCTCCGGCTGCCATCGACTTCAAAAAGTTGGATCACTTTAATGGCCTGCATATTCGGGATCTCTCGAACGATGAGCTGGCCAAACAGTTAATGCCGCAGTATTTAGCTGCTGGTGTTGAACCCGAAATGGAATTCTTGACCAAGATAATGCCCCTAATTCAAACAAGACTAGCTACTCTGGATGACGCTCCTGCATTGACCGCCTTTCTATTTATTGATGAGATTCAAATTGAGACGGAAGCCATTCCTGGCAAGGGCATGGATTTCAAACAGACCCGTAATGCCCTAGAAAAGAGCCTGGAACTTATGGAAGGACTGCCTGCATTTGAGGCCGAATTGATGGATAGCCCTATGCGCGAGTTGGCCGATGAATTAGGGCTTAAAGCAGGCCAGTTGTTTACCAGCCTGCGCAACGCGGTCACTGGGCAGCAGATTAGCCCCCCACTTTTTGAAAGCATGGAATTGCTGGGAAAGGAACGTACATTCGCACGAATCAATCAAGCGATCAGCAAACTTAGCTAAGCAAAAGCGAGTGGTTGAGTATAATTACCGCGATTTATTACTGGGGATTTGTCTAGTGGTAGGACGTCTGACTCTGACTCCAAATAGTTGGTTTCCATACCTTCCATACAGTGGTCTCCAGTCCATCTAGTCGACAATTTCAAAGAATTTCGTTCCACTCAGTCCATTATTTCCACTGATTCCATGACTATTACCGCGGAATTACAGCGGAGATATTCCAACCCGAGAAAGGAAAGGCGGTCTCACTTAATTACTTAGGCTTTCTAAGTCAGAGTAATACAGCCCTCTTGAACATAGTGAGCATAGTGTACATTGTGTGCGTGTAGTTCGTTTTTAGGGGGAATTAATTCGTAAAAAAGTACATAGTGTGCATAGTTTCCGTTGTGTGCATGTTGTTTGCACTAGATAAGAACTGAACTCAACGGGTTTTTTGTCCCTCTTACTGCACAGCATACTTCTAATCTTCCATCTGTGAAGCAACCTAGTGGCTCGTCTTAAAGTTTTAGCAGCTAATTATGTTTTGAGCCATCGGGCATTATTGCTTCGCTAAAACTGGCATTCTCAATGTTTGCACCAGAGAGATTTGCACCTTGCAAATTCGCTCGAAATAAATTTGTTGATTGCAGATCAGCGTTGCTGAGATCAGCACCTTCCAAATTTGCCATTCGCAAGTCCGCGTTACTCAAATTTGCATTACGAAGATTTGCATGAAAGAGATTGGCCTCCATCATGAAAGCATTGCTCAAATCAGAATCCTCGAAATTGGCTTCAGTGAGATTAGCTAATTCAAACACTACACTTATTAATTGGGCTTTTTTGAAGTTTGCAGCTGGAAGGTGAGAACGGAAAAATGACGTTGTATCAAACATACTTCCATTGAAATTCACTTTTCGAAAATCTCCATTTTTCAATTCAATTTGTTTAAATTTCCTTTCCCCAGCTTCATGTCTCTTGATAATATCTTTTACATCCATTTCATATCACTCCACAAAGTCAATGTTTGCATTTGCATGTTTGGTTTTTCAAAAATCAAATCATTCATATTCTTGGGAAATAAAATGTTTCACTTGATTATCCCTCTACGAATATTCCGGGGATAGATCGCCTGACTAGATTCCTAGCATCTTCACTGACGCTAATTGACAGCCATTTTAGTTTCTTATTTCGCATTATGTGGGATACGCCTTGATCCGTTAGATTTTCGCAGCCTGAGACGATAAGCGTCTCAAGATTGGGGAGACCGCTTGCCACATCGAGGGTTCCATCTCCGATTTGAGGACATAAGCCTAAATTTAGTTTAGTTAGTCCCTTGAGATTCTTTAATGATTTGACGCCTTTGTCAGTAATGTTCTTATTCCATTGAATCGTTAGCTCTTTTAGAGAGACCATTTTTCCCAGGTTCTTCAGACTTGAGTTGGTCATCTTCCCGATGTGTTCTAGTTTTAAATATTTCAATTCCTTTAGATCGGCCAGATGATCGATACCTTTGTCCGTAATGTTCTCGAAGTCCTGGTAGTGACTAAGGTTGAGCCATCTAAGTCTTTTCAAATTGGTCAAAGATTCCAAACCTTCGTCTGAAATCTGATTGCAACCATTGAGATTTAGCCAGGTTAACCCCGCTAACTTTCCAACTTCATGCAGAACAGCATCAGTTATTTCTCCCCCACCAAGAGTTAGTGAAACCCCTGCTATTTCAAGATCGTCAATTTCCTGCACTTTTTTGAAATAGTCAATAACCATTTGGAGGTTGATATTCCCATCCTCTAATGGGTATCCGAATAAGCTTATTTCGTAATCGTTGGGGATCACCCAATCATTTCCCTTTTTTTCTAGTATTTGCCAAGCTTTGTCGCTATTCTTTGGTCTTCCCTGAAGATTTACAAGGTGGTCGCTTTTGTATCGTAAATTATCGGTCATCGTTTTACCTCATTTGCTTTGAATTGATAGCGATCGCATCAATTTACGTCTAAAATTTCAATTACGACAGGTGTAAGCTGTTGACCCTTCAAAGTTGTATACATATCCGCATATATATAAATTGGGGGATCCTCAGTCCAGCCATCCCAACCTGGCCTGTAGGCAGCGTGAACGTCATATTCATCTCGACAAGTCGTTTTTGTGCAGGCAATTCGATTTGAACCACTGAAAGCCTCATATGCTTCAATATTGAAAGGGTAATTTGATCTACATCCGGGACATGTAGATGTGCCAGTGATCACAACAGGGAAGTCAACTGGCGTCTCATCAAAGCTAATGGCAATCACATTGGAGAAAAAGCGCTTGTTTTCCCTCAGTGCCTTAAATTCTTTTTCGATCTTACTTGAGGATTCCTGTTCCCATTCCATTCGATTCTCCTTTTAGAGCTTCCACTTTTCACTGGCACCAAAATTGCCATTGAGATTTCCCGCCACGGAAGTTTTTTATGCCAGCAAGACTGGTTCCACAGCCATAGACTGTATATTGATACTTGCCAGATGAAACATCAATATTCGTTTTCCCTGTCCCTAAATAGAAAGTGTAATTTTCAGGACCGGTGAGATATATGGTTAGTGTTCCCCACGTCTGGTTATTGATTACAACCTTGACGGTTTTCCCATCATTTTTCTCTGTTTTACATTTTGTCAGTTTAAGTGTGTTGCCTTTCTTTTTGACAATAAATCTTCCCTCCACTGTTTCGCCACAGTTTTGGTATGAATATTGATAAGTCCCCGCAGGGAGTTCACCTTTTGTCTTCCCGGCAGGTAAAGTGAGCCAAACTGTATTCGGACCCACAAGATTAATTCGCACAACACCGCCGGTTTTGTTTTGATAAAAAACTTGAATGTCACCAGTTGCGTTATTTCCAGTTGAGGCTTTGCATTTATCAAGCTTGAGTGTATTGCCCTTTTTTTTGACTCTGAACGTTCCGCTCTGCTCTGTCGCGCAATCTACATATGAATATTGATAGATGCCTTTCGGTAAGGTAATTTTGTTCTTACCAGTGGCAATGTTTAGCCATAGATCTTTGGTCCCTGTAAGATGAATTCGAACTGTCGCACCAGATTTATTTTGAATGAAAATTTCGACTTCATTGGGATTGCCTGCTGCTGTGGTATTTTTACATGTTTCAAATTTTAGTACGGTCCCTTTTTTCTTTAGAACAAAAATACCGGTCTGTTCTTCACCACAATCCCAGTAGGAGTATTCGTATCTTCCCATTGGCAGATCTGCTTTTGAACGTCCAGAGGGGACAGTACGCCATAAGTCCACAGGACCCACCAAGTGAATCCGAATATCCTTTCCTGTTTTGTTTTGATAAATGATCTCAACTGAAGATGTCTGCTGAGTATTACTTGCAATTGCTGGTGAAACTGTGCCAAGCATTAAACAAAGACATACAAACACAGTCAGTAATGGCGTTATTTTCGTCACTTTCACTCCAATACAAATACCGATTACTTCTATTTTTGCATAATTCCTCTTTTAAACTAGAGGTAATTGAATATTTATTTTTATGACAAATGTCACATCTTTAATATTCGAAAACTCCTGATAATGGTTAGGAGAGTCGCACGCGATTTCGTAATTTGGGGAATGGATTTGCCCCGTGGATGTTTTTCAAGTTCTAAAAGGAACGTCACAACCTAGTATTCAAAAGGAAGACCCGATGGAAAAAACAAAGTACACATTTTCGAAAACTTGCTTAGGGAATCCATTAAATTTGGATGTTGAAACTGAAAAGTATTGTATTTACTGCAAGTCGATAGGCGAACCCAACTTCCGAGATCCCTCTTATCCTATGGGCTTTGCTGAATGCAAAAATTATGAAAGCTCAAATGCGACGCCCGCCCTGAATAAAACTTGCGAATTATGGGAAGAAAATTCAAAGGTTCGTTTTTGGTTGTCAAAGGGCTATATGGAAAACAATCTTGAAGGATTACCGAAAAAGCCCTGGTATCAGCTTTTTGACGATGGGCCGGATGGTATTAAGGGCACGAAATAGCTTAATCCAGCTGCTATTGGATCAAGCTATTTTTCAGAATGACACTTTCGTTTACTTATTGTTTCGATTCAAAATCTAATTGGCTCGCAAACCATCAAGCAAGCGAAATTATCTAAATGTTCTCTCATTCCAAGTCAATTGTCACTTTTGAAATAAATCGCACGGGCCTACAATTGTCTTAAATCTTCAATTCCGAGGAGGAAATCTTGACTGCAGCAAAGCCGAGAAATGAGCTCCATACGTTTGGCGAAATCAATTTTGTAAAAGTCCCCACTGGCGAGTTCATGATGGGTTCAGATAGTTATGGTGACGAAACGCCTTATCACAAGGTGAACATTCCGTATGATTATTTCATCGGTCGCTACCCTCTTTCCTGGGAGCAATACAAAATGTTTGGGGATATCTCAGGGGAAAAGGTCCAAATCCCATCTGGAAAGGATGACCATCCGGTAACTAATGTACGATGGAACGAGGCTCAAGACTATATCCTATGGCTAAACTCCACCTATGGAGAGGATTTGCCCGAAGGCCTCGAATTCTGTTTACCGAGTGAGGCTGAATGGGAGAAAGCAGCAAGGGGACCAGAGAGCAATGAATATCCATGGGGTGAGCGATTTGAGAAAGAATTGTGCAATACAAGCAACAGTCAACTTAATGGCACAACCAAGGTGGGTAAGTACTCACCGAAGGGGGATAGCGTTTACGGCGCTGCTGATATGGCTGGCAATATCTATGAATGGACGCAGAGTCTATATAAGCCTTATCCCTATGATCAAAAGGATGGGCGAGAAAATCTAGTGTCGAGCGGAGATCGGGTACCCAGAGGCGGTTCCTGGTTTGATTCCGGTACGGGATCAAGGTCCGCCTACCGTTTTTATAACTACTATCCAAAGGATTGGCTTCCCCTAACAGGATTTAGAGTAGCCATTGCTCCCCGGTAATGAGCAGCATTATTGATTGTTGATATAAGTGAAGCAATTGCATAAGCAGAACATCTAGGTCGCGTATAACGTGATTTCGAGCTAACTAACGATTTTGTGGACTTGCAAGTGAGAGAAAGTTATGAGTGTCAAAGCTGCAGAGAAAACTGAAAATGGGTTTATATACACGGGCAAGAGTGTTGCTCAAGTAATAAAAAAATTGCCTGCCGTTATGGTTAGCCGACCAGTGCTCACCCAAGAGCAAATTTATTCGGATGCAAGGAAGTTCGGTAGCACTGTTCCACTATCTATTCAGCACTTCTTGAGTGGTTCAGTTGCCGACGTTAAAGACGTAGTGAAAAAGCAGCTAACTGCTGATCTTGATTGGTTGGCTGCGCCAAAAACCACGTTCGTTTTGGAAGCAACGAAGTCGACTGCCTTGATACATACTAAGTACACGCGCGAGAATATAACGCTCGATTACTACATCAATCTTTGGCGGTCGAAAGGAGATGATGGCACAGAAATCTACTACTTTGCGATCGCCGAAAGAAATTGGTAGAAAACCCCAATTTGCTAATTTGATCAACGTTTCGAGATTAGTCCGTATTGACCTCAGGCAAAAACTGATAAAAATCCAGCGCTAGTTTATTTAGCTCGATTGAGCAAAGGCAGTAGGAGATCAACGGCTCAAGGGCTATTACCGCGGAGCCCAAAAAGTGAGGTCAAAGCCCCTCATTTCCATCCTGACGAAATGGACAAAACACCTGATTTTCCCTCTAAAAGTGTATAATCACCAACTGTAAAAACCCAATATTGGGGATTTGTCTAGTGGTAGGACGTCTGACTCTGACTCAGAAAGCCCTGGTTCGACCCCAGGATCCCCATCAACAACGCAGCCCCGAACTATTTCGGGGCTGTCTGATTTCTAACCAGACAGCCTTAGGACAAAAGTAGACCGCCTTTCCAATCTCTAGTTGGATTATCTCCGCGGTAATTCCACTGTAATAGACATGGAAGTAATGGACTGAGTGGAATTAAATTCTTTAAAATTGTCGATCATGGAGTTATCGACCAAATATGGATTAGTCCATCCCAGCCAGCAGTGGCCAATTTTGTTCCATCAGCTGAGACCGCTAATATGCCCCCACCTCCTGGTGAAGAAGAAGTGAACAAAGGATTAAGGTCAGAACTTTGATATATTTTTAGAAGACCATCCCTTGATCCAGCATAAATTATCGAGCCATCTGGTGAATATTCAACATTCTCTACCCAATCTGGGAAGTCAGATAGTTGCTCAATCAATTGTCCTGTTTGAAGGTCCCAGATCCACACGGCACCTGTGATGCAGATCAAGTTCTCATTGGAGGATTCGCACAGACCAGTGGCGATGTGAGAAGCATCGGGCGAGATGGAAAGACTTGAGACTTGTCCGGAATGGAAGAGGATATTATTTTCCGTGCCATTGTTTGCGGTCCAAATACGCACATTCCTAGACGTACCGCCCCCCACAATATATTGGTCGTTGGTAGAATAGTCGATAGCTGGGATGTTCCAGAATTCTGCTAACTGAAGAATAGGTTCCCAATTGGAGACCGAGAAGGTCAAAATAGCGGCATCTGGAAATGCGGTCGTGCCACCCACCGCTAAAGTTTGGCTGTCATTTGAGAAGGCAATACTGCTAGGTTGCCCGGAAAAGAATAGGGTCTTCAACAATTGGTTGGTGCTCATGTCCCAAATGTTGACGCTGCCATCATTGATTGCAGCAGCCATGTAACGACCATCGGGGGAAAAGGCAGTGTCCCAAACGATCGAATTGTTGGCGAGGAAGGATTCCTGCAAGTCTCCGGTCGACACTTCCCAAAGACGAATTTCAAAATCATCCGAGTTCCCCCCCGAGGAAAGGATCAGTGAGCCGTCTGGTGAAAATTCCAGGTCTCGTAAGGTCTCTCCAAAACCAAAACTTGAAGCGATTGTTAGCTGGGTAATGGAATGGGCTGAGATCTTTTCAGCAATTGGTGTAGGGGTCAGCGTTGGTTCAGCAGTGTTGGTTGGGTCAATTACTTCTGTTGCCGGGAGTGTGGCTGTTTGTTCAGGTCTTTCCTGGGTAGAACCTGAGCCACAGCTGGCAAGTAATAGAATCGAAATGGAGATAATGCATTGGAGCCATATTTGCCTTTTCATGCTGGAATTGTATTATGAATTTTGAGATGGGGATGTTCGAGTATTGATCTTACTTAAATTCCGTGTGGGATCCTCGTGCATATTGGATGTTACGTTACATCCTAGATTTACCTCCTCTTCTTATCTCGAGTTGGATTATGTCCGAGGTAATTCTGCTGCAGTTCCGGTGCAGTTAGGATGGAAATATTGGACTCAAATCTCTCATTTGTTGTGTGAATCTGGACAATTTAGAACAAGACGGAAAGGGTGGAAATGAAATCCTATGTTTCGAATTTATCCATCGCCATCGGAAAAAGTGCTGAGAAAACTGACAAGATGCTGGATAAATTCTCTCGGTTTTTCCATATGTAGAAGATGACCCGTTCCCTGCATAACTATCTTGCGAGAGTTAGGAACCGACCGATCAATCATTTCGGCCATATCTAGACAAACTGGAATGTCATTATCTGCAGTCACAACCAAAGTAGGTGCTTGTATTTCACTCATGCGTCCAGCCGCGTTTGGGTCAAGGGACCGGCGTGGACTATCGTGGACAAAACCCCAAAAGGAAAAGTCTTTAGCTAATCTTTTGAACTGGTCTCCCACAATTGGATCGATTATTGTTTTCGAAAAGAACGAAGAATTCATCCAGGCATCTACAGCCGTCCCCAAATCTTGGACTTTGACAGCTGCAATTATTTCGTTGAGTACCGAACTTACCTCCTCACCATAAGCCTCTACAACAGGTGAGGAATACCCATTTATCCAGGGCCCTATCGAAATGAGCGCGCTCGTCATTTGGGGGTACGCTAGAGCAAAATCAATGGCGATACCGGAACCCATCGACCACCCAACGATGTGGGCTTTTGATAGGCCAATATGATTGAGAAGAGAAGCTAAATCCTCGAAATCGGACTAAGGTGTATCCTCCTCGGGAACTGAAGATTTTCCAAACCCTCTTACATCATATCTAATGACCTTATAGTTATTAGCTAGCACACTAAATTGCTTATCCCAGTGTCGATGATCACCAATGTTTCCATGTATGAATACAATAGGTTCGCCGCGGCCATCCACTTTATAATAGAGGCGACCCCCTGTAACATTCGCAAAATCTCTCAATAATCTTGGCAAAACTTATCGCACTCCCATTTGAGCATCCCTATATCCTTATTTCTAACCAGAAATTCTATTTACTTCCCTTTTTGTCCTAAAGACCTGCTTCGTTCAGAAGAGATTCAATATTTTTTACTTGCACAGGGTGATAACCTTTTTTCACGCCATCGAAAATTCGACGAGCATCCTTCCTGGACCATTCTTGCTTCACCAAGGCAGAATAGATTGGAGCAATAGCCAAACCACGTCCAACCCGGCCAAGGTATTTTTCAACTCGTGGGATTATTTTTTGATACCCACTATTGATGCAGATCTCAAAGAAATAGGATAAAACACCAGCTTTTTTGCTATTTGCGAGACCGAATAATTTGTCTAGATATTCGCAATCTTCTATGGGTGTCTGGTTAAGGACCCCCTGCAAAAAGGCGACTATTTGTGCACCGTCCCAATTAGCTACATCTTCTTCCGATGGGAGTTTGCCTTTCAGGTAGGCGTCCAACACAGTCATTGTTTGATCATACAGTGAGGAGGGGGCTTCAAAGCCATCTTTAGGAATTGCGCGATCAAATACCCAGTTTTGCACATCCACAACTTCTACAACATCCGGTAATTCTTTTTCGAGAAAAATAAGAAATTCCTCCGTCGTGATTGAGCGGAATTGGTATTTATTTATATATTTCTGTAGGAATGTATCGAATCTCTTTCTTCCAACAGCCGCCTCTAATTTCAAAAGAAATTGATGTCCCTTGTCATAAGGAATTGACGAAAAGTTTTTGTCGGGATCCAATCCTTCCGTTGTTGTTCGCAGTCGCGTGATGTCGTTTTCGGCACCGAAATTGTCAATCGTTTGAAGAAGGTTCTTAAGATAAATCGCCATAAGCAACTGAGCTTTATCTTTGCCTTCAAGTGCTTCAGCAATCCGAATTTCAGCATATCTTGTCCATCCCTCATTAATCCAAAAGTGATCCCAAGTTGCATTTGTGACCAGGTTTCCTGTCCAAGCGTGAGCGAGTTCATGATAAATGATGCTAAGAAAACTTCGGTCACCAACAAGAACAATGGAGTTTAGAAAAGTAAGACGCGGGTTTTCCATGCCTCCATATGGGAAAGAAGGGGGCATAATTAATATGTCATATCGATCCCAGAGATATGGGCCAAGTAACTTTTCTGCCTCTGAAAGCATTTTTTCATTTCCAGCATATTCCCAAGCAGCTGCCTCGATTATCTCGGGTTCGGCATATATACCAGTCCTGGGTCCAATTTCAGAAAAAACCAAGTTTCCAACAGCAAGCGCGAACAAATAGGAAGGTATGGGCTGCTTCATTTCAAATGAATATTGCGTTGACGAGCCCTTTGCGGTCGAATCAATTGATTGGGCAGCCATTACTGCAACTAAGGAATTGGAGACTTCAATTTTCGCATTGTAAGTAAAACGGACTGAGGGTGAATCCTGACAGGGGAAAAGGCTGCGTGCATGGATAGGTTGGCATTGACTGTATAGGAATGGATGAACTTTGCCTGCGGTTTGTACAGGAGTTGTCCACTGAAGCGCCGCAGCCTCTGGGCTAGTTGAGTACTCAATGGTGAACTCAGTAATCCCAGCAATATTCTCGATGTGCAGGCGTTGAGCAAGAATGGAATCATCCTTGTCAAACTTCCATTGTATTTTTTTCTTTGCTGAGTAAATGGATTCTATATTCAATTGAGAAGTATCCAGAAACAAGGATTCACCAGATTCTCTATCCAGCGTATATTTTGCCTTTCCCTGAATAATCTGTGTTTTGAAATCCACAGTGAAGTGAAAATTGATGTGCTTTATTTGACTATGTGATTGATCAATATATGAATGTGGGTCCCTGATATTCATTCAATATCCTCACCTGATGACTTACTTATCGCTTTGCACTTCAATGGCAAAGCCAAATATATTTATGTTAAATCCGAATAGGAATCCAGATTATTTAAACGGCCACTTTCAAATGGGCAATTCAGTTTATTTTCTTTTGTACATTTAGTTGAATGCTTAATACTATTTCCGATGACAATGGGCGCAACGTATTTATAGGGAAATCCAGTCATAATCATTAATTCAGTTCTTAATTGCGCCTGTTCCAATGATTCAGGACATTGAACTATTTTAGAAATATTTTGTGTCAAGGTGCCAATCATGGTTTGGTCTCCTTTCCAATAAAGGTTGCGCTCTTCGCAAACGCTATACGAAGTAAAGCACGGTCTGAGCTAGCAGAAATGATCCTGAAAACTATCCAATTTGAAGTCGACGCCATTGATTAATCAAATCATAAATTGATTTAGGAATATGCAGTGGTGTCAAATGTCCCAAAATTTTAGGGACAATTGACCCTAGTACTCCTCACCTGCATTTATCAACAATTATCACTATTTGGTCAGCCTCCGAATTCATTTAATTAATGCAGGCAGGCAACCTCTAACGGAGATGACATTTCCCACAAAGGTTCTAATTAACACGCGCCCTCGTTTTAATAAGCATGATACTCTTATCAGCCTGTGGTGCTGAAAACGCTGCGCTGGTTCCAGAATTTGTGGTTGCGCCTCAGAAATCCCTAATGAATTTCCAGAAACTGTAAAGGAAAAAATTGTCTAGAGTTGAGTCGCCCCTTTTGGTGCAGTTTTGGTGCAAACAGCGTGCACACTACGGAAACTATGCACACAATGCACTTTCTTACGAAATAATTCCCCCTAAAAATGAACAATACGCACACAATGCACACTATGCTCACTATGTACAAGAGGGCTGTATTACTCTGACTCAGAAAGCCCTGGTTCGACCCCAGGATCCCCATCTGATTTTTTAGTAGCAAATCATTGATAGTAATTCCAATTAAATAATCCAATCTAAAGCAACATGTTCCTGTACTTCAGTTCTCTAATGCCCCATTGAAATAATGTTTTTTGGCCAATCGCTCTATAAACATTGTTCTAGTTTTGTTTCTGTATTGGAAGTGAAATACAATCTAGAAACTTCAAGCATAAAAATTTAGACATTATTCTTGACTCCTAGTCTCATAATATGCAGTTTAACCACACGTTGGGCATAAACAAAACATTGTACGGAATGGAAAACACTAAATCATGAAATCGCTGCGCAAATTAATCAAAATTTTTACAACATTGTATAGAAGCATACTGTGGAAGATAAACAAATCTTTTCGTACCAGAGGGATAATCAGAACAAAACAAGGAATCTTCAACATCGTTTTTAATGTTGAAGATTCAATCAGTAGATCATTGTTTCTCTATAAAAAATATCACTTAGACCATGTAGAAAAAACAATTGCATTTTTGCAAGAGCAATATGGCTACAAGAAGGGCGAGGGGACCATGTTGGATATTGGGGCTAACAATGGGGTGATATCGATTGCGATGCTGAGCAATGGCTATATGAATCAGTCAATTGCTATCGAGCCAGACCCAACCAACTATTCAATTCTGCTAGAAAACGCAAAACTAAACAATCTGTACGAAAGCATGATCTGCCTAAATGTTGCCGCATCTGACTCAAAGTCTTCTTTAGACTTCGAGCTAAGTGCAGACAATTATGGGGATCATCGCATTCGAAATGACCAAGATATTAGTGACCAGCTTGAACTTTATCAGGAAACAGTACGACAGATTATTACAGTTCCATCTGACACTTTAGACAACATACTTGAGGGGATAGAAAGCAAATTCAAGACAAACATTGCGCTAATTTGGGTTGATATTCAGGGACATGAGGGCTTCGCCTTTGAAGGTGCAAAAAAAATATTCTCAAAAGATATTCCTGTGGTGTCAGAAATCTGGCCCTATGGGATATTGCGCTCAGGCAAATCTCTAGTAGATTTCAATGTGATTGTTAGCTCAATTTGGTCGCATTTTTGGGTTTGGCGAAAAAATAAGTTTGTAAAATATCCTATCGAGTATTTTTCATATTTTCTCGATGAATTGGGGACAGACGGCGATTTTGATGATGTTATTTTCAGCAAATAACCCACATTTGCTTGTTTTTAATCATTCAAATATTGCAGCGAAAATTATTGCCATTCCTAGTAATTGAACCCTTTAATTCCATAAAGTGTATTCAGTGAAATCGCGTCTTCGCGAAGTCCATTTTTAGTGCGTGGTTGACCCATTGCGAAGCCCACCCTATAATGAGTGGTTATACTCAGGCAACCCTTAAGGAGGTGCCCGATCGCCAATATAAATCAAATTTTTCCCGTTCAACATACATTTAATGGAGAAGAGAAGATATGAAGAAGAACAAGCTTTTTAGTCTGCTTGCACTTCTTATGATCGCTAGCATGGTGTTAGTAGCATGCGGTGGTTCAGATACCACAAGCGACACAGGAAGCACTTCAGACACATCCAGTGATACAGCAGATACTGCCGACGACAGCGCCGATGACGTGGCTGCCGAAGAAGCACCGCTGATCATTGGTACAACAGACAGTTGGTCAAGTTTTGAAAGCGCATGGGTCTACAGTTTCCACGATTGGGAACTATTCCACCAATGTGCTGATGGCCTATTGAATAGCGTTGCGGGCGGAGCTGGCGAAGTTTATGAAGCTCTCGCAGAAAGCTACGAAGTTAGCGCTGATGGTACAGAATACACCTTCCACTTACGTGAAGGCGTAGTCTTCCCTGATGGCACTGCTTTCAATGCTGATGCCGTGATGTTCTCACTAGATCGAATTGCAACAATTGCTGAAATCGAAGGCGCAAACGCTGATTTCCTTTACACCGCCTACACAAGTGGTGCAGAGAAGATCGACGATATGACCGTTAAGGTTACTTTTGCTGATGCATTCGCATTCGCTCCTCAGTTGGTTGCAACCAACCCCTGGAAAATTTTGAATCCCAATCAGTACAGTGCAGATGCTGCTGGCACCACCAATACCTCTTGCGGTATTGGCCCATATGTAATCGACTCCTTCTCTGAAGGCGAAGAGGCCGTATTTGTTGCTAACGAAAGTTATTATGGTGACGCACCCGCAGAAAGCACAGTGATTATTCGCTACTTCGCCGATTCATCCACAATGGCACTCGCTTTGCAGTCTGGCGAAATTGACATTGCCTGGAAGAGCTTGGCTCCTGGCGATTTAACTGCGCTTGAAGGTGCTGAAGGTGTAACTGTTGAAACTCAGGGCGGAACAGAAATTCGCTACTTAGTTTTCAACTCCACCACCCCTCCTTTCGACAATCCTGACGTTCGACTTGGCTTAGCCATGTTGCTAGATCGACAGGAAATTGCCGATCTAGCTTGGCAGGGCATCAAAGTGCCTCTGTACTCCATGGTTCCTCCTGGATTCTTGGGTCACAACCCTGCTTATGAAGGAACAGAAGATGTGGAGGCCGCAAAAGCACTATTGGCCACCGCTGGCATAGACGAAGCCAATCCTCTGGTCATGGATCTCTGGTACAGCCCCACTCACTACGGTGACACCGAACCTGATGTTGCTGCAGTACTCAAAGAACAGCTTGAAGCCAGTGGTGTTGTTCAGGTTTCTCTGCAGTTCCTAGAATGGGCCGCTTATCGTGATGCTGGCCGAGCTGGCGAAATGCCTGTGAACTTGTTGGGCTGGTACCCGGATTATCTTGATTCGGACAACTACCTCAATCCGTTTGCTCACTCACCTGCTTCATGGTCCGGATCTTTCTACGATAATCCTGACATGGACGCACTCCTGGACGCGCAGGCTTCTGCACAGGACGAAGGCGAGCGAATTGCATTGCTCGGTGATGTTCAAGATTTGTGGGTAACAGAAAGCCCCTTCGTCCCGATTGGACAGGGTTCCCTCTTTGTTGCATACAATGACGGCATCTCCAACGTCGTGCTCGACCCGTTGGCTTTGTTCCACTATTTCTTGATCGAAAAGGAATAGTCTGAGCTAGCTAGACTTTAGTTACACAATAAGGGGCTCGGTCAAAAATCATCTTGGTCCGAGCCCCTTATTTTTTCAAAATAAGATAATTCTATGTCCGATCGCTTAAGAAAATATATTCTTGTCCGTCTATTGCTGACAATACCGATGCTGCTTATCCTGGTATCTATTGTCTTTGTGGTTCTGCGCGTGCTCCCGGGAGATCCGGCCCTCGCTATCTTGCGCGAAGGCGCATCCGAAGAACAGCTAGACGCGTTTCGAGCTTCAATGGGACTGGATAAAACCATTCCCGAACAATATGTAGAATTTTTAAGTGGGGCCATTCGCTTGGATTTTGGCGAATCAATGACTCGCGATCGATTAGTAATTGATGAAATTAAGACATTTTTCCCAGCCACAGTTGAGCTGGCCCTGTATAGCATGGTCGTAGTTGCTGGGATGGGTATTATTTCGGGGGCTTATGCCGCCAAAAACCGGAAATCTCCTGCGGACTACACGATTCGGGTGGCTAGCATTGTTTTGTATTCGATTCCAATCTTTTGGTTAGGAATCATGTTTCAAATGTATTTTGGAGCCCAATTGGGTTGGCTACCCGTATTCGGGCGCTTAACTTCAGGGAATGTTCCCGAAGTATCTATAACCGGTCTTTACACAATTGATGCCCTGATTACGGGCGATTTTGATTTATTTATCGATGCCATTAAGCATCTTGTACTTCCCGCGATGACTTTAGGCCTCGTTCTGGGCGGTGCTTTTGCGCGCCTGACTCGCGCCAATATGTTGGTTGTGCTCGAGCAGGATTTCATCACCGCAGGAAGGGCCAGAGGAATCACAGAACGTGCGCTGGTTTATAGGCACGGTCTACGTAATGCATTTATCCCCATTATTACCATTCTAGGATTGCAATTCGCGGCACTATTAGCAGGTGCAATTCTTACAGAAACCACATTTTCATGGCCCGGTTTAGGTCGATTAGTTGTCGACCGGATTTTTGATCGCGACTTCACCACAGTTCAAGCCAGCATTTTATTCTTTGCGATTGTGGTGGCCGGCATTAATTTACTTGTGGACATTCTCTATGGCTTTATTGAGCCAAGAATTCGGTATTAATCACAATGAGCAAAAAAGGAAATAATTCGATCGATACTAAAGAAGAACTAAACACGACGCTCTCAGAAGAAGGCATTGGTCTCTTAGGCCGTTTCTTACGCGGCAGAATTTGGTATGGCGCCGAATGGTACTTCGCAGTGGCTGGGGCTACGGTTCTTATTGCAATCTTGTTAATGACTCTGTTTGCCCCAGTATTAGCGCCTTACGACCCCAATGGTTTTGTAGCCGCTCCATTTATCCCTCCAGGCGGCGGCCATCAACTGCTCATCGTACGCGATTCTGATGCAAATAATGTAAATATTGATTCCTTAGATCAACAAGTCTTTGGCGTTATTCGCAACAAAAATGGGGATAAAGTGGCTAGAGAGTTAACCGATTCAATTACGCGATATGGCGATCTGGATGCGCTTGCATTGGCTCTCGCTGCAGGGGAAGTTGATTTTGCTTTTGTGGACGAATTGGACGAGTCCATGATCCCGCTATCTGTCAACAATTTGACAATTGTAGTACGAGGAATGGGCACAAGCTTCCCGCTAGGAACCGATAATTTAGGCCGCGATATGGTCAGCCGAGTTATCTGGGGTGCTCGAACTGTTATGTCAGTCGCGCTCCTTTCTGCTCTTTTTTCTTCCACAGTTGGAATTACTTTAGGGTTAATTTCAGGATTTATGAGTGGCTTGGTAGATCGAGTTCTGTCTCTAACAATGGATAGCCTTTATTCTTTCCCGGGCCTGCTTTTGGCAATTGCAATGGTAGCCATGCTTGGGCCAGGAATGATCAATGTAGCCGTTGCTGTGTCCGTGATCTATATCCCCACCTTTTTCCGCGTTGTGCGTGGTCAAGTGCTGACTATTAAAGAGGAGCTGTACGTAGATGCGGCGAGAAGCTTGGGAGCAAAAAGCAGCTCAATCCTTTTGGAATACATTTTGCCCAATGTCATCCCGTCCATAGTCGTAGTATTTTCTATAAATATTGCCGATGCTATTCTGACCGAGGCTGGATTAAGTTTTATTGGTCTGGGTCTGCCACCTGACATTCCAGATTGGGGCTATGACCTTAGCAAGGGCCACAGCTTTTTGGTAGCCGGACATTGGTGGCTAATTACCGTTCCTGGTGTCCTAATTACTTTAGTCTCCTTGTCCTTTAGTATGTTGGGCGAAAGTCTTTCCGAAATCCTTAATCCTCGTTTGTCGGATCAATAAACATGGCTACTCAAAAAAACAAATCGAAAGCGAATGAAAATCCTCTTATGCAAATTGAGGGTCTCCATGTTCGCTACAACACGCGAATTGGTCAAGTAAGCGCAATTGATAATGTGACATTCGAGATAGAACCTGGAGAAATATTGGGGCTTGTTGGCGAGAGCGGTAGTGGCAAAAGCACATTGGGTAAGGCCCTGCTAAACATGCTGCCATCCAGCGCTGGTGTAGACGGAAAAATTATCTTGGACAATGAAAACATTCTTGACCTTGATTACGAAGGAATTCGCGACCTGCGTGGCCGACGAGTGAGCATGATTTTTCAGGACCCGATGACTTCATTAAATCCGGTTCAGCGCATTAATCAACATTTACTTGAAACACTGGATGTCCATAAAGCCGAGGATATTAAAGAAAATGCCATTTCTCGAATAAAAGAATTGCTCGAACGGTTAGGCATTCAAAAAGAACGCATAGAAGACTATCCCCATCAGTTATCTGGGGGTATGCGCCAGCGGGTCATGATCGGTTTAGGTTTAGTATTGAATGCAAATCTAATTGTTGCCGATGAAGCCACCACGTCCCTGGATGTGATTGTGGAAGCCAAGTTGCTGGACCAATTACGCGAGATCCAAAAAGAGTATGGGGTCAGCATCATTGTGATTACGCACAACATCGCATTAATCGCCGAATTGGCTGACCGAGTAGCGGTCATGTACGCCGGCCGACTAGCTGAATTGGGCGCGGTGGAAGACATTTTTGATCGACCTTTGCATCCTTATTCACAGGGCTTACTGAAATCAGTTCCAAACATTCAAATTGATGATGAAGAAGAACTGTACCGAATGCCAGGCGAAACTCCGAGTCTGATAGACCCTCCAAAAGGCTGTAGGTTTCACCCTCGCTGCCCAGAGGCCATGCCAATTTGTGCTGAAATAGAGCCTTCCTTTGAAGAAGCTCGCCCCAAGCAATGGGTAAATTGCTGGCTATATCAGGACCACACGGACAAACCCGAGCAACGCATTGTGGTGAAAGACTAATGGCGAAATCTACTAAAAAAGACAATGTGCTGGTTGAACTAAAAAATGTTCGCAAGTGGTTTGCAGTTCAGTCCGGTTTGCTAGAACGATTATTAGCGGGGCGCACCGATCACGTACGGGCTGTTGATGGTGTTTCGTTCAAAATAAAACAGGGTGAGGTATTTGGGCTTGCTGGCGAAAGTGGAAGCGGTAAATCCACAATTGGCCGCTTGGCACTGCGCTTAGAAGAACCTACAGAGGGTCAAGTGCTGTTCGACGGTGCCGATCTCTCGGCTTTGTCCAGCGAAGAATTAAGACGCGAACGCAGGCGCATGCAAGTTATTTTCCAAGACCCAATGGCTGCACTAAATCCACGCATGAGCGTTGGCGAAGCTCTCAGGCATCCCTTACGCATTCATTTTCCTGATCAAAGTAAAGAACATAGACAAATGATCTTGGACATTTTAGCCAGGGTCGGGCTAACCCCCCCCGAAAATTACTATGACAAATATCCCCACCAGATTTCTGGCGGGCAGCGTCAACGCGTCGTAATTGCCAGAGCTCTAATTACAAAACCGGACCTAGTTTTGGCAGATGAGCCGATCGCTATGGCGGATGTTAGTGTGCGTGCCCAACTTTTGGCGCTCATGAACGAATTGAAAGATGAATTTAATTTAACTTATTTATTTATCACTCATGATCTTGCCACTGCAAAATATATCTGCGACCGCATTGGCATCATGTATTTAGGTAAATTAGTTGAGGTGGGAGACTTAAAAGAAGTATTTACCCATCCCCTTCATCCTTATACACAAGCGCTATTAGCTGCCGTTCCAGTTCCCAATCCCCATGATCGCCGTACTGAGCCAATGCCTGAGGGAGAAATACCCAACGCGATTAATCCCCCTAGCGGATGCCGCTTTCATCCAAGATGCCCCGTTGCACGTGAGGGGCATTGTGATGTGGAATCACCCAAATTACGTGAGCTTCGCCCGGGACATATGGTGGCATGTCATTACGCTGAAGATTACTTATAAATCAGCTTTTCAGTAATCAAAAAGTTTAGAGTATTTATTAAATCTGGGATCGATATCAGAATTGTAAGGGTGAGAATTAAATTATTTATTGTACATAGATTACAAAAGCTGTTCCAAACGTTCCCTCAGGTCCCCAGCAAGTAGCCTCCCACCGGCCGCGGTCCAATTTAAATCCATTGCGAAAATCAGCTGCTCGATGTAGATGGTCATGTTCATGATCAGGGTCAACTGTTTCGTAGGTAAGCGTGCCGGCAATCATGGAAATAAATTCAAGTCCGCCAAGTGGTTGTCGAAAACGAATTGAATTCATCACACCGATCCATTTTGCATGAAATGTCCCACCAACAGCAAATTGTGGATCAATTTCAATTAATTTGCACTTGTCGCCTGGTTCTTCAATCTCTGGTCCCGGAACATAAATCGATGAAGCTCCACCACTTGAGCTTGAGGCAGCTGTACAAGAATTCGTCGCAACAAAATCAATGTCATAGGTAACTTTGTATATGAAGTTAGCGCCGCAAGCCTGGGTAGCAATTCCAGAATTCGAAGCGTAGGTACAGGTGCCAATGTTACTGTTGGATCCACTCCAGCTTCCCCCGGCCGCTTGGCAATCGGATTGAGAAGAAAATAATGGCGAGGGTACAACGCGTGCTGAACTCGCATCAAATTGGGCGAGCACAACCAAAATGATTAAGATCAACGCAAACACCGCCAATTTTGTTTTCTTCATTTTCATATTTTTTCCCGTCGGATTGCACGGAATTATAATCTATACAAATAGGATATTAGTACTAAGTCGATATTGTATCGATTTTTATTCGAATTGCAATTATCAATTTTGCTTTCACGATTGCCGCGAAGTGTCAGAAATATATTAAGTGTCTTCAGACGCTGTCATTACCAAGATAAAATTAAGGGTTGGCTAATAAAAAGAGACACTGGTGAAAATGAAGCAAAGAAAAATCAAAAGAAAGCGATCGGGCACACAAGTCTCAGGAGGTGCTAAGGGATTTTCTAGTCTGCGTCGCGCAATAAAGTATTTGGGTCATTACAAACGCGAGGCACTAATTGCCTATTTTGCACTGCTGATTGCCACATTAGCCCAACTAGCAGTTCCACAGATGATCCAAAGTATCATCGATACCGTTACTGAGGGCTTTATTTCCAGCCAGGTGCTTAGATTGCCTGAGCAGTTTCAATCATTAGCCCTATCAAGGTTGGGATTAACCATTGAAGAAGTACAAAATAACAGCGAAAATGCGATAGATGCAATTTTTATCGCTGGAGCACTGGTAATGTTATTTGCGCTTCTTCGAGGAATATTTGCCTTTACTCAATCCTATATGGGTGAGCGGGTCTCTCAGGCAGTTTCTTTCGATTTCAGAAATGACCTCTTCTCCAAAATACAACGACTTTCCTTTTCATATCACGACCGAAATCAAACGGGTCAATTGATGATTAGGGCTACAGATGATGTGGAAAAGGTGCGAACCTTTATTGGGCAAGGGTTGCTTCTTGCCGCGCAATCGTTTGTATTACTAATTGGCACGCTATTAATTTTATTTCTTACGAATGCCGCACTGACCCTGACCATCCTTCCGATTCTTCCCATTGCAATAGCTATGTTTATGGTTTTTGGCATTGTTGCTCGGCCACTATTTGAAGTTGTTCAAGAAAAGCTTTCAACACTAAATTCGATCTTGCAAGAAAATTTAGCAGGGATCAAAGTGGTTAAAGCATTCAATCGTGAAAGAAACCAACGTAAAAAGTTTGATGATGCTGCAGAAGAATACTTATTCGAAAACATAAAAGTTCTACGGATCATGACATTTCTTATGCCTACCCTCTTTTTGGTGGCCAATATTGGTCAGGCCGTTATTTTATATTTCGGAGGCGAACAAATAATTGAAGGTGCGCTTACTTTGGGGGAATACCAAAAGTTTAGTCTATATCTGATATTCGTTTTTGTTCCAATAGGACAACTTGGAGTGATCATCACTCAAATGTCCCAGGCGGCGGCATCGGCATCCCGCATTTTTGAAATACTGGATGCTCAAAGTGATGTCACAGATTCTCCCGACGCAGCCCCACTGCCAAAAGTTCAAGGGCATTTAGCATTCGAAAAGGTAACCTTCCGCTATGTTAGCAGTGATCAGCCCGTACTGAACAAAATCTCTTTCAGCGCTGAACCTGGGGAGACTATTGCTTTATTGGGAATGACAGGCTCTGGTAAATCAACAGTTATCAACCTCATTCCGCGTTTCTACGATCCGAGCAAGGGCAGCATTCACATTGATGGGCAAGATCTTCGAAAAGTAACTCTTGAATCTCTACGCTCACAAATTGGCGTCGTGTTGCAGGAGAGCAACTTGTTTGCTGGAACAATTCGTGACAACATTGCATATGGGCGGCCAGACGCATCATTCCAACAGGTCAAACAAGCCGCAAAAGCAGCTGCTGCTGACGAATTTATTTTGGAATTTCCAGATGGCTATGACACAGCTGTAGGCGAAAGAGGCTCAACGCTATCTGGTGGTCAAAAGCAACGTTTAGCCATTGCTCGCGCTCTGTTGCTGGACCCCAGGATATTGATCCTGGACGATTCAACCTCTAGTGTTGATTTACAAACGGAATTCAAAATACAACAAGCCCTAGACAAGCTCATGAAAGGCCGCACGAGCATTGTCATTGCGCAACGCATCAGTACTGTTCTTAACGCAGACAAAATTATTGTTTTAGACAAAGGCGAAATTGCAGCGATGGGGAATCACGAAGAACTGTTGGAGAGTAGTGAAATTTACAGTGAGATTTATCATTCTCAGTTAATGGAAGATACTGCACCAAATGACTCCGACAATAAAGGACAAAGCTAAATGTTTGGTAATCGAGAACGAATATTTGGCCAAGAATCCTCCAAGGCTGAAAATACGGGAGCTACCCTAAAACGCTTTATCAAATACTTCAAACCCTATTGGCCTCGATACGTATTAGTTCTCATAATGATGTTAGTAGGGACTTGGGCTCAAGTCACGGCTCCAGAACTAATGGGTCAAGCCGTTGATTGTTTTCTAAATCCAGCTTCTTCAAATGCACTTAATACCCAGGGCAATCCAGAATTCAGCCAGGCTTTCGCTGGTGGCGAAACGTCGGCCGAGAGTGCCTGTACATTTGTTCAGATTGACGGAACCTGGACGCAAAGCGATTATGTGGACGGACTGTTTGATCTTGTATTACGACTTGCCGGGATATTTGCACTTGGATCCATCAGCACAGGCATGATGTTTTATCACATGGTGTGGTCCGGCCAAATGGTTTTGCGAACTCTACGCGTTGAAGTTTTTGAACACATTAATCGACTATCTATTGGCTACCACGTACAAAACGAAGCCGGCGACACGATGAGCCGTATCACTAATGATGCCAGCACGATTCAACAGGGAATGACATTTGCGCTGGTACAAGTCGTCAGTGGCATCGTGCTGATTGTTTGGGTGGCCAACAATATGTTCCGCAGTAGTGTTCCCTATGCGCTCATTGCACTCTCGATTGTCCCATTTATGCTTATTGCGACTTCATGGTTCTCGAGTCAGGCCCGAAAGGCTTTTCGCATAAGCCGAAAAGAAATGGGCTCGGTCAATGCCGAATTGCAAGAAAGTATTTCAGGAGTACGCGAAAGCCAAGCATTTAGCCGCGAGGATGAAAACATTTCCGCATTTCGAGATAAGAATGCGGCCAATCGTGATGCTAATGTTCGCGCTGTGGCCTTCACATCCGCGCTAGCGCCCACATTAGAAGCGATGGGCTATTTAGCTCTAATGCTGGTCGCAATAGCTGGTGGATATGCCCTACTGACCGATGGGTTGCTATTTGGAACAACAATCACATTTGGATTAATCATTACCTTTATTGCCTATGTACAACGTTTCAATCAACCTGTGCAGCAAATATCTGTTCTTTGGACAAATATCCAGAACGCAATTGCTAGCGGAGAACGCATTTTTGGATTGCTAGACGAAAAGATTGATGTGCAAGACAAGCCCAATGCAAAAGCGATGCCTGAAATCAAGGGGCATGTCGAGCTTGTGGATGTATGGGCTGAGTATGTTCAAGGAGAGCCCGTACTAAAAGGGATCGACATTGAAGCCACTCCTGGCGAAACAATTGCCATTGTTGGCCCCACTGGCGCTGGCAAAACTACAATTGCAAATTTAATTCCGCGTTTTTATGACGTCAGCAAGGGAAAAGTAGTTATTGATGGGCATGACATTCGAGATGTACAGGCCAGTTCATTGCGCAAGCAAATAGCTGTTGTCTTGCAAGATAGTTTCCTATTTACAGATAGCGTAATGGAAAATATCAGATTTGGACGTCCGGAGGCGAGTGACGAAGAAGTAATTGCAGCTGCCAAATTGGCGCACGCAGACAATTTTGCAAAAAACCTGCCTGAGGGATATGAAACACAATTAGGAGAACGGGGTACGGGTCTGAGCCAAGGTCAACGACAATTAGTAGCTATAGCTCGAGCTGCGCTAGCAGACCCGCGAATTCTTATTCTGGATGAAGCAACTTCTAGTGTTGACACGAGAACCGAAAAGTTGATTCAGGCTGCTTTGGAAAAACTTCTTTCAGGTCGCACTAGCTTCGTTATCGCCCACCGCCTAAGCACTATCCGAAATGCTGATCAGGTCTTAGTTCTGAATGAGGGAAAAATTGTAGAACGAGGTTCTCATAAACGTCTATTGGACAAGAAAGGTTTTTACTACGATTTATACATGAGCCAATTCCGCCGTAAAGAATAATTAGGTATAGATACCCTTATTTTGGATTATCAGCTCTAGTTCACTAGTCAGGCAATAACGCTTCTTGTCTGTGTCTGAAAATTTGCCTGGCTCTGAGAATTCAAACTATTACGCAAGTCTTCGCCTTCATTTATCAATATTGTAGGGATGTTTGTCGCGCGAAGTTTCTCAGCCAATTCAACATTGCTCCTCATCTTGCCAAAACTTAGACCATTTAGAAGAATAACTATGGGTCTAATTCCCAGACGTTGGACCGAATCCACCATGTATGCGATTTCTTCATCTGCGGAAGGAGTAATCATCACTAAAGTACTTCCTCGGGTCAGATGTCTAGCTTGATTTAACACAAAGGCACTAAATGCTAAGCCCCCGTCAGCCTTCATCAATGCTAATGCTTCCATGATCTTACTGAATTGTCGGGGGCCACGGTCGGGAGCTAAATCATTACTAAATCGATTGCTGATTGTAAGCGCCAGTGCACGATCTTGACTGATGAAGAAGCGGCTCACCGATGCAGCTATAGTGGCCATATATTCCTCTGTGGCCGGTGCTAGCCGATTATCAGATCTTTTTCCGAGTAATACTTGTCCTACATCTGGATCTAAGGAATATTGCTTGGCTCCATGAACACGTTTTTGTCCATCCAAGAACAGCCAAACTTCAGCCAAAGGATCCAACTCGAATTCTTTGACCATCAACTTATCGCGACGTGCTGTGCTGGCCCAGTGGATACGATTAATGGGGTCCCCAGCAACATATTCCCGGACAGTGGAAGCATTAGGTGTGATTTGATGGGTTCGCCGACGAACTGAATCCCCGCCAGGCAACAATCCGATAGGGCTTGGAAATGTGCGGACATCAACCAGCCTTGGATAAACAGTTAGATCGCTTTTGGATCCAATATGCTTCGATACGGGAAAAAAACCAAAAGGGTCGCCGGAACGAATGATTGTGGGACCCATTGGATAGGCCCCCCGCTGAGTCAATTTCATTCGAGATACATAAGAACGGGTACTTCTTCCCGCAACCAAAGTTAGCACACGGGACCCCTTTGATCCAGGTAAGGTAGATTGATCTTCAATCTCTATCCAAATTCGGGGTAGACGACCTTTATTTTCAAGCTGAAATGTTTCTTCGAAGATTTCACCAACTTGATTTTTTAGACTACGGGGAATTCGACGCAAATTCAGATTGCGCAATGCAAGCCTAGAAAGAAAATAGTTTCCAGTAATAAGAAAGAGCCAAAGGTAGCTTAGACGCCCGTAAATTTCCTGATTTGTAGTCAGCACCGCTAGGCTGCTAAAAACTAATAGGGTGAGGGCAATGCGCAGCGAGTTACTCATGCGGCAGATTTTTCTAGAACATCACCACCAGGGACCGGAACGTTTTCAAGAATCGAGTGAATAACCGATTTTGCATTCACATTTTGCAAGCGAGCTGCTGGCCCTAGAATTATTCTGTGAGCAAAACAGGCGACAGCGAGCGCTTTGATATCGTCGGGGATGACAAACTCGCGCCCTAATAACGAAGCCCGTGCCTGGCTGGCGCGGAATAAGGCCAAACTGCCCCTAGCGCTAGCCCCTAAATAGACTTCAGCGTGCGATCTTGTATTATGAGCCAGCTCCACTATATAACGCTTCAACTCATCTGCCACATGGACAGTTTTCACTGTTTCCTGAGCCGCAATCACTTCCTCTGAATTGGTGATCTGACTTAACGAGTCAACTGGATGCTGAAATTGCTGACCATCTAATATACGGATTTCATCATCAATGGATGGATAGCCAATTTCAACTTTCATCAGAAAACGGTCGAGTTGGGCTTCTGGTAGTGGAAAAGTTCCTTCATATTCAATCGGATTTTGAGTGGCCATAACCATAAAGGGATTGGGAAGCGGATGCGTTACGCCATCTACTGTTATTTGGCCCTCCTGCATAGCCTCCAGAAGCGCTGCTTGTGTTTTAGGAGTAGCGCGATTTATTTCGTCTGCCAGGACAATTTGGGCCATGATGGGTCCAGCTCGAAATTCAAATTCTCTATTTCCCTGATTAAAAATGGATACACCAGTTACATCACTAGGTAACATGTCGGGCGTAAATTGAATTCGATTCAGACTTAATCCAAGTGATGTGGCCAAACTGCGGGCCAACATAGTTTTGCCTACACCAGGGACATCTTCAATGAGCAAATGGCCTCTGCACAAAACATTAATTACAGTAAGCTCTATACTTTTTCTTTTCCCTACAATTACTTTCTCTACATTGGAAATAATTTGCTCAGCAAAATTTTGTACAGTGGGCATATATGCTCCCTAATTGATGTAAATTGAATTATAAACTGCCACTAGAAATACTAACGTTAGCCTAAATGTGTTCAGAGCGAAATAAGCTCCAGGACCAGGATGATGTTCAAGCTTATCCCAAACATGGCATAACGAAGAACTTTTTTATGATCATAGCGTGCGGCAAACAGAATCCAGGCCAACAACAAGCCGATTAACATTCGAAAGGCGCCAATGGGCTCACGATACAGGGAAAAGGGCAAAAAGAATAATAATAGTGATTGCAAAAATAAGTTAATAGTTACCAATTCTGCAGGAGCTTGCATTGCTTTACGAAGGGAATTACGCAAACCCATTAAACTGGGCACGATTGCTAGGGGCAAATAGAGAACTAAAAACGTCAGCAGCAAGCCGAAGCCAAATTCTCCTATTCGCCAAATTCCATTAAAGGGGATCCATTCAAATGATGTCGCTCGAATTCCTCCGGACCCCAAACCAAACTGTCCGAATGTATTAAATAACCAATATTGAAAGGCAGCGTAGCTTATGGTGATCAGAGAACCTAAATAGAGAAATTTCTTCCATTCCTTCTTTACGACGTAAACGATTAATTGACCTGCAGCAAAGACAAGCATGGTTTCCTTTGTAAATATTGCGAGCAAATAATACGCCCAAGACCGCTTTTCTCGGCCTTGATAATGTTCATTGATAGCAAATATCACAAATCCGAATGCAAGCGGTTCAGCTAAATCAAGTCTTAGAGACAAAGTTATTCCCACCCAAAGTGAATAGGCGAGAGCAAACCATGAATTTTGACCCCAATTACTTAGCATCCGGCTGAGCCGCTGCACAGACAAATAATATGCTGCCAGCGATAGAAGAGGCAATATCCAAGGAACCCAAGTAGATTGGCCCAGGGATATCGATCTCGCCAATAGTGGATACAGAATGCGTTGGTAGCGATAAGCGGGCACATCCAGCGAATTTATTATTTCATCTGGATTTGGGTTGAGAGCGATATATAGATTGAATTGTCCATCGTAGCCTTCACTCTCATTAGATTCCAGCATGGAGTATTGAGAACCCGGCTTGGCCAAAACCAAAGGGTTCCATCCCGATTGAACAATCAAGATAAAAAGAATAGTGCCAAGGGCAACTAAACTTACGTTGGCCGGATTAATCCAACTTTGTTTCATGTTCTCGCCGATTTATTGATAAATAGAAATACAGGCTTATTCCAATTACACTTATTAGCGCCCCACCCCAAAAAGAGCGCGGTTCATAACGCAATTCAAGACTATGCTCCCCTGCAGGAATCTCTATAGCCCTGAAAGCCGCATTAGCGGGATAAATTGTCACTTCGTCCTGATCTAGATAAGCATGCCATCCCGGATAATACGTGTCTGCAATAAATAGCCAGCCCGCATGGGAGGCATCTATCTCAATTCTCATCTCTAGACTTTTGTCCTCAACGACCACTAGTTGCGCAGGCTCACTTATTAGCCCTGTGTTGCAATTGATAGGTGCAATAAGGGACTTTGTTTCAACAACAAACTGGCTAACCGTTACGGCTTCATTTTGGAGAATATAGAGGGCTTCCGAAGCATCGCCAACTGGAATCGCACAATCAAACCATTGAAACCGAGGTTCAGCTGACAATTCCTGGCGCAGAATATCACCATTGCCTCCCCTTGTGAGATAAGCACTCACACCCCACATTTCCAATGTATCAATTTGTTTTTCAAACGAAAGATTACTCAAATAGTCCATTGCATTTTGATAGCGCTCAATTTGAATTGGATCATAATTATTGATTGAGGGGACACCGTCCAAAATACTTAGATTAGGAAGTCCATAGTTCCTCATTTCTACAGGTTCTTGCCCAGATAAAAAGGAATCGAAACGAAAAAAATCTTCGAAACGCAATTTATCTTCCAGTTCTTTTTCTAAGAAAACTCGATTGCCATCCTTCATTTCTATTTGAGCAATTGAAGAAAGGCGTTCTTCATTATAAAAATCAACTGACACAGAGGGCATGAATTTCCATGCCGACCAACTTAATTCTAGAGCAATCACAATCATTGCAATCCGGTGCCACTTTTTCAATTTCGGACCGCCATGCAAATCTGGCGCGCTTATTGTCAATAAAACAGCGGCTAGCCAAGTGGTTCCCAGCGGAATTAATGCAGTAACAATCGTTTGATTAATTAGACCTAGATAATTTTGAGGCGCATTCGGGAGCAGCAAAGCAACGATCAAAACAGCTAAAGCACCTGCTCCCGAAAGTCTGGTCCAATAAAGTTTGCGCCCCTTTGGTTTTGACCATTGCTGAGCACCTAAAGCAGCCATTGTGGCTATGGAAAAAACTGCCCAGATGCTAATTCGAGTAGGCGCTTGAAACAAAGCGATTCCGGGAACTTTTGCATACAACCATAGAAAAATCGGGGTGTTGGCTCCCAAGGCTAGCAGCAAGCTAAAAATTGCTAGTGCACTGAGAAAAAGTGTCTGGCTCAAATTTTTCCTTATTTGGAGATTTCTGATTAACCAACTCATTCCTAAAAGCAAAGGAATCAAGCCCACATAGATTGCATCTTCCCAGAAATTTCCATAGCCCCAATAATTTCCCTGCGCAGGGTTGCCAAAAAGGTTTGGTGCAACGAGGGAAAGAATGCGCCAAGGCCAAAATGAATAGGTCAGCGCGATTTCTGGTGAAACTTGGCTAGCCCTTTGGGAATTAGCTAGAAACTCTAATGTGGGCCATATTTGAATGGCTGAAATTGAAATTGCTAAGAGGCCAGCAGAAAATAGGTGCTTGACCACTTTCCAAATTTGACGATCCTCATTAGATGTAAGGATCCAATACACAGAAAAGAAACCTAGAAGCAATAAGCTGTACCAGGAAGTTTGTGCATGACCAGCTAACCATTGAAGGCAGAGCACTCCAGATAAAAATATCCAGCTTATTTTTTTCCTTTCACGAACAACACTGTAGCCAAGAGCAAGAATCCAAGGCAACCAAGCCAGACTGGTATTGATGCTTAGAAAATGAGAGCGAGTAAAAACATATCCAGAAAGCCCAAAGGCGAGCCCTCCCACGACTTGCGCAAAACGATTCAGACCCAATTTCTCTAGAAATCGAAACATTCCGGCAATAGCAATAGATAAATGCAAGGCAAGCATTGGAGCCATGCCCCAGGCCATTAACCCGGTGCCCCCTAGGCTAAATAAGAGAAAATAAACCCAGGTGCCAGGATACATGAGAGCACTCTGGTAATTTGCTAAGAGTGGAGTTCCCATACCCAGCATGGGATTCCACAAAGGCAGCTCGCCTGCTGCTAAACTAGTCCACGACTGGACCCACCAGGGAATAAACTGGGTAGAAGGGGTGCCCCAATACAGTGCTTTACCGGTTAACCATACTGGACTCAGAATTACGAATGGCAGTAACAGGACATAGAAACGAGGATCTCGAATCCAGCCCTGTATTCGCTTACGGGATCTAAATAAACTGCGCAATTTCCTCAAGATTCTTTTTGCTTATTTGAGGAACCTGCGCGTCAGTTTTGGGATATCCAACCACTAATAGTAGAAATGGCTTTTCGTTCGACGGGCGATCTAGAATTTCATTGAGAAAATTCATGGGACTAGGTGTGTGGGTAAGACTAACTAAACCAGCCTCATGGAGAGCCGCGATGAGAAAGCCCGTAGCAATGCCTACCGATTCTTTCACATAGTAATTCTTAACCACATCACCATCTGCATTCAAACTGTTATTTTGGCCAAATATCGCAATTAAATAAGGTGCTGTTTCCAAGAATTCTTTGCGCCAATCCGTTCCTAGCGGCTCTAATGCCACTAACCATTCTTTTGGGGCTTTGGTTTCATAAAAATTACGCTCTTCTTCCTCTGCTGCAACTCTTATTTTCTTTTTGATTTTCGAATCACTTACAACTGAAAAAAACCATGGTTGCAAATTGGCCCCATTGGGCGCTGCTCCAGCTGCCAGCAAACAATTTTCAATTACTTGTATATCAACCGGACGATCTGAAAAATCGCGTACTGTACGCCGTTTACGAATCGATTCGTAGAATTTTTTGGAGCGCTCCTGCATGATTTCAGGCGCATACTCGACATAATCAGGCAGTGGAATAAATTTTCGTTTCTCGTTTTTCATAAACACCTCAGAGCATGGCTTAATTATTTATGATTTCTTGAAAAGTACCATTTTTGAGTAAAACTCATTATAGTAGCGAGACCATGCCTGAAGAAAGTTTTCTATCTATATTTATTTTCTCGTTCTTGATTGCCATTGGAGCGGTTATGTCTCCAGGACCAGTCTCAACGGCAATTATTAGCCAAGCACCACGAACAGGATGGCGTATTGGCCCGCTAATTACAATCGGTCATTCACTCTTAGAAATGCTGATGGTCATAGCTTTGGCTGCAGGTTTGCAAAAATTCCTTGCTCAACCTGGGATCGAAATTGGAGTGGCTCTAATTGGGGGAACACTTCTAATTTGGATGGGAATATCAATCCTTTTATCATTGCGCGGAAGTGACATGCGTTTCGCAAATAATAATTCTGCGAAAACATCTAAATCAGGATTAGATCTAGTATGGCTGGGTGTTCTAGCCACCATCTCAAATCCTTTTTGGTTCGCTTGGTGGATATCAGTGCCCACAAGCTACTTATCGGAATCAGGGCAGCTCGGCTCGGTCGCCTTAATGGCATTCTATTTTGGCCATATATCCGCTGATTTAGCCTGGAATAGTTTTCTGGCAGCTGCAATTGCTAGCGGAAAGCGCTGGATCAGCGACAAAACCTATGGGCTCATTCTGGGTGCAAGCTCTCTTTTCTTCATTTATTTGGGAGGATGTTTTCTGATAAGAGGATATTCGTTGTTTTAGTGATTGATTCTATAAAGAAAATAGCTGGAGCTAGATTTTATTTCTGTCAGAGAGAAAAGGTCACCCGACAAAATAACATGCTGTGACAATATATAGTCAACGTTTTGTTCGGATAGAAATTGTTGATCTCTTTTTTTGAGACTGCCTGACACATTTAGCACTGAATACACGCCACGTTCCAAATCTGAAAACCCTACACTTTCGGGACCATGTCCAAGCACAACGGTCACGGGCGCCCAAGCTGGTAACGCGTTTCCAATTTCATATGTGCCGAGCACGACTTCATTTGGATTCAGCTCATTTTCCAGCTCCCTAAAAAGCGTAACAGTATTATTTGTTACAAAACTAGGGCTTTGTGGATTTATGGCTAACTGAAACGAGCCAACCAAAAGCAAGAGGGTGGATGGTATTGACGCAGCAAACAAAATAACCAATTTTCGATAATTCACTCTTTCTTTTTGTATAAAACTTAACGCGGCAAGCAGGACAATTACCACCCAAATTCCTTCTGCGAAACGGCGTTGTAGTCCAAAAGGAAGCATAACCAGGGCAACAAACACAATTAACCATGTCTGCAGGAATTGCGCTTTTTCAATATCTATATTTGCAAGATTTCTTAACCCGCGCCAAGAAAATGGAATAAATATTCCGTAAGCAACTAGGTAATGCAGTGGATGAGGGGATGTAATTTGATTTTGCAATAACCAACTCTGAAGGTACGGATCTTGGATAAGTAAGAACAAGTTCACGATCAGAGGAATGCCGGCCCCAATAATGGGCCAAAGTATTGGTTCAATACTAGCCCAGCTCAAGCCCCTCTTTCTTCTAAGCACAATCGAATAGTTTTTCACAACCCAGTGGACAAAAATAATAAACAGCGCGATAGCCGCACTTAGAATATGAATAAGCGCTAATGAAAGCCAAAGAGCAGCCGTTTTCATTGAGGAATTACCCTTTTGGGGAGGATTCAAATAGCGGCTTAAACCAATCAACATGAGAGCGCGCCCAAGACTTAAATGAGGAAAGGTAAACAAGGATAGAAATCCAAAGCTTTCGGGCGAGTAAAATTCTAGGGGAATTGAGCCCAACCAATTTGGCTGACCCAAAATAATAAGCATCCAACCCAGCCCCCCACCCAACAATGCAATTAGCCAGGAAACTTGCTTCAATCTAACTTGCTTAATAAACAAGCTGATAAATTCATATGTCGCGATGCAAAGAATGAAGTTTGAAATTAATCGAAAAGCATGAAAAATAAGGACATAAGAAAAGTGTGAAGCCCAAGGATCCAAAATTTTTCCCAAAATTAGGTAAGGTAAATAGATCAATGCCCCGGCTTGTTCTAAAGTGGAATAGGGACTACGAAACAACCAATCACCTTGGGCTCCTTGGCGCATTTTAGCAATATAGGAATTGCCATCTTCAACTGCGATTAAAAAACCGCTAAATTCCCAATCGCTTCCCTGATTCAAAAAACCCAATATGTAGGGAAGGCTGGTCACCACCACTATGAGCAGAGAGGATATCCAAAGCCAAGATTTTTCCTTCCTAAAGAATTTCAATTTCCAACTCGCGAAAAAATCTGAACTTCGCCCGTTTCATAGACCACAGTCCAATTCTGGGGAAGGGTTAGCTTTCCAAATTCACGCTCGCGTGGCCCATAGAAAACATAATTTACTTCGTTGATTTCTAAAAAATTCCAGGGATCTTTTGAGTCGCTAAAAAATGCTTCCAAAGCTAATTTATTCGTATCCGAATCGATTGATTCAAAGGGATGCCCATAGATAACTCTAAAGTTCCCTCTGGCAGGTAAATAGAGCCCTATTTCGGGACTGGCCGCGACAAGAGAGCTAGATGCCGCGTTTTGTTGCAACCAAGATATTGCTGCATTTTCATCTTCTTGCAGGAATAGAATGCGATCGTGGCTTTGGATTGCGTTTATGCTGGAAAGGCTTACAACGAGCGAGGTTGGAAAGGAAATCAATAATAGAGAGAAAATTGCAATTAATTCTCTTCCCTTCTTTCTGCTTATTACTTCTAGTCCTCTTACTCCGAGAATAGCTAGAGGAATGTATAGACCACTCAAAAATCGACGTTGCAAATTAGAAGGAATTAATGCGAGCACAAGTGCTGCAACTATCCAAAGACCTAGAACTGTTTCTTCCTTATTGTATTTATTGTTTTTGTTTAGCAGATAGATACTAGATGCAACAACGACAGGTAAAAACGCAATTAACAGCTCAGCAAAATTTGGCAATGGGGTTAAATTTTGAGTGTTCCAAATGGACAATACCGAATGATTTCTTACAATTATCCATTGAGACAACAAAATAGGGCCCCCAAGGATCCCAAATGCAAGCAATCGATCGCGCTCCAAGCGCCACTCTTGCCTATTGATTAATATGATAAGGGCTTGTCCTGCAAGCACGAAGCCTGTCAGAGCAAAACCAAATGGGTAGATTAGCGCTAATGCCATGCCGAGCAAAGCAATGCGAATAATCGAGCACATCGAATTGCTTTCAAGACCTGGCGAAAACAATATTATTATTTGAAGGGCAATACCTAGAGGGAAATGCGCATTAACTTGAACAGCTAAAAATGGAAAGGCCTCACTTAACCAAAAATCAGGTGCTAAAGCTCCCCAGAACAGCGCGATCCAACCCAAACCGGTTCCTACGCTCGCCAGAAGAAGCGAAACATATTGAAAGCGTTTAGTTGAAAACGCTTTTCTACTCAACATCCAAATATTTTGAAATAAAAGGAAGGACCCAGCCAGACGTGCGATATGGAACATTGAAATAATAGAAATGTTTGTAATTCGGGAAAGATGGCCCAATAAAATGTAATAAAGATTAATTGGAGCTGGATCTCCAGGTTGGGCTGTATAGGGCAAGACGAATGTCCAAGCCCCTTCAAAACCCTGACGCATCTTAGCTAAATAACTTTGACCATCAATGGGATTGAGCAACAAACCGGCGAAAACCTGATCTTGATCCGTATTTAAATAAGCAATTAACAATGGAATATTTATTAGCAGCAACAATCCAGCTGAAAATAGCAATCCTTGCAATTCGTCGCGCCTAGAATGCATTGCTCATTTTAGCTAAAATACTCGGGCCAAACCTACTTTCATATAGGCGGCTTGCAGGAACAACATCAGCCTTCTATAATCTCAGTTATGAGCGAAATTTTTAAACTGTACCGACTTCAACAAGTTGATTCCCAACTGGATCAGGTCAACGATCGACTCGCAGAAATAGAAGCAATTCTGGGTAACGATGAAGAGATTCAAGCGGCTCAAGCCATTCTCGAAAAAACTACAAAAAATCGAATCGAATATGAAAAAAAGGTAAAGTTTGCCGAAGAAGAAGTTCGGGAACAACAAATTAAAGTTGAGCAAAATCAGGCCAGTTTGTATAGTGGCTCGATCAAGAATCCTAAAGAATTAGAAGATCTCCAATTGGAAGCCGAAGCTCTTAAAAGGCAACTGTCAAATCTTGAGGATGTTCAGCTTGATCAAATGGAATTGTTAGAAGAGGGGAAATCAGCAGAAGGTAACGCTGAATATGATTTAGAAAATCTCAGTAAGAAAAAGCAGCGAACACAAGGCGAGTTAATGCTTGAACAGAAAGAGCTTCTCTTGGATCAAACACGGCTCGTTCAAGAGGTCGAAGCGGCATCTAATAATTTGTCAGCTGAAGAACTGAGAACGTATTCAAAAATTCGAGAAAAGAAAAATGGTGTAGCGGTTGCTAAAGTAGATTCCAATTCCTGCTCAGCTTGTGGCAATCAGATATCACAGGCACAGTTACAGATTGCGCGTCAAGGAGATTCGATCGTCAGATGTTCTTCTTGTAAGCGAATTTTATACGTAGGTTAGGGATTGACTAGTTTATTGATTCCATTAATTTGGCGTGCAATTCGTTTGAAGCCATGCCCTTAATTAAAAGCGATTTATTCCGGGAAGAAATCCCTGAAACAATTCGAATATTACTTTTAGCAAGGCGCAAGAGTTTTGCCAAGAATTTGACTAGTGCCAGGTTAGCTTTGCCATTTACAGGAGGGGCCGTTATGCCAATTTTATAGCGCCCGTCAGTCAACTTCTCGCGAATTTCATTTCTTTTCGCTCGAGGATGTATGCGCACAAGTAGCTGAATCTCCCCTTCATTCATTTCAGAGTTGAGCTTTATACAAATGAAGCCAGAACTTGCCCCAACATTCGCAGCAAGATTATCAATATCAATGGGCTAAAATCCAAGCCACCCATAAAGGGCAATAATTGACGAATAGGGGCGAGCAATGGATTTACAATTCGATCAATAGCTTCTCGTAAGGGATGATAAGGGGACATGAAATATGAAAGAATTACATGGGCAATAACTATCCAAGAAAGTACTTGAAAGAAAGTAAATATCAATACGGCCATTAATAAACTCCTTTATGTTGCACGGGGTCCTAGAATTGCACTGCCAACTCGAATGATAGTCGCACCAGCTTTTATTGCTTCCGGAAAATCATTACTCATGCCCATCGACAATTCAGGTAATGGATTCTCAGGAAATTGAACTTCAAGATAATCTCTAAGTTCTTTGGTTTGATGAAAAATATCCTCTGCGTGGGCTTTTTCCTCATCAAAGGGAGGGATGCTCATTAGACCTAAAACATCAAGGTTACTCAAACTGATAAGCTCGTTCATCGACTCTAATAAATTATCTCTATCTTTATCTAATTTTGCAGCAAATCCAGACTTACTTAATTCACCACTAATATTGACCTGAACTAAAACTTTTATGCGCTTGTTTAGATCTTTGGCTGCCTGATCCAATCGCTTTGCTAATTTGATGCTATCTATTGAGTGAACCCAATTGAAATTGGCAGCAACATCTTTTGCTTTTCTGGATTGAATGTGGCCAATCATATGCCAATTGGTATTGCCTAAATTGGTGCCAGTATTCTCCAGCGAATTCATTTTTTCCACGGCTTCCTGAAGATAACTTTCGCCAATGTCTGAAACACCAAGTTCTAATAGTTCTCCAATTATTTCGGCAGAGTGAGTCTTGGTGACAACTACAACACGCAGGCTAGATCGATCTCTTCCGGAGCCGTCAATTGCATTTTGAATTTCGGCTTCCAGCAATTCTAAATTTTGCCTCCAGGCATCAATTCGAATCATTTTGGATCTAACGCCATTAGGACACCGAAGCGCCCCGTTTTACCTCGTTCAGCTCGGTGTGAAAACCAGTCTTGCACGTGTTCACTTGTGCAAATTCCGCAATCATCGATATGCACAACGCCAGCTTTATTGAGTATGAAACGATTTGTAGCGGCTATATCAAAATGAATTCCATTCTCATTTTCTTGAAGAAAGCGCTCGGAGTTCCCATCAAATTTGTCTTGTACTGCTTGGATAACTTCCTGACCCACTTCATAATGGTCAACGCATATTCCGGGCCCAATAGCAGCGATTAGATCTCTAGGGTTGCTCTGGAAATGCGCCTCCATTGATGCTACAGCCTCCGCTGCAACCCCCAGCAAGGTACCTCGCCAGCCTGCATGTGCCAACGCAATGGCATGCTTGTTGGGATCGTAAAGCAATATTGGGAAGCAATCTCCAAACCGCATAAAAAGAGTTACATCCGGATTATCAGTAAGCAATATATCAGCATATTGGATTTGATCATTTCGGGATGAATATGCGCTCTCTGCATAGATCGCATGCGTGCCATGTTCAAGATAACTGTCGGCAATACTGGAAATATCACGCTTGAAAGATTCAAATATGAGGAGCTCATTTTGTGCGACATTTTGATCGAAGTCACCAACGGAGCGACTCAAATTTAGACTATTAAACGGCTCCGCACTAACACCCCCAGAACGCATAAACACAGCATGCTTTAAGGCTTGGTTTTGCAAACTATCGAATGTCAAATATTTAAGAGATTGATGCTGCTGAACCGACATTAGAAAATTATACCGGGGCTATTTTCCCAATCTTTGACGCTTTGCAGCCATTGTTTCACGTGTCTGGCGCATCGATTCCTCGATCAGTGGAAAGCCAAACCAGGCAGTTGTAAAACCAAATAACGCGCCGGTCAGAGAGCGTAAAAATGGCGTACTCTCTCTATATTCCCAAAGAGGAAATCCAGGCAATTGGCTCAACAATTGACTGAAGCCATCAATACCGATCGGTGCGATACCAATAGCAACCCACAGGTACCAGGGTAGCGCGGGAATGCGACGACGCGAAATGGCGAATATCAGCCCAAAGACTAGCATTGCTGCGTAAATTGCGACATCTCGCTGGCAATAAGCGACTTTGTAACCTACATCACTGTCGCCCACATATTGCCTAGCGGCAAATATATCGCCCTCATCTAACCCAGTTGTCTCTCCATAGCTTGCATATTCATCGACCTGCGCAGCCACACGTGGATAAACTGGTTGGTCTCCAAATAAAAACCACGAACGGAAAGCCATCTGGTGGCAAACCGCACCATACATTGAGTAGATAGGCCTGGCCAAAACGGGTAAATTTGCACGCATAAATATTGGTGCTAAAAATGGAAGCCCTACATACAAAAGAATTAAGACGTTAAGAACTAATGTGTAGTGATTACTAAACCATTGTGTAAAGCGATCAGTTTTTGAAAATTGAGCCCCTCTTTTTTTACGTTTCTTGAATTTTGGATCATCTGACAGCTGAGCTTCACGATCCTTTGCGGCCCCAATTGTCATTGCCAGCTTTTTTCTATCGAAGGGCGCATTCATTACATAAGGACCAATTTCAATAACAGGAACTTTACCTGAATAGGCTTCATTTAATGAGTCATCCTCTTCAATATCAACAATTAATAATTCGTGCGGATACTTATCTTCAAGTGAAGATAAATCCTCAATGGCTTGATCACACAATGAACAATTAGCTTTTGAATATAGGGTAATGCGAATCAATTCGAGATTCCTAATTCCTGAAGATAACCATCGAGCTGAGACTCATCAATAAAACCAATATGCATGATTTGGACAATCCCATCGCCATTAATAAACACACTAGTAGGATAACCTCTAACCTGATACAGCTTCTGAATTTCCGCTCCGGGATCTAGCAATATTGGAAATGTAAGGCCTAACTCGTCAACAAATGGATGAATGAGGTCTTCACTTTCGTCAAAGTTGATAGCCAACACTTTCAAGTCTGTTGTCTCAAATTTATCTTGAATATCCGGCATTTCAAAACGGCAGGGTGCGCACCAGGTTGCCCAAAAATTCAGCATAACCGTCTGACCTGCGAAATCAGCCAAGTTTACGACTTCACCGTCAATATTTTGCAATGAAAATGGCGGGGCAATGGCACCCTCACGAGGAGCTACTTCATCAGCACTTATTGGTCCACTGGTACAAGCAGCCAATACAAAGCTAGTCAATAATAATATCGAAAATACTTTTTTCATCCTAAACCAGGAAGGGGAGGCTCGCTGGTATCCAACCCAAAGCGAATAACAGGATAATTATGGCGAGTGTGATTCCGGTTCCTATGAACCAGAAATCAATAAAGTTTTTTCCTTTTTGTCGTGCCCAAAATCCGGGGGCTAATCCAACAGTTAGCGCAGTTACTAGTGAATAAAGAATTAATCGGCCTACAGCCAGCTCGTCGAAAATATCAAAAAATGTGCCTAGTGTTCCCAATGTTGAAAAACGTCCGGAAAACAAGTAAGCACCGATCACGATTAAAATGAGACCCATTACCCGCTCCGCGTAAAACATCAATTTTCCATATCTGCGAAGGATAAATGTCACCCACCCAATTTGGGTTGCGGCGAGCAAGAATGGGATTGCGAGGCCAGCTGAGTAGGCTGTCAGCAGAGCACCACCCTGAGCCACCGATCCACCATTTAGGGCCAGAGTCAATATTGAACCCAGGACGGGTCCGACACATGGTGCCCAACCAGCAGAGAAAAATACACCCATCAATGCAGATGACCAATATCCTCTTCGTCGATCAGGATCAGCCTGAGGACGTAAATCATATTCAAGAAATTTAATTCTAAATATGCCCGTCATGTGCAAACCAAAAAGAATTACTACAATTCCGCCAACGCGTACCAAGATTGTAGTGACATCAGCGAGGACACTGCCCAATGAGGCAACTAGCAAACCAAGGAGAATAAATACGGCGCTAAATCCTGCAACAAAGGCAAAGCCATGACTTAGTGTTCGTAACGTGCTGCTTTGGCTGTCATCCTCTGCTCCGGCTATAGACCGCCCGCCCAAATAGCCTATATAGGCAGGAACTAGGGCAAACACACATGGGGAAAGAAATGAAGCAAGCCCTGCAAAAAATGCTAAACCCAAACTAAGGTTAGATCCATCCATTCAAAATTCCTTTAGGCTTCCACTACTCTAATATTCGTGCCTGTATTTGTTCCGGCTACATCAATGTTTCCAGGGTCGTACGGAACTGCTGGGCTACTCCAGCGAGATATGAATTTCGCATGTTCAGGCAATACATTAATACAACCGGCTGATGTTTTTTCACCGTAATTGTTGTGCCAAAAAGTTCCATGGATGGCGATGCCCCCTGTTACCAAAAAGGTGGGCCAGGCGACTCCAGTAAGGTCGTAGCCAGCTCCAGCGGTTCCACCAGCCATATGCACTGATACCAATTTCCAAAATATTCTAAAGTTTTTTCCAACGGGGGTTGCGGCCCCTAATCGCCCACTAGATACCCTGCAGAAAAACACTTCCCTACCCTCTTCAAAGCAGGAAAGTGTCTGACGATTCAAATCAACAAGGATGGACTTATTCTCAATTTCAGGAGAAATTGGAGCGACCTCTGCTTCCTCTATAGGACGAAATGCTTCGGCAGCTCCCCAGAAATGATCGCCATAGCTTCCGTGACGCTCTCTAACATGATATTCAACCCCATTGATACCTTCGCGAATTTCGTCCGCCCACATGATCTGCCCATAATACAAACGAATGGGCAAGCCCTCTTCATAAAGGAAAGATACTCGAGGACCAATTGGAAGATTGCTAGCAATGCTTACATCTACATATGGAACAGTTACTTCTACCCAGGAACCCGGACCATTAGCATAAATCGGAAATTCAGATAACGGCTGATTGCTTATGTGTTTTACTGGTTGCAATAAGGGTGACCAAACATAGCCATTTGGCGTTTCAACCCAGCGTTGATTGCGGTAAGGCGTATAGCCGACAACTTCGCGCAGCCATGGAACTACATCATCACCATAAATTGTTCCCACTTCAGCGGCTTCAGTGCTGGGCCTGGCACGCAAATTAATCCCTTCGCCAAAATCTGTAGTCACACGACCCAATCGTTGATTTGGCGAATATTGAATATTTTCTTTTGGAGAAATAATGGAACCTAGCGCAATAGAGCCTGCGCCCAAACGACTTAGGCGGAGGAACTCTCGACGGCTAAAATTATTAACTAAATTGGTCATGTCATAGTGGGACGGTCAAGAAAAGAGCATCCTTACCTTAGGTTTAGATAAGTGTATGACTGTTATTTTAGCTCAGGCTGAATTGTGCTACTTAAGTTTTGCTTTAGCTTTTTGGACTGAAGCCGCGTAGGCGCAAACTGTTACCTATTACAAAAACATCGCTCAAGGCCATGGCGCCGGCGGCCAACATTGGGTTAAGAAGCCCAATTGCTGCAGCTGGGATAAGAATAATGTTGTAGAAAAAGGCCCAAAAGAGATTTTCCTTGATTGTGCGCACGCTGCGTTTTGCTAATTTCAAGGCTTTCGGTACGGCTCTTAAATCACTCGATATCAGGACTACAGGTGCAGCTGCCATAGCAATATCAGTTCCTGTACCGATGGCAATGCCCAAATCGGCTTGCGCAAGAGCTGGAGCGTCGTTTATGCCGTCTCCCACCATCGCAATTTTCTTCCCAGCATCTTGCAATCCACGAATTTCACTGGCTTTATCTCCGGGCAAAACCTCAGCAAGAAAATAATCCAGACCAAGCTCATCCGCAATGGCCTTGGCGGCTAACTGATTGTCACCAGTAAGCATGCCAACCTGTAGACCCATATCCTGCAAAGTTGAGACCGCTTCATGGGCCATCGGCTTCAATGTATCCGCAATACCGATGATTCCTTGGATTTCTCCGTTTTCCTCAACAAGGACGGCTGTTTTTCCATCACTTTGCAATTGGGTTACTTTTTCGTTCAAGCCATTAAGTTTTATACCAATGCTCTCCATCATGCGAAGATTGCCCACTCTAATGTGGTGACCGGCAACTTGTGCATCAACTCCGTGGCCAACGATGGCTTGAAAGGCATCCACCTTATCTAGAGATAGTGACCGATTATTAGCTTCTGCCACTAGTGCCTCTCCCAATGGGTGCTCACTTTGTTGTTCTGCGCTGGCGGCCAGCTGAAGAAAATCGTTTTCACTTAATCGACTATTTTCAACAATCACATCAGTTACAGATGGCTGGCCCCTAGTTAATGTGCCTGTCTTATCTAGCAAAACAACACCAATTTCTGAAGCTCTTTCCAGAGCCTCTCCAGATTTATACAAGACCCCCATTTCAGCACCTCGGCCAGTTCCCACCATTACCGCTGTAGGAGTGGCAAGGCCCATTGCGCAAGGGCAAGCAATAAGCAGCACTGCAACGGCATTTATCATCGCTCGTGTGAATAAATCCATTTCGGCGCCAGCTACTGGCGCAGCGGCAATGAAATACCAGGCTGCAAATGTAAGACCTGCAATTAGAATAACTGTGGGAACGAAAATGGCTGAAATTCGATCGGCTAAATTTTGAATTGGTGCTTTACTACCTTGTGCATCTTCGACTAATTTAATGATCTGGGCTAGAGCGGTGTCCTTGCCAACCATCGCGGCTTCGAATTCCAAACTGCCCGAACGATTAATGGTTGCGCCAATTACCGTGTCTCCGGGCGCCTTATCTACTGGCATGGCTTCGCCAGTAAGCATTGATTCATCAACGGTGCTGCGACCTTTTATAACAATACCGTCAACGGGAAATTTTTCTCCAGGACGAACTATTACCACGTCCCCCACCACAACTTCTTCAACCGGAATAGAGAGCTTTTCTCCATTGCGTAGTATTTGTGCTTCGGCTGGTCGTAAATCCATAAGCTTTCGCACCGAATCTCCCGTCCGACCTTTGGCGCGAGCTTCTAGATACTTACCCACACGTATTAGCGTAATAATGACCGCAGAAGTCTCAAAATATAGATGCCCGGGAATCAGATTGAGCAACACCGCAATCGAATAGAAATACGCGGCTGACGAACCCATAGCCACCAGCACATCCATATTTGCGCTGCCATTTACCAGAGATTTGAAGCCACTCTTATAATAGCTAGCCCCTACGTAGAATTGAACGGGTGTGGCCAGAACAAAGAAAAGCCAGTCGAGCCAAGGCGCCGTAGCAATAGCGGCAGGCAACAAATTAAAATCCCGACTCATAGAAAGTATGAAGAGCGGGGTTGCCAAAATTACCCCTAACCACATTAAACGTTTCTGTTTGGCATACTCGGCTTTCCGTAGCTCAGCTTCAACATCTTCCCCACTATCAGTAATTTCTGCGGTTGAAAATCCGGCTTGTTCTATTAGCTCCCCAATTTCTTTGAGGTTTATTACCGTAGGAATATATTCAATATTGGCTTTTTCGCTGGCAAGGTTAACACTCGCCTTTAAAATGCCATCAATCAACATAAGTACTTTTTCTAAGCGCTGGGAATCGGCACTATCACTCAAGCCGGAAATGGACAATGCCACTTCGCCACTTGCCACATCGTAGCCCGCACGACGAATGCGATCCAGAACCATGTCCAGGGTCACTTTGCTGCTATTTATTTCAAATGATGCGCGCTCAGAGCTAAGGTTGACTACCGCTTGATCAATTCCATCCACCTTTTTGATATTGCGTTCAACGGTGGTAACGCAATTTGCGCAGGTCATGCCTGTAATCGGTAAGTTGTAATGAGTAGTATTTGACATAGTTATTTCTTATTATGATCGGTTATTGCGCTGTTAATTCGCTTAGACTCCAGTCGAAAAAATCTGTTAATCTTGACTTAAATCTTCTATTTTTTCGGCCTACAACTTAACAGGATAGTTAATTTCTGCTAGCAATGCTTGAATTTCACTTTCCGTTGCTGGATCATCGTATCGAATCAAAACATTTTTCCCATTCAAATCTGCGAATACTGTTTCGACACCTTCCATTTCCCCAACCTCCATTTGAATTGTATGGATGCAATGGTTGCAATGGATTGCTGGAACTGAATAAGTTATGGTTTTCATAGTTTTCCTTATTAATCAAACTACACTTTAGTAGCTCGTTGATAAACAGTGGATATTTCTTTTAATACTCTTTCTCTTTCTCCGGGATCATCACCTTGAACTGCCGTTATCACACAAGAATTCATGTGATCCTCCAAAAGCATTTGGTTGACTTTATTCAAGGCTGCCTGCACAGCCTGCACTTGATTCATTACATCAATACAATATTCTCCATCAGAATACATACGTTGAATTCCAGCCAAGTGACCTTCAGCGTTCTTTAGTCGGGATTCAATCTCAGGATTTCCATGCATAATATGTCTCCTAGCCCCCCCCCTCTGGGGGGAGGGTCAATATCATACCCCACTTTATCGCAAGTTAAAAACAAAAAGCCCCCTTGCTCAGGGGGCTTTGCTTATTTCATATTGATTAACCTTGGGAGGTCAGTAACCTTTCAATTTCAGCCTGGACCTCGTAAACATCAATGCCCCCACCAACCCAAACCGCATGAACTTCTCCCTGACCATCAATTACGAGTACAAAGGGTTGGTAATAAAATCCGTATTCATCCTTTAGAGCTTTATTTGCAGGATCATCGATATCGAGAAAGGTAAACTCCACCTCACCCGCATAAGCCTCTTCCAAGCCATGTATTCTCGATGCTAAAGCCTTGCAATTGGGACACCAAAAGGCAAAGAATTCCAACACTTTGACACCTTCGCCATATCGATCAAAATATCCTGCTTGAGAGGCTTTAAGCTGCGGACTTCCCACACTCACTTCAGGAACTACGCGTTCAAATTCATCTTTTTCCAAGTCACCCGAGCCCAATTCATCGCTACTTTCTTCGACTGTGACTTCTTCAACGGTTTGAGCCGATTCAGCAGAGTTTCCTGCAGCACTGTCAGAAAGCTCCACTTGAGGTGCAGCTACATTTTCAAGTTCGGCTTCAATTACGACTAATGGGGGGCTGCTTGCACCTCCGCAGGCCGCCAGCAATAAACTGGGAATAACTATCAAAGATATTATTTTCATTTTTGAAATTGATTGATTATTTCTGTTCATTTTTCCTCAAGTGAATCGACGTATTGAAATCAGTTTATCATTCGTAGTAACCATCTGAACTGGCTATTCTTGCCATTAAGTTCTCTTTAATCCAGGCTTAAAAACCAAGTAATGACTGTTATCCCAAGTGCATCTAAATTACAATGAAAAATATGACACGTTTAAACTTTATTGCAGTTTCGATTTTAGTTCTCCTTGTCAGCGGAGCGTGGATTTATATATCGGCTCCGGATCAAAATCAAATGCAGGTATCGCAGGAAGCCCCAAGCGTAGGCTTTATTGCGCCAGATTTCGAGCTTGAAACCATGCAAGGAGAAACTATACATTTGGCAGATTTGCGGGGCAAAGCCATAATAATAAATTTATGGGCTAGCTGGTGTGGTCCGTGCAGAGCTGAAATGCCGGCTATGCAAACGGTCTTCGAAAAATACGCTGATGAAGACTTCACGATCCTCGCAGTGAATGCAACCAATCAAGATGATATTAGTTCTGCCAGAGCCTTTGCCAGCGAATTAAGTCTAAGCTACCCAATATTATTGGATGTAGATGGCATAGTTTCCGATCTATATAATCTGAGAGCGTTGCCAACCACATTTTTTATTAACCCTGAGGGGCAGATTGAAGAAGTAATTATCGGAGGACCAATGGCCGAAGCATTGCTTGAAATTCGGGCTCAAAATCTAATAGGAATGTTGCCGTAATGTTTCCAGTATTTCAAATTGGCGGCCTGTCCGTGCAGAGCTCTGGTCTCATTCTCTTAGCGGGTCTCTGGGTAGCCCTGACCGTTGTTGAAAGAATGTCTTCGCGCCATAAAGTAGATCCTAATCAGATTGGCGATCTCACCTTTTACAGTTTATTAGCGGGATTACTCGGGGCCAGACTATCCTACGCCTTACGTTTTCCAAGTGTTTTCGCTGAACATCCGATGAATTTACTGTCACTCAATCCAGGCCTGCTGGACCCTTTAGGCGGAGTACTCGTTGCGGTATTGATTGCATTAATTATTGGGCAACGAAAAAATATGGATTTCCTCAACGTTTTAGACACTCTAAGCCCTGGATTCGCAATCATGGGTGTTACTGTTGGGTTGAGCCATTTGGCTGGTGGGACTGCATTTGGATTACCAAGCAATGTGCCTTGGGCTATAGAGCTTTGGGACGTCAACAGGCACCCTTCACAAATTTACTCAATGTTGTCAAACCTCCTTATTCTTGGTCTATTAGTTTTTCGCGTATCGCCGACCAAGATGCCTAAAGGTATTTCGTTTACTATATTTCTAGGCCTTAGTGCATTGGCCCGACTATTCCTGGATGCATTTCGCGGTGATGACATTTCACTTATTTTTGGTCTTCGATACACGCAATTCTGGGCCTGGCTAATTCTTGCATTTAGCTTGTGGCAAGCTCAAAAGTTGCTCTTTACCTCTGAAAAAAAGAGCTAAGGTAGAATGCGCCTCATGGCGCTAAGTGACCAACACATTCTAATTACGGGGGCTGCAAAGCGAATAGGGCGAGAAATAGCACTGCACTTGGCTAAAAAGGGAGCAAATCTCGCGCTGCATTTCAATCACTCGAAGACCGAAGCCGAAGAACTAAGGAAAGAAATTTCAAATCTGGGTGTAAATTGCAGTTTAATTCAAGGTGATTTATCCGCTGTTTCAAACGCAGTGACTCTCATTAAGGAAGCGGAAAAATGGGCGCCACTCAGCTCCTTAATTAATAATGCATCGCTTTTTGGATCAGAAGATTACTCAACTACTTCTCCTCAGGATTGGCAAAAACATCTAAATATCAATCTGAGTGCACCATTCTTTCTTTCTCAACAACTTATAGAATCGGCCAAGCAGGCTAAACGTCAGGTGCGGATCATTAATATGCTCGATTGGCGGGCTCTACGCCCTTCTGGAGATCATTTTGCTTACACAATTAGTAAAGCTGGGTTAGCCAGCCTAACGAAGGCTCTCGCCAGCGCAGCGGCCCCACACGCCATCGTAAACGGCATTGCTTTAGGCGCCATTCTGCCCCCAAAAACGGGTCAAACTCCCAAGGATATACTGAAATCTATTCCCCGAGATCGATGGGGCCGCGTAGAAGAGGTTGCACAAACAGTAGAATTCTTACTTACCGGAAGCGATTACATCACAGGGGAAATCATTCATTTGGATGGAGGCAGACACTTAGTCTAGTTATGGAAGATCATGTTTTCATAAAAAACTTACTTATCCGTGGAATTATTGGCATTAATGACTGGGAACGGAAAGAAGCGCAGGATATTTTGATAAACGTAGAAATTCTCTGCGACATTCGCGATGCGGCCAATAATGATGACATAACTAAAAGTGTTAATTATCGCACCGTAGCAAAAAAGATAATCGAGCACACAAGCCAGGCAGCTCCCCTTACTGTTGAGAAATTAGCTGAAGATATCGCGAAATTATGTCTTGAAGATAAGCCAGCTCAATCTGTCAATGTTCGAGTTGAAAAGCCCGGGGCTGTTCGATTTGCAGATTCAGTTGGCGTTGAAATTAGCCGCAAAAACTAATCGGAATTAGAAGCGTAGCGGTTCGGCTCCTCTAGATACACTATCCAAAAATTCCTGTCGGGTAGCCAGAGAATTTCTAAAACTACCAACCATGGTTGTCGTCGTCATGCGCGCATCATGTTTGCGGACACCGCGCATCATGGAGCAAAGGTGGAGGCCTTCAACAATGACACCCGCTCCTAAGGGATCGATTACATCGCAAATAAAATTAGCAATCTGGCGAGTTAAGCGCTCCTGAACTTGAAGACGCCGAGAAAACATATCAACAATTCGCGGAATTTTCGATAGCCCAATGATCTTCCCATTGGGTATGTAAGCTACATGTGCTCGACCCATAAACGGCAACATATGGTGTTCGCAAAGACTGTAGTATTCAATATCGCGAACAATAACCATATCGTCATATTCAGCTTCAAATAGGGCATTATTAATGACTGCTTCCGGATCTTGCCGATATCCGCCAAGAATCTCCGAATACATCCGTCCAATCCGTTCCGGAGTTCCTTGGAGTCCTTCTCGATCTGGATTTTCACCCACCGCTTCGATTAATTGTTGAACTGAAGATTCGATCGCCTGCTTATCAATCTCGTCTTTCAAAAGAAAAGCATTCTTATTCAATTTATTATTGGTCATTGGAATATTCCTAGTTCGCTTGTGTGAATAGTTTATGCAACTTCTGTATTGATAAGGCCATAGTTCCCATCCTTACGTTTATAAAGAACATTTACGTTTGAGTTTTGCGAATTGAAAAATAAATAAAAATCTTCATGATCGATCAATTTCATCTGCTCCAAAGCTTCGCGCTCATCCATCGGAAATAAACTCATGGATTTTCTGCGAACTATCTCAGGGAGATCTTCACCCTCAAATTCCCTTTCAAATTCTAAAATAGCGTCATCGGCAATTGATTTTATGCCACTCTTTTTCTTAATTCTTTTACCCTTATAACGAAAAATTCTAGATTGCATTTTTTGAAAAGCAAGGTCAAAGGCTGCTCGAACTTCATCCGATTTTTCTTCCGTCCGCAATACGAAACCATTGCCTAATACCGTTATCTGTGATCTGTAACGGTCCATTGCATTTCTAGCGTTTTTATTTTGTCCAATATCTACACGAATTTCCTGAATTCCATAAATAAATCGTTCCAATTTTTTTGTCTTATTACCAACATATTCATCCATTCCCTGGCTTAATTTTAAGTCGCGATGGGCAATCTTCACAATGGCATCCATATTACCTCCATGAGAATTACAAGACTATGCGTTATGTCTTTCGATATCTGCTCTGGCTAAACAAACTGCGTACACATTTTTTGCTAATCCACCCCTGATTGCTTTTGCAGCAAAATTCAGACTAGCTCCCGATGTAATTACATCGTCAACCAGCAAGATATTAATTCCAGAAATTAGGTGTTCTTCGGCAATGAAGGCATTTCGTACATTTTTATAGCGATCATTGTGATCTAGGCCAACCTGAGTACGCGTATTCAGCTTACGTTGAATCTGCTTCCTTCCATGTTTTACCCCCAATAGGCGTGAGAGCGGTTTTGAAAACATCTCAACCTGATTATAGCCTCTCTCTACAAAACTCCTCCTTGACTGAGGCATGGCTAAAATCAAATCAATGGTCCAATGTTCTGATCGAACCAATTGTGCTAATTTTGAAGCAACTATTTCTCCAAAAGCTCTATTGGGATGATATTTTAGAGCCACAATTGCTTTTGCCAATGGGCCCTCATAACGACCTAGAGATCGAACCTGATCAAAATATGGTTGCTTTTCCTCGCATTTTGAACAAATTGATTTTTCGATTACGTGGCTTTGACAAATTCTACAAGAGGAGTCTGGTAAAGATTTAACATTGCTATTGCAATCGGCACACCAATGGACTCCTGGAATTTGACAGCCCAGACAATGAGGCATGAACACGTAATCCAATAAGCCATTGCTGGTTTGAATTATCCGAGAGGCAAAATTCCTCGGATTATCTACTTTCTTCATACTTATATTAAAACAGGGAACTGCCGAGGGTGGAGCGCATTATTTGTAAAGCAGCTGGGCCTAGCAAAAGGATAATAATGGTTGGAAATATAAGAAATGCCATTGGTATTAGCATTTTTACAGGAGCTCTTTGTGCATTTTCTTCCGCTCTTTGTCGACGTTTTATACGCATAGCATCTGATTGGACTCGCAAAACACGTGCCATGCTTACACCGAGTTGCTCGGATTGAATGACCGCCGCAACAAAACTTTCCATTTCACTTAATCCAATACGATTAGACATTTCACGCAAGGCCTCTCTCCGCAAGCGGCCTAGCTGAATTTCTTGAAGAACTCGAGCAAAAGCAATAGATAAATTATCTTCCCATTTATCCACCACTTTCTTCATAGCAGCATCAAAGCCTAATCCGGCTTCAACGGCAATGGTGAGCAAATCAAGCGCATCTGGCATTGCATTTAGGATTTCCTTCTGGCGACCACGTATGCGTCGATTCAACATCAAATTGGGCACAAAGAAGCCCACCAATAGCATCAATCCGGTTAGGAGAATCGACCTAAGTGAGGCTACATTGGAGGTAGGCGAAAGCGAAAACAAAAGCAAAACCAAACCGGACAATACTAATCCAGCTACAAACCGAGAGGCCAAAAACAAAGTGGGGTCCATCCAACGTGGAACAGCTGCTAACTCAAGCTGAGTTCTAGTTTCGGTTAGCGCGTTTTGGGGAGTAAATTTCTGAGCAATCTCCCCAAACCTTTTTGCTGCAGGGTAAATCACACGTTCAACGAAAGGTTGGGAGAGCTCAATTTCTTCTAAACTTGTTTGCTCACCTCGTTCGATGTATTCTGAAAGTCGTTCTTCAAGAGGATCTTTGCCAATAGAATCTCTTAACCCGACAACAACAAGCCAAGCAGCACCTACAAATATTAGAAGAAAAATAATGACGGATATCCAAATCATATTTAATTCACCCTATATCTCAATGTCCGCAATTTTATTAAGGGTAATGAATCCAAATATCAACATGAGGGAAGCGGTCGAAATCATTATGATTCCACAAATGATTGGCTCTGAAAAAAATTGCTCCATGTAATCGCGATTTAGTCCCCAAAGTCCCAAGGCAAGAAAGATCGGCATCATTCCTAAAAATCTTCCCGATAAGGTTACCTGCGCAGTAATCGCCCGGACTTCTCCCTTAATCCTTATGCGCTCCCGAATTGTGACGGAGATCGTATCCAAGATTTCTGCCAAATTACCGCCTACCTCTCGCTGGATATTGATAGCAGTTACGGCAAGATCTAAATCGTCGCTCGGAATCCGCCGCAATAAATTAGCTAAGGCCGCTTCCATAGGGACGCCTAGCTGCATCTCTTGAACAACTCGACGAAATTCATCATTCATGGGCGCAGGCATTTCTTTTCCAACCGCCTCCATAGCTTGCATTGCGGAAAATCCTGTTCGCAAACCATTGACCATCAGATTTAACATATCGGGTAATTGGTCATTAAATTTTTGCAAACGGGCTCTTTGCTGACGGCGAACATAAAATCCGGGAACCCATGTGCCAAAAAGGCCACCTATAATCGCAAATATTGTTGTACCAGCTCCAAAAAAATAACCAAATACACCAAATAACACCGCGGCTAAGAACATTAGAGCAAAATATTCACCCGACTTAAGCTTGAGATCAGCACGGGCTAAGTCCTGCGCAATCCGATCCCCATAACTTGTTCTTTCAACCCGTCGCGTTAGCCATTCAGTCAATACGCCTGGTTTGTTTAACTCAAGAGGAACTTCTTCTTCTTTTGGACCTTGCGGTGCGTCTAAATATTGATCAAGTCGTTCATCTATTAGGGAGCGTTGGCTTTTTAAGGTCACATAAAGACCAAGCGCAAGAAGCACTAATGCTGATAATCCGCCTACCCACACAAATGTTGGCACAATACCTCTCGTTAAGAGATTCCCCTACGATTACTTGTTCCAAATATAGATGGGGGCAAATGTATGCCCGCCGCTTCAATCTTGTTTACAAATGTAGGTCTGAGACCGGTAGATCGCAATTGTCCAACAATTTTTTCACCTTCAAAACCGCTTTGCTCAAATTGGAAAATGTCCGTAAGAGTAATGATGTCCCCTTCCATGCCAACAATTTCCGTAATATTTACTACTCGCCGGCTTCCATCTCGCATCCTGTCGACTTGTACGATCAAGTCTATTGCAGATGATATTTGTTCTCTTATGGCTCTAATGGGCAATTCGTATCCAGCCATTAATGTCATGGTCTCAATTCTAGAAATTACATCTCTGGGAGCGTTTGCGTGAGCCGTAGTCATAGAGCCTTCATGGCCAGTATTCATAGCCTGCAACATATCCAGAGCTTCTCCACTGCGGATCTCACCCACAATTATGCGGTCGGGGCGCATACGCAAGGAATTCACCACCATTTGCTGGGCCGTAATTTCCCCATTGCCTTCAATATTTGGGGGACGCGTTTCTAACGTCACAACGTGATCCTGTCGAAGTTGCAATTCAGCTGCGTTTTCAATAGTTACAATGCGTTGATCATGTGGGATGAAGGTTGATAAAACGTTTAATAACGTGGTCTTACCGGATCCGGTACCACCAGAAATAACAATATTCAGGTTAGCTTTAACACAAGCACTCAAGAATTCTACGGATTCCTTGGTGAGGGACCCGAATTCAATCAACTGCTCAACCGTAATAGGATCCTTGGAAAACATTCGAATAGTCAATGTTGGGCCAATTAGTGAAATTGGCGGGATTACGGCATTTACACGTGAGCCATCCGGCAATCTTGCATCCACATACGGGCTTTGTTCATCTACTCGTCTGCCCAGGGGTGCGACAATGCGGTCAATAATGCGCATAACGTGATCATTACTTTCGAATGTCATAGGTACTCGGTGAATTTTTCCTAAACGCTCAACATATACATTTTTATAGCCATTCACCATAATTTCAGTAATATCTTTGTCTTCAATTAATGGCTGCAGCGGACCAAAACCAAGAATTTCATCAGCGATTTGATTAAATAATCGCAAGCGTTCAGGACGCGTTAAAACAATGTTTTCTTCGGTAAGAATAGTTTCGAATAATTCTTGAATCGTTCCCCGTACACCGTTTACATCACTGATGTCGATAGAGGGATCAAGCTCAGCTAATAGTCGATTCTGCACTCGATTTTTGAGTTCCATATAGGAACCCTTTTGTCGCTTGGGTGTGCTGGCAATCGGGCGAGATTTTGCTCCTGAAATGCGCGCTCCATCAGAATTGTTTCCCGAATCCACAGAACCGGTAGCTTTCCCATTCTTAGAGGAAGCTTCACCTTCATCTGTTTGCCCGCGTTCGATCCGGCGCATCAATGACATGAATTCGATCCTATCAATTTAGCAATATATTTCATTTAGGCCATCTCAACTTCGGCACTCTGGCGCTCTTTTAGTGCCTTCAAAAGATCTTCCATCAGATTAAGTATTGCTTTAGAGGCTGGCTCGTCCTCATCGCTCGAGACAAAAGGTTCGCCGCGATCCATTGAAGGGATAATCAATTTTTCATCCAGAGGGATGATCGTGGAAAATTTGCGATCAAAATTCTTTTGTATTCTTTCTGGCGTAATGTTTCTGCGCTTATCGTAGCGATTTAGAACTAATAGGAGCTGTTCATCAATTATTCCCAATGCATCTGCAACATCCAAAAACAGTCTTGTATTCTTGACGGCAGGAATATCCTGAGTCGTGGTCAAAATAATGATGTCCGAAGCGTCCAAGGCTGCCAAGGTTATGTCAGTCAGCAAAGAAGAACTATCCACTAGCACTATTGGGAACATTCCTCGCAGATAATTCAATATTTGGCCAAACTGCTCACCGGATATTGAATCCGCATGTTCTGGCCGCATAGGTGCGGCTAATATTTGCACACCTGATTTTTCATGCTCGATCATTACTTCTGAAAGCACTTCGCGATCTAGCTCATTCACACTTGCAGCCAGATCAGTAATGTTATTACGACCCTGCTGATTCAGCGAAAAGGATAAATCGCCAAATTGCAAATTTCCATCTACTGCTACAACTGCTTTCCCGGATTTTTGCAAGGCAATCGCTAAATTTGATGCAATAGTTGTTTTCCCCGATCCGCCTTTGGGGCTAAACACAGTCACGATACGGCCCTGATCTCCCGGCAAAAGGGTGCCAGCAGGTCCTAAACTTGTACTTCCACCAGCAAAGTGAGTTCCGGCCAGTTTCTCCCTTTCATTTCTGGCAACTTCGCCTGCTGTTCGAATGGCCGCACTAAGTTCATCCACATCCACAGGTTTGGTTAAGAAATCTCTAGCCCCTGCCAACATGGCACGACGCATATAACTGGTATCACCCTGTACTGACAGAATTATAATTTGGGCGTGAGGCACCTTTTTGCGAATGTTTTCTGTAGCAGTTATGCCGTCCATTTCCGGCATGTTAATGTCCATTAGCACAACATCGGGCTGTGTTTCAATGGCAAGATCAATCGCTTCCAAACCATTGCTGCTCGCCCCGACAACTTCTACATTTGCATCAAATTGCAGTAGCTTGCGAACATTTTCGCGGGCTTCTGCCACATCATCAACTATTAGAACTGAGGTTATTTTTTCAGAAGCCATAATTAATCATTTAGTAGCGGATTATCCGCGGAAAATGTTGGCGATTGCAGGATCTGAACGGAAGGATCTAAACCAAAGGGCAATTTACTTGGAACTGGAATGTCATAACTATTGACTAAGTATTCCAAGGTAACCGCTTGAGTTGACTCTAGATTTGCGTCCCGTCCTGATCTCAGCGCCATTGTTAATTTTGCACCCGAAAAGAGCAAGTAATTAAGGGTCACTGCATCTTGAGGTGTAACAATCAGCGTAATAAGGTCTGGTGGCGATTTAGGAGGGGCTGGCAATTGCTGCCCAGATCCATCTAAACCTGGAGATTGGGGAGCAAATGCATCTGCAACTTCTTCTCCGAATTCATCTGTATAGACGGAATTACCTATATGCAAAATAACTACATCTTGCATGAGTGTTTGGCTTACTAATCGGGGACGTTGGGCCTCCGAAGGAACTACGTAAAAAGGTTGATTGAAAACGGGATCAACAATTGAATTTCCCTGTGGAGAACCAGCCCCACCTGAAGCTACTTGTGCGGAAAGTACAGAAAGTAAATCATCGGAAACAACCTGCGAACTATTGGATTCACCATCTGTTGAATTTAAGACTACCGAACCGCCAGGGCTTACAATCGCTCCTGTGTTATTTGGTAATGCTGATTGAAAATCCTGATCAATATCAATGAATAACATAGTTGCAATTACATTTACGTGGTCCCCTGCTCGCAATCCATAACCCAAGGAAGAAAATCGATCGATAGTAATTGGGAAAGCTACCATTCCTGCAGGGATAAGGAGCGCTTGGTCGGATCCAACGGTAGATAAATCGTCTGGGCCTCCCACTAGCATAGCCGAGGTCATTGGAATGCCTGGTTCTAAATCGTAACGGGCTTGCAAACCGACAATGTCATCAAAATTAGTAAACATACCTTCAATTGTTTCGCCGGTTGGAAAGGCTAAATAATCCAGCATCTCAGCAGTTAAGACTCCACCTCTATCGATGGGTTGAACCAGGATAACAATGTCAGTTGTTGCCATTTCAGCATCATCACTTGACGCCCCTGAACCTGGTGAAAGTTGTGTTACTGCATAAATTGCAGCCAAAACAAGGATTAGAACGATTGCAGCGATGATTAAAATTCTTCCTAAGCGCATATATGGTTCCTTTGAGTCAAGAAATGCTTTTTATTACAATTGATCTTATTCAGTCTAGCACAATGACCCTCTACGACAACAGGGAATGGGTACTAGTGTTAGAGGGAAGTCTACATGAATAATTTTCGTCGCGCCATTGGCTTTAATAGGCTGAAATATATTAAAAAATGAAGCCCTGGAATTCCAGGGCTCCTATTTTTGCAAATATATAAATGGACTTATTAAATGTTAGAAACGATGTTGCTGAAAACGTTACCAATTGACGTACCGAGCAGGGAAACGATGACAATAACCACGATAGCGACCAAAACGAGAATCAACGCGTATTCGACGAGACCCTGGCCTTTTTCTTTGGGAAGGAAATGCATAATATCAACCTCCTTATGGAATTTCTGTTGCTTATAGCATCAGATAGGGAGATTATAGAGTTCACCGCAAACTGGGCGCAATCGTATATAAGTACCAGTTGTCGAGTAAAAAAGGAGATTATTAGCCGATTAATTCTGTTTCATCAATTGGAACGCTGAGCGTGAAACGGGCACCCTGACCAATAGCAGCGTCAATATCGAATTTTCCACCCAACATTTCTATCCGCTCTCTAATTGCATTAATGCCTAAAGTAGCATCATCAGGGATTGAATTCATGTCAAATCCCCGACCATCATTTTCAAGATTTACCCGGACTTCGTTTTCTGCGATATCAACCAGCACCTTTATCTCGGTGGCGCTTTGGTGAAGGCTCTCTGCTCCCAATAACTCTTGAACAGCTCGAAACAGCAAAACTTCGATATAGGCTTCAAATCTTTTTTCAGAACCACTCAAGTTCATTTGAACTTTTTGACCCGTTTTCTCACTAAAACTTTCTGAATAACGCTTCAAAGTCGGGATTAGTCCCAAATCATCAAGCATCATAGGTCTTAAATCAAATATAAAATCTCGAACTTTTTGAAAGGTTTTTGATGCGGCTTTCTTTAAATTATTGAGTTCATCCTTGGCTTGTTCTGGGTCAACATCAAAAAGACGCATGGCAATTTCTGTTTGCAAAATAAAATTCGACAATGCCTGGGCAGGACCATCATGCATTTGCCGTGAAAGTCTCTGTCGTTCGGATTCTTGAGCTTGGGTCATTATTTCAATCGCATTCGAAGTTTCATTCGTTTCTGCACCAGCCCCAGATCCATTTTGAGTTTGCGAATGACTCGCTTCTAGCAGGGTTATATGGTGCTGAACATGCTGCTCGTCGCTTTGCAATTTTTCAAGCTGTCCGCGCATTACAGCCAAGCGTTGTTGAGCTTCTATGGCCGCGTCATATGCCACGCGTATATCCGACGGAGGAACAGTTTCTATTTGAGTCTGAACTTGCTGCAAATGAGCATTTATGCTGGCATTCCGCTGAGTTAATTTGTCGACTTCCACCTGACTTTGCTCAATTAATAAATTGATTTCACGCAAATCTTCTTTGGACTTTTGCAATTGTGCGACAAGGTCAATTGCAAAACTTTCTGGGTTCAATGATTCCTCAATTCTGTCCATTATTCAATCCAGTTTAGGAATCGTCTGACTCTTGATCATATAAACGAACCCAACCCTGCCGAAGAGCGTAAACTGCAGCTTGAGTCCGGTCTTCCACATTCAGCTTCCTCAATACGGCTGTTACGTGATTCTTTACCGTTTGATGACTAATACCTAATTCATGGGCAATTTCTTTATTACTCATTCCTCGAGTGACACATTCTAAAACTTCCATCTCTCGATTCGAGAGTGCTTCATATGGGTCTCCAGGATCGGAATAAGCTTTAGGAATTGATTCCGTTTTTTGTGCAACCCATTTTTCCATATCTGGTTTATCCATTTCCTGTTCTTCAACAAAATATTTTCCAGAAGAAACAGCTCGGATGGCATCCACAAGCTTTTCTGGTGCTACATCCTTAGAGCAATAAGCTCTTGCCCCTGCTGATATTGAATGGATTGCCTGCGAGCTATCGTTATAGGCTGTCAACAGTAAGACCCGGGTTTGGCTTTTTGAACTAGCCAACTGTCTGGTCAGATGCTGACCATTCATTTCCGGAAGGTTTACATCCACCACAGCCACTTCTGGCTGCAGCTCATTAATCATCGCTAAACCGGCTTTTCCATCGGCAGCCTCGCCCAATATCTCGATATCTTTCTCGCGCGCAAATACATCTACAACGCCTTGGCGAAATAAAGGATGATCATCGATTACAACCAGAGTAATTTTTTCTGAAGCGCTCATATTAGTTTCCTAAGGGAACAATTTCAGTATAGCATAGGCATTTTTTCCCGGCCATCAATGTAAAATTGCTATTATTCCTTCCAAATATAGACCGACATTCCTTCAACCTGTTCATTGCCAACAGTAAAACTTGGCGCTTGGTAAAGGATAGCCAAATTAGCTGACAAAGATGGGTACCAATCTGGAAAAGTAATAAAAAATTCGACGTTGTTTTTGTTCATATATGCTTTCAATAAATCTTCATCCCGAATAAATGGAATCACCTCAGGTGAAACGAGTCCTGCTAAATCAGATAATTGAGGTTCAGCAAAGTAACCTATCGCACCAATATCGTGCGCCGCAATTCTTGATCTTTGAGGTAAATTTTTCTCAACCCAATTAGCTGTTGCACTCATTTGGGCCTCAATAAACACCACATCATTATTCAGCCCTTGGGATCCCAAAACGGCGTATACACATAAAACTGCCAAGATAATTCCCTGGAAAACATGCTTTGAAACAAATTCCTGGTGAGCTTTTATGAAGCGCTCAAATAATGCGTAACTTCCCAGAAGCCCAATGACTAAGAAAATGGGGATAACTGGGATCATATATCGTCCGTGTTGATAAGCCAAAGGTAGTCTTACTGCGAATAACGTTATATATCCAAGTATCCAGGTGGAAAATAGTGGTAAGACAAGTCGCCGTTTAGCTATTTCCGTCCATATCAAATAGACGAATCCAGGAATCAACAAGACACCGATACCCATAATTACTTGGGCTCCCATATTCCCCCAGCGCATGAGTAATGAATTTTCCAGCAGTATTGAGTATTCAGCCTGTTTAGCGTAGAAAGTGCTAGGTAGCAATGAACCGGAATTCTGAAGATTTAGCAGAGCAAATGGTAGGTTCACCAGCATCGGCACAAGGATCAATGCAAGACCCGCAATTAATTTTCTTATCTGCCCAAGTTTAGAAAAAACAAGAAACAAACCTATTGGGCCAAATAAGGTAATTGCATCGGGTCTAGTAGCTATCGCTGCACCTAAAATCAATGCGTTTAGCAACCAAGTTTGAAATGAGAACTCGCTGCTCGTCTCAATTTGTTTAAGGCGGGTCATCAAAAGTAGCACGAGGACGGCTAGCAAAAGTGTTTCCATTCCCGAATAAGCGGCCCACAACAAATGCCATTCGAGCAAAACGGCAATTGGAATTAACCAAAGGGGAAAAATATGGTTCTTGGAAAATTCTTTTTGGAAGTGTATTGCAAGTTTCATACACGCTAAGACAAGGACAAATCCCAAGATTGTCGACCATAACGCGGGCGCAACATTTAATAAGTATCCAATTGCCAAAAGGAGTACCCAAAGGAAACTTGTTCCACCAGCTGATGGTTGTCCTGAAATGAAGGCCCACTCAAAGTTTTGCGCCAAATTTCTAGCGTAGGCTTGATGGATCCATGCGTCGTCTAATGGAAATGCCAAACCATTTTGGTTGAGGGACCAATATCCAAACAGGCCAAAAACGACTATTGTTATTGAAAATAAATATGGTGGAGAGAGCTTTTTCATAGAAATTACTATTTACTCAATGAAAAAATATGGCTTTCGTTTTGAGTAAATAGATAGTGGAAATATTGGGCACTATTTGGATCGGCGTACAAAGAGGCCAAACCCTCAGGATGATTGGGCTCTAATATCAGGAATTGCGCATTAAATTTCTCAGCGACTTGGAGAGAAATGGCTTCATTGCCGTACGGGATAACAATGCTTGCTTGTTCAGAAACATTGGAGAATCCGGGTGGATTATTGACCAGCACAGTTATTTGGCTTTCACCAACAATGTCATTCAACCGCTGGGCAATAATTTCGTAATTTTCACCAGATGCATTCCAAGGATTTGATCCGGGCTCAATTCCAATCACCCTTTGTGAGAATATAAACGAGGATAATGCCATAATAATTAAAGTGAGTCCAGACCCAAGGATCAATGTGGCTTGATGCCCTTGCCAACTTCTATTTCTTATTCCCCAAGTGATTACTTCTCCAAAACCCAAGGCTGCAATAACCCAAAATATTGGCTGTAGAAATGTGACTGAATGGAAAAAACCACCTCGAACGCCAGCAAATGGAAACACAAAAGACATTAGAGCATATATCGCTCCAAATCCAACAACAGCAAATCGCACAATGTTCGCATTCCAATTTTTTCTTATGTATATCAATGCAAATGGAATTAGGACCACAGCTCCCACTACTCCAATCGCGCTCAGGCCATTTTGTCCTAAAGCCCAAAACCAATTATTAGCTATTTCGCCGAAACTCAAATCAATAAAATGCGAAAATGTTAATTGGTTTGAGGGATAAGAGAAAAATTCATCATAATTTTGTAACCAGAGGACTTTTGAGGCTCCGGGAGCGAGAGGAAATCCAAAACTCAACTGGTTCCGAATTAACCAGGGAAAAACAGGCAGTAGGAATCCGCCTAATAATGTCGGCGAGAATGAGAGCTTGTTCACCTTATTCAAACGCATCAGAAAAATAGCGGACAATATCAACCAGATTAATCCTTCTGACCTAGTTAGAAAAAGAAGACCAAGCATTAGCCCTAAATAAAATATAGAAACGTTTGAATAATTATTGTTAAAAATATTTTTTAGCTGTGAAAAAATTAATATGCCCAAAAATAATGTGGGTGAGAAGGTTTCAGTGGTGAGCAAAAAAGGCAAATAGTATGGTGCTGCCCAAGAAAATAGGCCCGCAATCCAGGCAATGCGAGCATTATCAGACATTGCAAAAGCAAGCTTAGCCACTAATGCCGGAACGGTAGCTGCCAAAATTATGAAAGGAAATTGGGCCGCGGTAAAAGTGGCTAGTTTTGGAAATAATGCAATCCCGGCAGCTGCTATTATCGAGGGCAACGGGGTCCAATAACTGTGAGAGGGATGTGGAATGCTCTGAGGATTATCCAGATAATTCCAAAGTATTTCTTCGCTAAATCCAAACCCTTCTGCTAAGCGCTGGCCCATATAAAAATGATAATCAGCATCCATATAACCGGGATACTGCATAGCTTTAGCGAGAATAAAATATGAAATCAGTATTAGAAATGTGAATATTGCTAGATGCTTGGATTTCATTTTTGGAGCTCGTAGAGCAGATAGGCATCATTAAAATCAACAATTAGAGCAAAGGTTGAAAGCGAGCTTTCTACCTGCTCAAGCTCCAAATTTAGAAAGTGCTCTGGATCCTGAGCAATAAATTGAGCAGCCTGACGATGATAAAGCACATGGGAATACCCTAATTCCAGCCAATAATCCTGTGCAGATTGTTCAGCTGTTTTTCTATGCTGCATATCTCTCCAATGATCTTGAATTTCATCTGGGTCACATTTGAGAGTACAGTAATAAGACCTCGCCTCCCAAAGCATTAACACCCTAGAATCTGAAGCTAATTCCTCTTTAATATATTGGGTAGCCAATGAATAAATACCCAGATTTTGCCGTAGATAATTATCGGGCTCATCCGCGAGAAAACTACTAATCACCTTTCCTTGTATCGCCGAATTGCTAATCGAAAGTACAGAAATGCCCAACATAACTGTTAACATCGGAACAACAATATTCAAATTGTAAGTCTTTCTTAGTTGCTCAAATCCAAATGCGGCCAAGCCTGCTATGGCGGGAAAGGCAAAATAGTAGAGATGGGTCCGGGCCAAATGGCCAGTTATTTTGGCTCCCATGCCCCAAACCAACCAAGTTCCAACGGAGATAAATGTCAGCAAAACGAGCATTTCTTTTGCTGGTTTCTTTAAATTCTTATGCCCAATCCAGGCAAATATTGAAAAAACTAACAAGGCTGGTCCAAGGCTGGCTTCATAACCTGGTGCGTCGCCAATTCGGGCACCCTCAATTCCAAATAATGTAGCCTGAATAGGTAATAGAAAGAAATCCACCCAATCAAATTGTGCCGGAAGAGTTTGTGTCGCTTGCAGACGAAATGTGTCAATCTCGCCTCCAGCAAATAGCATAGGATAGATTGGATTTCCTGTATGGATAACATTTGGCAAGATCCACGCTATTGAGATGGCCAATGTAAGACCAAGATATATGAACAGGTCGCGGCGGTTTGCCTTCGCTCGGATAACAAGAATTAAAAAAGCGACTACGGCTAAAAATGCAGCTGGGTATTTCACGCCGATTGCGCTGCCAGCCGCAATGCTTAAAATCAGCAGCCAATCTCGAGTGTTATTTTTGATGTACCTACTCAGCGAATAAAGGATTACCCACCCCACTAATAATGATGACCAATCCACATAGCCCCACGCCAATGACTCGGCGAGGGAGGTCCCCGATAAAAGGGCAGCTGGCGCAACCCAACCTGAAAAATTACTTCCTAACCATTCTGAGAATTGACCAGCTAATCCGATTATTGCAAGGAATCCCACAAAAACTCCTATCAGCGCTGCATTGCCAGCTCCTAGGGTTAAAGCAAGCGTATATAGCATTTGGGTAAGTTGTGGAAAACCCCAAAGAACATTTTCTGCAACATATGCGATTTGGCCATTGGCTAAATAAATTTCGGGAAGTGCCAAATGGTAAACAAGAGCATCGTATTTAATAGGGGGCAGCAACGAATTGAGAACGGCAAAAGAAAAAATTATCCCAATGAAGACAAGGATTGTTTTCAGCCAGTGATTTGCATCTTGCCAAATCTGCTTAAACTCAACCAGATCTGCAATCCATAAACGTGCACTAGGAGCTAAGTAAGCAAGCATCGCGCTGAGAAAAATCCAAATTATTGGTCTTGAAAGTCCAAAAACACTACCACCAAGAAATGTTCCTAGTGCGAGCACAAAGAGGCCAACAGCGCCTCTGATGGCAAAGCGGGAAAGAGGGTTTGCTCTTAGGTTGCTAAATAAGCGCGCTCCAATGGAACCTGCGACAACGAGAATCGCGAGAATAAGGAAGAAATCTAATGTTTTTGCAGTAATAGAGCTAAATTCTTGCAAAGAAAAGATAGGATGGCGCAAATAATAAGCAAGCGAAAACCCAAACAGCGCGATTACTGCCACACGGGGGCCAACAAATTGGAAATCAGGTTTTTGCATTAAATATCTTTGTCTATTTGCAATTTTTGAGCTGGGTATGTGGGTTCCTGAATTCTTAGCATGCCCCACTTTAGCCAAACTAAATTTACTAATAGCAAGATTGGCACGGGGAAAAACATCACTAAATGCTCACTAAATTGTTGGCCTGGAAGTAAGGTGTTAATGAAGAGAAACCATAGGCCTAAAAAAGTGATTACGATAATTGCTAACGCAAAATTTTGACTTTGCCGAGTGAGCCTCCGTTCCCACGCTTCAAAGACAACAGGAAAAATTGGCAGCATAATAATGAAGTTAGAGGTCGTCGTGGGAATACCTAAGAAGGGGGCCAACGCTAGCGTTAAGCAGAAAGTCCACAAATATTTATCGAAAGATTTTCCTAAGGCTAGCCACCATTCGCGCAGCAAGGCTACAAGGGTGAGCAATGATAGTCCCCATGCAATATTCACCGCTGCTGAACCCCACCAATTCTCAAATATTTCGGCAAGATTGCCAGCTGGTGCGTAATTAGGATATTCCCTAATTTGAGAAATATTTTCAAATATCCAAGTAGGTTGAACTATCCAGAAAATTAGCAGTATAGAAGCCATTGAAAATAAGAAAGAGACTATTATTATTCTACGCCTGGTTGAATAAGCCCAGATTAGAGTAAACGGGATCAACCAGAAAACCATTTGCGGCTTGATAGTTGCCATTGCCAAGAGCGTTCCGGCCCACACATCTTTATCCGATTTAATTGCCGCAATTGCCAGCCAAACAAACAAAGCTATCAAGACTGAAAGATTGCCATCTATTAATGGTTTTGCTCCGTGATACCAAAGAATTGCGAATCCTAGAAAAATCGCCAAAACGAAACGGCGCGGTTGCCAACCAGATATGCGAATCGAAACAATTGCCAATATAAAAATGCTGAGCACGGATACTGTCAACCACGCAGCTCGGGCTAGGGCGAAAGACTCTATTTGAGCGAATGGGAAAATTAATATTGTTGCGTGTATTGGATAAGCAAAAAATGCTTGATCCTCCCCCTCCAAAGCGGGTCTTCCATAAAGTACTTGCTGAATTTGCGCGGTTGTTTCTATTGCATAGGGACTAATATTTTTTTCAATAAGCTGCTTTGCCCCCACCCAGCGAGGAAGAAAATCATTGCCCCCAGGATTGGCATTTACGAAGGAAAGATTTGTCCAGAATAAAGCCGACAAGGCTACTAAAACTAACGCAGATAGCCCCGCAAGACGAAGAAAACGCTGCCGGCCAGGCTCCATCAGCGCTCAGCCATTGCCCACATGTTAAATCCAAATTCAAATGTTCCAAACTTTACTTGATCCATTCCAAACCCTCCTCGCCCGAAATACCATCCTAAGAGGGGCAAAGTATAGGCATAAACATGTTCGTCAATTTCCTCTTTACTAACTAACCCGACTGTGGCCATAAATTTGAGCAGGCCATCTGATCTGGCTGCGGGTGTAGTCACAATAAGTCGGCCTCCTGGTCTCAGGACTCTGTAAGCTTCCTTATAAAGCTCAACCAAAGACGCAGGGTTTAGATGCTCGGCTACTGCCAACATCGTAATTACATCGAAATAACTTTCCTCAAAAGGGATTGAGGGTTTTGAATTTAAATCCAATGTGTGCCATGCAATTTCTTTACCTTCCACTGCAGGAGGCAATTGATCGATGGCAAATTTTTCTTTGAAGGAGGTGTGGCTTAAAAAATATGGATAGGATCCACATCCAATGTCGAGAATGCGTCCTTCACGTAATTTTTCGGGGATGAGTCGGTTTGCGGTCATTGCTCGCTGTCGAGCAAGATAGGGCTCCAAAATACCTTTGCCCCGAGTCACAGAATCTGATTGCGCCATTAATTATTCCTCATTCAATTATTTATATATATGCTTGCCAGTTCATCAGCGTAAATCTTATCCCAGCCTTCCGCTTCAAGCCGATGAGCGAGAGGCCAATAATCTTCGATGATAACTAATTCGATTCCATAATTTTCTAATTCTTTTTGCCACCCTTCTTGGGCAGAAGCAATTTCTAGCCACTCTTCAAGGAGGCCAGCGGCATATAAATCAGTGCGTCCATCGAGAAAGACTTTGTTCTCCGGGAGGGCATATATTAAATAGCCACCAAAATTATAGGAATTATATAGACGTCCACCTATCCCATTGGCTTGGATAAACTCGACAGCTTGCACAGGAAAGCGTTCTTGGAAAACTTTTTGATTGGAATGGTCTGGAAGTACTTGGCCAGCCTTGATAACCAGAGCCAGGATTGCCAGCCCAATTATCGAAAAGTTGATGATTGATTGCAATATTGTTGGCGTTTGATCCAAAGTGAGTGACCTCAATCCATTATTTTGCCAATCATCAATGATTGAAGTTAAGTTCCTTGAAAACATCGGGGCAACAGCTAAGGCAAATAACGCAATATTTCGCCCAGCTAATAATGCCATCGATCCGAATACTGCAAATATCAATCCTTCAGTAGCGGTGAGCTTTTGTCTGGAGTTACCCATCAAAATAAATCCGAATAAAATAGAAAAAAGAAAAGGTAGGTTGGCACCATCATGGAAATTTGGAGATTGCCACTCCTGAATAAAATCACGCAAAACGCCAATTGACAATGTGTCAAATGGGTATCTAAGCATTTGCGCACCCGAGGGATTGATGGTTACAACAGGAACAAGGACCAATCCAACTAATAGCATTATGGCTAATTTGGATTGCTTAAACGTATTCCAAATTTTCTCCCGCTTATTCCGCCTATTTTCTTTTATAAATGTGAACAAATCTCCAACGAAGTGGATTCCATAGAGAATAAAAGCAGCCGCAAAACCCGGATGACTATTAACCCAGACAATCAGCAGCAGAGGCAACAACCATAAAAGTTTCTTGTTCTTTGTTTGAGTTTTATTCAGAACGAGAACAAATCCAGCAAAAAATAAATAGGTAGCCATATGAGGGCGCGCCGACCAAAAAACTGCGGATGTTGCCGCGGTTGATACAAGCATAAAAGCGCGTTGAAAGGGTCCGCCATCCAATGCAAAATACAAGAGGGCGAGGCTCATGGTGGCGATCATGGCAACACCAATATTTAGAGCGGCTGAACCCCCAGCCTCATAGGAATACGACATGGCTACTTGAGAAATCCAAGCAGCGCTTGGGTAATACCAATCAGCGCCCTCAAGGGTGTGCGAAAAACTGTCCTGCAAGGGAACTTGTCGAGTTTCTCGAATCAAATCCCCTGTCCTTAAATGCCACCATGTATCGCTATCCGTAGATATACGCAGCCCCATTGCAAAAACGGAGATAAATGTGAGCGCGATGATGACTTTTCTGAGGGTCACAAGCTAATCCTAGCATAGAGCTTGAAACAAAATCTGCCTCTTTTGTATGTGATTCGTATAATGAGAATATGAATAATCGCAGATTTGCAATTGGAATTGGCATCCTCGCCTTAATCGCCATATTTGCGAGAATACTGCCAGCTCCTCGCACCATCGATGATGCTTTTATTACCTTCCGTTATGCCAGGAACATTTTGGCTGGCAACGGTTTTATCTTTAATATTGGCGATCCTGTATTAGGAACAAGCACCCCACTCTATACCCTGGTCTTAGTTTTCCTTGGCTCTTTCCTAGGTGGATCCGAAGCAAATTTTCCACAAATAGCTTGGATATTTAATGCCCTTGTTGATGCTGCTACTGTTATTTTGCTTGTGTTAATTGGACAACGTTTAAATTTGAAATGGGCTGGCTGGGCCAGCGCCCTGGCTTGGTCCATAGCTCCCTTTAGCGTTACTTTTTCAATTGGCGGTCTTGAAACGAGCACTTTCGTCTTTCTCCTTATCGGGACTTTCTATTTCTATATTAGAGGTATTTTGTCCATTAGCGCATTGATGGCTGGCCTCTCTGTATTAACTCGACCCGATGGATTGCTATTAATTATCCCTTTGATCGTGCATCGTATATCTAGGAGCAGGAGATCAAAGGTTGGGCCAATTCGAAGATCCGAATTACTTAGCTTAATTCTTCCTTATGGAATTTGGTCGGTATTTGCTGTTTACCAATTCGGCTCTCCTATTCCTCATTCAGTAATTGCAAAAAGTGCTGCATATCAGCTCGAATCGAGTACCGCACTGATCCGCCTTTTGCAACATTATGCAACGCCTTTTCAAGGTCATCTTGCATTCGGCACTGCATGGATAGGAATTGGAATTTTTCTATTTCCTTTCTTGTTTTTCGTGGGCGCTAGAAAGCTATTTCAACATGACGATAGAGTAATACCCTTTGCATTGTTTCCTTGGTTTCATTTTTTAGCATTTTCTCTAGCCAATCCACTAATTTTTCGCTGGTATCTGACCCCGCCCTTGCCGTTCCTATTCATATTTATTTTGGTTGGGTTAGAAGATATTCTTGAACACATTTCACTAAAAATAAACCCTGCATCAATAGGCAGAAAAATTGTCCCCATCTTTTTTGTCATATCAATCCCAGCATTTCTATTGTTAAGAGATTGGCAAGTTCACCCAGATCACGGCCCCGATAACCCGGCTCCCACAATGGCATGGATCGAACTTGAATTGCTATATGCTCAAGCAGCAAATTTCTTAATATCTTTACCGGATTGGAATGTGGATAGTGTCGTCGCGGCGGGAGATGTGGGTGTGATCGGATATCTCACGTCGGCCCCGATTCTTGATCTTGTCGGGCTGAATTCATCGCAAAGTGTTTCTTATTACCCCTTGGACAAAAAGGCTTATAGCGAGTTTGCTTATGCAATTCCTGAACAGTTAATTGCGGATAAAAGGCCCGATTATGTTGTCTTTTTAGAAATATATGGACGTAACACTTTACTGACTAATGAAAATTTCCAGCAGAATTACGAGCTAGTTAATTCGCTGCAAACGGACATATATGGCAGTAATAACATGCTCATTTACCAGTTGGATAATTAACTTAAGAGCTGGGATTGACTACGCTTAGTTGATTACTATGCGAGAGCTAATATTCACCTAGATATGCTTTCAGTTTTTGGCTAATTATCGGAGCCCTCAATCGGCCTAATGCCTGCGCCTCAATTTGTCGTACACGCTCTCGTGTAACCCCCATCTTGTTACCGACTTCTTCCAAAGTATAAGATTGACCATCAAGAAGCCCATAGCGCAACTGCAAGATGCGCACTTCACGCGGGGGCAAATCATCCAATACCTCTGATAGATGCTCGCGCAATAAATTGCCTGTAGCTAGTTCATCAGGAGCTGGAGCCTTATTATCTGGCACAAAATCCCCCAACATAGAATTTTCTTCTTTATCAGTTGGAGTTTCTAAAGAAAGCGGCCTACGCGAAACCTGGATCATGTTTTCAACTTTCTTCAATGGGACATCCAATGCTTTTGCCAATTCCTCAACATTTGGGTCCCGACCCAGTCTTTGGGTAAGTTTATGCTGAATGCGCAACAATTTATTAATTTGGTCGCCCATATGAACGGGAACTCGAATGGTTCTTCCTTGGTCTGCGATTGCGCGTGTTACTGCTTGGCGAATCCACCAGGTTGCGTAAGTACTAAACTTGTGTCCCAGCCGATAATCAAATTTTTTGGCTGAACGAATAAGGCCAATGTTGCCTTCCTGGATTAAGTCTTGGAATGGAACACCGCGCCCCATATACTTCTTTGCTACAGAAATAACCAAGCGCGAATTTGCAGTAATGAGATGTTCTCTAGCCGCCCATCCATCTTCAACATCGTATCTGCAATCTTGCCGCACATTAGCTGTTATGCGCTCACCAGAAGCAAGCGTTTGGCGGGCAATTCGTCCACATTCTATTCTTTGAGCTAGATCAACCTCTTCCTCAGCAGTAAGTAAAGGAACGCGACCTACTTCTTTCAAATAGAGGCCAATCATGTCTCCAGTATCAATATTTGCTAAATAATTATCATCGTATTTTTTCTTTTTCTTAGTGTGTTTTTCCCCTTCATCTTCATTCAAATCTTCGTCAGTAGGCCCTGCAGTTTCTGCATCATCCACATAGGGAATGCCCGCCTGGAAAAGCGCAGTAAACGCTTTTTCCAATTTATGAGCATCTTTTTCAGCTTCTGGAAATATTTTTAGAATATCGTCGATAGTCACATAGCCTTGGTTACGGCCAAGGTTTACCAGCTGGATAATTGGGGACAATTCTTCTACTGAGTCGTGTTCGTCTTGGGTATCTTCGGAAGCTAAATTATCTAGAAGTTTTTCGTCGAGCACATCACTCTCACTGGCTTAGTTTTATAGTTTAGCTCAGCTGAATTATATAAAAAGCCGGCAAGAAACTTGCGGGCTTTTTAATTGCTTCCGAAATAGTGTACAGCATCGGAAAGTTCAAAGTCAAGTTTCGCTATCAAATCCAAAGGCATACTTTTTCTAACATCCTTCTTGACACATTTTTTTAGCAACATTACAATCTCCATTCGTTCTTGGTCGCCGGTGACTATATGCCACCGGCAATTTTTTGCCTAGAACTCTAAGATTTTAATATATGAGGAGAGTTATTAAATGTACGAACTTGGCTTAAGTTCCTTTGAAGAAATTGCAATATGGACTGTTTTTGGAATTGCAATTATCGGCCTAGCTTATGCGCTAATTCTGCGCCGAGAAATTCTTGCAGAGGACAAAGGCACAAAAAAGATGCAAGAGGTTTGGGGAGCGATCCGTGATGGTGCGGATGCCTACCTGAGACGCCAATTGCGTTCAATTTTGCCCATGATATTGATTTTGACGGTGGCAATGTATTTTTCCGTCTCGTTAGTTCCCCCTACTCCAGAAGCACTTGAACGATTCCACGGTCTCAGCGAAGCTGAGATTATTAACATAATTGGTTTCGGTCGCGCGATTGGTTTTGTGATGGGCGCTATTTTCTCCCTGATGGTTGGTCAGATTGGTATGCGTATGGCGGTTCAGGGGAACGTTCGGGTTGCCTCTGCAGCTCGCACCTCTTTCGGAGATGCTCTGCGCATTGCTTATCGAGCCGGAACAATTACGGGCATGTTGACTGACGGACTTGGTTTACTTGGCGGCACGATTATCTTCATCTATTTCGGGTTAGCCGCACCAGACGCCTTACTTGGCTTTGGTTTTGGTGGGACTCTGCTAGCACTATTCATGCGAGTGGGCGGAGGTATTTTCACTAAGGCTGCAGACGTTGGGGCCGATCTGGTTGGCAAAGTTGAAGCCGGCATTCCTGAAGATGACCCACGAAATCCAGCCGTTATTGCAGACCTTGTTGGCGACAATGTTGGTGATTGTGCTGGAATGGCAGCAGATATTTTCGAATCTTATGAAGTGACCATCGTCTCAGGTCTGATCCTGGGTGTCGCACTTTACTCAATCACAGGCCTAGCTGCATGGATGATTTTCCCATTGATCGTGCGTGGAATTGGTGTTGTATCTTCCATAATTGGAACCTACGCAGTCGGTGGTGAAGAAGAAGGTAATGCAGAAATTGCGCAAAGCACAATATTCCGCAGCTTTCTTTCTTCAGCCGCAATTTCTGTAGTTCTCTTTTTTGCTGCTGGATTTTATTATCTAAATCAAAGTGAAATGCCCGGTGGCTGGTGGCGTACACCGCTAGCGGTAACGGTTGGAGTTTTGCTAGCGATAGTAATTGACCGACTAACAGAATATTTCACTGGAACACATCAAGCACCGGTGCAAGAAATCAAAAAGTCAGCTGATACAGGACCAGCTACGCTGATCCTGCAGGGTGTTGCTGTCGGTTATGAGTCATCAGTTTGGTCGATCATCACCATAGCCGCTACTATTTTCAGCTCAATCTTGATCTTTGGCGGAATCAGCGCTAATCCTGTGGATAACATTACCTACATTCTTTATGGTGTAGCCATGACGGGTATTGGCATGCTTACGCTTACTGGAAACAACGTAGCCATGGATTCTTTTGGTCCTATTGCTGATAATGCAGCAGGCATTGGTGAAATGGCTTGGAGCAAAGATAAGAGTAAGAAACATGAGAAAGCCCAGCGAATTATGGCCGATCTTGATTCGGTTGGAAATACAACCAAGGCCATAACTAAAGGGGTTGCAATTGGCTCGGCTGTTATTGCAGCAGTCTCTCTTTTTGGCTCCTTTATGGTGGATGTTAGCCGAGCACAGGAATCCCTTGGAGTTCCGCTAGCCGAGCAAATTCGTTCTGTAGGTATCCGAATTGATTTCCCTGATGTTTTTGTCGGCATGCTAATTGGTGGAGCTTTGCCTTGGCTGTTTTCATCGTTTGCAATACAAGCGGTTAGCCGTGCGGCGGCTCTGATTGTTCAAGAAGCCCGTCGTCAATTTGGATTAGGCGTACTAACTGGAAAAGTTAAACCTGATTATGGTCAAGCAGTTAGTATCTCGACAACAGCCGCTCAGAAAGAATTGATTCCTCTAGCTGTTCTGGGAGTGATTACTCCAATCTTGGTGGGACTGCTACTAGGTGTGCAAGCACTAGGCGGATTCTTAGCCGGAATCATTGTTTCGGGACAGTTGCTGGCAGTATTTATGAATAATGCTGGTGGTGCCTGGGACAATGCCAAGAAATTGATTGAAGACGAGCCATCAAATCCCAAGAAAAATTTGGGCAAGGGTTCGGAACGTCATAAAGCTGGCATTGTGGGAGATACAGTCGGAGATCCGATGAAAGATACGGCCGGACCCGCACTGAATCCTATGATCAAAGTTGTCAATCTGGTTTCTCTGATTGTCGCCCCCGTCTTGGTGCAATCTCAAGAACTTAGTTTTGGCAAGGTTTTGGGTGCGCTTGTTCTATTCGCATTGATCATCTGGTCCATTCGCACTTCAAAGCGCGAAGCCGATGACATTGCCAGCTTAGAACCGGCTACAAGTAAATAAAAATAGCACATTTGAATAAACAAAAAAGGCCGCAGATTAATCTGCGGCCTTTTTTTATTAGGTCTTTCTTACTAAAATGGACCGAAATTCTCCGCAATCATATATAAGAAAATCACGGTTGCTAAAACAATCCCTAGCCCAAAGGGAACTAAGTTCCAAGCGGACTTGCGTACTGCAATCATTGTCACAAATGATTCATGTTCATTTTCAGATGTAATGGAAAGCAGTGAAACAGCACCTAAAAGTAGCGCCAAACCAAGGCCCCCCAAGACTGCCAAAGGATGGATCAACCAGGCCAAAAGATTAATATCTCCAATATTCAAACCAGTCCTAAGTGCATCATAAAGTCCTGGAGAACCCGAAAGACTCTGAGTAACCCCGGGAACAGCAAGGAACAGTGCTGGCAGCAAGAGAATTAGCATAGCCAAACTGCTTTTCCAGGAGGGCAAGATTAGGGGTGATTTTGTCATGATTTGACTCCTTGATAGAAAGTTGCGAAATTTCAAACTCACAAAAAATGGCACTGATTGCAGTGTTTGATTCCAATACCAAAACCAGGCAACCCACTCATTTTTGCTCTCAAGAATATTGTGATGCTCTTCTGCAAAGTCACCCAGGACCACTTCACTTTCATCTTGACCAAGTATTTTCGAAAGCAGAAATTCAGCTATTCTCGGGTTGGATTTAGGATTTTCGCTTGGCAACATAATTATTTTTAGGAATAAGCCATGGTTTGCGCGGCTGGAAATGATTTCCAAATTGTTTTATTTAGTTGCCAGATCTCTTCAAGAGCGGATATTCCTTTTGCCGAAACTTGATAACAGCGTTTACTTCTTCCGCCGCGCTCTGGTGTCGGTTCTGTTTCATATGAACTCAGTAGCCCCCTAGCTTCAAGCCTCTCCAAGGGAACATAAACAGCACCTATTGAATATTTTTTTCCGGTTAATTCATAGAGGTGTTTACGAATGGGGATACCATACGCGTCTTCCCCAAGTGCTAGGATCGCTAAAAGCAAAAATTCTTCTGTGCGTGACAATAATTTCATCTCGACTCCGTATTTCTTCTATTTTATAGAATTAATATTCAGTTGTCAAGTTTGCACTTTGAAACGGCATACATTAAAGCCGGAACTTGCATGACTTTGCGTGTTGGGGCATACTTAACCTCTAAGGAGATTTAAGGCATTGGCAAAGATCGCATTAAGAGATTATCAGGCAGGTATTGACGAACTCATTGAAGATAAAAAATTCGTTGAGGCGATAGCTCATTGCCGACACATTCTGCGAATTTATCCTAAAAATATTGCTACTTATCGATTACTTGGAAAAACTCACTTAGAAGAAAAACGCTACCAAGACGCTTTAGATATTTTCCAAAGAGTTCTATCGTCCATACCAGATGATTTTGTGTCTCATGTTGGCATGAGCCTGGTCCGAGAAGAAGAAGGCAATCAGGATGCAGCCATATCGCATATGGAAAAAGCCTTTGAAGGGCAACCTTCAAATCGAGCAGTTCAGGATGAATTACGTCGGCTTTATGGAGAGCGCGAAGGATTTACACCACCTAAAGTGCGATTAACTCGACCCGCGCTGGCGCGAATGTATGCCCATGGTGATTTATACAATCAAGCAATAGGCGAATTGCGCGGCGCAATATCTGAAGATGGGCCTAGGCCTGAACTCCTTGTCTTACTGGCAGAAATGTATGTACGTGTGGGTCAGGATGGGGAAGCTCTTCAGATTAGCAGCGATCTATTAGACCAATTGCCCTACTGTTTATACGCTGCTCAAATTCAAGGCGAGATCTATACTCGCCGCAATCAACATGCAGAAGCCAAAGAACAGCTTGATAAAGTAGCAGAACTAGATCCCTATCAAGCATTGGCGTCATTTGGGGAAGATCCAAAAGATATTCCATCAGAACAAATAATGATTGAGCATCTAGTTTTACATACTGGCGAATTAAACCTGGAAGACATACCCAGGGCATGGACTGGTGCTCTTGATCCGCTAATTGCTGACGGCCAGGAGCCAAGTGCAGAAAATCTTCCAGAATGGCTATCACTCACTGAGTCCGAATCAAAAGAGGATGAGGATGTCCCCATAAGCACTTCTGAACTCAAAGCCTTGCAAGAACTAGAACCTGAAGGGACAACTGAGCTCGATGCTAACGCTGCCCTCCCATCCTGGATGCAAGAACTTCGCGAAGACGAGGTTGAAGAATTGCAAGCCAATGAAAACGATGGAGAAGTTAAACCATTTGGGGGTCCAGCAGAGGAAATCAAAGATGAAGAATTGATTTCCAAAGGTTTAAAAGAAACTGGGAGTGAGGACGATTTGGCTTGGCTTGAATCGCTCGCCCAAACCCAGGGCACAGATGAAAGCGAACTAACTACAGATTCTGAAATGCGTAAACAGGCGCATCCCGAATTTTTACCCGAGGAAAGTCCGCAAGAGTTAGCAAGCAATAAACGTTCATTAACCTGGTGGTTGGACGAATTAGAGGAAGCCGAAAACGTTCAAGCCTTTGATCGAACTAAAGAGTTGAACGATGTAGCTATTGAAAAGCCGAACGAAATTGAAGAAATCAAGGGTATTGATCCCGGCGGAACAGACACGAGAGAAATTGTGGAAGACCAGGATGTTGAGGCCGATAAACCCCAATTGCTGGATGACAATGCTGTCACAGACTGGTTAACAGAATTAGAAAATAAGGATGGCGAAGGGAATCAATCATCCGAAGAGCCTGTTCAACCTGAAATATTAGCCAGCGAACCCGAAATCGCGAATTCTGAAAACAGCGGAGCGGCCCCTGATTGGCTCAAAGAATTGGCCGCTAACGCCGAATCTACGGAACAGCCAAGTAAGAAAAAGACTACGGATGCCTTGGAATCCCCGCCTGATTGGCTGGATGAATTGCGTGAAGCTAGTGAAGAAGATGCCCAGGATAATGATGCAGCGGATGAGGCAGCAGATGATCAACCCAATCTCGAAAATGTAAAGGATTCTTCAGATTTAGGACAAGATACTAATCGAGAATCAAAGGGCTTGAACGATTTGATTAATGCTTCCGGTCAAAATGATTGGGTACCTGAAAAAGAAATTACCCCCAGTGATAATGCGGCATCAGAAACGCTGGAAGACAGTTTGCCACAAACGCCGGACCCAGATTCAGATTTGGCGCATCCGAAATCTGACAAGCAAGAAAAGGCATCAACATCACAAATAATCCCAGAGTCTCAATCCAGCGATCAAAGTCTTGCAGATGCACGAGAAGCCATAAATGAATTGGATCTTCAAAGAGCTGCAAAATATTATGAAAAAGCAATTGCTTCTCGCAACCAAGTATCTAGCGTAATTGAAGATTTAGAAGCGGCTCTAAAACGGTTTCCCGACAAAGTCATATTGCTACAAACCTTGGGAGACGCCTATATGCGGGCTGATCGATTAAAAGAAGCACTGGATTGCTACACTAAAGCTGAAGATTTGATTTAATTTTGACTACCGCTATTTGATAAAATGGCTCGATTTCGAGCTTGCAAACACGGAGGAAATTTTGGAAAGAAGTTTTGTAATGGTAAAACCAGATGGGGTCCAACGCGGACTAAGCGGAGAAGTAATATCCCGATTAGAGCGCCGAGGATTACGATTGATCGCAGCAAAATTTACTTCTGTTAGCCATGAAATGGCCGAGAAGCACTACGCAATTCACAAAGGTAAGCCCTTTTTTGATGGATTAATCAAATACATTACATCATCTCCTGTGCTGGCCATGGCCTGGGAAGGTCCTGGAGCTATTGCAGCTATCCGGCAGACTATGGGGACCACAAAACCTCTTGAAGCAGCAGCAGGAAGTATTCGGCACGATTTCGCACTTGAAATCGGAAGAAATTTAACGCATGCCTCTGATAGCCCCGAAAATGGTGAACTTGAAATTTCGCTTTGGTTCGAGAAAAACGAATTAGTGACTTGGACTAGAGCAGTTGATCAATGGATATTTGAGTAAAAGAGAGACTGAGCTAACTCACGTTATTGCATGTGAAGTAAAACTTTAGCTTCATCCCAAAGACTTTCTAATTGATAATAGCCTCTCTGTTGGCTCGACAGGATGTGAACCAATACAGAACCAAAATCTGCCAGGATCCATCCTTCGCGTGCCGTCCCTTCTAAATTTGGCTTCGCCACTGTGCCCTTCAAATCACGCATAGTGGCGTCAGCCAAGGTTCTCAAGGCTCTTTCGTTATTGGCTGAACAGATTACATAGAACTGACCAATTGGTGCTGTTTCTTGAAGATCTAACAGCACAATATCTTCGGCCTTTTTATCCTCCAAACTAGTAACGATGTTTCGGGCTAATTTTAAGGCTTCCAATATAATTTCTCCTAAACATCATCCGCTAAGGCATACTCGCTCAGCACTGTGTGCTTGGCTCCAGAGGGATGAAGCTCGCTTTCGAAAATAGATAATTTTTTCAGTACCACCGATTGTACAGGAACTGGAATTGAGCTGGGAATATTTTGAGCCAATTTTCCCAGTTCTGACCTTTTAACTTTAGAACGAAATCGAGCAATAGTTATATGTGGGTGAAATGGTCTTTTTGATTTCGTAAATCCATTTATTGCCAAATGGCTATCAATCGATTCAGCCAAATGCTTCAAGTCACCATAATCTAAAATTTCGATCCAAAGGCCCCTAGCTCGATTTATATTCGGAAAAATGTTCATTTGTGTCATTTTTACATTAATGACTGAGAATTTGGTTGCGATGGCGCCAATTGTTTCTGTAATACTATCTACTTTATTTTTATTTTGCTCACCAAGAAATTTCATAGTTAGATGAATATTTTCTGTAGGAATCCAGCGAATATATTCATAGTTAAATTTCTTTTGAAATGCTTTTGATAAATCCTCAATCGCATCCAAAGTCTGCTTAGGTAAGCTGAATGCAATAAAGATCCGGACTCTTTCCATAGCTAATTTTCGTAATTTTGCAAGCGAACGAAATCTTCGGGAGTGTCTACGTCAATAGCTTGTGATGTGTCCAACCAGGGAATCCAATTTACTCTATATTTAGAAAATAGTTGGCGCCCCCCTTGGTCACCTTCGAGTTGTGCAAATTCAGGAAAGGTAACTCGATCAAAAAGTACTGGGGTAGCCCTTTGACCATCAATTTGTGGAGCAATGATGGGACTCACTGATTTGCTGTGCTCGTCAACCAGCGCGTTGATTAGACTTACACTAATTTGAGGGCGATCCACCTGTAGGAACATGGCGCCCCCCACATGTTTAGGTAATGCGGCTAATCCTTGTTTCACCGAGGATGCTTGCCCACTAGACCATTCTTCATTCATGACTATGCGCAGGCCTAATGATTCGACCTCTGGAAAAATATTTTGATAATTTGCACCTAGAACGATAACGCCATTCAGCAATCGCGCCGCCTGCATAACATTTGCAACATTTTTGATGAAGGATTCGCCGCGCCAATTCAACAATTGTTTTGCTTCTCCAAAGCGCTTGCTCTCGCCAGCAGCCAGCAAGACTCCGCCAATTCGCTCAAATCGTAAATAATTCGGTTTTTCGGAATTTATTGCTCCCCCAACCACACTGTCAAATTTTTCAAGCACTTCTGGGGCGACCTTCTTAATCAAACTCAGTTTTTCCGCACTATCAGCTTGATTCGCTAGCCATACCTTGCGGCTTTTTGCTGGAATGTGCTTTAGTCCACCTTCCAGATGAGTCACCACCTTTACCAATCCATTTATTTCAATCAAGTCGCCCATTTTGATCCCCGATAGTTTTGCAAACTGTTCGGGACGATGAACGGTTTCGCTTGATAGAGGTTTTCCAATAGCTGAAATGCCAGAGACCACCACAACCTGGTCTACAAAATTTGGAATGGCCGGTTCGTGATCAGCAGGTGCTTTTAATGGCTTTTGCCGGGATCCGTCTGCCTCAATTAGCAGCGGAATCTTCGATTTTCTTGCTAGTCCGCTCAACAAATTCAATTGCTCAGCTGAGAGTGCCGCCCAACGATTTCCTTCGATCAAGGAACCCGTTAGCAATAGCGATCCAGTTAAATTTTCGATTTCGAGATTTTTGATTTGATCTGTTTTTGTAATGATGAGATGCTGATCTGCCTGGGCTTTTTGATCTTCTCCCAAATGCGTGCTGGTACTGATCAATATTGGCTTAGCAAAATCCCTGGCTAGATGAAAGATAGTGCTACTTTTACCCCCCGCTCCAACGAAAGCCATCTGTGAATATTCATCGAACCTGAGGGCCTGACGCAAATCAATCATTGCTGGATCATTTCTCGCAACTCCGGCCTTGAGAGAATTGCCTCTAGCACCCCTCCCCCAATCGCGAGGGCTTTATCAGATACGGAATTTACATAAGACACATCATTGCGCGGGTCTAAATCGCCAATCTTCATCCCGGATTTAAGCGCCACATTTTCATGAATTAATCCCCGTAATATCCCATCAAACGCAGCTATTATTTCCGATTCACCCACATTGGCTATTGTTTCACCGCGTTGAACTGAGTCACCAATTTTCTTATCTGAGTTCAACCATCCATCAGCGGGTGACCTAAGAACTCGATCCACATTCTGATTGGCAATCGATCCTGGCACCCCAGAATCTGCGGCGGCACTCCCCTGCCATAACACCCGGCCTAAATTATGACCACGCTGAGATTCAATGACTGCGTGACTATTTTTGCCGACAGTGAATCCGGGACCAATACCAATTAGCAGTTTTGTCTTATCCATCAAGGAAGGCACTCTACTTTTTAGCATTCGCCCATCAACAATCACTTGGGCTTCCAAATTTTCTAGAAATGCATCCCCAGGCTCAACAATTACTGGAATTGCACCTTCGCTGATAGTTCGGAAGGCTTCATCCATAGATGCGACCTTGCTTGCATTTACTTCGGCTACATGTGTTTTTCCATCAAAAACAGCTTGGCCAAATGCAACATTACGCCTAACAGTGAGCGGATCTTCTCTCTCTAGCATAATCATAGAAAATCCAGCTCTATGGAGACGCAAAGCAATGCCGCTGGCTAAATCGCCTCCTCCTCGAATTGCAACAATTTTTTTCATAGAGGCAATTATATTGTCGACCCTTTAAGAAATTCAATCAACAATGGATTAACAAAATCGGGTCTTTCAAAATGAGGAATATGACCAGCTCTCGGAATCGGATGAAATACTGTGCTTGGAATTAGCTCCAAAAATGTATTGCTATGTTTAAAAGGCACAGTTTGATCATCTTCTCCCCAAATAAGTTGCACTGGATATTTGGCGCTTGAAAGAGCTTGAAAAATAATTAGATTCTCGTCTAATACTCCCTGGCGCAACGTTGACAGCAAAGCTCGCTTAAACCCCTGATAACGCATTTGCTCCTTGTATCGTGGAACAAAATAATCGACAGCCTCTTGAGTGGGTTCGTAAAAATCTGCAAGCATTCCATCTACAATATTTGAGCTTCCAAATCGATCAAAAAGACCCAAAAGAATTTCCCCGATTATTGGCCAACGCAGCAGCTCTGTCTCTCGGGGAAGATTCAACTGGAAGCCAGCGGGATCAATAAAGGCAAGGTGCTTTATTCGATCAGGAAATTTAGCGGCAAAAGCCGCCGCAATAACCCCACCCATCGATAGTGAAATCAGATTTATCTTCCCTTGAATATTTAAAGCTTCGACTAATTGCTCAAGCTGATTTACAAAAAGAGAGGTTGAATATTTTGCTACAGGGCGATCTGAATAACCTCGTCCAAATAAATCATATCGAACAACCCGGAAACCCTGATTAGTCAAATCCTCAACTGTTGCATCCCAAATAAATAGCGGAACTGAAAATCCGTGCAGTAATACAACTGTTTCCCCATTTTGCGGTCCAGATTGTTCAACGAATGTGTCGCCGGAGTTTAGATGAATAAAACGCTCTGGCATTGTAGCGCGCAAGGCGTGGTCAATTTGCTCCTTTTCTCCCGCAATAAAACGGTCAAAAAAAGTCATTCTTTCTGATCAGTTTTTTCTTGAATTGCCTTTAACACACGCTCTGGGACTAATGGAAAATCATCCATCCAAATACCCAATGCGTTGTGGACGGCAGCGGTGACAGCTGGAGCAAAAGGTATGTATGGCATTTCAGCCATTCCTTTTGCACCCCAAGGACCGACACTATCCGCATTTTCTAAAATTATGGATTGAATATTTTCAGGAATATCCAGAACAGTTGGAATTAGATAGCTAGAAAGATGAGGTGTAAGTACTTCGCCTTCTTGCTGCACAAAGTTTTCTAGCACCGTATAACCAGCAGCTTGAACAATGGCTCCTTCAATTTGACCGACAATCTGCTGCGGGTTTATCGCCTTGCCAACATCATCAGCACAAATTACATCTAATAGCCGTACATGACCTGTTTGTATATCTACTTCTACGGCTACCACTTCAGCTACATATCCGTAGGCGAAATTCGGATTGGACTCACCTGTCTCTGGATCATAAGGTGAGGTTGCTGGAGGTTCATACTTGTATTCAGCTATTGCCGGTCGTTCTTCAGCTTCCCAAGCCACTAACGCTTCTTCGGCAGCTCCCCGAATTGCATTGCCGGCCATAAATGTCAGCCGCGATGCAGAAGCACTACCGGAATCCCCAGTAACGGCTGTGTCTGCTAGTAGCATTTCTACTAGGCCTACATCGACACCAATTGCATCTGCTGCCATTTGCTGGAAGACGGTGTGCGCACCCTGACCAACATCGGATCCAGCTTGATGCAATACAACTTTTTCGATCTCAGCATCACCGTGTAGTTCGATGGTTGCCCAACTCTTTTCAGGATAACCAAAGGAAAAACCAATATTCTTGAATCCACAGGCAAATCCAACCCCACGCTTAATATGGGGTGCTGGGCTTTCCAAATTGCTGGGCCAATTCGATTGTGAGCTGCGCTTCCATCCTGAGCTGCCCTGCTTCCATTTACCTGCTAATGCAGCGCTAGCGATCACTTTATCTAAGCTAACCCCTTCAGGGAGAGCTGATTTGACCGCCATCATGTCTCCATCGCGCAATATATTTTTTTCGCGAATTTCGACAGGGTCCATATTAAGTTCAACGGCCAATTTATTCATTTGTTGCTCAGCCGCAAAAGCACCTTGAGGTCCACCGAATCCGCGAAAAGCTCCACCGGGAATATTATTTGTATAAATTGCATAGGAATCGACATGCACATTAGGGATGACATAAGGACCCGAACACATAAGTGTTGCGTTTCCTAAAACCTTAGTCGATGTATACGCGTAAGCACCAGCATCTGCGAAAACTTCGCTTTGGGCAGCGACAAGTGTGCCGTCTTTCGTAGCTCCCCATTTTGATCGAATCACATAAGCATGTCGTTTGTGATGTCCAATAATTGATTCTTCACGGCTCCAAACCACTTTTATCGGCCGGGCTTGATCTGCCTCGTGCAGTCTTAAAGCAGCCAGTGCCATTACGATCTGTATTGACATATCCTCGCGACCGCCAAATGCACCGCCAATGGCCGGATGAATAACACGTACTTTTTCAACAGGAATATCCAAAGCGTGGGCAATGGCTTCTTGCTCTTCATGGGCCCACTGCCCAGCAACTTCCACAGTTACACGGCCTTCATCATCTATGTAAGCAATACCCGCTTCTGGAGCCAAATAAGCGTGCTCTTGCATGGGCGTGTGATATTCGCTCTCTACAATTACATCAGCGTCCTTGAATGCCGCCTCCACATCACCATGCCGAATTTTGTAATGCAACAATTCATTGCTTGGGTATTCGTCATGAATAGCAAATGCATCTTTCTGGTGAGCCTTCAGGGGGTCACTCAAAATCGCTAAGTCCTCATATTCAACATGGATCATGTCTCGTGCTTGAGCTGCGATTTGCTCAGTTTCCGCTACGATAAATGCAACTTGGTCACCAATAAAACGCACCCGATCAGCTCCCGGTTTCGAGGAGCCTGGACCACATAGAACCGGTTGGTCAGCAATAATCAATCCATATTCATTGTTGGGCACGTCCTTAGCGGTGTATATTGCAACAACCCCATCTAAGGCGACAGCCGCAGATATATCAATGCTAATTATGCGCGCATGTGGCCGCCGCGCAAACAGAATTTTTCCGTGCGCCTGATTCGGCTGATTAATATCACCCGGATAAAGTGTTGTGCCGGTTACTTTTCCAAGCGCATCGACACGTTTGAGCGATTTACCAATTGAACCCTTTGACATACTAGTACTTAAATCTATCTTTTTTCAACATAGTTGCCTGTTTTTCCTGATCTCTGCCACCCAGCATTGAATAGAATATCGATCCAATTAGTGCAAGCAGCATGAACAAAACGACTGACAATACTGCGCTAATAAAAAGCCGTCCCCATAAAGCCTCAACTTCACCAATTATTGGCAATTGAACCGCTTCGGCTAAGATGCCAGGTAGAGGTTCGCCCATCATTGGTAAAAACATGTCCACTAAAGCGTAGGAAATTGCTGGAATAATTACGAGAAAGGCAAAGCCAATGCCACGCCATATGGGATGAATTTGCCAGGGGAATGGACTGCTATTTTTATTTGACGACATTACGATCGCTCCTCTGCGGCTGCCTGAATTGCATCGAGAATTTTGTAATAGCCAGTACAACGACATAGATTTCCAGTTATAGCTTCCTTGCTTTGATCTAGATTAGGATGCGGCTCTTCATCTAATAGCATGGCGGCTGACATAATAAACCCAGGTGTACAGTATCCGCATTGCACCGCAGCATGCCTGATAAAACTTTCTTGCACAGGATGCAATTCTTCCAAGGAACCCAATCCTTCAATAGTAAGAATTTCAGCACCCGCCGCTCTTGGCGCTGGCACCAGACAGGACATAACCGCCTCGCCATCCAAGAAAACTGTACACGCACCGCATTCTCCTTCTGCGCAGCCTTCTTTAGTCCCGATCAATAGAGCGTCTTCCCTCAACCAGCGCAACAAAGACTTATCCTGACCGGAATTCAGGCTGATTTGCTCACCATTGACCGTGGCAGATTTTTGATTCCCATTAGTTTTTGCCGAGTTATCCATTGAATTGGTACTTAGCTGAATTGGATTTAATGGCATATGTTCAGGAACATCTTCCTGCGACAGGTCATTGAGCAGCCGAAATACAGCTAATTTGACCATTTCCTGCCGATATTCAGCGCTAGAGCGAACATCCTCAATGGGCTTTGCTGCTTTTAGAGCTAATTCTGCGGCTTCGGCCATATTGGCTTGGCTAAGTTCTTTCCCAATTAAAAATTCTTCTGCCTCAAACGCATGCACGATAGTAGGTGTTACCGCCCCTAAGGTTATTTGAGCTCTTCCAATTTGATCTGCATCGATATCCAACACGATAGCTGCATCTACTACTGAAATTGCCTGAGTTCGGCGCAATGCGATTTTAATAAATGCGCCACGTTGATTATTAGGATTAAGGGCAGGAAAAAAAATATCAACTAACATTTCATCCGGACGCATAACAGTTTGCCGGAATCCCGAGTAGAAATTCTCGAGGGCAACTATTCTCTCAGCATCGGATGATTTCAGGACCACCTTAGCCCCTAGGGCCATCAAAGGAGGGATTGTGTCATTAGCTGGAGACGCAGTTATTAGATTGCCTGCCACAGTACTTCGATTTCGAATTTGGGGAGCGCCTACTTGCCATGAAGCTTGGGCCAAAGGCAATGCGCGCTCTCGGATAAGCTCAGATGTGGCACAGTCATTGTGGGTCACTAACGGACCTAAATGTATTAGCCCGTCTTGATCAAGTGTGATTTCTTGCAAATCAGGAATGCGAGTCACATCAACAAGGACTTCAATGCCTTTGCGCATCCCCGATTCAATTTCCAATATTAAATCTGTCGCACCAGCAACGACGCGCGCTTTTTCACCATACTTGGATAATGCAGTTATCACTTCTTCTGTGCTGCCTGCATTGATGTAAGCATTCCACATATTTTGAATTATACAGGTGGGGCGGACATTGATTTGCCGTTCCCACCCCTCTGAATCATCACGATTTCTGAAAGAATGCTCAGGGCAATTTCTTCTGGGGTCTCAGCATGAATTTCAAGGCCCATTGGGGAGCGCACTCTTTCCAGCTTCGTATCCGAAACACCCTGGTTTCTTAATTCCTTCTTGGCGGTTTCCCAACGACGTTTGGAACCAATAACCCCAATATAGGCGGCTGAACTTTTTAGTAATTCAGGCAATACGTCCAGATCTACTTCCAGGTTGCGTGTGCTAAGCACGATATAAGTCGTTTCAGAAATATTAATTTCATCCAGGTGATCCCCTAGCTTGCCTGGAAAGAAAGCACTCGCTTGAGGGACTATTTCTGGCGTGCAGAATTCTGGACGATCATCATTTACTTCAACTCGAAAATCAAGCCAGTCTGCCAGGTGAGCCAGAGCTTGGCCCACATGTCCTGCACCTACAATCAATATTCGAGCTTGAGGGATTATCGGCTCCACAAATACCTCCACTGTTCCACCACATATTCCAGGGTCTCCGCTCGAGGGATCATTTAGCGTATACGAAACTAGTTGAGCCCTGCCCTTTTTTAGGGCCGCAATCGCAGCTTCCACAACTCTATGTTCCATTTCCCCGCCCCCTATAGTGCCTTCTAAAGACTTATCGGCAAAAACGAGCATTTTGCTGCCTGCGTGGCGCGGTACAGAACCACTTGTCTTGACCACGGTACATAGCGCAACTGTCTTGCCTTGAGCTGAAAGTTCAGCGAGGCGTTGGATCAATTTCATAAACTACTTTTTAGAATTTAGTGCACGCCAAACTCGTTCAGGCGTGGCTGGATTGTCGCTGAGGTCCGCACCGCAGGCTTCCATGATCGCATTTCCCACGGCCGGTGCTACCCCATCCAGGGGAATTTCAGCTACAGCTTTGACACCAAAAGGATGCGAGGGCTCAAAGGTTTCCACAAATATAGTTTCCAGCTCCGGCATTTCATGTGCCGCGTAAATATGATAATCACGCAAATCCGTTTCGCGGGCTCGGCCCTCTTCATCATAGCGAATTTCTTCGCTGATCCCATAACCCAGCGCCTGAGCCATGCCCCCTTCTATCTGCCCCGAAGCCGTCAAAGGGTTGACGATAATCCCGGAGTCAACCGCCATCACAAGCTTATCGACAACCACCATCCCCGTCTCAATATCCACAGTCACTTCAGCAAATTGTGCCGCGAAAGGTGGTGGTGCCACAGGTGAAACGTAGGACCCGACTGCCATGATCTGCTCTTGCTCTTCATGATGCAGAGAATGGCGACCAATATCAGCGAAGGAAACTTTTCGTCCATCTAATGCAATGGCATAGCCACTTTCAAGGTGAATTTCACCGACCTCAACAGATTTGCCATCACTCTTCTTATTGAGTATCAATGCGGCTCTATATGCGATTCTTTCTGCAACTTTCTGGGCAGCATTGACTACTGCAGCGCCGGAAATATAGGTTGTTGAGGAGGCATAAGCACCCACATCGAATGGGGTGAAGTCCGTATCTGATGAATAAACTATCAGGTCATCGAGTGAAACTCCCAACACTTCTGCAGCCATCTGGCCCAGAACCGTGTCGGATCCGGTGCCTAAATCAGTAGCTCCTACCAGGACATTAAAAGAGCCGTCTTCGTTCATTTTTATGCTGGCCCCACCCATGTCCAAGTATGGAATAGCGGTTCCCTGCATAACCATCGCCAGTCCAACTCCTTTGCGCAACCAAGGTTTTCCTGGAACCATTTGCCATTCTGTATTTCCAAATTTTTGATCCCAACCAATTGCAGCTTGGCCCTGCCGAACGCACTCTTCGAGACCGCTGGTTTCAATGATCTCCGGGCTGGGTTCACGACCCTCACTCCATGCAGTACTAAAAGGCTGTAATTCTCCCTCGCGCAATGCATTTTTTATACGAAATTCAATTGGGTCCAGACCTAGCAATTTTGCAATACGCTCCATATGCCGCTCAACAGGCCAGAATCCTTGCGGAACTCCATAACCTCGGTAAGCACCAGATGAGGGTGTATTGGTGTAAACCACATCAGCATGAAAGCGAATATTTGGTTTTTCTCGGTATGCGCCATCACCAACGTAAAGGGCCATGGATTTGTGGCCAGTATTTCCCGCAACGGTAAGTGCATGGCCTCCATACGAACCTGTGTCTGATAGCACATACATCTCATTAGCCGTTATGGTTCCGTCTTTCTTCACACCCGTTTTCATTTTTACTCGCATCGGATGGCGGGAACGCGAAGAGACAAACTGCTCTTCACGTGTGAATTCATAGACTACAGGTCGCCCCGTAGCGATAGTTAGATGCGCTGCTACGTCTTCCATGAGCACTTCTTGTTTGCCACCAAATCCCCCGCCTATACGTGGCTTGATCACGCGCACGCGCTTAATTGGCAAATCGAGGACAGGAGCAAGTTGTCTTCTAACGTGGAAAGGAACCTGAGTGCTGGTTCTAATTACCAATCGATCGTCCTCGTCCCAATAGGTCACAGCGACATGCGGCTCAATGGCTGCCTGTTGGACTTTTGGCACCACGTATTCATGTTCAATAATTTGATCCGCATCTGCAAAACCGCTTTCCACATCACCAATATCGATATGGATCTCAGCTGCCAGATTTTTACTTGGATCCGATTCATCGAAATGTACATATTCGGGCTCATCATGGATGACCGGAGCTCCAGAATTCATCGAATCTCTAGGGTCAATTATGGCTTCCAATACCTCATATTTGACTTCAATGAGGTCGAGGGCCTGCTCAGCAATTTCAGGAGTTTCCGCAGCGACAAACGCGACTCTATCCCCAACAAAACGCATCTTGCTGTCCAGGGAAAATGAATCCAAGGGACCAGGAATTGGATCGGATTGGCCCGCTGTGGAATACGGAACTCGGGGGAGATCAGCATAAGTTAAAACAGCAGCTACTCCTGGCAGATCTTTAGCTTTGCTTGTGTCGATGCTCACAATGCGTGCATGTGCGTGCGGACTCTTTAATACTTTTGCATGCAACATGCCCCGCATTTCAATGTCAGCTGCAAAGGCTGGTTTGCCTTGAACTAATTTAAGTGCGTCTACCTTAATTTCGGGGCGGCCCACACTTTTCCAATTCTCAGTTTGCGGAGCAATCAATACTTTTGGCAATACCTGAACAATGGTCTCTTCAGTATCCGTGAAAAAGCCGCCAGTGTCAGGACTGTCATTTGGAACGAAGAATTTGTCGATTTCTGTAGGAGAAAACCAATCACCGGGTTCCGCATCTCCACGCATTACAGCAGCTGCGTGCAATATCGCTTGAACAGGCTTCACATATCCCGTGCACCTGCATAGAACCCCAGAAAGGGCATCGCGCACTTGATGGTCGTTAGGATCGGGTTCATTCTCAATTAACTCGCGAGCTGCCAAAATCATCGCCGGTGTGCAGAAACCGCATTGAATCGCTCCACTCTCTGCAAAGGCTTGCTGCAGCGGATGAAGTCCCTTACTTTCCTTCCATGCGTGTTCTGGGTGCTCTCCAACTGCTTCAATAGTTTCAACTGATTTGCCATTCGACTGGGCGGTCAGATGGACACAACTGTTTACTAGCTTGGCATCAATTCTGACTGCGCATGCACCGCAATCTCCCGTCTCACAACCATGCTTAACCCCAAATACGCCTTGTTTCCGCAGTGATAATAGGAGACTTTCGCCTGGTGCTGCCTCAAAATTGTTTTCTTTACCATTGACACTCAGATTAATTTTCATTTCGTAGCTTCTTTGATGCCAGCAATGGCTCTAGTTAGCAGCGCTTTTCCTGCCTCCTGCCGATACTCTTCCTCAGCCCACTTATCCGTGCTTCCGTGCAATGCATTTGACAAAGCATCTTCTAGTCCCGAATCATCTTTTCCATCCAGAGCCAATGCGGGCTGTGCTCCAAATCCGCCGGCTACTAATCTTGTGCGCCCGCTGGGCCATTTGGCTAATGCCAAAGCCACAATTGGCAGATCTGCTGGAGTCCTAGCCACATATTCATAGGCCAGAAAAACGTTTCTGGGGAAATGGACAGCGACAATAATTCGTTCTTTCAATGCATTTTTCCGCAATGGAAGAATTTCCCCAAAACTCAAATTTTCTTTTTCTGGTTCAACAACAAACTGCGCGTCCATTGCTAAAGCTGCAATGGCTAATGGAGATCGCCCATCAGCTGAGACAAGGGCCCCAGCTACTGATGCAGATTGCCTTAGAGTTCGTGTGCTTTCGAGTTCAATAGTTTTGGCCAATTCAGGATTTATTTGATCGAGCTGAAGAAGATCTTGAAGTGTTGCCGTTGCGCCTACTTTTAAAAGTTTCGCAGTCTGAGAAATTTTATTGAGTCCCAGGAGTTGCAAGTCGACTACTGCAAGATCCTCGCTTTTTGGAGTCGCCAGAACGGTTCCACCACCCATAGGAACAGTATGCGGATCCTTGCGTGCGATCAACTCCAGTGCTTCTTCTATCTTTTCAGGTCTATGATATTCAATAATCATGCTTGAACCTCAGTGTCTGGATACACTTTCCAACCTAACTCTTCTAGATCCATTGATTGTAATTCTTTTTCAGACACAGCCATCATCAGGCCATGGGCTTCTGCGAGAATAGTTCCTGAATTATTGAATATTTTTGCTTCCGCCTCAGCCGTCTGGCCACGATCAGATAAGATCCAAGCTTTAATTTTCAATTCAGATTCAATTGGAACGTGGCGGCGTATACGCGTAGTTAGTTTTGCGGTAAAAAAGAGCCGATTGTGATCCTTAAGAATGAGAGCGCGAATTAATGCCTCATCCAAAATGGTTGCCACGATTCCGCCATGTGCAACTCCAGGATAGCTTTCGAATTCTTTAGGAATTGAATAACTTCCAACAGCAGCCCCATCACCGTTATCATAAAATGTCAGTTTTAATCCGCGATCGTTTTCCAAACCACACGCGAAACAGAACCTTGAATTGGGCAGTTTATGCGTATGAGGCATCATTCTTGTGAAAAAGTATCAATTAGCAGCTTGACATCCCCGCCTACAGGATAAAGGATAGGATAAGTGGCTCCTCGATCTATATATTCCTGAACTTTTTTCCTGGCTTCATCTGGTGTTCCCGATGCAGTTATTCTCAAAATCAAATCTTCGGGAACCAAATGTTTCGCTGCTTTAATTTGCTCATGCGTTGCCGGCCATCCCAAAATCGATTGAATTTCAGCAACCACATCAGAAGAAACTCCTGAAGCTTTAGCAATGTGGGGTTGTTGAGCTAAATATTGAGTCAAAAGCTCGCGTGTTGTGTCAATTGCCTTGTCATGGTCCTCATCAACTGAACAAACAACCAATTGAGGACGGTCCAAATCATCTAATGTGCGTCCTGATTTTTTCAATCCGATCTTTAGCTGGTCAATCGCGGCGTCGTTATATTCCGGTGGTACACAGTAATTTAATACGGCACCATCAGCGATTTCACCCGTCAATTCCATCATCTTAGGTCCGGTGGCTCCAATCATGATGGGGACATCGCGTGGTTCGCGGCGTCCGTGAACCACATCCAACTCAATGTTTTCTACTTGATGGAATTCGCCGTTGAATGTAACTCGTTCCATATTGAGTAATCGACGGAAAACTTCAATTGTTTCACGCATGGCCTTTAGCGGTTTGCGGCGTTCGATGCCCACGTTAGCGGCAAGCGGATCCCACCATGCGCCCAAGCCACATATGACCCGTCCAGGGGCAAGATCGTCCAGCGTGAGAAATGTGGCCGCCAACAAGCCAATATTTCGGGTCCAATTATTAATCACCCCTGAACCAATTTTTATATTATCTGTAACCGCTGCATAAGCGGCCATTGGCACAATCGCGTCTCGTACTAGCCGTGATTCTGCCTGCCAAACAGCTTCAAATCCTTTTTCCTCAGCATAACGAGCGTAATCTAGTCCATCCCGTAAATCATGCGAATCTTGTAAATAAAGGGCTACTTTATCCAACATATTGCTCCTTATTCTTCGACTAATTCTTCAAGAGACATTGAGAGGAATTCTAAATCTTCTGGGAGGTCAACATCATGCGCTAGGGAAGGCAATTCACAAACTTGCAAGTCAATCCCAGCTTCGAGGGCGCGCTGGCGATGTCTTTGAAATGATCCCTCGCCAAAGTCGTAGTCAATTATGCCCGCCGGATTCACGTATAGCGCATTAGTGCCCTCATTGCGATGATCAGGGGCTATGACAATCACAGGGGCTTTTTTGCCTTGCGCAAGCATCTTGCGCACATCTTCTGCCGATATTTGAGGTAAATCTGCGGGAACGATCAGCACCGATTGACTCATATAACTTTTTGCAACTTGAGTAGCTCGTTCAAGGGCTACGTTAAGGTGTGGTGCGCCATCTTCAAGTAATGTTCTAGCTTTGTGATCTCGCGCGAGGGAAAGCGCTTGTGCATCTCGGCTAACAACCAAAACATCGCCAATTTCCGGGATACTCTTAAGAGTTTCTAGTGTGTGGGATAACAATTTTCGATTTAATTTCGTTCTGTCTTCTTCAGACAGAACGCTAGCCAACCGAGATTTTCCACGGCGCAAGGGTTTTACAGGAACAATCGCCCATATAGTCATGGTTTATTTATTTTTCCTATTTCGGATTTATTATTTAGAACTAGCTGCTTGGCAAAATCAATTACTTCCATTGCTAATCTTCGCCTGTCTTGATTGTCTTTCATGAGGATATCGCTAGTGCTGGCAATTATACCTAGGCCTTCAATGGCCAGTATTTGATCTTGATCAATTTGATCGATAACGATTAAGGAAAGCAGATCCTTATAATGGTCAGCAACCGCCAATGCGCTGGGACTTATTCCCAATTCAGCAAACATCTTTGCCGCAGGACCCTTGACCGCCTTTCCACCAATCACTGGGGAAATGCCAACAACTGGTTTTTTTAGAAGAGCCGTCCTCAAACCTGGAATTGCCAATATTGGATCAATACTTACCCAAGGATTAGATGGACAAATAATAATTAGATCGCAAGCATTTATCGCCTGCATCACGGCAGAAGATGGCATTGCTTCTGAAATTCCCTTAAATACGAATTCCTCAACTTTGGGGGCAAATTGATTTTTTACGAAATATTCCTGAAAACCCATCCACCCTTGCCCCGTTTTAACCATAGTTTGAACAGGGCTATCAGACATAGGTAGAATTTTTGCATTTACACCCCATTGCTCGCAAAAACGTGCCGTCACTTGGGAAAGAGATTCCCCGTTTGCCATTCGTCTCGTTCTTTCGATATGGGTTGCAAAATCTCGATCACCAATACGAAACCAATCTGGCCCGCCCAAAATACTGATTTCTTCTAATACACGCCAACTTTCATCATTGCGCCCCCAGCCAGTTTCCGTGTTGACCTTTTCGGCCAATGTATAACAAAGCGTGTCTACATCGGGACTAATATATAAACCCAGATGCTCGAAATCGTCACCTGTATTTGCAATCACAGTTAGATCAATTGCATCACCCAGTTGATTGAGACCATGAGCGAATTTTGCGCCGCCAACACCACCCGCTAAAGCAGTTATTTTCATTAGCGTTTGATCACCACTTGATCTAATTTTCTACGGGTTTTCTGCTTAGGTTGCTTTGCTGGAAAACCCAGCAAAATAATTGCTTGCGGCTCAAGATGCGCTTCCAATTTGAGGGCCTGACTAACCTCAACCGGCTTGAAAAGTGGGGCACAAACCCAGACCGCCCCTAATCCTTCAGCATGGGCTGAATTCAATATGTTTCCACCTGCTAATGCCAAGCTTTGCGTGGCAATGGTCTTTTCGCCCTGATTGCGCAATTCTTCTGAATAACTATCCAATCGGGAATTATCCAGACAAAGCAAGATAGCCTCAGGCGCCGTTATTATCCGCCCATTCTTTTTGCTCGCAGCCCGGACAGCCTCAATTTTGCTTAGCCCCTCCTCTTTGAGTGCTTCCACATAATGAGGATTCATGGCATCAACAATTGCTTGGCGGCTTTGCATACTTTCCAAATGGACAAAGGCCCAAGCTTGTCGATTGTGGGAATTTGCTGCCCATATAGCGCTTTCCAGAATTCGATTTAGGATTCCTGCGGATATTTTTCTATCGTCAAACTTCCGCACTGAGCGGCGGGATCGCAATAGCTTATGAAAATCTTCAGCTTGCATAGATTGCAAATTCAGGAAATGGCTTCAACTTGAATACGATATTTAACTCTTATCTGACCCTCTGGTATGTTCCAATTTTTACCTTGATATTTCTGCCCCAAGGCATGAATATGTTCCTCCCCACCCTCTTCAGTAATATCGGACACCCGTCCACGGACTTGAATATATTCCAATGGTTTCGAAAAATCCATTATCACTATGGCTAAGCGCGGGTCTCGGCGTAAATTTCGATCTTTTACTCGGCCCTTAACAGAATTTATTGTAAGCATGCCATCTTCAACATTGAACCAGATAGGTGTTAGCTGAGGCGATCCATTCTTCATCAAAGTCGATAGGAATGCATATGCACGCGTTTGGTCTTCCAATAAATTTTGCAGGTCAGTAGGGGTGAGGTCGTAAATTGAATTAGGCATATCAGGATTTTAACCGAGGCTAACGAAAGAGATCGTCTTGCTTTTCTCTTAATAGTTCAGTTAGGCTTCCTTCTCTTAATGGATATGGAAATCCGCGAACATGAACTATCGGTGTTCCTTCATTGGCCTGCCCCATCATTAATGAAGCAGCTGCCGCCAGTTCATCCGCCACACCCACAGTAGTTATCCCTAACGAGCGTCCTGAACGATCTGGTAAGCCGCGCTGGTCGACGAGCGCTGGCATTCCGGATAAGCCAATTGCAATTCCGGCTACCCCGTTTCGCCACGCTCTTCCGTGTGAGTCTATTATCAATATTCCAAATCGTGCTCCTGTGCTTTCCCGCAATTCGGCTCGGATTTCTGCAGCCGATCTATCCGGATTTTCAGGAAGTAAGAGGACCCAACCCTCTTCGCGATCCACATTTGATTGGTCAATTCCAGCGTTGGCACATACAAAGCCCAATTTATGCTCAACCACAATTAATCCTTCCCGGACTCTTAGAATTTCAAGGCTTTCATCCAATATGAGTTGAATTAAAGCTGGGTCTTTACCACTTTTTTGTTCAAGATCCAGGGCATGCTTTGATATGGTGACATCCGCTAGCTTCCTGAAGCGATTTTCTGCCTTGGAAACTATTTTCTGCGCCAAAACCAAAATGTCTCCATCTTGTAATTCAATATTGCTTTGTAGCAGGGAAGTTTGGCAAAGTTTAGCTAAATTGTCCCCCGGTTTAACTGTTGGTACACCTTCAAGCGGTGTAACTCTCAAATTCATAAGTTATTTTATTCTGGGAATCCAGATAGTTTCAATGTGCCATCGTGGACTTTATAGCGCTTGTTCATCGCAATCAAGAGCGAAGTCAAGCCTTCAACAACGATTGATTTTTCAAGACCTCCTACAAAAAAGGCTCGCATTCCAGCTGCTCTCGCTAAATCCATCGCAATTTCAGCATCATCCTGATTGTCCGCACACACGAGAACATCACTATTAACTGCTTGATCCACATTATTGCGCAATGCCGCTGCTGCTACATTTTGAAAAGCGCCCACCACGCGAACCTCATCACCTAGGATTTCTTGGGCCAACTGAGCAGCTGCCGGGGGCGCAGGCGGAGTTAGGTCTGGGAACGAGAGCCTCGCTGTTGCATCAATTAGCAATTTTCCTTGTAATTCGTCCTTCAAAGATCCTAGCGCCAATTCATGCGCCTGTTGATTGACCGTCAGGATGCAAACATCCGCAATAGCAACTGCATCCTGATTTTCCATGCCCTGAATAAGATCTTCCCCCAATTCAATATTTAGCTCGTCTACAATTTCTTGGGCTTTCTCAGCAGTTCGTGATCCAATTATTACTTTGTAACCAGCCTTTGCCCAACGTAAGGCCAAACCGGGTCCCAAATTTCCGGTTCCTCCAATAACGGTCACATAATCTCCCAATTTCAAAGCTGTGTTCATCTTGCTCCTTAACCATTAATTACGTTGGCTTCATATCGAGCCCAAACTTGAGGGGCAATTTTAAGCGCTTCAATGGATATTCTTTCCTCGTCCAAAGTAAGTAATTCTCTATCTTTCATCAGCACCTGACCAGAAACCATTGTCATAGTCACCATGCTTTCCTGGAATCCAAAAAGTATGTGCCAGGCCAGATTGTCAATATTCAATTCCGTAAATTGCTGATAATCAACCAATATCAGATCTGCGGCGGCTCCCATTTTAATCTCACCAATTATCTGATTATCAAAAAATGATGAAATTAACGCGGCATTGTTTTCAATCGCCATTGCAGCTATGTCCATTCCATTCATCTTGCGCGGATCACGATGCCAAAGTTTATGCATAAGATAGGCTGCTTTCCACTCTGCCCACATATCCTGGGTAAATCCATCGTTGCCCAGGCATAAACGCACACCTTTATTCAGTAATCCCTCAACATCTGCTGCCCCTACCCCGTTGTTCATATTTGAACGCGGTTGGTGGCTGACCCAGCTTTGGCTATTCGCGATCAATTCAATTTCGCTTTCATCCACATGCACCGCGTGCGCCAAAATACTTTCCGGTCTCAATATTCCAAAATTGTTGAGTCGCTGAGTTACGCGCATCTTGCTGCGTTCTAAGCTGTCATTTTGATCGGCCTCATGTTCAGCAACGTGTATATGAAAACCGGCATTATCAGGAATCGCAGCGGCAACATCTTCCAAAGTCTCGTCCTCAAGGCTAAGGCTGGCATGCAAACCAAAGGCCGCACTTACTAAGCCATTATTGCCGCCCTGATTCTGTTTTAGAAATCGCAAATTTTCGGATATACCCGCCTTACTTTTATCTTCACCATCTCGATCACTGACCTCATAGCACAGCACGGCTCGCAATCCTGAACCTTGCACTGCTTGGGATATCACATCTAGTGAACCGTCAATAAAATTAGGGGATGCATGATGATCAATGAGGCTAGTAGTTCCGTTCCGAATGGCACTAACTAGATGAACGAGTGTTGATGCCCGAATACTGTCTTCATCCAAGGCTTTATCCAAAGGCCACCAAAGCTTCTCAAGTATTTGAGGAAAATCTTTAGGCGGCTCGCCAGGAATACCTAATCCTCGTGCAAAAGCCCCATAGAAATGTGTATGCGCGCAAATATTGCCAGGCATGAGTAATTGGCCTCGGCCATCTAGTCGCTCGGCTTCAGGATATTTCGCAATTAGTTCAGCCGATTTCCCTAGCTCTTTTATTTTGCCATCGGCAATATAAACCCCCGAATTAGCAGTGATCCCACCGCCCTTGCCCCATATTACGGTACGTACATTTTCAATAATCATGATTTTTCAGAGCTGATTATAGCTTGCAGATTATTCAGCCTCCAAAGATATAATGCGGGACTTGAATGTCTTCAAAACTAATTCTTGATGACAAGTACGACACTTATTTGTCGGTTCTGTAATTATCAAAACTTATTTCGACCTGAAAATTGAGTAATTCTTATGCAAGCTGCGATAAATAATCCGGAAGCCTCCCAAATTATCATTGAAGAAGTGCATAGCCCAATTCTAAAAGGAAATCCTCTGGGCGATCCTGATACTCGAAGAGTACCCGTCTATTTGCCCCCTAACTTCGACCCCCAAAAAAAATATCCAAGCCTGTATTTATTATCCTCATTTGGAACGCGAGGCCTTAAAATGCTCACAGATAGCCTGTGGGAAGAAAATATTCAAGAACGCTTGGATCGGCTAATAGGCTCCAAAGCGATCCGCCCTTTGATCGTTATCCTCCCAGATGCCAGCACACGCTATGGGGGTTCTCAATATGTGAATTCTATTGCTACGGGTCAATATGAAGATCATATTTTGGAGCTAGTAGCTTACATTGACGAAAACTATCCCACCGAAGCTAATCGAAATTTTCGAGCTATTGCAGGTCATTCCTCTGGGGGATTTGCGGCCACTCGATTTGGGATGCTCCACGCCGATATTTTTGGATATGTTGCCGATCATAGCGGAGACAAATTTTTTGATCTGACTTTTCGTGCAGATTTCCCTCATTTACTTGCCTATCATGAAAAAGTAGGCCATGAAGGCCTAGAGCGATTGCTAAAAAATCCCGGTGAAGAACTGGCTAAAGGAGCCTCATTTCACGCGCTGTCCCTCCTTGCTACCGCAGCTTGCTTTTCTCCAAACAAAGACGCCGAGTTTGGATTTGATCTTCCAATAGATTTGAAAACTGGGGAATTACAAGAACAAGTTTGGGATAAATGGCTGGCCGTCGATCCGGTACTTAATGTGAAATCATCTACCGAAAACCTGAAATCGCTTAATTTACTCTTTGTGGATTGCGGTACCTACGATGAGTATAATTTGGTCTATGCTGCCAGGGTTTTTTCCAATAATTTAGGCGAGGCTGGAATCGCTCATCATTTTGAAGAATTTCCGGGCGGCCATCGCGATGTCCGCTATCGTTACGACATTTCGTTTCAAGCAATTTCCGAAGCAATGCCCCCCTTATAGAAGGAATTAATATGTCCGAAAATGTGAATAAAGCGCTTGAGTACGCCAGTTCGAATAAGAAGAAATTCTTAGATGAGATGGCCGAGTTAATCGCCATTCCATCAATCTCCACAGATAGCGCATCCATCCCGGATGTGCAACGAGCTGCGGAATGGCTGGAGGCAAAGCTTAAAGCTCTTAATTTTGATAATGTCCAAATTATGCCTACAGATGGCTTACCTGTTGTATATGGGGAGCATTTGAAAGCTGGCAAAGACGCCCCTACAATGCTCGTATATGGTCATTACGATGTACAGCCAGCGGACCCGCTTGAACTTTGGGATAGTGAACCATTCACAGCAAAAATTGATGGGGACATGCTCTTTGCTCGCGGGTCTTCGGATATGAAAGGCCAGGTCATTGCTAGCCTAGCGGCTGTTGAATCCATCCTGGCTGTTGGTGAATCTCCAATTAATATCAAGTTTATGCTGGAAGGTGAGGAAGAAACAGGTTCTCCTACCTTAGGTGAATTCATAGAGACAAACAAAGACCTTTTTGCGGCCGATTTTGCACTAAATCCAGATGCAGGCATGCTCTCTGCTAGCCAGCCGACAATTACCTACGCTCTTCGCGGCCTTGCTTATTTTCAGGTGGAAGTTTCGGGTCCTAGCCATGATCTACATTCAGGGCTATATGGCGGAGCGGTACGAAATCCAGCCAATGAATTAGCTAAGCTAATAGCCGGAATGCATGATGAAAATAACCGAGTGACTTTACCCGGATTCTATGAGGATGTCCGTGATCTAGATCAGAATGAACGTGATGCTCTAGCTAAACTTCCGCAGGATGATCAATTTTATTTGGACCAAACCGGAGTAAGCGCTCTATGGGGCGAGGAAGGATTTAGCTCAAATGAAAGGGCAACTGGTCGCCCGACCTTAGATGTAAATGGAATTATTTCTGGTTACATTGGCGAAGGATCTAAGACCGTATTACCTGCCTCTGCGATGGCAAAAATTTCATGCCGCTTGGTTGCCAATCAGGACCCTAAAAAAGTATTGGCACAAATGCAAGCTTACTTTAAGAGTAATGCGCATCCCAGTTTGAAATGGGAAGTCAAATTGCTTAATGAAGCAGTAGCTTCCATTTCTGAACTAGATTCCTCAGAAGTAATGGCCATGAGCCAAGCCTTGCAACATATATGGGGCACTGAAGTGCTTTTCAAACGTGAGGGTGGCACCATTCCCGTAGTGGGCTATATGCAAGATAAACTTGGAATAGAATCAATTCTGACAGGCTTTGGTCTACCAGAAGATCGTATCCATTCTCCCAATGAGCGCTTGAACCTAAATGTGTGGGAGAAAGGCATTCAAGCATTGATCCACTTCATTTTCAATCTTGGCTAAACCTAACGATATTGCCGCCCCTGTGTATGGGGGCCAAGCCGTCATTGAAGGCGTCATGATGCGAGGAACTCGGGCCATGGCTGTAGCCATGCGTCGTCCCGACAAAGAAATTGAAATCCATCAGGAATCACTAAGCCCAATATATAGTAGCCGTTGGGCGCGCATTCCATTTTTGCGAGGCCTCGTCCTATTATGGGATGCCCTCTCTTTGGGTACAAGAGTTCTCACAATATCAGCTAACTTACAAGGCGAGGATCAAGAGGAGCAGCTTGAAGGCGCGGCGTTAACGCTAACTATTTTGGCTTCTTTAGCTGCCTCCGTACTCCTTTTTTTCGTAGCCCCAGCGGGAATCAGCCAATGGTTAGAAAATCTACTCACTGTTGGACCAGGATGGGGCAATATTCTTGAAGGAATTATTCGCTTGAGTATTCTTATCGGTTATTTGCTCTTAATTGGCCGCATGGAAGATATTCAAAGAGTATTTGGTTACCACGGAGCGGAACACAAAACTATTAATGCATTTGAAGCTGGCGCCGAATTAAAGCCTGAAGTTGTGGAAAAATTTCCAATTGAGCATCCTCGCTGTGGAACTGCATTTTTACTCACTGTTGTGGTGTTATCCATTGTGATATTCACCTTGATTGGACCCATGCCAATTCTTCAGCGCATCGCATTGCGCATCCTTCTCGTACCGTTCCTGGCTAGCATCGCTTATGAATATTTACGTTGGACTGCACGCAATTTGGATTCTCGTATTGTGCAAATGCTAATCATCCCAAATCTCGCCTTACAACGGCTAACTACCCGACCTCCAGATCGCAAAATGCTGGAAGTTTCTATTGCTGCTTTCAATGCGATGCGAAGTGAAGAAGAATTGCTAACCACTTAGTGCTCATCTATTTCCAATTTGCAATCGGTAGAATTTCAATTCAATAACAAAATATTTTTCAGTTTATGCCAACATACCCTGTCAAAATAATCTCTCTTTTTATCGCCCTAATCGCGCTTGTTGGAATGTCCTGCGACTTGGGTGCATTGATCCCATCTGATGTTCAATTTGGGCAACCCGAACCTTCGCGCCAAACAATATTCAAAGGCATTGTCTATGAGCGCATCATTCGCCAAGATCCGCGACCTATGGTGATCCATGTTGTGACAATTGATTTGAAAGCTGAGGGAATATCAGTATTGGTGACTCCCGGAGAAGCTGGCTCCTCCCAACCACTGACTGCTCGAACTACCAGTGATTTCCTTAGCGATTTCAACATGTCGTTGGCCATTAATGGTGATGCCTTTGAACCCTGGAATGATTATGGTCCGCTCGGTTTTTCGCCACACGCTGGTGATACAGTTAGCCCCATTGGATTTGCAGCATCGAGGGGCGTAATCTATTCTGAAGACACCGACGAAGAGCCCACCCTCTACATTTATCAAACCAACAAAGCAAGTATTGATGCTCTGATTGGAAAGATTTATAACGCGATATCAGGCAATGAATTGCTCATTAAAAATGGGGAATTGGCAGAGGATTTGCTGGCCACCGAAACCAATCCGAGAACCGCTGTAGGTCTCAATCGAGCAGGCAGCAAACTCATTATTATAATTATTGATGGTCGTCAAACTGGGTATAGCGAGGGCGCAACCCTGCATGAATTAGCCGCATTATTCCTGGAAAATGGGGCCTTTCGAGCGATCAACTTGGATGGTGGCGGCTCAACAACTTTGGTGATGGAGGGCAGCGATGGCCAACCCATGCTGCTCAATTCTCCCGTTCACGGGGGTAATCCTGGCACTGAACGCCCTGTGGGAAATCATTTAGGGATTTCTGCTAAATAGCTATTTTGCTATTACCTGAGCCTGATAAGGATCCAAGTTAATTGTTGTACCAGACAGCATTTCTCCACTCAATAAGTCTGAATATTTATTAGTTATCATTTGAAAACTTAGATTCTCTTCCAAGTCAAATTGTTGTCCCTGATTTGAGAAGTTCGCTATAAAAAGAATTTCTTGCTCACCTGAAATACGCGAAAAAGCCAGTATCTTTCGCCCTTCATCCTGCATTTGCAAGATATATTTTCCTCTTCGCAGTGAAATATTGTCGGCGCGCAATGCAATTAGTTTTTTTATCCAATCTCTAATATCGTTATTCCAACTATTCTTATCCCACGAAAATGCGCCACGGCTTTCTGGCTCCCGGTTACCCAACATACCAATTTCATCCCCGTAGTAAATAGCGGGAGCACCTGGGAAAGCAAATAAACAGGCATAAGCCAACTTGAGCTTTTCTTGGTCCCCCTCCAAAATGCTTAAAGGTCTGCGCGTATCATGAGATGCGAGCAGATTATATTGAGCAAGATGATGATGCTCCGCGTAGGCTGCTTCTATTCGAGCCTGAACTTTGCTTAAAGCAGCAAACTCCAATTTGCCACGTAATACATCCAGAATCGCATCGCGCAATGGATAATTCATTAGCCCATCAAAATGTGTTTCATTAACCCAGCGTGGGTTCACGTCCCATATTTCTCCAACTAAATAAGCTTCTGGATTGATATTCCGAACCTCAGTACGAAACTCTTTCCAAAATCCATCATCGTCAATTTCGTTGGGCACATCTAAGCGCCACCCATCTATTCCTAAAGCGGTCCAATAGCGGATTGCCCCAAACAAGTATTCGCGCACTTCAGCATTCGCAATATTGAATTTTGGTAAATCTTTAATTCCCCACCACCCAATATAGTTGTGATCCTTTCCTTTTCCATATGCATTTAGTGGAAAACTCGAAATGTGAAACCAATCCTTATAAGGCGAAGCCTCTTCGTTTTCAAGCACATCTGCAAAGGCGAAAAAACCACGGCCACAATGATTAAATACGCCATCTAATATGATGCGGATGTTACGCTTATGCGCTTCTTCAATAAGATTCTTGAAATTGTCAAGTGTGCCTAACAATGGATCAATTTTTTTGAAATCTACAGTGTGATAGCGGTGATTAGCCGTTGAATGAAATATGGGATTCAAGTAAATAGCGTTTATGCCTAGATCTGACAAATAGTCTAGATTTTGAATAATTCCGGCTAAATCTCCACCCTGATATGCTTTCTGATTAGGTTCAGCACCCCATGCCTGGACATTGACAGGATCATTTCCAGGATCACCATTTGCAAAACGGTCCGGAAAAATTTGGTAGAAAATTGCTTCGTGAATCCAATCCGGGACGGTCATAATGCCTCATTGCGCCTATGCTCGGCGGCTATAATAGCATAATCCTCAGAACCTCCATTTCCAATAAATGTCCATAAAAAAAGATCAGTGGCGTCTTATTCATTCTCCACCAGCCAGTGGAAGCTGGAATATGGCCCTAGATGAGGCCTTATTGCAATCAGTTCAAGCCGGGCTCGCCTTACCCACTTTACGCTTATACGATTGGGTACCGGCAACGTTATCGCTTGGCTATGCGCAACCATTAAGCAATGTTGATTTAACGAAATTAGAAGAACTTGGTTGGGGCATTGTTCGCCGCCCCACTGGCGGGCGTGCCATCTTACATGTGGATGAAATCACCTATTCCGTAACCGCCCCAATTGCAGAAAAACGGATTGCTGGTGGGGTGCTAGAAAGTTATCAGCGATTGTCCCGAGCATTATTAAAAGCGGTTGAGCTTTTAGACGTACCGGCAATAGGAAACAAACTTAGAAAAAAAGAAAGCAAAGTATCCGAACCGAATCCAATTTGTTTTGAAGCACCTTCAGATTATGAAATTACCGTCGATGGGAAAAAATTACTGGGCAGTGCCCAAGCTCGCCGCAAAGAGGGAGTCCTGCAGCACGGTAGCCTCCCTCTTCATGGGGATATTGGCCGAATCGCTAATGCCCTAGATTTTAGCAGTGAGGATAAACGCACCAGGGCCGCTGATCGTGTGCGCCAAAGCGCGGCAACAGTTGAGGATGGGGTGGGATCCAAGATTAGTTGGGATGAGGCTGCCAAAGCTTTCAAACTCGCATTTGCTGAAGTTTTAGATTTGGAATTTATTCAAGAAGAACCCAGCAAACATGAATTTCAATTGGCTGAACGATGGGAAAGTGAAAAGTATGCTACCGCTGAATGGCTTGAACGGATCTAAGTTTAATTAGCAGCGTCAACAAAAATCACGTCAGGGAATCCAAGGTCTAAGAACAGTCGATAGAGGAAATTTTCTGCATTGATTTGTGCTTGGTCAAGAATATTATCTTGCAATGCCGAGGCAAGAATTTCTGCCTCCGCTGCCTGTCTGGCTTCTGTTTCCAATTGTTGATTGCCCTTAGTTAGAGCGCCCAATTCTCGATCGTATATATACGATTTGTCATTATCTAGAACAGCTACAAATACCTCAGCCGCTGGTAACTGGACATAGAGGACACCCTCTTCCACTCGTAAATCTTCAGGCTCCATTTTTTCTAAATCGATTCCAGCAATAACACTGCCATGCGCAATGAAAAGAAGTCGTTCCCCAAACAAGAATCCAAAGGCGCCCTGTCCACTTTCTGCAACAATTACTTTTTCCAATGAATACTGAATAGTTTCTAGGCGAGCTAAGCTGCGAACATCATGAATAATCGTGATCGGGTCAGGCAAAATGGTTGGTGTGGGATTTAGCACATTTGAAACCTGTGTCGCGACACTATCCGCCAATTCCTTCGCGGGGGCTAATCCAGCTTCGGCGGCTCCCTGGACACTGGCCACAATTTGGCCGGCTGCCTGTGCTGCAATCACCACTACCGCTACAATAACCAACACGAGCATCCATGTTCTTAAACTTTGCATGCCAGCATTATACTTATTGAAATCATTCAGGAAAATGCTTATGAGCACTAAAGTTGGACTCTTGCATTTGGAATTACGGCTAATAGGGGTCCAATCGCTCAAGCAGAAGCGAGGACTATTGACGCCCCTAATAATCCGCTTGCAGCGGAAATTTCAGGCATCTATCGCTGAAGTAGATTATCACGATAAATGGCAACGCTCACTTCTAGCGGTCGCAATCGTTAGCAATGACATTAAACAATTGGAGCGCAGTCTCCAAAGTGTATTAACCTGGCTCGAAAAAGGAAATAACGATATCGAGTTGATTGGAGATAGCATTGAAATTATCAATTAAGAGGATATGAAATGGATTTGGGATTAAAAGGTACCAAAGCATTTGTGGCTGGAGGCAGTAAAGGTTTAGGCCTTGAAACCGCCATCAAACTCAGTGAAGAAGGGGCTCAAGTCGCAATAAACGCTCGCAATGCCGATCGGTTAAATGATGCCGCTCTTAAAATTGAAAAAGTGACATCCCAAAAACCCCTTATTTACCCCGGCGATTTGACTGAGCCCAAAATCGTCAATCGCATAATCACTGAAGCGGCTGATGTAATGGGTGGCTTGGATTTACTGGTAACCAATACCGGGGGACCGCCACCAGGGAAATTTGAAGAATTCGATGATGAAGATTGGCAATCCGCTTTGGATCTTGTCTTTTTTGCGCACTTGCGCCTGATCCGTGCCGCCCTCCCCTTCCTAAAAAATTCTCAGCGGGCCAGCGTTCTCACCATCACATCAATTTCCGTAAAGCAACCGGTCCCCAACCTTATACTTTCCAACGCCGGCCGAGGAGCAACCATAGGATTGACCAAATCATTAGCACTCGAGCTGGGAGAACAAAATATTCGTTTCAATTCAATATTGCCAACTTATATGGAAACAGAACGAGTAATAGGATTATTGACGCATCGGGCTAAAACTAATGAAACAACTCTCGATGCTGAAATAGAAAAACAAAGCGCAGACAGCCCCCTAGGCCGCATGGGTACTCCTGCCGAATTCGCCAATGCGGCCGTCTTCCTACTGTCACCAGCCGCCAGCTACTTAACTGGGAATATGCTTAGTGTGGATGGTGGCATGTATAAGGGAATATTCTAGGAGCCATATGACTTGTTCGCAATGCGAGGGAATTGAAAATCAATTTGACGAAGAAAGTGTTCGCGAAGAAATATTATTCTATGAAAAAGATGGTGCCGACAAGACCACAATGTGGCTCGTTGAAGCCATTAAAGAACATGGCATTCGCGATGCGGAATTGCTAGATATTGGCGGTGGGATTGGAGCCATTCAACATGAATTGATCAATCAGGGCGTTACATCTGCTGTCCACGTGGATGGTTCAGCGGCCTATATAGCTGGAGCCGAGAAAATGGCCAAGCAGCGTGGTTTAGAAAATAATATTGAATGGCTGCATGGCAATTACGTGGATCTCGACGCGAAATTGAAATCTTTCGATGTGGTTACCTTGGATCGGGTAATTTGCTGTTACGACGATATGCAAGCATTAGTCAGTAAATCATCTAAGAAAGCCCGCAAATACTACGGAGTTGTGTATCCAAAAGATCATTGGTACATTCGCATCGTATTTGGAATTATGAATTTATTTCAAAGAATCCGAAAAGATCCCTTCCGAGCTTTCGTTCACCCAACTCAATTAGTTGAGGACCAAATCAAGGCCGCTGGATTGGAAAAAATCTTTTTTCGGCAAACTTTTTTGTGGCAAGTAGCGCTATTTGCTAAATAAAAAAGCCCCCCGATATGGGGGGCTTTTTGCGCAAAAATCGTTTATCCGTTTTGATCCGCACCTTGGAACTGAAGCTGTGTATCGCTATCTGCAGGTCGGCCTTCTTCTGAAGGAGTTCCAGCAGCAATAGTCTTAGCAATCAGTGTGCCATCACTGGCTTCTTCGTAGTGAATTTTTGCGTGATCTCCAACCTCAATGTCTGATAGGTCTTCGACCTCATCATTGCGACTGAAGAATAGTGTTTCACCATCCACCTGGAAAGTTAGGCTCTCACCATCACGATTTTCGATCGTAAGGCTATCGCCATCCACATCGGTAACTTCACCACCCGCTCGTTCGCCTAAGGGTAATTCGCCAGCGCCAACAGCTCGTGCTACGGCTGTTTCATCACCTTTGCGAATTCCGGCAACATGTACTGTCATGCCTACTTCGATATCGTTGAAGCTTTCCAGGTCACCGAAGTAACGCGTGTCAGCATCTACTTGTACAGTTACTTCAGATTCATCGCGAACGACTATCGTAAATTCGTCATTACCGATGGAAACTACTTCGGCCTGACCATGCCCTCCACGACGACCTCCCCCATTACCACCAGGGTGAGCATCTCCGGAAGCATAGGCTGAGCCAGCCACAAGGGCCAAAGTCAGCATTGTGATTAAGCCTGCGGTCCAAATTTTTGTTCTTGACATTGCAAACCTCCTTTGCATTTGTTCTCTAAGAGAATATCCAGAGATCGCTAAGAGCCTGCAATGCCTATGTAAGAAAGATGTAAAACCGATTAACGCTTGATGAGATTAGGCTGCAACATCTCCATATATACGCATCATGTCCGGTTTTTCTGTGAAAAAATAGTGGGCCCAAATAAATGCATGCCCCAGGAGTCCTTGCAATAGAGCTGGTTCAGACGCCAAAAGTAATCCAGGTATCCACAGAACCAGTAAGCCGACAATATACATTCCATTGCGGATGTAATTAAATATGCCGCCTTTAACCAACCCTAACTTGCGATATTTATCTTCAAAATGATCGCCGCCCAGAGCTCTATCTATTCCAAAATAGCGCATGACAGAATACATAAGCCAGGTCACCAATGCAATAAACAGGAATCCGCCACCCTTAAGCAAGGTTGAATTACCAGTCAAAGATCCCGGTGTCGCGAAGGCTAAAATTAGGACTGTGAATAAACGTAAAAACGAAAATAGGGCAAAAGCCCGTCCGTAATTAGTAAATCCTTGCGGTCCAAAGCGTGATTCAATCCATTGAAAATGAAGTTGAGCACGCCATACCAGCATCACTAAAGCCTGATGCCCAATCGCCAACCAAAGTCCGACCCAAAACCAAAACGTGGCTGAAAATCCCATAATTTCATTGTTTAGCGAGCTAGTGTTTTGTACATATTCGCGCGCAACAAGCAACATAATTATCGCAGCGAGAAGGTGCCAAATTTGATATTCAAAAAATCGCCTCATCTAATTTCCTTGTCCCAGTTTTCCTTTTTGCCGATCGAAATACGATTATTAACTGTTAATCCATTCTATCAATATTCTGTTTTTTTATTGATCCCCCCCCAAGATGTCGGAGAGAACTACCCCTATAGGTATTTAATTGGCGCACAAAACTGATTAGCTACCGTTTGGGAAAACAACGTCCTCTTTCCCAGACAGTTTTTCTACAATTTTGTCAACCACTATATCCATATGCGTTGGCCGGTTCACGAAATCTAAATCCCCCGAGGGAATAGTTAGAACTGGACTTAAATCATAATCTTCTAACCAATCATCGTAATATCTGTCCAACAATTCCAAATAGTCTTCTGGAATTCCCTTTTCAATTTCGCGGCCCCGTTCTTGAATTCTGTCGATCAAAGCTGGCACTGGAGCCTTCAAATAAAGTAATAGATCTGGCTTGGGTAAATTGTCAACAACTAAGGAGTAAACGCTCATATACGTGCGGTAATCATCCTCTTGAATATTGCCCATTTTCCTAAGCGCTCGCGTAAATATGTGCATATCTTCGTACAAGCTACGATCCAAAATGTAGGATTCGGCTGCTTCAGCGGCCTCAATCATTTGCTTTGATCTATGGCCTAAATGGAAGAGCTGTAAGTGAAAAGCCCAAGCAGCCATATCTTCATAAAAACGTGCCAGATAAGGATTGCCCACCTCTTCAAATCCCATCTGCCAACCCAATTTTTCACCAATTAGTTTGGTCAGCGACGTTTTTCCAACACCAATATTGCCTGCAACTAATACAAGTCTTTTAGTCATTGTTTCTCTTTATGAATATATTTAATCTAGTAATCAATGAGTTTGCCACTTTTCAAATACTCAACCCTTTCGTCTGGAAAAGTATTGAAATAGATTACATTGCCGTCCGGATCCATGATTTCCGCACTCTGTGAGCCATCCTCTTCCGTAATTGCCGGTTTAGATAGTGCTAGGCCCGCTTCTTTAATTTGCTCGGCAATTTCGTTTATATCCCCACCCCTAAAATTGATTAAATTACTATCGATATGTCCCTGGTATAAGCAAAGTGCCATGTTGTTGTGCTGCAAAACAGCCCAATTATCTTTGCGCTCATCACTTGTAATTTCAAATCCAAGTTTCTGATAAAAATCAATTGATGCTTGCAAATCTTCTACATCCAAGCAGGGAAAATATTCTCCCAAATCCATTGGATTTTTCATCGCATTTCCGCAAAATCGAAGCGATACAACCTAGCACTCACTAAAACTACACGAGTAGCATTTTCGGCAACCTTCCTCGCTGACCAAGCTGGCATTTCCACATTCTGGACAGAGTTCACCAATCGCTCTGGTTACTGTCTGATTTTCATTGATTACCTCAGCTGGGCTAGCTGATGTACTTTCCAGCATTTCAACATCAGAAAGGCTGTGTTCTCCCATATCTAAATGCTCACCCAGCGCTTGAGCCACGCCATCCGGAAGAGAGCGCACTCGATTAGGTCCAAAACCGCTTTGGCGGTCCCCACCTATTCCAAGTAGCTGCCGCCGAACTTCTTTAATCCGCTCAATCGGGGAAACTGGCGAAGCCAACCGTAATATGTACGAAATCAGCCTGCCAATGGCTTCAGAAACAGCGGCGGTTTCGGAGCCTGCTTTAGCTGTTGTGATGAATGCTTCAAATGGTTGTCCGCTTTCATTGCGATTTACAGTTACAAATGCACGCCCCAGAGGGGTCTCAACCGTATGCGTACTACCAAGAAGAATTTTTGGCCGCGCTTGCTTGGCCTCATTCCAAATGAGGGGGATGCTTTCTTCTTGTTTCGATTGAACTGTAGCTTGTGTTTCAAGCACTACTTTGTCACGTGATCCTGTAACGTAAACTGTAATGCCCTTACAGCCCAATTCCCAAGCTTGTTGATAAGCTGCTGCAACATCCTCTTCTGTGGCTTCCTCGGAAAAATTAACTGTTTTAGACAATGAATTGTCTACGAAAGCCTGCAAAGCGGCTTGCATATGAACATGTTCCTCAGCGCTTACATCCGCTGAAACAACGAAAGCGTTACGAATTTCCTCGGGTAATTCTTCAACTAATTGGCAACTACCCGTCTCCATAACCTGCTCAATAATCTCAATCTGTTCCGACTCACTTATTCCAGAATCCTTCAATGCCTGCTCAAATAGCGGGCTGGCATAATTCAAAGTTAGGTCTTTTCCATCGTCATTAACATGACGCAGGTATGCCAAAGCGAAGACCGGTTCGCAGCCGTATCCCTCGCATCCTGAAACCGTAGCGATTGTTCCTGTTGGAGCTACTGTTGTTTGGGCGGCATTGCGAATACCGTTGCTGAGAATGCCCTGCTCAATATCATCCCAATTAATTAGAGGCCGACCATAATCTTGCTGATATTCGTTTAAAGGACGCGGTGCCTGCCAAGTTAATAAATCAGGATCATAAATGCTGCCTTCAATCGCTGGGAACGAGCCTCTTTCTGCAGCCATCTGGATACTCGTTTGCATCGAATGAAAGCGCACAAATTCCATGACTTGGCCGGATAATTCCTGTGCTTCTGGGGAACCATAGCGAACCCTCGCATGATAGAGCAGATCGCCCAATCCCATTATTCCCAATCCGATGCGGCGTGCATTGTACGCTGCCTCTTTCAACTGAGGAACAGCTGGCACGTAGGCATTTTCCTCAACAACATCGTCAAGGAATCGGGTGGCAGTAACAATGCTGCGTTCCAGCAATTCCCAATCCACTTGTCCTTCTTCTCCCAAATGTTGCGCCAAGTTTAATGAACCCAGGCAGCAATTTTCATAGGGTCCCAGCCACTGCTCCCCACAAGGATTAGTTGCTTCCAGGGGGTAAAGATGTGGCACGGGATTATCCCGATTTGCAGCATCCAAGAAGAGGAGACCTGGCTCACCATTGTGATGCGCCTGTTCAACTATGCGTCCAAATAATTGCTTTGCTTTTACCGTTTTATGGATAACTATAGGTAGCCCATCGGCCTCGGCCTGTTCCAATGTGCCATCAAAGCCACGCGTTTTGGGATCTGTAACATCGATAAAACGCAAATCCCAATCTGCATCATCTTGCACCGCTTGCATAAAGGCATCAGTAATGCCCACTGAAATATTAAAATTGGTAATAGAATTTTCATCCGTTTTGCAGCTAATGAAATCTTCTATATCCGGATGATCAACCCGCAACACCGCCATGTTAGCTCCGCGCCTGGTGCCTCCTTGGGCTATTTCCCCAAACGCTTGATCATAGACTGAAAGAAATCCCACGGGACCTGTAGCTTTGCCAGCACTGGTTTTTACGCGCGATTCGCTGGGACGCAACCGGGAGAATCCGAAGCCATTGCCTCCTCCAGTTTGTTGAATAAGAGCAGCATCACGCAGTGTTTGAAAGATGCCTGAACCTGAGCGGCCCATATCATCACTTATTGGCAAGACAAAACAAGCAGCTAATTGGCCAATCGGTGTTCCCGCACCAGTAAAAGTTGGCGAATTGGGAGTGAAACGTTTTTGTCCCAGTAACTCATAAAATTCAGTGGCGACCTCAAGTGGATCTCGACCCCATTTTTCTTCCACCTTGCCTACATGGTAAGCCACTCTCCAGTAGGTGTCTTCAACTGTTTCAATTGGGTTTCCGTCATCTCCACGGCGCATGTATCGACGAGCAAATACTTTAAGCGAATTTTCCCCCAGATTAATGGGAAGGAGATCAGCAGGTTTTTCAGGTGTTGGTAATAAATCTTTGCCTTTGGACTGCGTTTCTGTCTCTTTCAACATTAACTTCTCCTCGTCAATATTTACAATTTTAAGGACGTAAAAACCTTGCCCCGTCAGACTTTTCAAGTTTTCTTATGCTAACTTTCGATTAGGCCATCCACTTCTTGGCGGATAGCCTGCAGATCGTCTAAACCTAAATAAACTAAAGCAAATCGGATGTAAGCAATTTCATGTAAATTTTTCAATCCAGCCATAACTAAATCCCCAACAACTCTTGAAGTTACTTCGGATTTTTCTAATTGTTGGAGCTTGCTTTCAATTTCTCCAACTAGTCTTTCGATGTCGGCCATAGCTACAGGCAGCTTTACACATGCTAATGCAATTCCCCTTTTTAGCTTTTCACGATCAAATTCTTCTCGGGTGCCATCCTGTTTTACGATCGCTGGCGATGCCAATACAGGCAACTCATAAGTGCTAAACCGCGTCTTGCATTTCTTGCATTCTCGTCGTCGCCTAATACCACCACGAGCATCATGCGTAGTATCAATGACCTTAGTTCCTTCTAGCTCATTGTCATGGCAATTCGGACAGATCATGCAAACCTCTAGGCGAAAAAATAAATCCCCCTAAATGTGGGGGGATTAGCTTGTGTTGCCCTTGTATATTGGGTTGACGAACATTCTAGCATGGCCGAATTGTGGCCGCAAGCAATTCGATAGTATGGATTGATATTTTAAGGTTTGACGACCTTTAATCCCGCTTATTAACGCCTCAATTGTTACCTAATAAAAATTGAACCAATTGAGGTGTTAATTAAAAGAGACCCTGTCGGTAGACAGGATCTCTAGAAAACATGTTGAAAAATGTTTACTTATTAGATCTCTTGCGCAGAAAAGTTGGAATATCCAAATTCTCAGTATTAAACGTTGGCGGTTGCAAATCAGCTGAGGCCATCTCATTATCTGCCTGCTGATTCGCTCCGACATCTGATTTATTTACATTTGAATTTGATGTCATTCGGCTTCGTAACATACGCCGCGACATTCCTTTGCGGTCAAACCCCGTAGCAATAACTGTGATGCGGATTTCGTCGTCCAGATTTGGATCAATTACAGCACCAAAAATTAGATTTACATCGGGGTGAGCAGTTTCCTTAATGATCGCAGCTGCATTATTCACTTCATAAAGTGTCAAATCCGAACCACCAGTGACGTTAAATAATATGCCTCGTGCACCATCAATCGTAATATCCAATAAATCACTAGTGATCGCTTTCTCGGCAGCATCCTGAGCGCGATTCTCGCCAGTTCCCGAACCTACCGCCATTAATGCGGCCCCACCCTCAGACATGATCGTGCGAACATCTGCAAAGTCGAGGTTGATTAAACCAGGAATCGTAATCAACTCGGATATACCCTGAATTCCTTGACGCAATACGTCGTCAGCCACGCTAAATGCTTCAGCTAGCCCCACTCGCTTTTCAACGATTTGCAGTAATCGGTCATTTGGAATTGCAATCAAGGTGTCAACTTGTTCTTTCAATTTAGCGATTCCGCCATCGGCTGCATTTCCACGTCGAGCCCCTTCGAATGTAAAGGGTCGTGTAACTACACCAATCGTTAGTGCGCCCACTTCACGGGCAATCTGGGCTACTACCGGCGCGGCTCCTGTCCCCGTTCCGCCACCAATTCCAGCGGTGACAAAAACCATGTCCGCACCTTTTAGCACCTCATATAATTCTTCAGCAGATTCTTCTGCCGCCTTGCGACCTGTCTCAGGATCACCACCGGAACCTAAGCCACGCGTCAATTTATCACCAATACGAACCTTGGTTTCGGCCTTGGATAACAGTAAAGCTTGCGCATCAGTATTGACCGCAACAAATTCAATACCCTTTAGGCCTTCTTCAATCATGCGGTTAACTGCATTGCAGCCCCCACCGCCAACGCCCACAACTTTGATGCGGGCAAATGATTCCAATTGATTTTTAGATTTCATCCCTTCCTCCTGCTGCCTCCAGCCAAAATCTCCCTGAAACATAATGCCTCCTAGGGTAGGAAGCGCTTGAAAAGGCTTTTCATTTTTTGCCAATCAAGCCCTTCTCCCAATTGGCCGGCCTCACTACCGTTGCCGCTTGGATTAACCTCACTCATCAAGACTGCCCATTGTGCTAGACCCACACTTGTGGCGTATTCGGGGCCTTGTAGTTCAGCTACATTGCCAGTCAAGTTTTCTGGTTTGCCTATGCGAACTGGCATCCCTAATACCCGGCTAGCCACTTCGCTTATTCCGTTCAATTGTGAAGATCCACCTGTAAGCACCATTCCAGCTGGAAGCAATCCATCATAGCCAGATCGTTTGATTTCCTTCAACATAATGCCAAAGATTTCCTCGATTCGAGCTTCTATCATCTCCGTCATCGTATGGCGATTAATATCTACATTTTTCTCTTCACCGAAAGACTTTACACGAAAGCTTTCGTCTGGGGCAACTTCAGACGGCAGGCAATGTCCATAGCGGATTTTTATCTCTTCTGCCTGCGAAAATGGGATTCTCAATCCATGTGCAATATCCGATGTAATATGATTCCCGCCCACGGATAACACCATTGTGTGCCAAACTTCCCCTTCAATAATTAATGCCATGTCGGTAGTACCGCCACCGATATCACATACAACCACTCCCATTTCGCGCTCATTCTCTGTAAGAATGGCTTCAGCCGAAGCCAAAGGGTTTAAGACGAATTGACTCACGCCAACACCTGATTCTGCAACACATTGTCGTAAGTTATCTACAGTTGAAGCGGCAGCCGTAATAATATGAGCTTCCACTTCCAATCGATTTCCATGCATGCCCAGCGGTAAGGCAATACCATTTTGGCCATCAACTGCGAAATCTCGTTGAATTACATGAACAACTTCACGGTTCTTCGGAATAGATACTGCTCTTGCAGCATCCATGGCACGCTCCACGTCCAATGCATCTATTACGCTTTCTGCAACTGTCACCACACCCTGCGTATTCATTGATGCAATGTGTGCTCCAGCCAAGCTTACTAAGGCCGATGTGATCTCCAAGCCAGAAGAACGCTCTGCTTTATCAATAGAATGCGCAATCGCTCTAGTGGCAGCATTGATATCCACAATAATTCCCTTGCGAACACCTTGCGAGGGTTCAATTCCTGATCCCAATACGTGCACACGGCCATTAGACTCAACTCGGGCAACGAGAGTGCAAATCTTTGTGGTCCCAATATCTATTCCTACAACTATAGGGGAGGCCATTAGTAATCAATCCTGTAATAAGGCGCGTGCAAATGGGCTACGCTGATCAATGTGGGTACTACTCCTCTTTCGGATAATTCTGCAGTAATTTCTTGATAAATAGCAAAGCGTTGATCCAATTGCGCACTAGAATGACCAAAGAAAGCTTGCCAGGCACCGGGCTCCTGCCATCCAAATCCTAATTCCGGATCGTAAAACAATGTTGAAGATGGGGGTGCAAGGCGACTTATCAGTGAAATCATCTCGACCATCGGGGCAGTGATAATTTGATGACGATGAAACTCATCACCAATTAAATCTGGCGGAGATTCAAGGGCTTCCACCACTGGCAAGGACCCATCTTCATTTTGAGGAATGATGGCGATTCCTATTTCGTCTACCCAAACTGTAATTCCCGATTGAACCCAAGCCAGAACAGGGGCTCGCTCATCCAAATCCACTAGCACTTCTGCCGGTAAACCGAAGGACACACTGACCCCATTTATCTCAGGATAAGCATCATTAATTATTGCTTCCAGTTCACTGCGTTCCAGGCTGAAGATAGATCTGCCAGAAATGCCCAGGAGTGAGCTGATCTCTTGCAGACTAATGCGTTCTGCACCAATCAGTTGCAATTGAGAAACTCGAAAAGAAGGAGAGGTACCTGCAAATAAAAGCAGCAATGCTAGCCATAGCATTGCAATCGCTGAAAGAGCACGCCACCCGATTTGAATGCGAGGCAATGCAGGTAGCTTAAGTTCTGCGCCTTCGCTAGCTAACTGAAAATTGATCGGTCTACTATTTCGCGCATGAGAGGGTTGGCTCAATCGCTTATATTTGCGATTTCGTGAAACCATCCCAGGTCCGGTATTTTCAGTAGCAACTTTTCGCATTCGTCTGCGTTTGGCTGCGCCAATTGATGACTGCTGGGTTCTCATGAATTCACTCTCTGGAAATCTCGCTTGGTCGCAGTCTTATCGTTGAAACGCTCCATAGCAAGTGAGATTAATCGCTCAATAAGATCCGTGTTGGATACTCCGCTTCCTTCCCATAGCATTGGGTACATGCTAATTTGTGTAAAACCAGGAATAGTATTGATCTCATTTAGATAAATTTTCTCAGTTTCTTTTTCAATAAAGAAGTCGACACGTGCCATACCTGCCAAATCTAAAGCCCTGTAGGCCTTTATGGCAATCTCTCTAATTTCTGTGGACAAGGCAGCTGAAATTTCAGCAGGAATTGTTGAGAAAGATTTATCGTCATGATATTTAGCTTCGTAGCTATAAAATTCCTCGCCCGGAATTATTTCTCCACATACCGAGGCTTCGGGGTGCTCATTTCCCAATAGAGACACTTCAATCTCGCGCACATCCAAGCCCTGTTGAACAATCATGCGGCGATCATATTCAGCAGCTTCCATTAGGCCTTCAAGGAGATCAGAGCGATTTTGAACTTTCGAAATCCCTACGCTTGATCCTAAATTTGCTGGCTTTACAAATAATGGATAATCACCAATTTTTTCGACTTCGGAGATTTGCGCTTCGATATTGTCTTGAAGATCGCTCCGTGAAATTAATATCGTGTCCACAACAGGAATACCATTTGCGCGCATCACATCGAAAAATAATGCCTTATCCATAGCAGCAGCCGAGCCTAATACACCTGCCCCAACATAAGCTATTTCTGCCATTTCAAACAAACCTTGTAAACTGCCGTCTTCGCCATAAGTTCCATGCAATACGGGAAATGCGACATCAAGACCACTCAGCAGAGAAATTTGTTCTGCCGATATTTTCCAAATACCTCTTCGTGCTGGATCCGGCAACATAGCGGCCTGATCAAGTTTAGAGAATTCTCCTGATTGAAAAGCCTTCAATACTCCTCTGCCTGAATACCAGCTTCCCTCGCGGCTAATTCCAATGGGGACAATTTTGTGTCGCGTATCTTTTAAGATATCCAGAATAAAGCGCGCGGACATGAGCGAGACATCGTGCTCGCCGCTCCTTCCGCCAAATATCACTCCAATCCGCAATTTATTTTTTGTCATTTTTCCTATTGTGCGCAATGACTATGCGCACCACAAAAATTTACTTACTTCTGATCTGTCCAATCACCTAACAATCCAATTTCAAGTTCTAAATGAATCCCTAATTTCTCTTGGACCCTTGCTTGGGCTTCGCTTATTAATGCATAGACTTCGGAGGCTTTTGCATCTCCCTTGTTTAAGAAAAAATTTCCATGCAGCGGACTAATTTGTGCATTGCCCATTTGAAAACCTTTCAGTCCCACACTTTCAATAAGTCTTCCCGCAAAATCGTTTTCCGGATTCTTGAACATTGAGCCCATACTCGCCCCAGGTGGTTGAGTAAGCTTCCTGTGGCCCAGATTGGCATACATTCTTTCCTGAATATCTTTCTTAGAATTTGTGTGAAGCTTAAATTCTGCGGAAAGGACCACAGCTTTCTTAGCCATTCTTTTTAAATCACTAGTTCGATAAGCAAAATTGAGATCATCAGAATCTAGCCGCATTCTTCCATTATCAATGTGCAAGATCTCTGCCATTACAAGTACTTGAGAGATGTCTCCTCCATGTGCACCTGCATTACCCACAAGCGCGCCACCGATCGTGCCTGGGATTCCCGCGGCCCATTCGAGACCAGAATATCCTTTTTGAGCAGCCTGTCTTGCAATCGCACCCAAATTTGCACCAGATTCGGCCCAAATTTTAATTTCACCATCAGCATCAGTGAACGATAACGCCTTGGCTTGATTCAACAGAGTTACGCCGCGTATTCCATTGTCGCTGATTAATACGTTTGAACCGCCGCCTAATATCTCGAAGCTTTGATCATGCTCCCAAAGCCAGGTCGCAAACTTTATTAAATCCTCGGAGGTCCGAGCTCTTAAAAGGATGTCAGCCCTTCCCCCAATTCGAGCGGAGGTGTAGCGCGCTAAGGATGCGTCTTCCTCTGCAGCCTCAGGGTACATATCCATTAATTCGCGAAATATATCGACCATATCAGAGGCCATGATCACAATTCCCGGACCTTTTTTATTACGCGCAGAACAACCCTGCGAGCAAACTTTTTTCGTTCTGCCAAACTTTGATTTTTAATTTCATTATCAAAGTATTCAGTTTCACCTGACGTCTTAAAAGCAAATGGCACAATCCGCTTTGAAGCTTCTTTCGTTGATTTCATTTTGCGCCCCCTTCTTTTAATAATTTCCGATTAATTTCTACAGCATCGCCTGCTGATAATACAATCAATAAATCATTTGATTTCAACTCATTATCTAAGTATTGGACGGCACTATTCATGTCTTGGTAAACAATTGAATCTGCCAACTTTGATTTTTTGGCAAGCTGTCTTAGGTCAAATTCTTGGGGTCGCGTTTCTCTGGCTTCAAATACGGGCAAGATAATTAATTCGTCCGCTGAGCCGAGAGACTGCACAAAATCTCCCCATAACAACACAGTTCGTGAATAGGTGTGCGGCTGCCAAGCTGCAACGATTCGCTTATTCGGGAAAATGTCCGTTGCAGCTTGTAAGGTAGCTTTAATTTCGCTCGGATGGTGAGCATAATCATCCACATAAACTATTCCATTAACGTTACCTGCAACCTGAAATCTTCGATCCGTGCCCTTAAATTCTGATAATGCGTCCGCGCTCTTCGATAGTGAAATTTCTAGTAAATCAAATGCCGCTAGTGATCCAGTGGCATTTTGAACATTATGTTTTCCCGGAACATTCAAAACGACTTGATCCATTTTTTCGTTTGTCGTCGAAAATGAAAATTCGAATCCAGCTCCAACCGAAGCAAGATTTTCTCCCTTGAAATCGGCTTCATTTCCGTCAATTGAATAAGAAAATACCGCAATGCCTCGCATCCGTGCGTAACCGGCAATTTCGCTTGCGCCAACATCGTCTGCACAGTAGAGCAATTGACCACTATCTGGGATTCGATCTACAAAATTACGAAATGCATCAAAAAATTCTTCTCTGGTTGGAAATATGTCGGGGTGATCATGCTCCACATTGGTAATTATTGCGAGTGATGGCTCCAATCCAAGAAACATATTGTCGTATTCATCCGCTTCAATAACAAAGTAATCACTCTTACCCGCAGATGCATTTTTTCCTGTATTTACGAGATCACTTCCCACAATATAGCCCGGGTCCAGATCCAGCGAGGTCAACGTCCACGCTAACATCGCGCTGGTAGTCGTCTTTCCGTGAGATCCTGCTACCGCTATAAGTTTTTTATTTGCAAGTATTTCGCCTAGCGCTTCAGATCGTTTTAGCACTGGAATACCACTTTCTTGCGCCTGAATAACTTCAACATTGCTATCCGGTATTGCAGAGGATCGTATTACTCTTGAAGCCCCATTTACATTCCTCGCTTCATGGCCGATAGATATAACAGCTCCATCGGATTCCAGTCTGCGAGATTGCTCGGTCATCACCTGATCGGATCCAGAGACCTTTTCCCCGCGTTCTAGTAACACTCTAGCAATCGCAGATAGTCCTGTTCCACTAATTCCAATGAAATGTGTACTAGCTGTCATATTAGGACAACCACCACAAAGGTAAATGCAATGGCTACAGCAAAGTAAACCGCTGGTATGCCCAGAAGTGCCGGAGGTAGGTATTGAAATACGTTTAACGCCTCTTCTGTTATTGGCGGAAACAAGAAATCATATGGATACCCATAAAGGTTCATATAGTAAAGGATCGTTCCGACAACGAAATAACCATTGAGCAGACCAATAAATAAGCCCAATAGAGAGTCCTGTAATCGTTCTCGAACCAGAACCTCTGAAAGTCTTTGAATGTTAGGGGTTTGGTATCCAAAGAAAGTTATGAGCAAAATAATGATTGCACGCACGGCAAATTGCCGTTCATCGCCCCCATCAGCCAGATAAGCTCCCACAAAAGGAACAAACTGCTCAACAACCGTCACGACAAATAGTCCCAATATCGCGCTAAAGGTCACCAGAAGCTCTTTCGCCCAGCCGCGAACTGCACCAATGGCGCCAAATACGAACACGAGCATCCAAAAGACAGCATTCAAGGTAATCATTACTTCGAATGTCCCTTGCTATTTCCTGAACCCAATCTAATAATTTGGTTCGCAATTGTTTTTGCGGCTTTATCCATGTGCAAATTACCTACTGCTTCTCTCATTGCGGCTAATCTCCTCTCATCCTGTATGGTGTCTAAGATGAGTTGACTTAGTTTTTCAGACATTTGCTCGTCTGGCAAGAGCAGCGCAGCCCCCGATTTTTGCATGAAAGCTGCATTTAGATGTTGGATATGGCCCGAAAAAGGAATTGGCACCAAAATCGAAGGCAATTTGAACTGTGGATACTCGCCCATAACCGAGGCTCCAGCACGCGAAAGCACGATGTCAGCCGCAGCTAATGCCGCACCCATATCATCGTAAAGATATGGAAAAGGATGGTAATGTTTTTTCAAATTACTATTTAGGGCTGTATTTTCCTTTTGAACTTGATCCCAGTTATTTTCGCCGGTAATGTGCACAATTTGAATAGTTTCGAGCATGCGCGGTACGGCTTGGATTACTGCGGTGTTGATAGATCTCGCTCCCTTGCTGCCCCCGAAAACAAGTAGTGTCTTGCGTTTTTTATCCAGTTTCAGGTGGCTAATCGAGCTGCGCTTGCTCCACGAACTAATATCCTGTCTAACGGGATATCCTGAAACTAACAATTCATCGCTAGGCCGAAAATACTGCTTAGCAGCTTTGGCAACAATTGCAATTGAATCTGCAAATCGCGAAATAAAACGTAATGTAAAGCCTGGCTTTATATCAGGTACAAAAGCCACTGTAGGAATACTCCCGCTCGCAAAAGCAATCGGAGCGGCTACAAATCCACCTGTAAAAAATAATGCGTCAGGTTGAAATTGTGCCAATAGCTTCCGGGCAGCTCGGGTGCCCTGCATGATTTTCCACAAGTTCCCTGGCAACGCGCGAATACCTACCCCGTGCAATCCTGCGGAGGGAATACTCACCATTTCGAAACCTGCCCGGCTAACCAAATCCGCCTCCATCCCCCCCTCTCCGCCCACCCATAGGACTTCGAGATCCTCTTCACCGGTTAGTTCTTGCAGCACGGCGAGCGCGGGATACACCCCACCTCCGCTCGCCCCCGCGGCCACGAGTAGTCGCATCCGCTAACCTCTCCTTGTTAATATCCGTTTCTTCGGATAATCGTCCAATATTTACCAATATTCCTAATGCAAACAAAGTGGAAACTAAGCTGGATCCTCCATAGCTAATTAGCGGTAAAGCATTTCCAGCAAATGGCAAAAGACCCACCATCACAGCCATATTAATGAATGCTTCCATTCCTATCCAAAGTGCAATTCCCGCAGCTAACATCACTCCGAAATGATTCTGGGATCTGTTAGCAATGCGCAATCCGCGCCACAACACGATCAGGTACAAGCCAATTAATAGGGTAATTCCAAATATTCCAGTTTCCTCTCCAACTACTGCAAAAATACTATCGGTAGGAGGAACTGGCAAACCTGTCAATTTTGTACTGGCCTGTCCGATTCCCACCCCAAACCAACCTCCGCTGACAAAGGCTTCAAATGATCGCAAGACATGATATGAAGCCTCAGTCGGATTTTGTAACCCCTGTAAAAAGCTAGCTAACCGGAAATTCCAATTTGAATTAATTTGAACCAACATGAGACCCAACACAAATATTCCACCCAACATATAGGCTATTTGTTTAAGTTCACCACCGGCTAAGAAAAATAAAATAGCTCCAATGACAATTATTGTGGCTGCAGCGCTTAAATCTGGCTGAACAATGATTAGCCCCGCAATACTTCCCACAATTCCAATTAGGGGCAATAATCCAAATCCAATCTCGCCCAATATATGTCTTTTTGAGCTTAGCCATGCGGAAAGATAGATAATTGTAAATACCTTGGCCAATTCCCCGGGCATATAGGATCCCTCGCTAATGGCACGTGCAGAACCAAATCGCACTTCTCCAACAATTAGCACCATCGAAAGGCCGGCAATCATGATTAATATGAGGGGCACTGCTAATTTTTTCCAATGACGGTAATCAAACAATGCCGCTGCCACAAATGCAAGCAAGCCAACCGTCAGGGTAAATACTTGTCGAAAAAACATTTGCGTGGGATCGCCATAATTTAATAGGGAAAAATCCCAGCTGGCTGAATAAAGCATAATCAGGCCAAATATGACCAGTGTCACTAGTGCCAAAATTAATGGCATGTCCAATTTCCATGCTTGAAAGGCATTGGCTTGTTTCTTCTCGCGCTGCCTATTTCTCAAAGTTCACCCACTAATTCTGCGAACTTATTTCCTCGTTCCTCAAAATCTGAGAATTCATCATAGCTAGTCCCACCTGGGGCAAGCAGCACGACTTCGCCAGCTTTTGCTATTTGCGCGGCATAAGCCAGGGCATCTTCCAATTTAGAATATTTTTCGAATATTATTTTTGTTCCCAAAAAGGGAGCAAAAGATTGCTCTATTAATGAGGAAGCCTCTCCGAATGCCAGAATGGCTCGGCATTTTGATGCAGCTAACTCTCCAAATTTCTCCCAGGCAAGTCCTTTATCCCGCCCACCCGCTAAAAGGATGATCGGTCGTTTAAAGGATTGCAAAGAGGCCTCTGCCCGTTGTGGTGATGTAGCAATTGAATCGTTATACCAATCTACGTCGTTGATCGACCTTACCAACTCCAATCTATGGGGCACGCCAGTAAAGTTTTCCAATCCCTCAAAAATATCCGCTCGTGTTGCCCCCATCGATGCACCCACAGCAGTTGCGGCCAACACATTGCTTAAATTATGCTCCCCTCTCAATGCAATATTTGAGATCGGCATTAATTTTGTCTCGCCATCTTCATCTTGCAACCAAATATCCTTTCCCGAAATAAATGTCCCAAGTTGCGAATCCTTTATAGGGCTGCGACCAAAAGACCAAACGGCCCCCTTCGTTCTTGATCTCAATGCCCAAGCTCCTACATCATCCCGGGAAAGCACCGCTCGATCCTGCTCTTCTTGAAAATCAAGAATTCGCGCTTTCGCTGCAATGTAATCCGCCATGCTTGCATGGCGATCCAGGTGGTTTGGAGCAAGGTTGAGCACAATAGCGATCTCAGGAGAACGAGTCATCAATTCCAACTGAAAACTAGAAAGCTCCATAATTGCAATATCGGTTTTATTGATTTTGCCCAATTGGCTTATCAAGGGATTTCCAATATTTCCGCCAATCCACACCTTCCCCATTTTTGTGCGCTTCATCATGGCCGTCATTATGCGACCAATCAAAATAGTAGTCGTTGTTTTTCCTGCAGATCCTGTAATTCCAATCACTTTGCAAGGAACGCTTTCTAAAAAAAGTTGCGAATCGTTAGTAATTGATATTCCCTTTAGTGATGCTTCTTTGACAAGTGGCAATTCAGGTGAAACTCCACCAGAAAGTGAGAGAATGTCGGCTCGATCCAACAAACTTGCTTCCTGTTTTCCAAATCGCCAATCAATATCAAATTCCTTTAGTGAATTTTGAATATCTCTAAATTCCTTAGCCTCACGCGCATCACTTAGGCGAACCCGTGCCCCCTGGGCTGCAGCAAAGGCAGCCAGGGCTGTACCCTGCCTCGCTGCTCCTAAAATCACCAATTGTTTTCCTTTCAAATCCATAGTTTTATACGGCTGCAAGCGTTACGCCCACCATCGCGAATAACAAACTGATCAGCCAGAATCGCTGAACTATTTGAGTTTCGCTCCAACCTGAAAGCTCAAAATGGAGATGGATAGGCGACATTTTAAAAATTCGCCGCCCTCCAGTGATTTTGTAAAAAGAAACTTGCAATATGACACTCAAAATTTCGCTTACAGGAATGATTGCAATAATCGGCAGCAATATCCAATGGCCGGTCATAAGCGCCACAATTCCCAATGTCGATCCCAGCGCCATTGAACCTGTGTCACCCATGATCAATTGCGCTGGATGGACGTTGAACCACAAGAAGCCAAATAATCCACCCACGAGCGTAAAGCAGAATTGAGCTAAAAAGTCTTGACCTTGCAGAAGTGCGATCCCACCAAACGTAGCGATAGAGGTAGCTGAGATGAGCCCGGCTAATCCATCGAGGCCATCAGTAAAATTGACCGCATTCGCGCTGCCCGCAATGATAAATACGGCGATTGGATAGTAAAAAATTCCCAGATCGATTTCCCTGTTTACTCCAGGAAAATACATATCGGGAACTTGCAAAAAATCCTTTAGCGCGTATGCAATCAAACCCGCCATGATCAGCTGAATTATTAATTTCTGCCTTGCCCCCATCCCTTCCCCAAGGTCTTTCTGCCGTAATTTCTGCCAGTCATCTATGCTGCCTAAGAAAGCAAATCCAAGCAAACCTATCAAAGGCACTAAAATAGATTGCCCCACCCCGCTAAGCCCAATCAGTGGAACCGCATTAAGCAACAGAGTTACCAATAACACGGGAAGAATAAACATCACGCCACCCATTGTGGGCGTTCCTACTTTTTTCTGATGACGCTCGGGTGCTTCCAAACGAATGCTGTCACCAACCCCAAAGCGTCGCAAGAAACGAATGAGGGGACCTCCCCAAATTACAGTCAACACAAAACTAATTCCAGCTAATACAAGCGAAACACCTGTTCCGGTCAAGGTAATGCCTCCAATTCGGGAACTATGTTTTCCATTTGCATTGCACGAGATCCTTTAACCAGCAATACATCTGTTCCCTCAATATTCTGCCTTAGAAAATTAAGTGCTGCATCAGAATCTGCGAAGCGATGAATCGCGTCATTAGCTAGCCCTTTTTCCTCTGCGCTTTCAGCAATAGTTTCCGCACGGCTACCAATTGTCACTAAAAGGTCTGCAATATCAGCAACCGCTTCCCCTACGCTGGCATGACCTTCCGTTTCATAACGACCCAATTCCAACATATCCCCTAAAACAGCGATTTTTCGCCCAGGAACTTCATCAAGAAGCTGAAGGGCCGCAAGTGTTGATTGGGGCGAAGCATTGTATGTGTCGTTTAATAATTTAGCGCCATTCTTGCTATAGGATGCAGATAAGCGTACATCCGCAATCCCAGTTTCTAATATGGGCACTATATCGTCTAAGCTCATTCCAATTACAAGACCCACCGCTGCGGCACGTAGAGCTGTATAAACTGAATGCTTACCGAGCATAGGTACCTTCGCTGCCTTTTCCTCCCCTGCAAAATGCAAAACAAATTCGACACCTTCTAAACCCAATCCATTGATATCGCTAACCTTTAGGTCTGCAGATTCGTCCACGCCGTAGAAAAGTACATCAGCCAGGGTTCTTTCTGCCATTTTCACAACTAAAGGGTCATCTCTATTTAATATAGCGGTCCCATGCTTCGGAAGAGCTTGAACCAATTCTGATTTACCCTCAAAAATTGCTACTTGGGAACCGGCCCTTTCAGCATGCACCAGCCCAACCGTACTCAGCACACCAATTTGAGGCTGCGCGATTTTTGCGAGAAGGGCTATTTCACCTGGAACATAGAAACCCATTTCTAATACAGCAAATTCATGTGTTTCGTCGATTCCAATAATCGATAATGGCAAACCAATTTCATTGTTGTAATTGCCTTCAGATTTAATGACACTATGCTTATGTGCCAAAACCTTATAAATCATTTCCTTCGAAGTTGTTTTTCCAACACTTCCTGTAATGCCAATCACTTGAATATTAAGTTTGCTACGCCAAAATTGAGCAATATCTTGCAGAGAAGCCAAACTACTTTTCGTTCGGATACAAAGCGGATATTTATTCTTGGCAACACTTAGTTGCTGCCCCATAACAAGGTCAACGCAATTAATATCGCTACTCATTTCTTGCTCAACTAGAGCTGCCACAGCTCCTTGCGAAAATGCGTGGTCAACGTAATCATGCCCGTCCACACTTTCACCTTTGAGTGCGACAAATAAACTTCCCTCTCTTGCTAGCCTTGAATCATGGGTTGCATGAGTAACCAGAGTCTGGCCCAAATTGGGCCTGTGACCAGATAATGCCTCAAAAATATCGGCTATTTGAGGCATTTAGCTGCCAGCCTCAGCGAATAGGTCGGCCTTAATTGAATCAGGGGGGATATCTAGCATAATGACCAAGCGCTCTGCAATTTCGGAAAACAGGGGAGCGACAGTGTCTGCAGCCCAAATAGAACCCTCTGGTTTTTCTAACCATAAGTAAACAATAAATTGGGGATCGTCCCCAGGACCCCAACCAATAAATGATGTATTCGTTTGATCTTCTAAGTAACGCCCGTTGTCCCCTGGAATTTGTGCTGTGCCGGTTTTTCCAGCCATGCGATAATCCGAAACGAGTGCTGCTTGAGTTCCATTTTCAAGGGAGGATTGCATCATAACTCTCAAAATTTCTGCAGTTTCAGCCGAAATTGGGGACCCAGCAAATTGTGGGGAAATGTTGTATTGACCCCCATCTTGAACAATTGCTTTTACCAAATGAGGAATCACCATTTGTCCTTCATTTAGTAACGCTGTTGCCGCCATAACCATTTGAATTGGTGTGACTGCAATACCTTGGCCAAATGTGTTTGTTCCTAAATCGGCTGGATACCAATCGGAGTCTCCCGGCTCTTTAACCCTCCCATCAGCTTCGCCAGCAAGGTCAATTCCTGTCTCATTGCCAAATCCAAAATCAGCTACATAATCGTAGAATGTTCCCGCCCCCAATTCTTGGCCGATCCAAGCAAAGCACACATTTAGTGAATTTTGCATGCACCCCAACATATCTTGCTGTCCCCAGGCCAAATTATTCCAATTTCGAATGCCAATTCCACCAATCTCAATATATCCATTATCCAAAAATGTGCTGTCGGCCATTACTGATTGGGAATCTAGAGCCGCTGCCATCGTGACAATTTTAAAAACTGATCCCGGTTCGTATATATCGCTCACAGCCCGATTAAATGGAATGTTATTTGAATATAGTTCTGGATAATTCCAGTACTGATTCAAGTCTATTAATGGTGTTGAAACCATTGCCAGGATTTCTCCAGTACCAGGATGCATGACAATTGCCGTTCCTGAAGCAGCTCCCATCAATTCAATTTGCCTCATCAATGATTGTTCGACCATTGCTTGAATTTCGCGATCAATGGTTAGAACCAAGGTTGCCCCGGTTCGTATTTCGGGCAATCCCTCAACATCATTTGGGTTTGTTGGAATCCAAAAAGTTTCTCCCTTTCCGGTCAATATGTCCTGATATTGTTGCTCTATCCCAAAATTTCCAATACCATCTCGGTTCACAAAACCCAAAATACTGGACGCCAATTCGCTTTCTGGATAATTACGCATCAAATGTGCCTGGCAAATAAGTGAGGCCAATTGAGGATCATTAGAGCAAAGCAATGAATCGTCAGATTGACGAGGGAAATTCACGTTATAGGCTTTTAACAAATCAATATTTTCTGGGAGTACGAAATTTGCGAGCACCGAATAAACCGCATTTTCCGCGGCGGGCTGGCTGGCAATAGTCAGTGTAGTGTTGTAATCAGCGCCGACTAATGCGCTGAGCGCTATTGCAATTGCTTCCGCATCTCCTTCTCTAACGGAAGGTAATTCGACTCCAATTTCATAAACTGTCCGATTTCCTGCCAAAAGATTTCCAGACCGATCGAATATCTGGCCCCTGGGTGGCGCGATTGTTTTTCTAAGTTTGCTATAAAACTCGCTTTGGTAAATAAATTCCTGAGCTTCAGGGCTATGTTGAATTCGAAAACTTTGGCCTATGATTGCTAATCCAAAGACACTTAATGCTAGGCCAGCCATTTGAAATCGCCAAGACATTGATTTGTCCACTAGTAATCCCCCAATATTGAAAAGATACCAACTGCCCAATCAAACAAGGATTGAGAGTATTCTTCGGGCATCCTTTGACCCCCCAAAAAATTATCTCCGGGCGCGGGGGCCAGTTGAGCATCAAATCGTCCTAAATAACTGGGCACATTAACGTAAAGTACTGTTGATGGTGAAATGGTGGAAAACCCCAAATCTTCCGCGCGTCGTTGCATTACCTGGATTGAGCGCAAATAGGCCAGGTTGCTCTGATTATCTTCAATAGTTTGCTCTAAGTTCTCCCGGTCCTGGCGCAGGCTTTGCACGTTTCGCCCGGCGGTAGCAGCTCTGGCGGTAACATCTAAATAGAGCCCAGAAATTAACCCAAAGATTGCAATTGCACCCAGGATGAGTGCGATTGTTTGGGCTTCACGCCTCCAAGGGGCTTGTTTACTTGCCTGAATTTTGCTTTTGTTTGCGAGCATGCTCTTCCTATATAAAACGGTGCAAACTATATGCCAATATTTACTTTCTTCTTTTCCACAATGCGTAGCTTAGCGCTTCTCGATCTGCGATTTATCTTCAGCTCATCCTCTCCAGCCATTATTGGCTTCCGAGTTATTCGTACAATTTGCGCTTGATGTCCACATGTACAAATAAGTTGCTCCGGAGGGCAAATACAATCCTTACTTTCCTGATTGAAAAAACGTTTCACAATTCGATCTTCAAGTGAATGAAAGGAAATTACAGCTAAGCGTCCGCCTTCAGCCAGCAACGAAATCGCATCTGGCAAAGCTGTGCTTAAATTGTCTAACTCCGAATTTACAGCGATGCGCAAGGCTTGAAATGTCTTCGTCGCAGGATGAATTCCGCGTTTCTTACTGCGCAAAGCGCGCGCTACGATTTCTGCCAATTGGGTCGTATTTTCTATAGGCCGGGCATTAACTATCGCATCGGCCACTTTTCTAGCCCTCGGCTGTTCGCCATAAGTCTCAAGCAACTCCTTCAATCCCTGCGCGGACCATTCATTAACAATTGCATTAGCAGAATGCGTGGAGTCGAGATCAAAACGCATATCTAATGGGCCTTCATTTTGAAAAGAAAATCCCCGTTGAGCTTGATCAAATTGCATCGATGAAGCGCCGAGATCCAAAAGTATCCCATCTGGGTTGGGCACGCCAAGTTCAGCCACAACTTTTGACATATTCGTATAGCTTGATCGCTGCATAATTACGCGATTTCCATATTTTTCTAAGGCAGATTGGCTGATTCTTATCGCCTCAGGATCCACGTCAAATGCCAGTAACTCACCATCAGGCGCCGATTGTTCTAATATTGCCCGGGCGTGACCACCGGCCCCTAAAGTTCCGTCAACATAGTGACCACCCGGCCGAACTTGCAATCCCTCAAGCACTTCGTCAAGCAATACAGGTTGGTGCTGAACATTCACAGCTGTTTTATTCAATCCATTGCTCCATTGGCAAATAACTCTAGTCCCGCGAAATAGTTCGCATCTTCATGGGTGGACTCTAGTTCCTTTCTTTGCTGCTGCCACGTTTCGGCGGACCACAATTCAAAAAATGCGCCACTGCCAATGAGATAGACATCTCCACCTATATCCACTATTTGACGCAAGAAATTTGGAACGAGAATACGTCCACTTCCATCTGGGGCAATGCGTTCAGCGCGTGATAATAGCATTCGACGCAGTTGTCGTACCTGCGCATTTGTAATACTCATCTCATCTAACTTTTCTGATAACCCTAGAAATGTATCAGGTTGAAGCACCATTAGATTGCGATCAAAACCTTGGGTAATGTATGCTCCTTCTTCAAGCAATTCTCGATAGCGGGCTGGAACTGTAACGCGCCCTTTATCATCAATGCTATGCTTGTACTCTCCAAGAAACATTCGTTCTACCTCTTCCTTTAAAGACGAGACGCCGGAATTCCGGCGTCCCACAATCTGCCACTCTGCCCCACTCAGATCAACAGTATAGCCCACGAATAATCTCATCGCAAGGCATAAGGCCATTTACCCTCTTTTCGGCCCCTATCTATGGCGGGTAAATTAAAGTGAAGCCAACATCTTGGGATTTTTCAATAACAAATTTTTGATTTGCGGAATCCATTCCAAGAAATGGAATAGAAATAAGGATTATTTAGGTAAATTGGTGGACAATAGCCATGACTTGGGAATGGTAAGCGTCCCCAAATATATTCAAATGATTGAGTAAGTGATATAGATTGTATAAAGGAAGGCGATCTTGCCAATTTTTGTCCAAAGGATGGGCATCCGCATAGGCAGCATAAAACTCGTCGTCGAAGCCGCCAAACAATTTCGTCATAGCCAATTCTGCTTCAGCCCAACCAAAATGAACAGCTGGATCAATAATCGCCCCATTTCCCAATTCATCGGTAATCGCGTTGCCCGCCCATAAATCGCCATGTATCAATGCGACTGATTGTTGAGGAATTAATTGTTCGAGGCGCCCAGCTAATTCATCGATGGTCCTCGATTCTGATTTGGACAACAATTGCATATCGCGGGCCAATCGGGTTTGAAAGCCTAGCCGATGGACAGCAAAAAATTCATGCCCATCTTCAGTTCGCGTGTTTATTTGGGGGGTTGAGCCGATGTAATTATCTCGATCCAATCCAAATTTCTTAGAAGTGCGCGTGTGCATTTGAGCTAATTTTTGACCGAGTTTAGATCCATAATCTTTTGATTTCGAAGCGGGTTCTAAATCTTCGGTTACCAGAAAATTATCGCCAAACAAATAAGGTATTGGCGATCTTGGGCCTGGCCCCTTTTGCAGGAGCTGGAGGCCATCAAACTCTGCTTCAAACATATCGATGGGGGTTAAATCATTTTGCTTCAAGAAAACCCTTCTACCACTATCCAGCGTTAACCGCCTGCCATTGCTTATACAGCCGCCAGAAACGGGTTGGGAATCGACAATTTCATCATCCCATTTTGATTTCAGCCAGCTTGTTACTTGTTTAGGGATCACTTTTTGAGATTTTCGCCAGCTTCCAAACGACGCAGTAATTCCAAGGTTGAACGCTCGATCATTGTGTATACCGCTTCAAACCCGTCTAGGCCCCCATAATATGGATCTGGGACTTCCAATTGCCCATTCGCGTCTGGGTCATATTCACGCATCAGTTTGAGGCGCTCTCTTTGATTTTCAGAAGTGGCCAATTTTTTCAGATTGGCCATATTACTGGCATCCATTGCGATGATTAAATCGAAATCATCAAAATCGGAATTGATGACTTGGCGACCTTTGCCATCGTGCAAAACACCGTGCTTATGGGCAACTTCGCGCATACGATGGTCGGGCCGTTCACCTATGTGATAAGCAGCTGTACCGGCAGAATCTACAATGTATTTTTCCCCAAGTCCCATTTGCTCTGCTTGGACGCGAAACAATGTTTCGGCTAGAGGGCTGCGGACTATATTTCCTAGGCAGACAAATAATATTTTCATAATGAATTTCAGAACCCTCTTAAATAGAGCCGCAATAGTATCACTCGACATGAGCGGCTAAATAAAGGTCCCTTTTTACAGCCATAGTGTGGCGTATAATCGGGCAACTATGGCAGAAAAGAAAGATCAATCCCTTCAAAATACACTAGACGAAATAACCAAACGCTGGGGTGACGGCTCCATAATGCGCCTGGGCGAGGCTACCAGCCTGCAGGTTGAGGCGATATCCACAGGCTCGCTATCATTGGATATTGCTCTGGGCATTGGGGGGATTCCAAAAGGTAGAGTGACTGAAATATATGGTCCGGAATCCTCTGGAAAGACCACGATTGCCCAGCATATTGTGGCCGAGATTCAAAATGCGGGGGGAACAGCCGCATTCATTGACATGGAACATGCCCTTGATCCGGCCTACGCAAAGAAATGCGGGGTGGACATAGACGCATTGCTAATCTCACAGCCCGATACAGGAGAACAAGCATTGGAAATTGCTGAGGCGCTTGTAAGATCAGGAGCCGTGGATCTCGTTGTCGTAGATTCTGTCGCAGCACTCGTTCCTCGATCAGAAATTGAAGGCGACATGGGCGATGCAACTATGGGCATGCAGGCCCGACTCATGTCACAAGCGCTGCGCAAGCTTTCCGGTGTGATTAAACAAACAAATACAGCTGTGCTGTTTACCAACCAACTTCGCCAAAAAATAGGTGTCATGTTTGGAAATCCCGAAACAACGAGTGGTGGGATGGCTCTAAAGTTTTACGCTTCAGTGCGCATGGATATAAGGCGAATTCAATCGATAAAAGATGGCGCTGAGGTCGTTGGAAACCGCACAAGGGTACGAATTGTCAAGAATAAGGTGTCTGCACCCTTCAAAACTGCCGAATTTGATATCATGTATAATGAAGGCGTTTCCAAATCTGGCGACTTGTTGGACTTGGGAACGGAGTCAGAGATCATTACCAAACGCGGTTCCTTTTATTCTTATGGGGAGGATCGCATGGGTCAGGGCAGAGAAAAAGCGAAAGCCTTTCTCCGCGAAAACCCAGAAATTGCAGCCAGCATTGAGGCTAGCATTCGTGAGGAACACTTCTCAGTAGATACGGAAGCAGATTCCGAGGAAATGCAGCCCGAGTAACTGGCTTGGCGCAGAACGTTGCGCGACTGTTTTGACAATTGGAATGCTGAGCGTGGGGACTTAGCACGGAAAACAAATAGGCGAATATGCATTTTTCAGTAGCAAAAAGGGTTAGAGCTATTTAGTTAGAGCGTTAATTCTTGTTAGCTAGGATGTGTTTGTCGTTTCAAATTCCAAATACAAAAAGCAGTCGCGTTTTTATTATGCGCGGCTGTTTGCTATATGGAAACGAAAAAAATTACTGCGCTTAAGCAGCAAAAACGGAAAACTACCCGAGTTAACGTCTACTTAGACGGCGAGTTTGCCTTTGGAGTAGAAAAAGTTATAGCTGCAAAACTTGCCATCGGGCAAGAATTACAAGCCCAGCAATTAGCCGAACTTCAAGATAGCGAAAACTTAGAAAGCGCTTATCAAAAATCACTCCACTATATTAGTTTTAGACCCCGCTCTATTAATGAAACACGCAAGCATTTTTCCAGAAAAGGCATGCTGCCCGAAATTTTGGATGCAGTCATCGAAAGACTTCTCGAACGCAACTACTTAAATGACAGTGAATTTGCCCAAAATTGGGTAGAAAACCGAGTAGCTTTCAAACCCCGATCTCGGTTTGCTCTAAAGGGCGAGCTTTTCCAAAAAGGAATTGACAACCAAATTATCGAAGAAGTATTAGCTGATTTAGATGATTCTAAATTAGCACAGGATGCGGCTCAAAAAAGAGTTCATCGGCTTGAAGCATTGGAATGGAACGAATTCCGCAAGAAACTTATGGGGTATCTGGGAAGACGCGGTTTTCCTTACTCAATTTGCGATGAAGTTTCGCGAAACTTGTGGGGCCAGATTCACAATGAGACCGAACATGCATAATCAAAATCAAAGGAAGAAAAATGGGAACTGACACAATTATTCTGATTGCCATAGCTGTAGTCGGAGTAGTCGCGGGCTATCTATTGAAGAACTATCAGGTACAAGCGGCTATTCGTCGAGAAGAAATTCAAGCAGGAAAAATAGTTGACGATGCGAAAAAAGAAGCCAAAGAAATTGAAATCCAGGCTAAAGATAATGCACTTGAAATGCGGCAGCAGGCTGAAAAGGAAATTGAGCGCAAACGCAAAGATCTAAATCGGGAAGATGATCGCTTGCAAAAAAGGCGTTCTGATTTAGATGGTCGGGCTGAAAGATTGGAACAACGCGAGCAGACACTCAATAAGAGGCAAGGAAATTTAGACAAACTTGACAGCGAACTCGAAAATAAGCGCGGAGAAATTCTTGAACGCCTTGAAAATGTTTCCTCAATGACCAAGGAAGAAGCGCGTAGTGTTCTAATGGAAGAAGTTGAAAAAGAAAGCCGCGATGATATGGCACGCATCATTCGAGCGATTGAGGCTGAAGCCAAGGACGAGGGCGAGAAAAAGGCCCGCAAGATCATTTCCGGGATCATTCAACGAGTTGCCTCCGACCATGTTTCTGAAACAACTACTTCCAATGTTGAATTGCCTAACGACGACATGAAAGGCCGCATCATTGGCCGAAATGGACGCAATATCCGCTCATTCGAACATGCTGCAGGTGTTGATGTAGTGGTGGATGACACACCAGGTTCAGTGACAATATCCAGTTTTGATCCGGTAAGAAGAGAGGTCGCGCGTCGATCTCTAGAAAAGCTGGTTCAAGATGGCCGGATCCATCCTGCCAGCATTGAGAAAGTTGTCAAGAATCAGACTAAAGATGTTGAGAAAGCGATCATTGAAGCGGGCGAGCAAGCTGTGTTTGATGCCGGCATTGGCAGCTTGCACAAAGAGATTGTAAAGATGCTGGGCCGGCTCAAATTCCGAACATCTTACGGACAAAATCAGCTTGACCATGCTGTTGAAACTTCCAAGATAGCGGGCGTGATGGCAGCTGAACTTGGCGCAGATGTTGACATATCAAAAGTTGGTGGATTGTTGCACGACATTGGCAAGGCGATGGACCACAACATGGAAGGTACTCATGCTGGCATCGGCGCTGAATTTGTTCGGCGATATGGCATTCAACCCGTAATAGTAAATGCAATTGCTTCTCATCACCATGAAGTTGATCAAGAGACTGTTGAAGCAGTAATCGTAGAGTCGTCTGATGCAATTTCAGGCGCAAGACCCGGGGCTAGACGCGAGAGTTTGGAACAATATGTAAAACGAATTAAATCTTTAGAAGATTTGGCCAACTCTTACAAGGGTGTAGTTCAAACCTATGCGCTTCAGGCAGGACGTGAGGTACGCATTATTGTAAAACCGGAAGAAATCGACGATTTAGAAGCAGCAAGAATGTCGCGAGAAATTGCTAAACAGATCGAAGAAACTATGCAGTATCCCGGCCAGATCAAAGTTACAGTTATGCGTGAAGTGCGAGCAACAGAATTTGCTAAATAATTAGTTTATTGTTCACAAAATATCGAGCGGCCTTCGGGCCGCTTTTTATTTACCTAAACCCTGGATAAATGGGTTGCTTTGCTTCTCTTGGCTTACTGTTGTTTCTGGTCCGTGGCCAACAAGCAGGCGCGTCTCATCGGGCAAGCTTAGAATTTGTTGATTAATGCTATGCATCAAGGTGTCAAAATCAGCAAGGGGCAGATCAGTTCGGCCAATGCTATTTTGAAAGATTACATCGCCACTAAATGCGAGTTTCTCTTGGGGACAATAAAATATTATCGAACCGGGAGAATGCCCGGGCGCAAAGCGCAGCTCAAATTCGATGTCTCCCAAAAACAGAGACTGGCCATGAACCAAGTCGACTGTGGGTTCGGGTCCTGGATCAAAATCTAAACCAAATTCATTGGCCCCACCCAATGCACGCCATAGCCGATAATCAGCAGAATTTAGCGCAACGGGAGGCGGAGGACTAAATGCATCGGCTACTTCAGCTGCCCCTCCAAAATGATCGAAATGCGCGTGGGTTAACCATATATTGGCAACGCGCCAATCACGCTTTTTTGCAGCATCAACTATCAGGTGTCCATCCCAGGCGGGGTCAATAACTGCCGCTTCACCAGATTGCGAATTATGAATCAGATAGCAATTCGTGACGGCGGGGCCGAGAGTGAGCGAATGTATTTCAAGCATTATAAGAATTGACCAGCAAGATTATAATGGAGCAAACTAATAGGAGAAAGAATGCCCGACTATATTCCTGAGCCTTTCCGAATTAAGATGGTTGAACCAATCAAGCGGTTAGACCGAGCTCAAAGGGAATCAGCGCTTAAGCGCGCCCATTACAACTTATTCAATATTCGTTCTGATGAAGTTTTTATTGATTTGCTAACTGATTCGGGTACAGGTGCGATGAGCCAAGCGCAGTGGGCCGCTATGCTAGAGGGCGATGAAGCTTATGCAGGATCTCGATCCTATCTCCACCTAAAAGATGTAATGGAGGAGATATTTGGATTTGAGCATTTCGTGCCGACCCATCAGGGCAGAGCTGCGGAAAATATTCTCACAGCAATAGCTCTCAAAGAGGGACAATTTGTGCCCTCCAATATGCATTTCGATACAACAGAGGGCAACATCCGAGCGCGCGGCGGCATTCCTGTAAATTTAGTAAATCAAATTGCATACGATCCACAGGCTGAAACTGATTTCAAGGGCAATATGGACCTCGAAGCCCTGGAGAATTTTATTCAAGAAAAGGGGATTGAAAACATTCCTTTCGGAATGATTACGATTACTAACAATGCAGGCGGAGGCCAACCTGTCTCTTTTGAAAACCTCAAAGCTGTATCGAAAATTTATCGCTCGCACAAAATACCCTTTATTATTGACGCATGCCGTTTCGCTGAAAATTCCTATTTCATTAAAATGCGTGAAGAGGGCTTTGCAGATAAATCGACTTTAGAAATTGCCCAGCAAATATTCAAACTGGCTGATGGAGCCACAATGAGCGCCAAAAAGGACGCGCTGGTGAATATTGGGGGCTTTCTAGCGCTCAATGATTCGAAATGGTTCGACCAAGTGCGCAATGAACTGATCCTGCGCGAAGGCTTCATTACTTATGGTGGACTAGCTGGCCGCGATTTGGATGCAATAGCGGTGGGATTGAAGGAAGGGCTGCAAGAGGACTATTTAGAATATCGTCTGGGACAAACCGCTTATCTGGGGAACTTACTTAGCGAGATGGGCGTGCCCATCATGCAACCACCGGGAGCGCATGCCATTTATTTGGATGCAGCAGCTCTGTTACCGCACCTAAGCCGCGAAGAGCTGCCGGGCCAAAGTTTGTCTGTTGCGCTTTACCGCGAGGGCGGCATTCGAGGAATTGAATTAGGCACAGTTGCATTTGGTGTAGAGGATGAAGAGAGCGGGGAGACTATTTACCCGAAATTAGAGATGGTTCGGCTCGCGCTGCCAAGGCGCATGTACACCCAGAGTCACCTTGATTTTGTCGCATCCATACTAGAGAAAATTAAGGATAACGCTAGCGATATTAGGGCCATGGAAATTACACGAGCACCAAAATTGATGAGGCATTTCACTGCCCAATTTGGATTCCAGTAAATGAACATGCCATATGCGAATGCATTGCTTGCTTGGCGTGCTGAAATGGATAGCAATCTCAAAGCACCCTACTCGTGGCTGTCTCTGGCTGGCCTATTTTGGCTAGATCCAGGTTCCAACCTTATTGGGAGCGGGGAAGACTGCCCCATTCGATTGCCGGAGAGATTCCCGGAGCGCGCGGGGGAATTCGTTGTTGCAGATGATGTGGTCAGCTTCCGTGCTAACGGCAATACGGTATTCAATTTTAATGACACGGGGAGAGTCTCGAGCGAGAAAATATTATCGCCAGACATTTCCGGAACGCCCGACTACTTATTCTTGGAAGATATTCGATTGGGGTACATAGTTCGCGATGGCAAACCAGCTATTCGAATTTGGGATCCACAGAATCCAAGGCGAGAGGGTTTTGAAAGTCGCAAATGGTTTGAGATCAACCCTAAATTGCGGATTGAGGCCACAGTAAACATTTACGCCGATCCTAAAAAGGTAATGGTGGACGACATTGTTGGGTTCAAGCACGAAGCATCCATGGACGCGAATTTAGCGTTTGAATATGAGGGGAACAATTTCACTCTGGATGCAGAAAAAATGGAGTCGGGAGCCTATTACATAATATTCAAAGATAACACCGCGATCGGTGCCACATATCCTTCAGGACGCTATATGGTGACTGAAATTGCGGATGACAATAAAGTTGTGATTGATTTCAATCGGGCTTATAACCCCCCGTGCGCATTTACTGATTTTGCAACATGCCCCCTACCCCGGCCCGAAAACATTCTTCCTTATAATATTGAGGCGGGGGAAAAATACGAAATGAAAACCTAAAAACCGTTAATTTAGGTCGAGCTTTTAGCTTCTTCCCAAAGCAATTCCATTTCATCTAAACTCATCTCAGACATTTTCTTACCACGATTTTTGGCATGCTTCTCGATATATCCAAAGCGATGTTTAAACCTTTCATTTGTTTCTCTCAGAGCAACTTCGGGATCAATCTGCTCCCAACGCGCAAAATTAACTAGCGCAAAAAGGAGGTCTCCAAATTCATCATGCCTGTTCTGAGCATCCGCACTTGATTTCAATTCATCAACCTCTTCATTTATTTTTTCAATAACACCGTCAATGTGCTTCCACTCAAAGCCATGGCGAGCAGCACGCGCACCAAAAGCTTCTGCTTGAGCAAGCGCTGGCAAGGTATCTGCAATACTGTCTAGCGTGCCTTTCTCAGCTCTCCCTTTCTTGTTTCTTTCCTCAGCTTTAAGTTGTTCCCAATTATCTACTACTCCCTGAGCATCACTAATTTCAAGATCTCCAAAAACATGGGGATGTCGATTAACTAATTTTGTATGAATGCCATTGATGATGTCGCTCATCCTAAATTCGCCGAATTCATTCGCAATTTGGGCATGAAGCACTATTTGAACAAGCATGTCTCCAAATTCTTCAAGCATGGCTTCAGTATCATTTTGATCGATAGCATCGAGTAATTCGTAGCATTCTTCTAGCAAATTACGTCTTAAACTCTGATGGTCTTGTTCTCTATCCCACGGGCATCCTTCTGGGGAACGGAGATGGGCAATTAGTTCTTGGAATTCTTCAAGCGAAGTATTTTTCTCGATGGGAGGGACATAAATACAGGTTAGCAGGCCAATATGAGGGCTCTTATCGATCGCGTGCAAAGGTAGATCTTCTACCATTTCATTTTCTGATCCAGCAGCGTGAATCATGCGTACGGGATGCTGATCGTCATATTGAGCCATCAAAGTCAATTTGACTTCATTTGCGATTTCACTTGAATATATTTGAGTTACCAACGCTGGATAACTTGGTGGAAACTTTGGATGGTAACTCTCTGCGATTTCGAGAGCATCGACCATGCTTGTCTGCGGATACAAATCTTCACCTATTGCGGTAAGTGCAGGTTCAATAAAGCTCATGCCGGATACGACCCTAATGTCAATTCCTTTCTCTCGTGCTTGGCGAGCGATCTCAGGAGCAGTCGCTTCGGCGACAAAGGGATGCCCAGGCACCGCATAACAAACGCTATCTTCTGACTCCACAAATTCAAATATTTCTGCAACAATTTGTTTATAAACTTCATCAAATCCGTCAAATTGATCATACAAGTGATCAAAGCTAATTATTTTGGTTGATTCTTTCAGAAACTCTACTACAGGATGTTGAGCCGTTCGAACGTAAAGTGTGTCAATTGAATCAATTAGCTCTTTTGCTTCTAAGCTCAATTGCCCTAACGATCCTGGTCCTAAGCCTAGCAAAGTAATTTGTTTTGATGCGACCATATCAACTCCAATTAATTCAATTTAAAATAAAAACCGCAGGATAAGCCTGCGGTTTTCAAAACTATCGTTTTGTGTATGTGGGTGCTTTGCGAGCTCGCTTCAGGCCTGGTTTCTTACGTTCCTTCATGCGTGCATCCCGCCGCAAAAAGTTTGCCTTTGCTAAAGCAGGGTGCCAATCAGGATTCATTTTAGCCAATGCTCGGGCTAAGCCCATCATTACTGCACCCGTTTGGCCAGTAACTCCTCCACCTAATACTTTCACAGATACATCGAGCGATGCTTTGCTTTCTATCTCTGCGAGGGGCAGCAATATGATGCGTGAGTCGCCTGCTCGGGGGAAATATTCTTCCATCGGTTTCCCATTCACCAAGAACTCGCCTGTGCCATTCATGACGCGCACACGAGCGGTACTGGTTTTCCGACGACCGACGCCTTCGTAATATGTTTCAGCCATATTTTTCTCCTCAGTCCAAAACTAATTGCTTGGGTTGCTGAGGTCCGTGTGGATGCTCGCTGCCCTTATATATTTTAAGTTTTTTCAATAACTTTCGACCCATCTTGTTGTGCGGCAACATGCCCCATACTGCTTGACGAATAACCCGATCGGGATAGGTATCCAACATTTGCCTCAGGGTTCTCTCTTTCAAACCACCGGGGTAGCCACTGTGACGATAATACATCTTGTCGTCTAGCTTTGCGCCAGTAACAGTTATCTGCCCACAATTGGTAACCACGACATGATCGCCTAAATCTACACCAGGTGTAAATTCGGGACGATGCTTACCTATCAATACTTTTGCAATCTCTGAGGCCATGCGACCCAGATTTTTGCCAGCTGCATCTACGATGAACCATTGATCATCGCGTTCAGCTGCTTTTGGATAATAACTTTTTTGCGTCATAAATCTTCGCAATCCTATTTTTTATAGTCAATTTTTACCAAGCTCAGGCCTCTAGCCGGAGCTAGGTCTTGAACTAGTATTTTATTTTCAAGGATCGCGAGCATCTCATTTCTTGATTTGCCCTTGCGATCCATTCTGATTAGAAGTCCAACTGTGCGCCTCACCATGTGATACAAAAATGCATTGGCGCTAATCTCAAACGTTGCTTCCCTATCATTTCCTTGCCATTTCGTCGAAATTATTTCGCGAACTGTGCTGGCTCCCGTTTTCTGCGGAGTTCCCAAGGCTGCGAAATCTTTGGCACCGAGCAATTCTTTGCTCAACTCTTTCAAATGCTCGAAATCTATTGTTGGCCAAACCCGCCAAGAATAACGTTCCTCTAGCGGTTGCCTCGTTTCTGAAAAAATCAACGAGTAGCGATAAGTGCGTTTTTTTGCATCGAAGCGTGGATGAAAATTTTCTTGCTCCATTCCAACTTTTTGGACTGCTAGATCGCCTGCTAAATTTCCATTTATTGCAGCCTGCAAATCTAAAAGTTCGTGCCGCCAGTCAAAATCAAAAGCCACCACTTGTCCAGAGGCATGTACGCCTCTATCGGTTCGCCCAGCAAATTGAATTGACTCGCCTTGCCAGCCGATCTTTCGAAGTGCGGCTTCAAACTCAGCCTGAACGCTTCTTTCTTTCGCTTGCCTCTGCATCCCAAAAAATTGGGTGCCATCGTAAGCAAGGATAATTTTGTAACGTGCCATTTCGCAATACCCGCTAGTTGTTGAAACGAGCGCGAACTAAAAAACTATTTACTCAACCAGCTCCAAGATAACCATTTCTGCTCGGTCACCTTCACGTGGACCTAATTTCATCATGCGTGTATATCCGCCGGGTCGTTCTGTGTAGCGCGGAGCAATCTCATCAAAAAGCAATTTCACTATCTCAGAATCGTTAAGCTTTTTAGCAGCCATGCGGCGTGCATGCACCAATTTTTCAGGACTCTCGTCGGCGACAGAATTACCACGTTTTGCAATTGTGATTAATTTCTCTGCCTGGCCTCGAATCGCTTCAGCTTTCGCGCGAGTGGTCTTAATTCTCTCGTGCTCAAAAAGCTGCTTCACCAATGTTCTGCGCAAAGCATTGCGCGCGCCTTGATGACGACTTAGCCGTTTTCCTGCAATTTTGTGTCGCATCAGCCTACCTCAACAACGCTTTCGGCTTCAACTGCTTCGCCATCGTCATCCATGTAATTCTTTTCACGCATCTTGTCGACAAGCTCATCCATACTCTTGTCTCCAAAGTTGCGGATAGACATGACTGCATCTTCGCCCTTCTGAAGTAATTCAAGCACTTCACCGACCGTTGTAATCCCAGCTCGTTTCAATGAGTTGAAGACTCGAACGGAAAGATCGAGATTTTCGATGGGTGTATCGAAGACTTCACTGGAGAGGCGTTCATCTTCAGTTTCTTCTTTAGGAGCTGGATCAAGCGTTATCTCTGTAACACCAGCAATGTGGCGTAAATGCTCAATCAGAATTCCTGCACCGGTACTCATTGCTTCTTCAGGTGCCACGGTACCATCAGTCCAAATTTCCATCAACAATTTATCGTAATTGGTATTTTGGCCAACGCGAGCATAATCTACTTCCCAATTTACTCGGCGAACAGGTGTGTAGATAGCGTCTACAGGAAGTTCACCAATGGGTAATTTGCCACTGCGATCGTTTGCAGGCGAATATCCTCTGCCACTCTCCACCGCAAATTCAATTTCAAGCTTGGTCTTGCTGCTATCGGAAGTAAAAAGATACAAATCCGGATTTACAATTTCGATCTGGGATGGGGCAATTATGTCCGCACCTGTTACAACGCCTTCCCCACTAACTTCCAGGTGCATTCTGGCTGTCTCACCTTCGTGAAGTTTCATGCGTAACTGCTTTAACTGCAACATGATCTGAATTACATCTTCGCGTATTCCGGGAATTTCGGTGTATTCGTGCTGGATATCTGTAACCCGCATCGCTGTAATAGCTGCACCCTCCAACGAGGAAAGCAGCACCCGACGAAGGGCATTACCAATTGTGTTTCCATAGCCACGCTCTAGTGGACTGATGGCATATTTACCATAATTACGCGATTCTGCTTCGCGCTCAATTCTTGGAGTTACCATATTGCTTAATACAATCACAAGACGTCCCTTACCTCTATGGTTTCAAATACGAGCTATCGTGAGTAAAACTCAACAATCAATTGCTCATTGAGATTCGCGTCAATTTCAGTCCGTTCAGGTAGGCGCTTAATGCTGCCTGTAAATTTCTTGAGGTCTCGCTCTACCCATTCCGGTGCTGTTCGTTCTTTTGCGAAGTCATTCAATTCTTTGAAATACGTTTTACTACGTGATCCATCACGCAGCTCAATATTGTCACCTTCTTTAATCTGCATTGAAGGGACATTTGTGCGGTGACCATTGACTACGAAATGTCCATGGCTAACCAACTGCCTGGCTTGGGATCTACTACTTGCAAAACCCAAACGATAAATAACATTATCCAACCGCGATTCAAGCATTTGAAGCATTGTTAGGCCTGTCAATCCACGAGATTTCAAGGCTTGCTTGTAATAGCGCCGGAATTGTTTTTCCAAAACACCATAAACTCGACGTGCTTTTTGCTTGGCTCTTAACTGCTTGCCAAAATCTGATTCTCGCGATCGCCTCCACTGAGATTGGCGGCCATGGGGACCAGGCGGATAATTACGACGCTCAATAGCGCATTTAGGGGAAAAACAGCGTTCGCCTTTGAGAAAAAGTTTTTCACCTTCTCGCCGACAAAGCTTACAAACCGGATCGGTATATCTAGCCATATTTCTTTTTCTATCTCCTACTGTCGGCGTTGCTTCGGCGGTCGGCAGCCGTTATGCGGTAAGGGCGTTACATCTGCAATTGCATTCACGCGAACACCCAAGGCTTGGACTGCACGAACCGCTGATTCGCGACCGGGTCCAGGACCTTTGACGAATAACTCGGCTTCTTGCATGCCCATATCCAAAGCAACTTTTACTGCCTTTTCTGTTGCCAGCCTGGATGCAAATGGTGTACTTTTTCGTGATCCTTTGAAACCAACAGAGCCGCCACTGGCCCAAGATATGGTGTTGCCTTGGCGATCAGTAACTGTGATGATCGTGTTATTGAATGTGGCGTAAATATGAATCTGTCCGTTGGAAAGAACCTTTTTGGTCTTCTTAGTTGGGGATTTCTTAGGGGCTTCTTCGGTCATAACCTAATCCTCTACTTCTTCGTAGCGCCACGGCGGCGACCACGCCCCGCAACTGTCTTGGCTGGACCCTTGCGGGTTCGGGCATTGGTCTTTGTTCTTTGGCCGCGCACGGGTAATCCTCGGCGATGTCTTATTCCGCGATATGTGCCAATTTCCATCAAGCGTTTGATGCTTAATTGCACTTCTCGGCGCAAATCACCTTCGACTTGCAAATTTTTACCGATGTAGTCGCGGATTTGATTGACTTCATCATCACTCAATTCTTTGACGCGCGTATTTGGATTCACACCCAATTCGGTCAATAATTTCTGAGAGGTCGGCAATCCAACCCCGTAGATATAGGTCAATCCAATTTCTACGCGCTTATCGCGCGGCAGATCAACACCTTCAATTCGTGCCATACGACTCCTAACCTTGCCGTTGCTTATGCTTCGGGTTGGTGCAAATAATATATAAACGTCCCTTGCGTTTTACCACTTTGCAATGGGCACATCTTCTCTTTATTGAGGCTGATACTTTCACGCCTACTCCTTCAAAATTCTCTCTAAACTCTCGGCTCAGAGACAAACATCAGATTATATCGAAGCATTTCAAAACCGTCCAGACTCTAATTACTGAGTCAGGATTAATGCTTCCTTTTCTGTAACCGCGACACTGTGTTCGTAGTGCGCGGTAAGCGAACCATCTGCTGAACTTACTGTCCATTGGTCGGCTCCGACCATGGTGGCTGCGCTACCCATCAAAACCATAGGTTCAAGCGCAATGGTCATTCCAGGTCTCAGCTCCAATCCTCGGCCAGCTATTCCATAATTGGTCACTTGCGGACCTTCATGCATTTGCCGGCCTACGCCATGTCCGGAATATTCTCTGGGGACATTGAAGCCATGGCCTTCGACATGCGCTTGAATTGCAGCCGATACATCGCCAACATGATTCCCTGGGAGCATTTGTGCGATGCCGATAAATAAGGCTTCTTCGCTAATTTTTAGCAATAGCTCAGCGCTTTTATCAACATCGCCCAAGGCAACTGTAAAGGCGGAATCACCTACAAAACCTTCATAAATGGTTCCGCAATCTACCGAAAATATGTCGCCCTCTTGAAGCTCTCTGGGGCCTGGTATACCGTGAACCATTTCTTCATTGATGCTGGCATTTATTGTCCCGGGATATGGATAAGGCCCCGGATAATTTAGAAATGCCGGTGTCGCTCCATGATCCCTAATTACCTCTTCTGCCACCGCATCCAAAGCGGCAGTAGTAATTCCAGGTCTGATTTTTTCACGTACGGCTTCCAAGGCGAGGAAATTGATATGCCCTGATTGCTGCATGATTTCAATTTCAGCTGCGCTCTTAAGTACCACGTTGCGTTCCCAGCTCATTGCGATTTACCTTTTATTCCTTGTAGCAAATCATCAGTTACTGTTTCGATGTATTGGTCACCATTGATTTTCAATAACTTTTCCTGTTGCTGGTAATAACTTACAAGCGGTTCAGTTTGATCCATGAATACGGAAATGCGTCTCTCTACAGTTTCACGTTTATCGTCTTCGCGTTGATAAAGTTCTGAGCCATCAACATCGCAGATTCCCTTTTCTTGGGGGGGATTAAACTCATTGTGGTAAATATGCCCACTTTGTCTGCATGTCCATCTGCCGCTCAATCGTTTAACCAAAACATTCTCCGGCACCTGAATATATGGTGCACATGTAATCATTTGATCCATTTCTTTCAGCATGGAATCCAGGGCTTCTGCCTGTCCACTCGTGCGGGGGAAACCATCAAATATGACTCCCTTTCCGCTACGAGGATCGTGTAGACCAGTTCTGACGATTTCATTCGTAACAGCGTCTGGAACTAAATCTCCACGAGCCAGAATTTTTTCTACCTGCTTGCCTAGTTCGCTTTTATTTTTAATGTTCTCACGGAATATTGCACCAGTAGAAATGTGCCTGATATTTAGGCGCTTAGCTACTAATTCCGCTTGGGTTCCTTTCCCTGCACCCGGCAGGCCCAAAATTACTATGTAAAACGCCACACCTGCTCCTGACTAACGGACCAGCAGTGATTCTTCATATCCATGCAACTTCAGCTCGGCGTCGATGTTGAAGAAAGTTTCGCGAACTGTTCCCACAACAATCAGCAAGCCAGAGGAACTCACTAAGAATAAGCCAGTCGTATGATCACCAGTTGCAAGGAAGGGTAGAAAGATAGTTACCAGATAGGGCAATATGGCGATGATCCCAAGAAAAAAAGCACCCGGCAATGTGATGCGTCGCAACACGCGCGTTAGATAACGCTGTGTAGGGGCACCACGACTTACTCCAGGAATTTGGGCACCGGCTCGTTTCAAATTTTCTCCATAGTTCTGTTGCGCAAACAGCACATCCGTATAGAAGAATGCGAAGGCAACCACCATGAGGAAGTAGATTAGCCAATACCATCCACGGTTGGGATCAAAGAAATTTTGCATATTTATTGCCAAGCTGGTGATAAAGCCGGGCTCACCTGTCGCAAAAAAGCTAGACAGGATGGAAGGTAGCTGCAAAAGTGCTTGACCAAAGATCAATGGGATCATGCCGGCCATATTAACCATCAGAGGCAGGGTACCTTTCACGGGCATAGACATTCTATTGCCGACACGCCGTCCAGGGTACATAACCGGTACGTTTCGACGGCCTTGCTGAACAAAAACAATAACAAATATGGTTAGCACCATAATGCCTGCAATTGTTCCAAAGGTTAGCCATTGATTGCCACCTGAAGTGAATAATTGGGCAAAGTTGCTGGGGATACGCGCAATAATGCCCGCGAAAATGATGAGCGAGAGACCCTGATTTCGAATACCGTATTCAGAAATCAATTCGCCCAACCAGATAGCAAACATGGTTCCAGCCGTCATACTAAATATGATTGTTACAGATGGCAATAATTCTTCAGGGCCAAAGCCAAAGTTGGCAACCACTGGCGAACCTGCAAGGCCAGAAAAGATATTAATTTGGCCAATGGCGGTTAATGCGGCCATGGGAATAGACAAGATATAGGTCCAGCGTTCCTGGAACTTACGCCCTTCTCGGGGATCTTCTTCCATACGGGCTTGCAGCGATGGAATGATCGGAGTTAGAAGCTGGAAAATAATTTGGGCTGTAATATATGGATAGACACCCATAGCCAATACGGAGAAATTGAGCAGCGTACCGCCAGAAATAAGGTCAATCAGACCTACCAGCGTTCCAGCAGCACCACCCCCAGAAGCCAGCTGGGAGATCACATCTCGATCTACACCTGGAATGGGGATATGAGCAACGAAACGATAGATCACCAAAATCATTAATGTGATCAGTAATTTACGGCGAATATCGGGGGCCGACCATAGAAATCGCCAAGCCGAACGTCTCATCTATTCAGTCTCCTTGCCAGAGTAATAAACAATTTATTGCAGCAGCTCTACGCTGCCACCTGCTGCTTCGATTTTCTTTTGGGCACCCTTTGTGATGCGATGCACCTTAAGTTTGAGCGCTTTTTTTACATCTCCGCGACCCATGACAACCACTGGGTTCTTAGGATTTCGGATCAATCGAGCCTCATTCAATGATTCTGGGCTGACGACACTATTCGCGCGAAATGTTTCCAACTGATCTAAATTGATCTCGTTGTATACAACCCTATTTGGGGGCGTGAAACCCCTTTTGAATGGCAAGCGTCGGAAGAAAGGGAGATTTCCACCTTGGAAATAAAGCCCTTTGCCACCGCCAGAACGGGCGCCTTGGCCTTTCGTTCCGCGGCCGGCTGTCTTACCGCCACCAGCAGCAATACCGCGCCCTACTCGCTTCCGATTTTTCTGTTTGCCCTCGTTAGGACGTAATTCGTGGAGTTTCATTTATTCCTCTACTACTTCAACCAGATGTCGGACATGATTGATCATGCCGCGAATTACCGGAGTGTCTTTGTGAACAACAGTTTGCAATGTTTTGCGAAAACCTAAAGCACGTACCGTTCCCTTTTGGCGTTTTGAATTGCCAATGGGACTTCGCACTAATTTTATTTTGATTTCGTTTGCCTTAGCCGACATTAGCTTTTCTCTCCCAGAATGGCATCAATTCTTTTACATCTTTGCCACGCATCGCTGCTTGCTGATCTACCGACTTCAGTTTTTCAAGCGCATCCATGGTGGCCATGACCACATTGTGGATGTTTGCAGATCCTAATGATTTCGTCAGGATATTTTGAACTCCAACAGCCTGAATTACGGCACGAACACCACCGCCTGCGATCACTCCTGTTCCCTCAGAGGCTGGCTTGAGCAACACACGCGCTCCGCCGACTTGCCCGATTACAGCATGGGGAATGGTTCCTTGATATAAGTTCATGCGCTTCATGGTTTTTTTGGCTTGAGCAGCCGCTTTTTTGATGGCATCCGGTACGGTATTGGCCTTGCCAACACCTGCGCCAACTCGGCCACTATTATCGCCAACCACGACAGTTACGCGAAAGGAAAAGCGCCGCCCACCCTTGACCACTTTAGCTACACGTCGGATTTCAATCGTTTTTTCATCGAACTCTCGCTCGAAATCTGAACCTTTATAATCGCTCATATATTCTCCTGGCTAAAACTCCAGGCCTCCCTCTCGGGCTGCCTCAGCTAGCGCTTTTATGCGACCGCTAAAGCGAAAACCGCCGCGATCAAAAACAACTTGTTTTAAGCCTTTATCTTTCGCGCGTTTCGCAATTTCTTCGCCAACTATTTTGGCTTGCTCAGTTTTCGGCTTACCCTTAGTTTTCTTGCGCATTTCCTTATCAATAGACGAAGCCGAAACCAAGGTGCTACCCAAATCATCGTCGATGACTTGAGCATAAATATCGTTTAGGCTGCGAAACACATTCAAACGCGGACGCGCTTTGGTACCGCTGATGTGTTTTCTTACGCGCTTATGTCTCTTAAGTCGTGCTTCTCTTCTTGTTTTCTTAGCCATAATTATTCCTAAGCAACTGCCTTACCAGCTTTTCCAGCTTTCTGACGCACATATTCGCCTTTATAACGAATACCTTTTCCTTTATAGGGCTCGGGGGGCCTAACTTTGCGAATTCTCGCAGCAACCTCGCCGACCATAATCTTATCGTGACCGATTACTTTAATTTCGCCCGCTTTTTCATCTAGCTCAAAGGAAATGCCCTCAACTTCAGGGAAATCCACAGGATGTGAATAACCAACATGAAGGATGAGCTGTTTCCCTTTTAATTCGGGTCGGTAACCAACTCCGCGAACTTCCAATGTTTTGGAAAAACCTTCACTCACGCCAACAACCATATTGTTTAGCAGAGCACGAGCAGTTCCGTGCATTGAGCGGGTAAATTTTTCTTCATTGGCACGCTCTACCAAGATTTGCTGACCTTCGTGCTTAATCTCCACTACCGGGGGAAAGGTATGGGAAAGCGAGCCCTTGGGTCCCTTGATGCTGACATTTTGTTCTTTGATATCAATTTCCACACCGGAAGGGATATCAATGGGCATTCTTCCTACTCTTGACACTTGTGCCTCCGTCCTTTTCCTACCAAACCTTACAGAGTATTTCGCCGCCCAGGCCTTCTTTACGGGCGGAACGACCGCTCATGACACCCTTTGAGGTTGACAGAATGGCTATGCCTAATCCTGAAAGTATCCAAGGAATTTCATTGCGTTTTGCATATACACGTCTTCCTGGTTTACTTACTCGTTCTAAACCAGAAATCACCGAGGTTCGATCGCGCCGATCCCCGACGTACTTGAGTTTGATGCGCAGCACTTTAAATGCTGTCTCATCTTGTTCTGCAATTTCAAAATCATCGATGAAGCCTTCTTTCTTCAAGATTTCAGCGATGGAAGTTTTCATATTTGAGCCTGGAATGGCAACTAAAGTGTGCCCGGCCATTACGCCATTGCGCACACGAGTCAACATATCAGCAATCGGATCTGTCATTGTCATAGCTTTTTCTCCTCCTGCCTACCAGGATGCCTTAACTACGCCCGGAATCTTTCCATCCAAAGCTCGTTCACGGAAACAAATTCGGCAAAGTCCGAAACGGCGCATATATCCTCTGGGGCGACCGCAAATTTTGCAGCGGTTGCGCACGCGAGTGGGATACTTTCTGCGCGTTTCTCGAGTAATCATTGATTTCTTGGCCATACTAATTTTCTCCCTTAAAGGGCATGCCTAGCATCTTCAATAGTGTCCGTCCTTCTTCATCTGTGCGGGCACTGGTAACAATAGTGACCTCAAAGCCGCGCACTTTATCAATCGCATCGTAATCAATTTCAGGGAAAACTAGCTGCTCGGTAAATCCAACTGTATAGTTTCCACGACCATCAAAGGCATCTGGTGAGATTCCACGAAAATCCCTTACTCGAGGAAGAGCCAGATTGACTAATCTGTCGTAGAAAGACCACATGCGCTCACCGCGTAAGGTAACTTTTGTGCCGATGGCTTTACCTTCTCGTAATTTAAAATTGGCAATGCTTTTGCGAGCATTGTTTACAACCGGTTTCTGACCGGCCATGATGGTTAGATCTTCGACTGCCGCATCCAATGCCTTGGCATTATCTATCGATTCACCAACTCCAATATTGACCACGATCTTCTGAATGCGTGGGATTTCCATGACATTTTTTAGCCCCAATGCTTTTTGCACTTCAGGCGCTATCTCTTTGTCATATCTTTCTTTTAATGCGTGTGTCATCTATTACTCCAATCAGCCCTAATCGATTTGCTCATCGCAGGCTTTGCAAACACGGTGGGCAACACCATCTTCATCGCGTGTAATGGAAATGCGAGAAGCTTTCCCACATTTCGGGCAAACCAATTGCACATTTGATATATGCATTGGACCTTCAAATTCAATAATGCCCGGATTTAGTGTGCGGCCTTGGGTTTGAACTTGTCGCTGATGTTTCTTGCGCATGTTCAAACCTTGAACGACTACACGACCCTCTTTAGGCATCACTCGTACGACTTCACCACGTTGGCCACGATCGGCCTCCCGTCCTGAAATCACTTCGATGGTGTCACCTTTTTTAATTTTTGTTCTAACAGCCATAGTTTTTCCTAAAGGACCTCAGGGGCTAAAGAGGCAATGCGCGTAAATCCTTTTTCACGCAGCTCTCGTGCAACTGGGCCAAATATTCTTGTGCCTTTGGGCGTGGTTGTTTCACCCTCTAAAATTACTACTGCGTTGTCGTCAAAGCGAATAAAAGAACCGTCTTCGCGCTGCCAAGATTTCGCTGTGCGGACGATTACAGCTCGGACTATTTCACTTTTCTTTACAGCTCCTTGCGGCGAAGCGCTTTTTACCGTGGCTACTACAATGTCGCCCACGGAAGCGAAACGTCGTCTGGAACCACCATAAACACGGATCACTAATACTTCTTTGGCGCCTGTATTGTCGGCAACATTTAAGCGTGATTCTGTTTGAATCATTTAGCCTCTCCGCCAAGAATCGCTTCAACAACCCAGCGTTTTGTCTTGGAGATGGGACGGCTTTCAACAATGCGAACCATATCGCCAACCTTGGCTTCCATTTCATCATGTGCGACAAGTTTTCGATTTGATTCGACCACTTTGCCATACAAAGGATGACGGAAAGATCGCTTGGTTTTGACGATCACAGTTCTTTCCATTTTGTCGCTAGTCACGACACCTTCTACTCGTCTTCGTTCGTTCATGCTTCACCTTCAGACTTTTCTTCAGCCTGTTTTTCTTTAAGCGCCGTAATTAAGCGAGCTATTTTCTTACGCGTATAGCTGGGCAAATTATGATTTGTTAGCTCGCCCGTTGCCCTTTGAAAGCGCATACGCATTAATTCTTCGCGCGCTTCGTCCAGATTGTTTTCGATATCCTCAGCGGATAGGTCTCTTATTTCATCAATCTTCATATCACTCACTCAGGAATTCAGATCTGCGGATAATTTTTGTGCGCACAGCCAACTTATATGAAGCGAGCCGTAGTGCTGAAAGAGCCGTTTCCTCGTCCATACCGCCAACTTCGAAGAGTACACGACCAGGCTTGACTACAGCAGCCCAATACTCCACAGTGCCCTTGCCTTTACCCATGCGACTTTCGGCCGCGCGTTGAGTAATGGGCTTGTCGGGAAATATACGGATCCAAACTTTTCCGCGTCGTTTGGCTTCGCGAACAATTGCGCGGCGAGCCGCCTCAATTTGGCGGGCTGTCACGTATCCTGGATCTAATGATTGCAGACCAAATTCACCAATTTGCACCTCGGCTCCACGTGTGGCTTTGCCGCGCATGCGCCCACGGTGCATTTTTGGAAATTTAGTTCGTTTTGGCATTAACATAAGCTTTTCCTATTCTTGGTTAGCGATTATTCGCTAACGTAAACACCCTCAGACTTTTCTGGTTCTTGCTCAGCCTCGGGGAGTATTTCGCCTCGATAAATCCAAACTTTTACACCGATGGCACTGTATTGAGTTACCGCTTCAACAACTGCATAATCAATATCCGCTCGAAGGGTGTGCAGGGGAACGCGACCATCGCGCATCCACACGCGGCGAGACATATCCGCGCCGCCTAAACGACCGGCAACTTCAACCTTGATGCCCTCGGCCCCAGCGCGCATACTCTGCTGCAGTGCGCGGGTCATGGCTCTGCGATAACTAATGCGGCGGACGAGCTGATCGGCAATGTTCTGTCCGACCAATTTGGCATCCAAATCGGGATCTTTAATTTCTTTAATATCCAGATCGATTTTGCTGCCAACAAGCGCTTCGAGATCTTTGCGAAGGACTTTTACATTTTCGCCCTTGCGACCAATCAAAATTCCTGGTTTCCCAGTATTTACTTGAATTTTGACTTTGCTGGGATAGCGTTCAATTTCAATCCGGGATACGCCAGCGCGCGGAGCCGATTTTTCTATCATTTTGCGGATTGCAAAATCTTCATGCAGGCGATCTACATATTCTTTGCCCTCGGCAAACCAGCGGCCATCCCAGGTTTTATTAATTTTAAGGCGAAAGCCTTGTGGGTGTACTTTTCGACCCATACTATCTCCTATTCAACGAGCGAGCTTTCACGTTCTCGCAAAACTAACTTAATATGAGAACTTCTACGCAGCCAGGGCTTGAAGCGCCCTCGGGCACCAAAGCGGCGCCATTTGCGTGTTGGTCCTTCATCGACCAGTATTTCGGCGATATACAATTCGTCGCTGCCAATGCCCATATTTTGCTCTGCATTGGCAATAGCGGAATTCACTAATTTGCTCAGATGCTTGGCAGACTTCTGCTTTTCAAACCTCAGAATATCTAGCGCTTGTTTCACGTTCTTGCCGCGAATCATATTCACCACTAAGCGCACTTTCTGTGCGGGAAGCGGCACTCTGCTCACACTTGCTTTTACGTCAGTAGCCATGCTTATTCTTCACTCGTTATAGTGCGGGTCTTGCGTTCAACAAGATGTCCGCGATAAGTCCGGGTGGGTGCAAACTCGCCCAAGCGATGACCCACCATGTTTTCGGAAATGTAAATGGGTACATGACGGCGTCCATCGTGGACGGCAATTGTGTGCCCAACCATTTGCGGAAATATCTGGCTAGCCCGACTCCAGGTGCGGATTACCTTTTTCTCTTTTCGGTCATTCATTGCTTCTACTTTTTTAAGTAGCTTAGCGTCAATGAAAGGCCCTTTCTTTAGTGATCGTCCCATAATTTTGCTCCAGTACCGGACTAGCGGCGCTTCTTCTTCCTACGCCGCACAATGTATTTGTCAGTCGACTTATTGCGACGGGTTTTCTTGCCCAATGTGGGTTTACCCCAGGGGCTCTTCGGGCTAGGCATACCAATTGGCGATCGACCCTCACCACCACCATGGGGATGGTCTCGGGGAGACATGGCAGTTCCGCGCACTGTGGGCCTAATGCCCATGTGGCGCTTGCGGCCGGCCTTGCCCAATTTAACATTGCCATGATCTGTGTTGCCGATCTGACCAATGGTGGCATAGCATTTTTGACGGATCAAACGAATTTCACCAGAAGGCATGCGTAACTGAGCGTAATCGCCTTCCTTAGCAACAAGCTGGGCACCTGAACCGGCTGCACGAACTAATTGTCCTCCGCGGCCTTCTTTCATCTCCACGTTGTGGATGATCGTACCGGTAGGTATATTTGCGATGGGCAAACTGTTTCCAGGTTTAATATCAACTTTCTCACCTGAAATTACCGAATCGCCTTTGCGCAATCCCTGGGGAGCCAAAATATAAGCTTTCTCTCCATCGGCATAATGCAGCAAAGCGATGTTGGCCGAGCGGTTCGGGTCGTATTCAATTTCTGCGACTCTGGCCGGAATGTCGTGCTTCTTGCGTTTGAAATCAACGATACGCAAACGACGGCGAGCTCCTCCACCACGATGGCGGACAGTTACTCTGCCGTTTACATTGCGGCCACCATGATTCTTTTTCTTTGCAATCAGGCTCTTTTGCGGTTTGTCGGTAGTCACAGCTTCAAAGCTGTGTCCCGTCATTCCACGGCGGCCCGGGGTCGTCGGTTTATATTTTTTGACTGCCATTACTGTACACCTTCAAAGATATCAACGGCTTCGCCGGCTGCTAATGTCACAATCGCTTTCTTATATCCACTGCGACGTACTTTAACCCGCCCACTTTGCATTCTCTTTGTTCTCTTAGCCGGCACATTAGTGATATTTACTCGGTTGACATTTACGTCAAACATTAATTCCACAGCATCTTTCACCATAGCTTTGGTTGCATCCTTAGCCACTTCGAAAACCACCTGATTGAGCTTGGTGTTCTGGAAATTCGATTTCTCGGTGATGATCGGTCTGCGTAATACGTCATATATTGTTGTCATAATGGTCCTAGCCTAGATAGGCCTCAATGGCCTTTATCGAATCTACGGACATGATTACTAGATCGTGATTCAACAAATCCCGAATATTCAAGTAACTGGCCAATAAGGGAGTTACCTTAGGCAAATTTCGGCTAGCCTTGCTTACATTCATGTAATCTTCGTTCTTCTCTGCCATAACTAGCAATACTGACTTTTCACCAGCGACCTTGTTCAGTGAAATTGACATGGCCTTGGTCTTGCCATTATCCATGGCGAGTTTATCCACAAGTTTAATCTCTTGATCAGCCGCTTTCACTGAAAGGGCTGATCTTAGAGCCGCTCGGCGCATTTTCTTGGGCATCTTTTTGCTGTAATCGCGGGGTTTGGGTGTAAAGACTCCACCACCACCAACCCATTGAGGAGCTCGAATTGTTCCCTGGCGGGCACGACCCGTTCCCTTCTGTCGCCAAGGCTTGCGGCCACCACCTCTGACTTCGCTGCGACCCTTGGTGCTATGAGTGCCAGCTCGTCCATTGGCAATTTGGCGCACAAATGCTTGATGCATCAAATCTTCATTGATGGGCGCTTCAAATATGCCCTTGGGTAAATTAGCTTGCTTTTCCAGCTTCTTACCCTTCATTGTATAGATATCAACTTTCATAATAATCACGCTGCCAAGCTAGAGGCCTAGTTTTTGCGTGCCTCCTTAATGGATACGATGGAACCTTTTCCACCGGCAATTGCACCGCGCACGCCGATCAGATTACGCTCGGCATCTATCAAAACCACTTTAAGATTTTGCGCTGTTACCTGATCTCCGCCCATACGACCGGGCATCTTTTTGCCTTTGAAAACGCGACCGGGTGTTGTAGTTGCACCAATCGAGCCTACTGAACGTTGCCGATCAGATTGACCATGAGTGATTGGCCCACCGCCAAATCCATGGCGTTTCATAGCTCCGGCAAATCCTTTGCCTTTGCTCGTGCCAACGACATCAACTCGTTCGCCAGCTTCAAATGCTTCAACGGTTATGGTGTCCCCTTCATTAACTTCGGGGTTTTTGGTTCGGAATTCTCTCAGATAACGAAGATTTCCAGCCTTAGTACGCTTAAGATGCCCAAGCTGGCCACCTGTCAACAACTTTTGGCGGGTTTCTCCAAATCCAAGTTGAATTGCCGAGTAACCATCCGTTTTCGTATTGCGGACTTGTGTTACAAAGCAAGGCCCAGCTTCGATGAGTGTGATAGGAATAGCCACACCGTCTTCATCGAAAATCTGGGTCATACCAATTTTTTTACCAAGCAGCCCTTTAAACATCCTCAGTTTTCTCCTAATCATCACGGGACTGTCAATCGGGCTTCGATTGCATCATCCCTTTACAAGACAGTTAGCTAAGCCTGGAAGCGTTTTCCCACTCCCTGTGAGCCAAACTCTTGCCCTGTAATTTGTATTATTTGACACCATTTCAAGGCGGTGCCTGCCAAACAAAATCTCTAAATCTTTATCTCAATGTCCACACCAGCCGGAAGATTTAAGCGCATGAGCATGTCAATCGTTTTTGAATCTGGCTCAAGCACATCAATCAAACGATTATGTGTGCGTATTTCAAAATGCTCGTGTGAATCCTTATCGATGAAAGGAGACCGACGGACAGTGAATAACTCTCGTCTTGTGGGCAATGGTACGGGACCCACTACACGAGCACCTGTGCGTTCAGCGGTTTCAACGATTCGCTTGGCTGATTGATCGATCACACGATGATCATAAGCTTTCAGCCGAATGCGGATTTTTTGTTTGGCTGCCATTCGTTAGTCCAAAATCTCAGTGATTACGCCAGCGCCCACGGTTAGGCCACCTTCGCGAATGGCGAAGTTGGAGCCTTGTTCCAGGGCCACAGGGACGATCAATTCGACTTCCAAATTGCTGTCATCTCCG